>OKSO01000940.1_pt1 | contig 10940 bp, 15 predicted proteins | sample 1606241 | NCBI WGS metagenome assembly OKSO01 (sample SAMEA3879540, study PRJEB24766) | human gut metagenome | biome: human-associated habitat; feature: feces | place: USA | collected 1985/1987
AGATTGGAGGTACTTTATGACTGGACTCGAAGAGTTTCTAAAGACTTTCGGGAACATTACGGTTTCCAATGTGATTACCGTTGCTCTTGCAGCCGTTTTCCTTGGCATGACTTATAAGAAAATCATAGATTATCTTATTAAGAAATATGAAGCTGAGAAAGAAAAGGACAAAGAGCTGAAAGAGGCACTTGAAGCTGTGCGTAAGTACCCCGAATATCGTCAACAAAGCATTAAGATTCAAGAAAAGGTGGAAAACGAAATCCAAGAGCTGCGTAAGGCGCAGGATGAACACACCTGCCGCTTATTGCAGATGGAAGAAAACTCCCAGCGCAGAGAGCGTAATAAGCTACGCGACAGACTGCTCCAGAACTATCGTTATTATACGAGTAAGGAGCATAACCCGCGTCAAGAGTGGACTCGTATGGAGTCAGAAACATTCTGGGAATGTTTCGCAGATTATGAGAACATGAACGGCAACGGTTATATGCACAGTGTTGTGCAACCAGAAATGAATTTGCTTGGTATTATCGAAATGGATGATGCAAGCGGAATCGCTGAGCTGATGCACAGCAGAAAGTGATTTTAGATCGGCAAGATCACCCAGAGTTATTCTGGTGAAGTTTCTTCAAACGAGGAAACAAAAATTAAGGGTACAGATTTATTTCTGTACCCTATTTTTTACGCATTTGTTATTGTACTCAGGTTATGACACCATTTCGCGCTGGTATAATAAGCTCAATATAATAATTTGTAAGCTAAAGTGCGAGTTGCTTCAAATGGTATCTTTAACTAAGTGAATCCCCGGTCTCCCACTTGCTGACCGCCTGCGCGGTGATGCCAAGCTCCTGCGCGAGCTGCTCCTGTGTCATGGCACGCGCCTTGCGGAGCGTGGTGATCCTCTGTGCAAATTCATACATTATAGATACCTCCAAATCTGATCTTATCGGATGACGGGGTGTATTTGCTTGCGGGCCTCGCAACTTACGACAAAATTATGCGCCAGCATATCCGAAAAATCAATGGAAAATCAGTTGAATTTCAAAAAATCATCACAACCAATAGTTGTCTTGCCGCGTTTTTCATTCAAACAACCTTCGGTTGTTGTTCGAAGGTTCCCTCCACATACCAACCGCCGGTTGAATGTGCGTGCTTTCCACCGGTTTCAACCGCCAGTTGCCGCAGTTTCCTCCGGGCAGCGCACGCGCTGCTTGGATGCAATGCAGATCGCCTCACCCGTGATGGGGTGGCAGAATTCCAGCCGCACGGCGCACAGCTGCTGCGGACAGATGCCGAAGCGCTCCGAAAACGCGCGCGATGCGTCCGAATGATACTGCGGGTCGCCGAGGATGGGAAAGCCGGACGCCATGCAGTGCAGCCGGAGCTGGTGCGTCCGCCCCGTGACTGGGTGCAGCGCCAGAAGCGCCGTGCTTTCCCAGCGGCATTGCACCGAAAACTCCGTCACAGCCTGCTGACCGCGCGCATCCACCGCGCGCAGGAGGCTCCCGCCGCCGAGCTTGTAGACCGGCAGCTCGATCGTCCCCGCATCCGCCTCCGGCGCGCCGAACACGCACGCCGCATAGGTCTTTTTTATGCCGCCGTTTTGATGCAGGAGGCGGAATTTCTCGTGGACGTAGGCGTTTTTCGCCAGCAGCACCACGCCGAACGTGTCACGGTCGAGCCGCGAGACGGGATGGATGCCGCATTTCTGCCCGCTCGCGCGGTAATACGCCAGCAGCCCGTTTGCGAGCGTGCCATCGTTGCGGCTCGGCGATGGATGCGTCAGCATTCCTGCAGGCTTGTCCAGCGCGATGAGCGCCTCGTCCTCATACAAGACGGAGAGCGCCATCTCCTCCGGCTCAAAGCCCTCGACCGTCTCCTCGAGCCGGACCGCGACCGCGTCGCCGGGATGCACCGGATGGTTCGTGTGGACGGCCTCGCCGTTTACGAGCAGCGCGTCCTGCCATTTGAGCCGTGAAACCAGCGACGAGGACATCGAAAGCTCCCGCCGCAGGAAGCTCTCCAGCTTTCCCTCCCGTGAGGCTGTGCACCGAAGCTGCAACGCCGCCCCCTCCCTTCATGCGTTTTGTATCCTATACTATAACGCATACTATAACGCACCGAGGCGGGCGGCGCAATCAGAGATTTCCCGCAAGCCCCGCGTGATCCCAGAGCTGCTTGAGAAAGATCACGCCGACCGGGAACAGGATCATGCCCGCCACGCCCACGACCCGGAAGCCGGTGTAGAGCGCCATGAGCGTCAGAAGTGGGTCGAGGCCGATCTGCCTGCCGACCAGCCGCGGCTCGAGCGCCTGCCGCGTGAGCGCGGCCGCGCCGTACAGGATGAGCAGCCCCACGCCCCGTCGTAGCTCACCCTGAAAGAACAGCGCAAGGCTCCACGGGATCAGGACCGTCCCCGTCCCGAAGACCGGCAGCGCATCGACGATGGCGATCACCAGCCCAAAAAGGAGCGGATAGTCCACGCCCAGCAGCATCAGCCCCGCCGTCACGAGCAGAAATACGATCCCCATCAGCTTCAGCTGCGCCCGGAGCCAGCCGCCGAGCGAGGTTTTCAGGTGGCCAAGCACGCCCGAGAGCCGCGCGCGCCATCGCTCCGGCAGCTTCCGGGACGCAAGCTCCCGCAGCGCAGGCAGCTCAGACGAGGACATGAAGCTCGCAAGCACGGAGGTCACGACAAACAGGAATATTCCCGGCGCCTTGCCAAGCAGGCCGGAGGCAAACGAAAACAGCCACTCATAGACCTTCGCGCCGAGCAGCGAGCCGCTTTCAAACAGGCTCCGGATGCCGGAGCGAAGGCCGCTGCCGATGCCGTCGGGCAGTCTGGCGGCAAGCTCCAAAAGGCGCGTCTCCAGACGCAGAAGCGGCCCTGCGAGCGCCTGTGCCAGCTCCGGCAGCCGCCGGAGAAAGCCCATCAGCTCACCGAGCAGCGTCCTGCAAAGAAAGAACAACCCCGTCCCGACCGCCGCGTACACCGCCAGCACACACACAAAGGAGGCAAGCCCCCGCGGGATGCGCGTCCGGCGCAAAAGCGCCGCGACGGGTCTTTCCACCAGCGCCGCCACGGCAAGGCCGATGAGAAACGGCAGCAGCACCGGCAGCAGTACCGCCGCAAACAGCCACAGCCCCAGCGCGCCCGCAAGCGTCAGCCCTGCGGCGCGCAGAATTTTTCTGGAATTCACGGCGGCATCCCTCCCCGAAAAAACTATGGAATTTGACTTGCTTTTTCATGCGGCATGGTGTATAGTAGCCACCATACGAGGACATGTGCCTTTATATGGAGAACAGAAAGGAAGATCACACATGGAGCATACACCGAAGTATTATATTGTGGAGGCGAGTGCGCTGCCGGACATCTTCCACAAGGTCGCCGAGGCCAAACGCCTGCTGGAAACAGGCGAAACGGACAAGGTCAACGTGGCGACCCGCGCCGTCGGCATCAGCCGCAGCGCGTTCTATAAGTACCGCGACACCATCTCGCCGTTCCAGAATCTGATGGCGGGCCGCATCATCACCTTTCAGATGATGCTCAAGGACACCGCGGGTGTTCTGTCGGCGATACTATCCATTTTTGCCAATAACGGCGCAAATATACTCACCATCAACCAGAGTATCCCCTCCGGCGGGCGCGCGATGGTCACGATCTCCGCCGAGACCGGAAATCTCGACTGTTCTCTGGAGGAGCTGGTCAATCTGATCGGCGGTACGCAGGGCGTGGTCAAGGCCGAAATGGTCGCAGGCTGAGCCGCCGCTTCCTCCGCACAAAGCAGCAATTTTTAGCGGCAACGCCGTATTGCCGGAAAAGATCGCCGCGTCGCAAGTCCCGACGCGCTCCGCACCAAGCGGCAGAGATTTTTCGGCAAGACAAGGCGCTAAGGCGACGGCGTACCGTGTGTACGTCGAGCCTGCGGCAACGCCGTATTGCCGGAAAAGATCGCCGCGTCATAAATGCTCACCCCTTCGTCATATGTTATGACGAGGGGGTCGTTTTCATGAAGAAGCGATGGATCACGGCGTTGGTTCTGACGGCGTTGGCGGGGACGGCGGTGCATTTTGCGTATGGGATCTGGCCGGAGCCGCTGGTCGGGCTGTTTGCGCCGGTGAATGAGAGTGTGTGGGAGCATTTGAAGCTGCTGTTCTGGCCGTTTCTGGCGGCGGGGTTTGCGCTGACGAGGCGGGAGGAGGATCAGGCGGCGGCGTGGAGCGGACTGCTGCTGGCAGAGCTGGTGATGCCGCTGTTTCTGGTTGGGATGTACTATCTGCTGAGGGCCGGGTTCGGCGTTCGCAGTCTCGGAGTGGAGATCGGGCTGTACTATGTGACGGTGGCGGCGGGATTCTGGCTTGCGCGGCGGGTGAGCGAGAGCGGGCGGCTGGCGTATTTGTCGGGCGTGCTGGTCATTCTGACGGGGCTTTTGGGCGCGGCGCTGATCTTGTTTACGCTGGCTCCGCCGGGGCTGCCCATCTTTGTGGCTGAGCCGTGATTTTTCTGATTTTTGTGCTTGACAAGCGGGCATCTGCGTGCTAGAATGCCCTAAGAGAAAACAAAGCAGGAGCGGCAGCACCTCACCTCAAGCATTGGCGAAGAGGTTCATAATGTACAGTCTCAGTATGAGTGTGTCATTGTGTGCGGGTGCTTTGCGGCATCCGCACTTTGCATTTGGGGGTGCTTTATCATCGGTAAATTAGATCATCAGATCAACGAGGAGATCCGCGATAAGGAGCTTCGCGTGATCGGAGCCAATGGCGACCAGCTTGGTATCATGTCGTCTGCTGACGCGCTCGCGCTGGCGGAGGAGAAGGAGCTTGACCTTGTCAAGATCGCGCCGAACGCCGTTCCGCCGGTCTGTAAGATCATGGACTACGGCAAATTCCGCTTCGAGCAGCTCAAGAAGGAAAAGGAAGCAAAAAAGAATCAGCGCGTGGTCGAGGTCAAGGAGATCCGCATGTCTCCCAGCATCGATACCAATGATCTGAACACAAAGATCAAGAACGCCATGAAGTTCCTGAACGATGGCAACCGAGTCAAAGTCACTGTCCGCTTCCGCGGCCGTGAAATGGCGCACACCTCCCTCGGCGAGGTGCTGCTCAAGCAGTTCGGCGAGAGCTGCGCCGAGGTCGCAACTGTCGAAAAAGGAGCAAAGCTCGAGGGACGCAATATGTCCATGTTCCTGAGTCCCAAAAACTCAAAATAAACGTAAGCAACAATCGGAAGGAGAACTACTATGCCCAAGCTGAAAACCCATAGCGGCGCGAAGAAAAGATTCAATCTGACCAAGAACGGTAAGGTCAAGAGAGCGCACGCCTTCAAGAGCCATATCCTCACCAAGAAGACGACCAAGCGTACCCGCAACCTGCGTAAGAACGGCTACGCCGACGTCACTGTGGAAGATACCGTGAAAAAGATGATTCCCTACAAATAATCTAGGGATTGACGACACATAGGAGGATTAAAAAATGGCAAGAGTTAAAGGCGCAATGATGACGCGCAAGAGAAGAAATAAAGTTCTGAAGCTGGCGAAGTCTTACTGGGGCTCCAAGTCCCGTCACTTCAAGATGGCCAAGCAGGCTGTCTACAAGTCCGGCGTTTATGCATATGTCGGCCGTAAGCAGAAGAAGCGCGAGTTCCGCAACCTGTGGATCACCCGCATCTCCGCGGCTGTCGCTCCCTACGGCATCAACTACTCCCGTTTCATGTACGGTCTGAAGCAGTCCGGCATCGAGATGAACCGCAAGGCTCTGTCCGAGCTGGCCATCGCCGATCCCGAGGCGTTCAAGGTCCTCGTTGAGACCGCCAAGAAGGCTCTGTAATCCGGCGCTGAATCGATAAAAACAATGTCCCTCCCGAGCATTCGGGAGGGACATTTTATTTTGCCGCGCACGGCAAGATCATGCAGATCCTGACGCCAATAAAACGCCGCTTCAAAGACTTTCTTGAAGCGGCGTTTTGCTTTATTCTTCTGTCCGTGCTTCCGGTTCGGCAGGTGCGGGCTGCTCCGGCTCTGCTTCCGGCTCGGCGGGCTGCTCCGGCGTTTCCTGCACGGCCTGCGGCTCGGCGCAGATCGGTGCGGCGGGCGCCGCGCCTTCCGTGGGGTCGTCCTCGTCGGCGAACATCTCGCGCTCGGCGGCAGCCTCGATCGAGTGGCGCAGCGCCGCGTCGCGGCGGGCCTTGGCCTCGGCGGTGAAGCAGGGCGCGTTTGCAACGGTCACCGTGACGGCGGACTTTTCCCCGTCGGCACGGCGGCGGCGATAGACGCCGAGCAGAAGCGAGGTGAAGCTGAAATCGCCGTTTTCCTCGACCTTGCACTCATAGGGAACAAGACTTGCTGCCAGCGCGGCGGTCGCGCCGATCAAAATACTCTTTTTCGTGGATTTTTTCATAGGAAAATACCTCCTTGAACGCATTTTATGCGCACATCATAGCAGGGATCGCTCAAATTGTCAACAAAGGAAGCGCACCTGCGTTTCAGGCCTCCGGGTCAAAGTTTTCAAAGATCGGGATCAGTCCCTCGGCCTCGGCGGCAAGCAGATCCTCCTTCGAGCGAAGGGTCCACGCCACGCCCTGAATGCCCCAGAGCCGCAGGCAGAGGACGTTGCTGAGGCAGGCGCGGTCTTCAAACCTGAAGGCGATGAAGTCGGGCTTTCCGATGGCGTTTCCGATCAGGCTGGTCGCGAGTACCGAGCGCACCGGATCGAGTGCGCCCTTGTCACGCAGGAAATTCTCGGCAAGCTGGCCGCGGCAGATGCCGGGGCGAAGTGTCCGCACATCCGCCACAACGGCGGGGTCGAACGATTCGATGCAGTAAGTGCCCCGGTAGGTGTCGAGCCGCTCGCAGACGGCCTTGGCCAGCGCAAAATGATTCCCACCGGCTGCCTTCAGCTCGATGATGAGCGGCGCAGCGTCCTCAAACAGCGCCAGCACCTCGTCAAACAGCGGGATGCGCTCGTCCGTGCCCTCCAGACGGTAGTTTTCCAGCTCCTCGCGCGTCAGCTCCTCGATCTGCACGTCTGCGCCGGCTGTGCGCAGAAGGCTGGAGTCGTGGATGACCGCCAGCGTGCCGTCCTTCATCAGATGCACGTCCAGCTCGGCGCCCCAGCCGTGCGCAATGGCGCGGCGGAACGCAGGCAGGGAGTTTTCCGGGACGGCCGGCTTGTCGTGATAGCCGCGATGGGCAAAGCGGTACTTCCGCAGCAGCTCAAGGTCCGGATGGCCCTTTCTTCCGTGGAGTCCGAGCGTATAGGCTCCGGCGGTCAGCGCCGCCGTCTTCAAAAGAGAATGCTTTTTCACAAGGATCAGTCCTCCATATCTTCAAACGCTTCCAGACCCTTCTTCGCAGCCGCCTTCACGTCGCCGTGCCGCACGAACAGCATCGTGACGAACGACATCGCGACGAATGTCGCCGCATACGGGAACAGGACCTGGTAGCTGATGTTGTGCATCAGCGTGCCCGCCACGACCGGCGTGACGACCTGCGCCGCCATTGAGGCCGTATAGTAATAGCCGGTGAATTTGCCGATGTCCGAGCCCTTGCACATCTCGACGACCATCGGAAGGGAGTTGACGTTGATGGCGGCCCACGCGAAGCCGACCAGCGCAAAGACCACATACATGATGATGTTGATGGTGTCATACGTCGTGGTCAGCACATAGCCCGTCGCAAAGCACGCCGCCAGCAGCACAACGCCGATCTGGATGGTGCGCTTGCGGCCGATCTTCGAGGCGAGCGCGCCGATGGGGATGTAGGAGACGATGGCGCCTGCCGTCGCGATCAGCAGACACTGCGAGGCGCCGCCGAGCTCCTGCCCCATGACATTTTTGACATAGACCGTGAACCATGTGGTCACGCCGTTATAGCCGATGAACCACAGTGCAATGGATGCCAGCAGGAACATCAGGCTCTTTCTGACGGGCTTCGGGAGCTGCTCGCTGCCGCTGCCGTCATCCACGGCGAGATTCCAGTCGGGGTGCTCGGCCTCGAGCTTGCGGTTTTCCGCAGCCAGCTTCGGCTCCTTGATTCTCAGGAACAAAATGCCGACGGCGAGGAACATCACAGCCGACACGACCAGAAACAGCGGCTGATAGTTGACGTGCAGCCCCTCTGCCTCCAGCGCCTTGATTCTGCCGTTGGGATAGAGCGCCGCCGCAACGCCGAGATAGAGGATGCCGCCGACCGCGCCCATCAGGTTGATGATCGCGTTGCCGCGCGAGCGCAGAGGCTTCGGCGTGACGTCGGGCATCAGCGCAACAGCAGGGCTGCGGTATGTACCCATCGCGATGAGCAGAAGCCCCAGCACCACCACAAACGAGGCGAGCTTCAGCGGCGAGGGCGCGGCTGCATAGCTGTTGTCAAGCAGGGGCAGAATGTTCATCAGAATGACGGCGCAGCCGGTGCCGAACAGGATGAACGGCATACGCTTGCCGATCTTCGTGTTCGTCCGGTCGGAGAGCGAGCCGAAAAGCGGCAGCAGGAACAGCGCCAAAATATTGTCCGCCGCCATGATGACGCCGGAATAGGTCTCGTTCATGTGGAACGTCTCGGTCAGAATGAGCGGCACGACGTTGTCATACATCTGCCAGAACGCACAGATGGACAAAAACGCCAACCCGACGAGGATGGTTCGCTTGTTGTTGAGCTTCATACACTTTCTCCTTGTTCTTCTTCCATGATTTTGTCGCAAACTTCGCGGATGTTATTCAGAATCCATGTCGGCTGCACATGGTATTTCTCGATATCGGACGGCACGCCCTCGCCGGACAGGACAAAAACGGTGTCGATCCCGGCGTTGACGCCGCAGGCGATGTCGGTGTAGACGCGGTCGCCGATGAGGCAGGCATCCTCCGCCCGCATTCCCGTTCTCGCAAGCGCAAGCCGCACCATCTCCGGCTGCGGCTTGCCGATGACGCGCGGGCGGCGGCTCGTGGCGGTGAAAAGCATTTCGATCACGCTGCCGCAGTCGGGCGCGGAGCCGTACCAGGTCGGGCAGACCATGTCCGGGTGCGTTGCGATGTAATCAGCTCCGCGCATAAGCAGGATGCAGCTGTCTTCGAGCTTTCGATACGTCAGCTCGGTATCATAGCCAAGCAGCAGCGCCGTGATGTCATCGCGGAGCGTGTCGCTGACGCGCAGACCCGCCGCGCGGAGCTGGCTCTTGAGTGACTCGGTGCCGCAGACATAGTACAGCGCATCGTCATAGGCCCTTTGGAGATAGTCGATCGTCGCGTCTGCCGAGGTCAGGAAATCCTCCGGCGCGGCCTCAATGCCCATTCGCGCGAGCTTTTCGATGTAGGCGTCTGTTCCGCGTGAGGAGTTGTTGGTCAAAAACAGATAGCGCCCGCCGCGCTCGCGGACGTGACGCAGAAAGTCGAGCGTGCCGTCAAACAGCTTTTGACTGAGATAGATCGTGCCGTCCATGTCGAGCAGGAACAGGCGTTTTTCTGATAGCTTCGTCAAGAGAGCCTCCTGTTGAAAATGGGATACCGTTATTATACCGCACCGGCGCCGTTTTTGCACCCGCTTTTTCTCTCTTTTGAACAGGTTTGACAAAGTACGCAAAAACGCGGTACAATACACGAAAATATCCGCCGATCAGAAGGGAGGGATGCGCCGTGGAAAAGCTGCCGCAGCAGCTTCCCGAGCGGCTGCTGGAATGGTATGCGGCAGGTCACCGCGATCTGCCGTGGCGGCGCGACCGCGAGCCGTATCACGTCTGGCTGTCGGAGGTCATGCTCCAGCAGACGCGCGTCGAGGCCGTGAAGGGCTATTACCGCCGGTTTCTTGCGGAGCTTCCGGATATTCCGGCGCTCGCCGCATGTCCGCCCGACCGGCTGGCGAAGCTCTGGGAGGGACTCGGCTATTACAGCCGGATGCGGAATCTGCAAAAGGCGGCGCAGGTGATCGTGTCGGCGCACGGCGGCGTATTTCCGCGCGAATACGACGCGATCCGCGCGCTGCCGGGCGTCGGAGACTATACGGCGGGCGCGATCGCCTCGATCTGCTTCGGCCTGCCGGAGCCTGCCGTGGACGGAAACGTTCTGCGCGTGCTCTCGCGCGTGACGGACGATGCCGCGCCGGTAACGGATGCGGCCGTGAAGCGGGAGTATGCCGCGCGTCTGCGCGAGATCTACCCCGCAGGGCGCTGCGGCGATTTTACGCAGAGCCTCATGGAGCTCGGCGCGACGGTCTGCGGCCCGAACAGCCAGCCGCAGTGCGCCCTGTGCCCGCTGGCCTCGCTCTGCCTTGCCCGCGCAAACGGGACGGCGCTTCTGCGGCCGGTCAAGGCGCCGAAAAAGGAAAAACGCACCGAGGAAAAGACCGTTTTCATTCTGCGCTGCGGCACGCGCATCGCCGTCCGCCGCCGTCCGGAGCAGGGACTGCTCGCAGGGCTGTGGGAGCTTCCGAACGTAGACGGAAAATGCTCCGCGCAGCAGGCGCTTGCGCAGGCCGAGCGCTGGGGCGTGCACCCGCGTGAGCTGTGCCGCTCCTCGGAAAAAACGCACATCTTCACCCACATCCGCTGGGAGCTGCGCGGGTTTTACATCGAGTGCGCCGAGGCTGCTCCCCTGTTCACATGGGTCGACCCCGCCCGTTTCCGGCAGGACATTGCCCTGCCGACGGCATTTCGCATCTTCGAGGCATTTGAAGAAGTATAAAAGCGTACAAAACAGAGCTGCCGTCCGGAAACGGCAGCTCTGTGCTTTCCACGACCCGCACGCTCCGCCGCATCACGCTTGAGGACGCCGTGGCGGCCGATCAGATCTTCACCATTTTGATGGGCGAGGCCGTCGAGCCGCGCAAGGAGTTTATCGAGGAAAACGCAAAATACGTCGTGAATCTGGACATTTAAGACGCAGGATTTTCGTTTTACATCCCAACCCACAAAGAGACGTTCAGCCCCCTTTTCCTTTGCGCGGCAAAGGAAAAGGCCGC
>OKSO01000949.1_pt1 | contig 10850 bp, 11 predicted proteins | sample 1606241 | NCBI WGS metagenome assembly OKSO01 (sample SAMEA3879540, study PRJEB24766) | human gut metagenome | biome: human-associated habitat; feature: feces | place: USA | collected 1985/1987
AACAAGGTCGCCTTACTCACTGCCGTTCGTAATTCTCCCTGTTCCTGCCCGTTCTTCGTTTCGCTTACTCGTCCACAGGACGCGCTCAACTCCGAACCCCATAGACAAACCCCCGTTTTCGGGTTTATAATTATATATGATCTTAGGAAACGAGGTATATTTTTCATGCTCAGGCTCACAACCGATAAAAAAATAGACATTATGGATGCGAAGAACGCTCCGTCCGCGCGCTGCAAAAGCGGAGACACGGTGCTGTTTGAAACGCTGGATTGCTACGATTGCTCCGTCACGCGGCAGGGCGAGCGGCTCAAGATAGACCGCATGCATAACCCCGCCACAGGCCCCCTGTTCGTTGAGGGCGCGGAGGTCGGCGACGCGCTGAAGGTTGAGATAATTAAAATAACCACGCGCGACTGGGGCGCGATGGGCACCAGCTTCGGCGAATTTGGCTTCAAAAACGTGCAGGGCAGCGATCATTCCATGCATGTTTACGATATTAAGGATGGCGTGGTAAGGGCCGGCGGGTTTGATATCCCCGTTGACAATATGATAGGCGTTATAGGCGTTGCCCCCGCGGGCGAAGGCGTGCTCACCGTTACCCCCGGCGCGCACGGCGGAAACATGGATTGCCGCCGCATACGCGAGGGCGCGACCATCTATTTCCCCGTTGCGGCTGAAGGCGCGCTCCTCTCCATGGGCGATCTTCACGCGCTGATGGGCGACGGCGAGGTTTTCGGCTACGGCCTTGAGGTAAGCGGAGAGGTCACCGTCCGCGTAACCGCAGTAAAGGGCATGAAGCTTGAGCAGCCCCTGCTCATAGAAGGCGGCGACGCAATGACCGTTGCCAGCGGCGAAACCATGCAGGAGGCGACCGAGAAGGCGCTTGAATCCATGTATCATCTGCTCAGGCAGTGCGGCCAGGATGAGGGCGAGGCCGGTATACTTATGAGCATGGTGTGCAACATTGCGCTGTGCCAAATGGTAAACCCGCTCTTCACCGTGCGCGCCGAAATGCCCGCGCATATGCTTGAAAAGGTTATAAAGGGCTGAAAATACGGCGCCGTTACAGGCGTATTCCCAATTCCCCTAAGCAGAAACGAAGGAGGTCATAAATGAAAAGAAGAATCTTCTCAGGTGTGCTTGTTGTTGGCGTGATTCTTTGCTGCCTGTCCGCCTGCAACAAAAGAGCCTTAACATTCATCAATGGTTCCGTAATGGAGAAAACCCGGTTTAGCTCGGACGTTGTTTATGATTCTGATTCCGCGGGAAAGCCAAAGGGCGGCAATTTTTCGTTTGTGAATATTACTGCCGAAACGGGGGCCATAAGCGGGGACGCATATACAATAGGCGACGGAGAGAGTCTGTTCTCCTTCGTAATAACATGGGCAGATTCCGGGAATCCGATTTATGTCGGATTATTCGATGCCGGCAATGGGGAAACATATGTAATTCCGCTTGAAGGCGGAACAGGCGCCTTCGATGCCGATCTATCGCGTGTTCCGCGCGGCAGCTACTATGTTATTGTACTCCATCAGGGAAAATATGAGGCCGACATTACAGGCTCCGTTTCATATTGCTTCAAGTAACGGATAGAAAGCTCTATGGACACAAACCAAGCCGTAAACGCAATACGCGAAAAGCTTTTTGCGCTGAAGGATGAAAAATACGCGGTATTCAGCGCGTCCCTTGTGCCGAACGTGGAGCGGGAGCGGTTCATTGGCGTGCGCACGCCTATACTGAGGTCGCTTGCAAAGGAGCTTTGCGGCACGGAGGAGGCGCGCCTGTTCATGGCGGCGCTTCCGCATTATTATCAGGAGGAGAACTGCCTGCACGGCTTCCTTGCGGAGCGGATAAAGGACGAGGGCGAGCTTTACGCCGCGCTGGACGCATTCCTGCCGCACGTTACCAACTGGGCCGTGTGCGACCTGATATCGCCCGTGCTCTTCAAAAAGCGCCCGGCAAGCCTTATGCCCAAAATAGACGAATGGCTTAAATCGGGCGACGTATACGCGGTGCGCTTCGGGTTAGGCATGCTTATGGCGCATTATTTGGACGCGCCGTATTTTACGGAGGAAGTGCTCGGGCGCGCGGCGGGCGTTACGAGCGATGAATACTATCTTAAAATGATGGTGGCGTGGCTGTTCGCAACGGCGCTTGCCAAGCAATACGACGCGGCGCTGCCGTACATAAAGAACCGCCGCCTTGACGCATGGACGCACAACAAAACCATACAGAAGGCCATAGAAAGCCGCCGCGTGACGGACGGGCATAAGGCAGAATTGAGAACGCTGAAGATAAAATGAACCGCACTTAGCCGGAGCTAACTCCGGCTTTTTTTATTTGCATGGAGCGCGGGGAAATTGTGAACAAAAATGGGAGTGTGTTGCGGCTGTAATTATAATGAAGTATAATAAAAACACAAGCATTCAATGCCGTGTAAAACGGCGGGTCTTATTGTGTTTTGCGGCTAAAGCAGGCCGCGCCGTATTGATTGGATTGTACTTAGGAACGGAGCGAATATATTTCCCATGTATCATAAATTGCAAAATCGTGATATAAGCAAGGGATATATTTAACCCAAATCACCACCACACAACCGGAAAGGAGCGACGACATGAAAAACAAAGGAACAAGATGGCTGACAGCGCTTTTGGCCGCCGCTTTACTGCTTACGGCTGTGCCGTGCGCGTATGCTCAGGGTGCGTCGGCCTTGCAGGAGATGGAGGTTACGGCTAAAAGGCTGAAGGTAAGGCATTATCCCGGGGTTGACGATGTGCCCGTGGTTACGGAGCTGAAGCGGGGAGACAGGGTGACGCTGCTTGGCATAAGCGGCAAATGGTCGTATGTAAAATGGGGCAACGGGGGCCATGACGAGCAGGGCTATGTATTTTCGCGCCACATAAAGCCCGCGGGCGCGCTGCTGTATTTTGCAACGGAGGAGGTCAACGTCCGCAGCGAGGCAAATTCAAGCTCCCGAGGCCGTGACATTCATAAAAAAGGCAAAGGGCTGGGTTCAGGTTGAATACAACGGCGCAAGCGGCTTTGTTTACGGCAAGTATCTTACCAAAAACCGCGCAAAAAGCTACTTGGGAAGCCGCCTGGCGCAGGAGCTTGGCAGGAACAACATAAAGGCGGTTGAATATATGTACGGCGGCAGAGTGGGCATCCACGGCCTTCAAAGCAGCGCGGATAAGCCCGTGCTTGCCGTAGCATACGGCCTTAAAACGGCGTATAGGGAGAACCTCATGCGGGTCATGGTATACGAATACGCCACGGAAGCGGAGGCGGTGCAGGTGCGCCGCGCAGTCCTTGCGCAGGAGGGCACACCGGGCTGGCATACCGTATATTTCCAAAAAGGGAACACGGTTTGCACGCTTGACTGGAGCTATGGGGAAAGAACCACGGATAGGGAAGAGCGGCTTTATCAGCACGCCTTCGACACGCTGAGCGCGGCCTACGGGGAATTTATACCCAAGAATTAAAAAGCGGAGAGGTTTCCTCCGCGTATAATCCCCCCCCGCAGGGCTCGGGCGGGGCGGGCTCACGGTTATCCGATAGCATTGCGCCCGTATGAATTCGGGCGGGTACTTATAATCATTAAAAGGAGGTAATATTTATATGGAAAAAGCAACATCTATTCCGCGGATAGGAAGCAAGCTGAGAAAAAACATTTTAAGAATGCCCGAAGCCGTTTTTCAAGCCAGCGGCATAGTTATAAACGGGCGCAGGATAAAGAGCTGCGTTTTTACGACGGATCTGGCAATTATACGCAACTGCGACGCCGACGCCGTGTTCGCCGTTTACCCGTTTACGCCGCAGCAGGTGATAAGCGACGCAATAATCAAGGCCTCCTACATACCCGTTTTTTGCGGGGTAGGCGGCGGAACAACACAGGGACTGCGCACGGTTTCGCTGGCAAAGGACGTTGAAATGCAGGGCGCGATGGGCGTTGTGCTCAACGCCCCCATATCCAACCCCAATATGCTTGCCGTGTCCATGGCCATTGATATACCCGTTGTGGCAACGGTTACAAGAATGGATACGGATATTCGGGCGCGCCTTGACGCGGGCGCATCAATTCTTAACGTAGCCTGTGCCGACCGCACGGCGGACATTGTGCGCAAAATACGCGAAGGCTTCCCCGATGTGCCCATAATTGCATCCGGCGGCAAAACGAACGAAACCATAAGCCGAACAATAGAGGCCGGCGCAAACGCAATAACCTACACTCCGCCCTCCACGCAGGAGCTGTTCAAGCAGATAATGGCGGGCTACAGGGACGAATAATAAATAAAGGAAGCGGGCGCGCGCCGCAAAAGCCGTGTTTTCCCCAAGGTTAATAGTTTGTTCACTTGTATTGGGCGCAAATTGCATTATAATGGAAGTAGGCCAAGGCCATAAGGCCAAGGCAGAGAATAAAACCGTAAGGGAGGAATGAACAATGAAAACACGTAAGCTGATCTGCTTCGCACTCGCCGCGGTAATGATGCTGTTCGCCGTGCCCGCCCTGGCGGCGGGAAATAGCGGCTGGGGCACCACGCCGCAGTATGTACCCGAAAGTGCGCTTGAAATGACCCTTTCAAGCAATATGTTGACGCTCGCCAACACCACGCTGAGCATAACGTTCACCAACAAATCCAAGCTCACCAACTATTCCTTCGGCGATTCATTCTCGCTGGAGGTGGCAAGGGACGGCCGCTGGGTTCCGGCCGCCAATTACAGCGGAAATTATCCCTACTGGGGATATACGCTTGCGCCGGGCAAGAGCGTAAGCGTGAATCTGAGCCTTGCAGGATACGACCTGAGCAAGGGCGCACTCTATCGCCTGGGCAAAAGCGTTTATGACGAAAGGTGCAGAATAAGCGAAACGGTATATGCCGAATTCTATTATGACAAGAATTACGGCAGCGGCTGGAGCGGCGGCTGGAGCGGCCCCTCAACGCCCTCTAACCCCTCAACGCCGAACTATGGCTACTATGAATACCGCTATGCCACGGAGCGCGTGAACGTGCGCACCGGCCCCAGCACCAAGTACAGCGTTATAGGCGTGCTTGAGGCGGGCGAGCAGGTAAAGCTGATAGGCTACAGCGGCAAGTGGTCCCAGGTGATATACCGCGGCCAGGTGGCGTATGTATTCACCAAGTATCTTGGCAAAAACGCGCCCTCGTACCCGTCCGTACCCACTCCGCCTTCACAGGGCTGGGGAACCAAGCTTTACACCACCACCAACCTTAACCTGCGCAAAGGGCCCGGCACCAAGTACGGCATAATAGGAACGCTCAGGGTCGGCACAGCCGTCACCTTCGTTGAAAAGAGCGGCAACTGGAGCAAGGTAGTCTGCGGCGATTACACGGGCTATGTGTTCACCAAGTACCTGACCAGCACCGCCCCCATGGGCTACGCCCCCGGCTACGGCTGGACGAACGGCTACTATTACCCCGGCTATTCCGGCAGCACGACCCCGCCCTCGGGCTATGTCCCCGGCGTTGGCCTGTTTGTCCCCGGCACGAGCAGCGGCTACGGCTGGAGATAAGAATAAGGGAGAATAAGCAAGCAATGAAAAGAGCCCCAATGGGGCTCTTTTCGGTTGGGGGAAAGCCAAAAGGCTCCACCGCTTGCGGGGGAGCTGTCTGTGAACGATAGTGAACAGACTGAGGGGGAATACCTCACGGCACTTGGCTTCTTTGAGCCATTCCCCTTTCAACTGCTCATTACATTCGCAGCCACGAACGCTGGTTGGAATATGGTCGTCTTGCAGCGCTGCCGCTTGCAATACTCCCTATTCCGCCCGATTCTCCCCTCGCTGCATCGCCCACTGGGCGCGCTCGGCTCGAATCCCCCGCAAGCGGGGACAGCTTTTGGTCAGAGATTGAACCATAAGAATGAGAGAGTACACAAAAAGGAGCGCCCCACGCTCCTTTCTTTAACTTTGTTATGCTTTTTAGCCCTTCACCGCACCGGCTGCAACGCCCTTTATTATGTGCCTCTGGCAGGTGAGATAGAATATGATTATGGGCACAATGCTCAGCAGTATCAGCGCCATTGTAACGCCGAGATCCACCGCGCCGTAGCTGCCCTTTTGATACTGTATCAATATGGGTATGGTCATGTACTTCGTGCGGTCAAGCACCAGATACGGCAGCAGATAGTCGTTCCATATCCACATTATTTCAAGCACGCCAACGCTTATCAGCGTGGGCTTGAGCATGGGCAGCACCACCATGAAGAACGTGCGGAACGGGCCGCAGCCGTCTATGGCCGCCGCTTCTTCTATTTCCACCGGCAATGACTTTACAAACCCCGCGAACATGAACACCGCAAGCCCCGCGCCGAAGCCAAGGTAAATTATGGGTATTGTCCAGGGCGTGTTAAGGCCGACCGATTCAAGCGAGTGGCTCAGGAAGCTGTAATACGGTATATGCACGCTGTCCGCAGTTTTGGCAAGCGTAAACATGACCATCTGGAACGGCACAACCATCGAAAACACGCACATGAGATACACCAGCTTGCAGAAGCGGCTGTTCACGCGGGTTATGTACCACGCGGCCATGGACGTGCAGATGAGTATGAGCGCGGTTGAGAATATGGTTATAACAAGGCTGTAGCCTTCCGCCTTAAAGAAGGGGTAGTTGCCGTAATTCATGCCCTTGATGTAGTTATCAAGCCCAACGTAGGATTCCTCGGTGGGCAGGGCAAACGTTTCCGTATTTATGTATGCGTTCGCCTTGAAGGAGTTGATAAGCACGGTAACTATCGGCAGAATGTATATTATGCTTATTACCGCAAACAGTATGGTAAGGAAGGTTTTGCTCTTTTTACTGTTTCTGAATACGGAGCTGTTCATTACTGCTGCACCTCCTTTTTGCGCGTTGCATTAAGCTGAATAAGCCCAAGCGCGGCCACCAGCAGGAAGAATATTACCGCCTTTGCCTGGCCCACGCCGCGGGAATTGGAGTTTTGATAGAATGTATTGTATATGTTCAGCGCCAGCATTTCCGTGGTTTTTATCACGTTGCCGTCGGCAAGGAACTCAAAGGGCTGGCCGCCGTTCAGCGCCATGTTCTGATCAAACAGCTTGAATCCGTTCGTAAGGGAAAGGAACGTGCATATTGTTATGGACGGCATAACGCAGGGTATGGTGACGTGGAAAAGCGTCTGCCAGCCGTTTGCGCCGTCTATCTTCGCGGCCTCTATCAGCTCCTCCGGCACGCTTTGCAATCCCGCGATGTATATTATCATCATGTAGCCTATCTGCTGCCAGCACATAAGTATTATCAAGCCCCAGAAGCCAAGCGTGCTATCCAGCAGAATGCTGGTGCCGTAGCGGCTTAGTATGCCATCGAATATCATGGACCAAATATAGCCCAGCACTATGCCGCCGATAAGATTGGGCATGAAGAACACGGTGCGGAATATGTTTGAACCTTTTATACCGCGGGTAAGCGCATAGGCCACAGCAAAGGCAATAACGTTTATCAGTACAAGCGACACTATTGCGAACAGCGCCGTAAACCAAAACGAGTGCATAAAGGAGGAATCGCTCAGGGCCTTTATATAGTTATCAAGGCCAACGAATTTTGCGTTGCTGGTGGTTTTGAAATTGCATAAGGAAAGGTATATGCCCTTTATGAACGGGTATACGAATCCGATTGCAAACGCGGCCACGGTAGGCAGCAAAAACAGCGGGAACCATTTGCGTATGGTGCCGCTGAGCATATTGCCGTTCACGGCCAGACTGTGCCGCTTTTTCGGCTTTTTTTGTTCCATACAGACCTCCTTTATATTAAGCGAAATAAGGCGAGCCGCCTTATTTTTGATTATACATAATTTTGTGCGCTTTTTCCAGTCCTCAGCCGAAGAAATGAAATTTTCCTCCGGTTCAGGAATGGGCGCGCAAATGCCCGCCCAGAAAGAAGTTGATATGGATTAGATTACTGATTCTGATACTGTACGGCCCAGCCGTTGACGTAGGCGTTTACCAGATCGTCCCAGGAGCCGGTGCCGGCGGAGTACTGGGTCAGAGCGGCAACGATGCCGTCACGCCAGGTTTCCACGTTGGGGGTGTAAGTGAAGTCCCAAGTTACGGTGTAGTTGCCGGCGGCAGCGTAATCCGCAGCGGCCTTGCAGAACACGTTCTCGGGCTCGGCAGCGCTCTTGAACGGGCAGGGGCCGAACTCGTCAGCCATCATCTTGGTGCCGCTCTCGCTGGTTACTACCCAGTACATGAAGTCCAGAGTAGCCTGGATATCATCCTCGCTGGCCTTGCTGTTAACGGCCCAGCAGTTTTCGGTGCCGGAGCACAGGCCGGCCTTTTCTTCACCCTCTACACCGCAGTAGATGGGGATCATGGTCAGATCGTCCTTGTTCATGCCAAGGTCGTTTACCAGGGTGTTGTATTCCCAGGTACCGTTCTGGAAGAACACGGCCTTACCCTGAGCAAATTCAGCCTCGGAATCGCCGGCGGTCTTGCTGGGCAGATCGCTGGGCGCGCAGGTGCTGTTGTTGATGTAAAGATCCCAGATGTTCTTGAAGTTGTCAAGATACTTGCCGGTAACGGTGGCGGGCTGGGAGGTTACGTTGTCGTCACGGAACTCATAGAACAGGGGCAGGTTGGTCAGATGGCCGCTGAAGCGCCAAGAGGAGGAGCTGTCCAGACCTGCGCTGGAGAACGCGGAGAAGCCGAGTTCGTCCTTGCGGGCGGTGATGTCCTCAACAACAGCCTTAAGAGTTTCAAAGTTGGTGATTTCGCTTACCTGATGGCCGGCCTTTTCAAGCAGGGCCTTGTTGACTATAAGACCATAGGACTCATAGCAATAAGCGATGCAGTAAACTTCGCCGTTCTCGCCGAAAAGGTTGAAGTCGTCGGTGTTCATTTCCTTATAAACATCGGTGTCCTTCAGATCCAGGCAATAGTCGCCCCAAGTGGCAAGGCTTGCTTCGTTGCCGCACTGGAACAGGGTAGGCATGCTGCTCTTGTCCATTTCGGCGGTGAGGGTCTCCTCATAGGTGCCGCTGGCAGCGGTAACAACCTGCACGGGTACGCCGGTCAGTTCGGTGTATTCCTTAGCCAGCGCCTGCCAGGCCGCATCGGCCTCGGGCTTGAAGTTGAGATAATACACGGAGCCCTTCGCCTCGGCGGGTTCGGTGGAGTCCACAGGAGCCGCAGTCGGCTCGGTGGTGGCGGGCGCGTCGCTCGTCGCGGGAGCCTGAGTGGGCTCAACGTTAGCGTTGTCATTCGCCTGGCAGCCTACCACGGACAGAACCATGGCCAGCATCAATACGATAGCCAGAACCTTCTTCATTGTAGTTTCCTCCTAAAATAAATTTGTTCTTGTTTATGCTAAAGCGCGTTTTGCGCCTTATGCCGTGTTTAACTTATATGCTTTACGCTCGCGCCCTGTATCAGCTCCGTCTCAAGCTGAATATGCTTCGGTGCGCAGTCCGTATCCATGCTTTCAAGCAGCAGCTCAACGCTCCTATCCGCAAGCTCCTGCTGCGGCTGGCGCATGGTGGCAAGCGCGGGGTGATAATACTGCGCAAGCTCAATTCCATCGTATCCTATCACCGATACGTCCTCCGGCACCCTTTTGCCGGAATCCATAAGCGCCCTTGCCGCGCCTATGGCCATTGTGTCGGACATGGCGAATATTGCCGTATAGTCGGGGCCTGTGTACTCCTTTATCCTTTCATATGCGCAGGAGAAGGAGAACGGTGAAACAAGTACGCGGCTGCTTTCAAGCGTTTTGCCGTGCTCCTTAAAGCTGTCCAGCACGCCCAAATACCTTTGATGCGCCATGTTGCAGCCCTGCGTTTCGCCGCTGAGAATCACCATGTTCTCGTGCCCGCAGTCGAAAAGGTAATCAATCGCTTTCTTCGCGCCCTGCCTATCGTCCACGCTCACGCTTGATACGTTGGGCGCGTAGCCTTCCGCCGCGTTAACGGTTGAGTATACGCAGGGGATGGGCAGACGGCTGAGCATTGCGCCGTTATCCGTATGGCATCCGCCCATGAATATTATCCCGCGCACCTTGCGCTCCGCGTATACGCGAAGGGCAGCAGCGGCTTCATCATCGTTTTCGTCTATATAATGTGGCAAAAACCTGAGCCCTGCGGCCTCTATCCGCTTTTGCAGCAGCTCCAGTATGCCGGAGAAGAAAAGGTTGTTCCGCCCGCGCACTATTACCGCCACGCAGTCGGTTGAAAGCTGCTTCAGGTGCTTTGCGTTGCTGTTCGGCTCGTAGCCGTAACGCTCTATCACTTCCATAACGCGCCCGCGGGTATCCTCGTTCACGTCCGGCCGCTTGTTCAGTACGCGCGATACGGTGCTGACACCCACGCCTGAAAGCCGGGCTATCTCCTTTATCGTCATGCGCGCAACCATACCTTACATCTCTCTTCCGTGCTTACTGCTCTTCAACCAGTGGAACCGTACCCGGCAACGTTTCCGGTATCGTTTCCGGATTTAATTTTAGCAGTGGTTAAAATTATTGTCAATATATAATCGCATTATTTTTGGCAAAATTTTAGCGGGAGAGGGATTGTTTTTTGTGTGAGTGCGGATAGTGGCTTTGCTGTTTAACTCAACCCCTCAGTCACGGCTTGCGCCGTGCCAGCTCCCCGTGCGGGGAGCCTTTTGGGTGCTACCACTATCCAAAAGCTGTCCCCGCGTGCGGGGAAAGTGTCGCGGCGTAGCCGTGACGAAAGGGGAATGGCTCGGAGATGCCAAGTGCTGCGAGGTGTTCCCCCTCAGTCGGCTTACGCCGACAGCTCCCCCGCAAGCGGTGGCGCCTTTTGGTGTACTTTATAAACCTTTGGCAAAAACACGGGGACGCACTGCGTCCCTCTCATCT
>OKSO01000952.1_pt1 | contig 10808 bp, 4 predicted proteins | sample 1606241 | NCBI WGS metagenome assembly OKSO01 (sample SAMEA3879540, study PRJEB24766) | human gut metagenome | biome: human-associated habitat; feature: feces | place: USA | collected 1985/1987
ATCGACCAGCCGATGCCGGAATGTTCTGCTTTCGACTTTGTCCGGCAGCAGAACAAGAACCGCCTGTCGGAAACGGCCCTTGAATATTATGGCCGGAAGTTCACCTATGCAGACCTCATCGTGAACACCAAGAAGACCGCTGCTGCCTTCCGGGCGGCAGGCGTCCGAAAGGGTGATATCATCACCGTGGTCAGCGTGATGACCCCTGAGGTCATCTATGCGTTCTACGCCGCCGACCGCATCGGTGCGACCCTGAATCTGGTGGACCCCCGGTACAGCGCCGACGGCATCCATGAGTACATCGAGGAAGTGGATTCTCATCTGCTGATCTGCCTGAACGTGGTGTATGACCGCTGCCGTCAGGCCGCCCGGCGCACCCATGTGGAGCGGGTCATTGTGCTTTCCCCGGCCGATTCGCTGCCCCTGCCGCTGGCCATCGGCTACAAGGTCTCCAATCCCGACCGCAACAAGTACGACTCCAATACCCTGATGTGGAAGCAGTTCATCGCAAACGGGCAGGACGCCAGCACATCCGGCGAGCCCTATGACCCCGACCATGCCTGTGTGGTGGTCCACACCGGCGGCACCACGGGCTCGCCCAAGGGCGTCATGCTGACAGACAACAGCTTCAACGCCATTGCACAGCAGTTCTCTGCCTATGACACCCTGTTCCAGAAAGGGCAGAAGCTGATGAACATTATGCCCCCGTTCATCGCCTACGGCTATGCCTGCGGCGTGCACCTGCCGCTGGTGCTGGGCCTGACGGTGGTCATCATCCCCAACCTGGACCCTGCCAAGCTGGGCAGCCTGGTGCTCAAGTACAAGCCCGAGATCATGTTCGGTGTGCCCGCCCACTACCAGCAGCTGGCCGCCGACCCGAAAGTTCAGAAAAAAGACCTCTCGTTCATTCACAACTACGCGGCTGGCGGCGACGCCATTTCGCTGGGCGCGGAGAAGACGGTCAACGAATTCCTGGCCTCCCACAACGTGGAGTACCCCATGGCCAAGGGCTATGGCATGACGGAAGTTGCCTCGGCCGCCACTGTGGCCGCCGGTAAGAACAACAAGCCCGGCAGTGTGGGCATTCCCATGGTCAACACCCTCGTCTCGGCGTTTGAGCCAGGCACGGACAAAGAGCTGCCCATTGGTCAGCGCGGCGAGCTGTGCATCACCCGTGCCCAGGGCAAGCTTTCCGCCCTTGAGGAAAAGCTGGCCAAGGAGCCTGTTTCCCTGGCCACCTGCGCCATGGGCCATACCCGCTGGGCCACGCACGGCGTGCCCGCCGAGCGCAATGCCCATCCCCATGCTTCCAACGACGGCCGCCTGGCCATCGTGCATAACGGCATCATCGAGAACTATCAGGAACTGAAGGAAGAGCTGCTGCAGAAGGGCTATGTCTTCCATTCCGAGACCGACACGGAAGTGCTGGTCAACCTCATCGCCGACTGCCACAAGCAGGAAGCCGACCTGCTCAAGGCCTTTGCCGCGGCCCTGCGCCGGGCCCACGGCGCCTACGCCGTCTGTCTCATGAGCCGGGAATATCCCGGTGAGATCTGGGCCGCGCGCATGTCCGCCCCGCTCATCTTCGGCATCGGCACGGGCGAGCACTTCGTGGCTTCGGACATCCCGGCCTTTTTGCCCTACACGCGCACGGTGGTCTTTCTGGAAGACGGCGAGATCGTGCACGCCACCAATTCCGAGTATGAGATCCTGAGCCTGGCCGACCTTTCCCCCGTGGAGCATGAGCCCCAGACCATCCAGTGGGACATGCAGGCGGCCCAGAAGGGCGGCTACCGCCACTTCATGCTCAAGGAGATCTTCGAGCAGCCCCAGGTCATCGTGGATGGCCTGAGCGGCCGCCTCAACGCCGCCCGTGACACCGTGCTCCTGCCCGAGCTGGACGCCCTGCCCGTACCGCGTCGTCTGCATATCGTGGCCTGCGGCACGTCCTATCATTCCGGCCTTTGGGCGCGGCATCTCATCGAGCCCTGGGCCAAGGTGCCGGTGCAGCTGGAGATCGCTTCCGAGTTCCGCTACCGCGAGAGCCTGCCCCTGGACAAGGACGACATGGTGCTGGTCATCAGCCAGAGCGGCGAGACCGCCGATACCCTGGCCGCCCTGCGCATCGCCCGCGAACACGGCGTGCCGGTGCTGGGCCTGTGCAACGTGGTGGGTTCGTCCATCGCCCGCGAGTCCTCGGCCGTCATCTACACCCAGGCCGGGCCCGAGATCAGCGTGGCCTCCACCAAGGCCATGTGCAGCCAGATGCTGATGCTGGCGCTGGTGGCCCTGTACTGGGGCGGCCGTCAGGGCATCATGGACGCTGCGGCCCGCGCCCGCCAGATCGCCCTGCTGGAATCCCTGCCCTCCCAGCTGGATGCCGCCCTGCCCGCCATGCACGAGAAGGCCCGCCAGCTGGCCCGCGCCTATGCCCAGGCCCGCAACTTCTTCTATCTGGGCCGCGGCCACTGCTACCCGCTGGCCCTGGAAGGGGCGCTCAAGCTCAAGGAGCTTTCCTACATCCATGCCGAAGGTTATGCCGCCGGCGAGATGAAGCACGGCCCCATCGCCCTCATCGATCTGGCCTTCCCCACCTTTGCCCTGGCTCTGGACGACGCCCTCTTCCCCAAGGTGAAATCCAACATCGTGGAAGTGCAGGCCCGTCAGGGCAAGGTCATCGCCCTGACCAATCCGGGCATGGATCTGGCCGTGGACGATGTCTGGGAGATCCCGGCCCTGCCCGCTCCCCTGGCCGGTTTCATGGCCCTGCCCGCCATGCAGCTGTTCAGCTACGAGATGGCCGATTATCTGGGCAAGGACGTGGACCAGCCCCGCAACCTGGCCAAGAGCGTGACCGTGGAATAGAGCCGCTCTTCCTTCCCTGACATATGAAAAAGGACGCCGTGAGGCGTCCTTTTTGCGTCTGGCCCCATGTGCCCACTGGGGCTCAAGAGAACTTTTTTTGCTGGTGGGGGGCCCGTTGGGGACCTTCAGCACAAAAAAATCATAGGAGTGGTGCCGCTTGGCACCCTTCAAGATAAAGCGCGTTCGGGGGAGGGTGGAGGGCTTTTGGGGAAGGGCCCCTTTTCGCGCCAGTAAAGGGGGGCCTTCCCACCCCAAAAAACGCGCGCACCTTCCGGGCATTGCCAAAGCATTTTGGCCTGTGGCATAGTATCTGGTGCAAAATTTCACGCCCGCCGGATGCTTGCGCATCGCCCCGTCGCCGTGGACGGGGAAAGGCCGGGCCTGCCTTTTATCGCCATCACGGCACAGCACAGACTACGCAGGAAGCAAGATGATCCAACTGAGCGACAAACCGGTCATTGTGCAGGGCAACACCCTGATGGAACAGGAAGAAGCCGCGGCGCGCGGCATCGACTGCGCCGCTGCCCGTCAAAATACCCTGGCCTGGAACATCCTGGCCGCCCACAACACGGCTGCCGGGGACGACCCCACCCTGCGCCTGCGTTTTGACGCCCTGGCCTCGCACGACATCACCTATGTGGGCATCATCCAGACGGCCCGCGCCAGCGGCCTGGAACGCTTCCCCATGCCCTACGCGCTCACCAACTGCCACAACAGCCTGTGCGCCGTGGGCGGCACCATCAATGAGGACGACCACCTCTTCGGCCTGACCGCCGCCCGCAAGTACGGCGGCATCTTCGTGCCGCCCCATCTGGCGGTCATCCACCAGTACGCCCGTGAAATGATGGCCGGTTGCGGCAAGATGATCCTGGGCTCCGACAGCCACACCCGCTACGGCGCCCTGGGTACCATGGCCGTGGGTGAAGGCGGCCCCGAGCTGGTCAAGCAGCTGCTGGGCAAGACCTACGACGTGGCCCGTCCCGAAGTGGTGCTGGTCTGGCTGGAGAACGCTCCCCGTCCCGGCGTGGGCCCGCAGGACATCGCCATCGCCCTCATCGGCGCCGTGTTCAAGAACGGCTTCGTCAAGAACCGGGTCATGGAATTCGCCGGCCCCGGCGTGGCGGGCCTTTCCGTGGAATACCGCTGCGGTATCGACGTCATGACCACCGAGACCACCTGCCTGTCGAGCATCTGGGCCACCGACGAGGATACGCACGCGTTTTTGGCCATGCATGGCCGCGGCGACGACTACCGCGAGCTCAAGCCCGCCGATGTCGCCTACTACGACGGCTGCGTCGAGGTCGACCTGTCGAGCATCAAGCCCATGATCGCGCTGCCGTTCCATCCTTCCAACGGCTTTGAGATTGACGAGCTCAACGAGAACCTCGAGGACATCCTTCACGAGGTGGAGCTTGAGGCCGCCAAGATCGGTGAGGGCAAGACGCACTTTAGCCTGCTCGACAAGATCATCGACGGCAAGCTACACGTGCAGCAGGGCGTTATCGCCGGCTGCTCGGGCGGCAACTACGACTCCGTGGTCCAGGCTGCCCGCGTGCTCAAGGGCGCCAACACCGGCTGCGGCGAGTTCTCGCTGTCGGTCTATCCCACGAGCCAGCCCGTGGCACTCGAGCTTACACGCCGCGGCTATATCTACGACCTTATGGAGGCCGGCGCGATCGTGCGCACGGCATTCTGCGGCCCGTGCTTCGGCGCCGGCGACACACCCGCCAACAACGGCCTGTCCATCCGCCACACCACGCGCAACTTCCCCAACCGCGAGGGTTCCAAGCCGGGTAATGGCCAGCTGAGCGCCGTGGCCCTGATGGACGCCCGCTCCATTGCGGCGACGGCTGCCAACGGCGGCATCCTGACGCCAGCGACCGACCTGCCCGAGGAAACTTGGGACGAGGCCTGTGAGTACACCTTCGACGACGCTCCCTACAAGAAGCGCGTGTACTGGGGCTTTGGCAAGGCGGAGCCTGCCGACGAGCTGGTCGAGGGTCCCAATATCAAGCCGTGGCCCGCGATGGAGCCGCTCGGCGACGATATCCTGCTCAAGGTGTGCTCCAAGATCATGGACCCGGTCACCACGACCGACGAGCTCATTCCTTCGGGCGAGACGAGTTCCTTCCGCTCCAACCCGCTGGGCTTGGCCGAGTTTACGCTGAGCCGTCGCGATCCGGCCTACGTGGGCCGCTCCAAGGAGGTCGACGCGGTGGAAAAGCGCCGCGTGGCCGGCGAGGCCGCAGGCGACCTGGCGGCACTCGATGCCGAGCTTGCCGGCGTGTTTGAGGCACTGGCCGGCGCCGGCGTCGCGGCCGATGCCAAGGCGACCGAGTATGGCTCCATGCTCTATGCCAAGAAGCCCGGCGACGGTTCTGCCCGCGAGCAGGCCGCGAGCTGCCAGCGCGTGATTGGCGGTCTGGCCAACATCGTCCACGAGTACGCCACCAAGCGCTATCGCTCCAACGTGATGAACTGGGGCATGGTGCCCTTCCAGATGGAGGCCGAGCCCAACTTTGAGGTGGGCGACTACGTCTTTGTGCCGGGTATCCGTGCCGCGCTCGATGGCGACCTGAAGAACATCGCCGCCTACGTGGTGCGTGCCGATGGTGCGGTCGAGCAGATTGAGCTCTATATTGCCGATATGACTGCCGAGGAGCGTGCCATCGTCAAGGCCGGCTGCCTGATCAACTACAACAAGTTCAAGGCCGCTGCCGAGTAACGCACTTAATTGTCCGCCCGGGGCTTACCCTTTCCCGCCCGCTCACGCGCTTCGCGAGGGTCGCGTTCGGGAAAGGGTAAGTCCCGGGCTACATTTCTGCGTTCTCGTTGGGTCTTGAGGGACGCTAAAAATAGACTTGCTTGATGCCGCCTCTGTTGTCGGGACGGCTTCTTTTTGTCGAAAACCGCCACAAAGGGGGCAGACATCTTTGTGGTGGTGGGGAACGAGCTCGATGTTGTTGTGATTGTTGAGCGGTATGTTAATGAGCGTCTCTACAGGATTTCATCTGGGCTGGCGGGCTTGGTTGTTTTGGGGATGCCGAGTTTGGATGATGCGAAATCGTCAACATTGTCCTTAATTCCGTCTTTGGTGTAGACAGTGACCATATAGGTGCTGTGTCCGAATTCGCCCTTGTCGCGTGTTGCCCAGGCATCCCAGTAGGCGGCCCCGTTTCGCCCTTTGATTTTTCCGACACGGCGGAGTTCTGTTCGCTTTAATTTCCGGTTGCTATAGATGGTTCGACCGGCTTCCGCGGTGAGCCCGCACTGTCCAAGCAGCTTGTCGAGGACTTGGTTCATGTGGCGCTCATCGGTGTTTGGTGCGTAGTCGTAGGCGAGGGTGATGGAGTCGAGTGGCTGGTCGTCGATCAGATAGTTTAGCGCCTGAGGTTCAAGGCAGAAATAGGGGGAGCATCCGTCGACCTTGCCGAGCAACGGTAACTTGGACTGCCAACTTCCGGTGGGAATTGCATATTCGTAGAACACGCCACGGCAGACAAAGGAGAGCGAGGTGGCACGCGAGCCGGCGTCGATCATCCCGCAAAGATCGAAGGGCGAGGCGATACCAAAAGAAAAGGGCGTGATGACGATAAGGAAGAGCATCACGATGGGTATGGCGAAAATGGTAATGACGTTGCGACCGGTGGAATGAGACGGCTTCATATGCGCTCCTCGAGACAAAGATCTGTTGAGGATAGGCAGAAATGGATATGTTCAGAGAACAATTCAAGTTTAATCTCATGGCGCGAGATGGTCGACCGTTAGCGTCGAAAACCACCACAAAGGTGCCTGTCCCCTTGGTGGTGGTGAGGAGCGCGCGGCTCCTTTTGGTAATAGTGCTGGCTGGCGGTATCATTAGTGCAGGTGGCGAAGGTTTGCATTGTGGGGTGTTTTGCCGTGAGCCGTTTTGCCCGTATTGGATTGATTGTTTTGGCGCTTGCGATCACCGTGGTTGGCATGGGCGCTGTCGGCATGGCGTTTCTGCCTGCTGCGGTGACGGAGCCGGTGGTCAAGCCTGTGATTCAATCTGTCGAACTTCTGACCGGCGACGACAAGCCTGAGACCATTACCGTTGATTTTGATGAGCAACCGGCTGCGCTTGGCATTAGTAATTATCCACATATTCAGCTTGGGGCCATGCGCTATACCACGGATACAAGCCTGATCGATAGGACGTCCGAGCTACTCAAGGGCAAAACATTTAAGCGTTGGTACGGATATGCGTCCTATCGGGCAAAAGCGAACGACATGGTTGGCGGATGCCACTCTTCTATCGAGCTGGACACTGCAAACGGCGCAAAGTTATGTGATGTCTCGTACGATCCGGGCTACGAGGGCAATGAGGGTCCGGGCATCTACATCATGGACGGCGATGTCGCCTATGTCATGGAGGGCGACCAGACCGAGCTCAACGATTTTATGGGTCAGTGTATCCAAGATGCCTATAAACAGACCTGCTTGCCTGACCCGCAGACTGCACGCGATAGTGGGTCTGCCCGTACATGGCTGTTCGAGGATGAGATGCCCTGGACCGTCGAATCGGGAAGTACGGGTTCGGCGAAGGAGTAGAGACCGCGACCACCACAAAGGTGCCTGTCCTCTTTGTGGTGGTTTTCGGTCTGTCTCGATCTGTAACATCTTGGCCGCTAAAAGTGGGCTTGGTGTTACAGATTTAGATTTTCGATTCGGGCGTCTTCTGTTCGTCTCGATTTGTAACAGATGGAGCTCTATTTGCCGAGTAGATGTTACAGATTGAGACAAACGGGCGCCGTTGGCCATTTCATCTTGATTTGTAACATCTGGAGCCATAAACAGTCGCTAGATGTTACAGATTGAGATAGTAAGGGGACGAGGCCGCAGCGGGCGAGCGTGCCTGCCCCCTATCTCTCAATCACTCAGAAAATCTTATATATAGAGACTTAGATTTGTGTATAAGATCGAGCAAAGCTGGCAACAATACTTCTCGAACAACGTGAAGCCACCCCGTAGGGTGGCCACCCCAAGAGAGGTGATTCCATGAGAATCGATAAGCTAGCAATGACGTCGCGCGAGGCGCTGCAGACCGCCATGAGCACGGCTGCTGACGCGCAGGCCGGCGCGGTGGAGCCGATTCACCTGCTGTCCGCCCTGCTCGGTGCCGGCGAGCGCAATATCTCCGTGATCATCGAGCGCATCGGCGCTGACCCGGCCCAGCTCGCACGCTCCACGCAGGATGCCATCGACCACGCGCCCAAGGTTTCGGGCGAGGGCCAGCAGATGGGTCTTTCCAATGAGCTCGTCCGCGTCATCGAGAAGGCCGAGAAGAAGGCCACCAAAATGGGCGACAGCTTTGTGGTGACCGAGCATCTGCTGATGGCGCTTGCCGAGGACAAGGGCGAGGCCGGCCGCGTTCTGCGCGACGCCGGCGTCACCAAGGAGCGCATCGAGCAAGTCTACGAGGAGCTGCGCGGCGATGACCGCGTGACGTCTGCCGAGGACAAGACGCAGTTTGAGGCACTGGAGCAGTACGGTCGCAACATCTGCGACCTTGCCCGCGCCGGCAAGCTCGACCCGGTCATCGGCCGTACCGATGAGATTCGCCGTACCATCCAGGTCCTGTCCCGCCGCACCAAGAACAACCCCGTGCTCATTGGTGAGCCGGGCGTCGGTAAAACGGCCATCGTCGAGGGCATCGCCCAGCGTATCGTGGCCGGCGACGTGCCGAGCACGCTGCGCGACCGTGACCTCATCGAGCTCGACATGAGCGCGCTGGTCGCCGGCGCCAAGTACCGCGGCGAGTTCGAGGACCGCTTGAAGGCCGTGCTCAAGGAGGTACAGAAGTCCGAGGGCAAGGTCATCCTGTTCATCGATGAGCTCCACACCATCGTGGGCGCGGGTGCCACCGAGGGCTCCATGGACGCCGGCAACATCCTGAAGCCGGCGCTTGCCCGTGGCGACTTGCATGCGATCGGCGCGACTACGCTTGACGAATACCGCAAGTACATCGAGAAGGACGCGGCGCTCGCCCGTCGTTTCCAGACCGTAATGGTCAGCGAGCCTACCGTCGAGGACACCATCTCGATCCTGCGTGGCCTCAAGGAGAAGTACGAGATCTTCCACGGCGTCCACATTACCGATAGCGCGCTCGTGGCCGCCGCCGACCTCTCCGATCGCTACATCGCCGACCGTTTCCTGCCCGACAAGGCCATCGACCTGGTCGATGAGGCGGCAAGCCGTCTGCGCATGGAGCTCGACAGCATGCCGGTTGAGATCGACGCCACCACGCGTCAACTCACCCAGCTGCAGATCGAGGAGCAGGCACTCATGAAGGAGACCGACGACGCCTCCAAGGAGCGTCTGGAGGCCCTGCGCCAGGAGATTGCCGAGGTCCAGGAAAAGCTCAATGTGCAAAAGGCCGGCTGGCTCAACCAAAAGAACGCCATCGACCACGTGCAGGAGCTCAAGGGGCAGCTCGACGAGGCCAAGAGCGAAGAGGAGCGCGCGACGCGCAACGGCGACCTGGGCCGTGCGTCCGAGCTTCGCTACTCCGTGATTCCGGGCCTGCAGCAGCAGATTCAGGATTCCGAGGCTGCGCTCGAGGCACAAAAGCAGCAGGACGGCGAGGGCCTCAACGAGCAGGTGACCTCCGATGAGATCGCCGAGGTCGTGAGTGCCTGGACCGGCGTGCCCGTGTCCAAGATGATGCAGGGCGAGCTCGACAAATTGAAGGGCTTGGAGGGTGAGCTGCATAAGCGCGTCATCGGCCAGGACGAGGCCGTCTCCGCCGTCGCCGCAGCCGTGCGCCGCAGCCGTGCGGGCCTCTCCGATCCGGACAAGCCCATCGGCAGCTTCTTCTTCCTGGGCCCCACCGGCGTGGGCAAGACCGAGCTCGCCAAGGCGCTTGCCGAGTGCCTGTTCGACGACGAGCGCGCGCTTGTGCGTATTGACATGTCCGAGTACATGGAGAAGTTCAGCGTCCAGCGTCTGATCGGTGCGCCCCCGGGATACGTGGGCTACGACGAAGGCGGCCAGCTCACCGAGGCCGTGCGCCGTCGTCCCTACTCCGTGATCTTGCTCGACGAGATGGAGAAGGCCCATCCGGATGTCTTTAACGTGCTGCTGCAGGTGCTCGACGACGGCCGCCTGACCGATGGCCAGGGTCGCCAGGTGTCCTTCAAGAACACGATTATCATCATGACGAGCAACGTGGGCTCCAAGGCCATCGCCGACCTGTCCGGTAAGGACGAGGAAGAGATGCGCCATCAGGTTGACGCCGCCATGGCTCAGACCTTCCGCCCCGAGTTCCTCAACCGTATCGACGATATCGTGGTGTTCCATCCGCTCGGCATGGCGCAGATCGAGAAGATCGTCGATATCCAGCTTGCCGACGTCCGCGCACGCCTGGCCAAGGAGCGCATGACGCTTGCCATCACCCCGGCGGCCAAGCAGATGCTCGCCGTGGGTGGCCTGGACCCGGTCTTTGGCGCCCGTCCGCTCAAGCGTCTGGTTCAGCGCGAGGTCGTGGATGCCATCGCGGCCGCTATCATCGACGGCACGGTGCGCGAGGGCGATCAGGTGACGGTCGATGTCGACAAGGACGGCGGCTTTACCGTCGTGTGCGATAACACGCCGGCGGCCACCTACGAGGTCCCCGACGCCGAGTAGATTTTGGGCCATGCCTTAAAATCTGCCAGTCGTCTCTAAACGCCAAGGGCGGCGGATCCAATTGGGTCCGCCGCCCTTTTTCGTGCGACAATCGATGGTGTTGAACATGAGTACATGGCAAGGAGCTATGTAGATGAAAGACGAGAACAAGACGAACGCGCCGGCGGCCGATGCCGCACCCGCCGCACCCAAGCCTGCGCCTAAGCCGGTGCCCAAGCCGCGCGACCCCTACATCCGTGCCGAGAACGAGGACGATGACGGCTACGATCCCTACAGCGATCGCCGCCCCGAGCGCG
>OKSO01000961.1_pt1 | contig 10744 bp, 7 predicted proteins | sample 1606241 | NCBI WGS metagenome assembly OKSO01 (sample SAMEA3879540, study PRJEB24766) | human gut metagenome | biome: human-associated habitat; feature: feces | place: USA | collected 1985/1987
TGGATGGCAGCATCGGGCAGGCCCAGCACCTTGCCCACGGCCAGCGCGGCCAGCGCGTTGTATACGCTGAACTCACCGGGCATATTCACCCGGACGTCCATGTCGTCCTTGCCGGAGACGTGGAAGGCCACCCCCAGAAAATCGTGAGTGCGCAGCAGCTCGCAGCCCTCGGCGCGGTAGTCGGCCTTCTCGCTGCGGCCATAGGTCACCAGCTTGCAGGTGTGGCCTTCCAGCAGGGCCTCGGTGTTCTCGTCGTCGATGTTCACGACGCCGACGTCGCACCGCTTGAACAGCTGGCCCTTCCAGCTGCGGTATTCCTCAAAGGTCTTGTGCTCGCCGGGGCCGATGTGGTCGGGCGAGAGGTTGGTGAAGACGCCGATGTCGTAATGGATGCCCGCCACGCGGTCCATCATGAGGCCCTGACTGGACACTTCCATCAGCGCCGTATCGCAGCCGGCGTCCAGAAACTCCCGGAAAGTCTTCTGCAGCTCATAGCTCTCAGGGGTGGTGTTGGCCGTCTCCTGATGGTGGCCGAGGAAGTAGATGCCGTTGGTGCCGATCATGCCCACTTTGCGGCCTGCGGCTTCCAGCACGCTCTTTATCATGTGGGTGGTAGTAGTCTTGCCCTTGGTACCGGTGACACCGATCATGGTCATCCGGCGGGAGGGGTTGCCGAACAGGTTGCCGCTCATGAGCGCCAGCGCATAGCGGCTGCTCTCCACCTTCAGCACGGCAGCGCCGGGGACGGTGGAAAGGTCGATGTCGTGCTGGACCACCAGCGCCGTCACGCCGTCGGCCACGCACTGGGCGGCGTAGTCGTGGCTGTCCCGCTGGGTACCCACGATGCAGACGAAGAGCCGGCCCGGGGCTGCCTTGCGGCTGTCGTAGATGATGTCCTCGATGTCAAGTTCAAGGCTGCCCTGCACCAGCGTATAGGACACGCCCTCCAACAGTTGTTCCAGTTTCATCGTTCAAATGCTCCTTATTGCTGTTCTGCCGCTGCGGCAGTGGGGTCTTCGGCGGGCGCGGCTTCCGCGCCCTCAGTATCGGGTTCGGTGCCGGAGGCTTCCTCCGGCTGGCTCTCGGCTTCTGCCTCCGCCGGGGCGGCAGGCTCTTCCGGGGCCGTCCAGCCCGAGGGCAGGGTCGGCTCGCCCTGTGCAAAGCGGAATTTGCGGCTGGAAGAGGCGCTCAGGTGGCTCAGATCCAGCATACCGGTGTCGGTGGGCGAGCAGCCCTTGCCGCCCTCGTTGAGCAGGACATACTTTGCCAGCCGGAGTTTGTAGTCCAGCTCGTTCAGGGTACCCAGAAGCACGCTGATGCGGCCCTGATACAAAAACGCCATCTGCTCTGGGTCCTCGAACTCGATGCGGGTGACATCCGCCCCCAGCTCACTGCTGTCCAGTGCGGTCAGCAGAGTGTTCAGGGACTCGAGCCGCTTATCCGTGGGCGGTCCGGCCTCGCTGGATGCGGCGCTGTCAGACGCCGCGCTGCCCGAAGACGGGCCGGACGGTCCTGTCTCAAATTCCAGCTGTGTACCCGGCGTCGCGGATACCGGCTCGCCGCCGCAGAGGATGATAAGGTCCGGCTGGGCCGAATCCTGATCCAGTATCTTCAGCCCCGCAGAAAGGCTCAGCCAGCCGCCGGACGTCTGCATGGCGTAGACGGCAGTGGCCGCGTTGGTCCGCACCACTACGGTGTTAGGGTAATCCCGCTCCACCCGGATATTTTCCAGCAGCGGGAACTGCTTTTCCAGCGCAGCGGCCTTTTCGGCGGGGTCGAAGCTGAAGATGTTCTCCTCCGCATGGACGCCCAGCGCCTGCAGGATCTCAGCGCTGGAATAGCCGCCCACCTCCTGCACCACCTCTCCATCGACCGCCACTTCTAAGGTGTTTATCTTGAAGAGCATGGTCACGGTGAGGTAGACGCCCACCCCGATGACGCAGAGCAGCAGCGCCAGCGCCGTCAGGCGGCGAATGGCCCTGCGGCGGCGGACGGCGGCCCGGGTCAGACGGCGCTTTTTTCTGCCCTCCCGCCGGGCCGGGCTGCGGAGGTTCGCCTCCGTGGGGCGGTAGCGCCCGCTGCTCTGGGGCCTCCGGGCGCTCTGGACGTTCTGGGGCCGCTGGCCATTGCGGGGGCGGCTCCCATTTGTGGGGTAGGCGGTCGTGTTCTGACGGGGCCGCTGGCTTCTCTGCTGGCCCTGACGGCGGCTCTGGTTCTGGTTATTGGGCCGTCGCGCCGTCTGCTGGGGAAACCGGATGCTGTTGTCCGCATATCCCGAGCTGTGGTTTTCGAACGTCACATTGCCGCCCGAGAAGTCCAGCGTCTGCTCCTGATAGCCCTGCGTCCGGCGGCGGTCCTGATCCGAGGGACGCCGGTCCTGCGTCCAGTCGTAGGCTTTGCGGGGCTTTCCCTGCCGTCGGGCGCTGTTCTGCTGGATCGAACTGCTGGGGCGTCGGCTCTTGTTCCGATCCTGCTGCATGGTGCGGCGTCGCCTCCTTTCCGTCTGATTATTTTATCACAAGAGTGCTGCCGAATCAATCACGGCGTCTTGACCAGTTTCATCAGGGCGTCGGCGATGCGGTCGAGGCTGTCGTCCACCGAGAGGGTGCGGGCGTTCCTGCCCATGGCAGCCAGCTTGCCCGGCTCGGCCAGCAGGCCGGAGACGGTCGAGACCAGCTTCTCGCCGGTCAGATCCTTTTCCTCGATGACCACAGCGGCACCGGCCTTCTGCAGCTCCATGGCGTTGTAATACTGGTGATTCTCGGCCACGTTGGGACTGGGGATGAGCACAGCGGCACGGCCCACAGCCTCCAGCTCGGCCAGAGTCAGGGCACCGGCGCGGCTGATGACAAGGTCCGCTGCTGCCAGCAGCTCGGGCATATTGTTGATGTATTCCTTCACCACAAGGCTCTCGCCGGGGGCAAAGCCCTTTTCCTTTTCCAGATCCTGAAACAGCTGCACGCCGTACTGGCCGGTGGCATGGAGATGGAGGACGGGCTTGTGATTTTTCTGCTCCCAGGCGCAGAGGTCGGCCACCACCTCGTTCACGCGGCGGGCACCCAGACTGCCGCCGAAGGAGAGGATCACGGTGCGGTCGCCTGCGCCCAGTTCGGCACGGATGGCTTCCCGGTTCTTCGCCTGGGTGAACACCTCAGGCCGGACGGGATTGCCCACCACGATGGTCTTTTCGGGTGCGCCCAGCTTTTCCACGGCGGCGGGCACAGCGGCGAACACGATGTCCACATCCGGGGCCAGCAGCTTGTTGGTCACGCCAGGAAAGGCGTTCTGCTCATGCAGGGCGGTCTTGATGCCCTGTCTGGCGGCGCAGCGCACCACCGGGCCGGACACATAGCCGCCGCAGCCAATGACCAGGTCGGGCTGGATGTCCTTCATCATCTTTTTTGCCTTGGGGCCGGAGAGTGCCAGATTCCACAGGGTAATGATATTCCGCTTGATATTGTTCAGGCTCAGCTTCCGCTGAAAGCCGGTGATCTCGATGTGATGGAAGGGATAGCCCGCCTGTGTGACCAGACGGTACTCCATACCCTCTTTCCGGCCCGCAAAATGGATCTCGGCGGTGGGGTCGGCTTTTTTGATGGCTCCCGCAATGGCCAGAGCCGGGTTGATATGACCGGCAGTGCCGCCGGCTGCAATGAGTACACGCATCTTGGTTCCTCCTTACTGTTCTGTCTGCGCTCTGCGCGCGGTATCCAGCACAATGGTCTTTGCCTTGCGCTGGCGCTCCCGCTCGGCGTGGGCTTCCTCCCGTTCCAGGCGGGCCCGTTCGCCGTTGCGTCCGATATTGACCATAACGCCCATCTCGGCCAGCAGCAGGATCAGACTGGTGCCGCCGGAGGAGAAGAAGGGCAGCGAAATGCCGGTGTTGGGCAGGGTGTTGGTGACAACGGCAATGTTGCAGAACACCTGCCAGGCGATCTGCGCCATGATGCCGATGCCCACCAGCGTGCAGAACCGGTTTTCGGCATGGAAGGCAATCCAGAAGCCCTGCACCAGAAAGAGGACGAACAGCACGATGACGATCACCGCGCCGACGAAGCCCAGCTCCTCGCACACGACACTGAAGATAAAGTCGTTGGTGCTCTCCGGCAGCCAGAGCTGCTTTTCGATGCTGTTGCCCAGCCCCAGCCCCGTGGCACCGCCTGAGCCGATGGCGTACAGGCTCTGCTTGGTCTGGCTGGTCATCCGGTCAAGATCCTGCGTCCAGCCGTCCAGACGGCTCTGCAGGTAGTCGATGGAGTCCACGTGCTTCAGCAAAGTCTCCAGCAGGAACAGCGCGGCACCGGCACAGCCCCAGGTAATGATGCCGCCGCTGCCGCCCAGCAGCAGGATGGTGCCCACGATGGCTGTGGTCAGCAGGATGCCCGACATGTGGGGCTCCAGCACCAGCAGGATCAGGACAGGCACCAGCCACAGGATGGGCCGGATGAGCTCCACCACGATGCTGTGGTAGACCCACTTGCGCAGGGGCATCTCGCCGAATTTGACCTGCGGGGTCCTGGCGGCGATGTCTGCCGTGAGCAGGATCATCTCAAACTTTGCCACCTCGGAGGCCTGTAAGGTCAGGCCGCCGAAGCTGATCCACCGGCGGCAGCCGTTGATGGGGCTGCTGAACAGCACCAGCACCAGCAGGATCAGGCAGACAACATAGCCCAGCTTGACCATTCTGCGCAGGAAACGGTGGTCAAAATAGGAGAACAGGAACATCATGCCCAGGCCCAGCACCGTGCAGAGCAGCTGGGATTTGATGTAATGGAAGCTGTCCCCAAAGCGGAGATAGCCCGTGGTATAGCTTGCACTGAACAGCATGACCAGCCCGAACACCATGATGATGGCCAGGGTCGCCATCCAGTTGAGCAGGATGGGCGGCCAGGGGCCGGGGTCCCGCTGAAAGACGGAAAACGGCTCTGCTTTTTTTCTGCGGAGTGTTGCCAAACTGCACCCCTCCTTAACTGATTTTTGCCAGCTGAACGGTCAGCGCCACGCCCAGCATGGCAATGACACAAAAGGTATAAAAGATCTGTTCCGCGCTCTGGCCCCGCAGCTCCAGCCAGCGGTGGAGCGGTGCCGAGCGGAACAGCTGCCTGCGGCCCCGGCTGGCCTTGCAGACCAGGATCTGCAGGGCCACCATGCCGCCCTCCAGCCAGAAGGGCAGGGCCAGCGGCAGGGTGAGGTCAGGCCAGCCGATGCACAGGGGAACGCACCCCAGCATCCCGGCCAGAAACAGGCTGCCCACGCTGCCCAGCCGCAGCTTTGCGGGCGGGAAGTTCCAGAGCAGGAAGGCCATCAGGGCACCGGCCAGTGCGGCGGGCAGAACGCCCAGCGGGAACCAGCCCAGCAGGGTCATCACCCCCATCAGGCCCAGCATGGCCGCAAAGGACGTGCCGCAGACAATGCCGTCCATGCCATCGGCAATGCGGACGCACTCGGCCAGTGCGACCAGCAGCCCTTCCCACAGCAGCGGGGCGGCAATGCCCAGATCGACATAGCCCACACCCGGCAGGGTGATCCCGGCTGCAAGGCAGCCTTTGGCTCCCAGCAGCACCAGCACCACGGCACCGGCAACGGCTTCCAGCCCAAGGCGGGTGTGCCGCCGCAGGCCCAGCACGGAACGGCTGCGGATGCGGGCCAGATCCTCCAGCAGACCCACGCCGCCAAAGAGCAGAGCTCCCAGCAGCGCTGTGAGCAGCCGGACCGAGAACAGGCTCTCGGCCCCCAGCAGCTCAGGCTGAGCCACACAGGCGGCTGTCCAGCCCACGCCCACAGCAGCCAGCACCCCCACCATCAGGCAGAGCCCGCCCATGGTGGGGGCCTGCGGCGGGCGCTCCGACTCGGCATCCGGTGCTTCCTGCTTGGGGGATGGTGCCTGCCGGGCCTTGGGCTCATCCCAGCGTCCCTGGAACGCCCGCAGCAGCGGCACCATCAGATTCCCGAGCGCCGCCGTGAGGAAGAACCCCAGCGTTGAGGCGGCGATCAAGGCGAAACGAATCATAGCTCGATGTTACTCCTTGTAAAAGATCTCCAGCACTTTTTCCAGTGCCATGCCGCGGCTGGCCTTGACCAGCAGGGCATCGCCGGGCTGCATTTTGTTCAGCAGGGCCTCGGCGGCCTGAGCGTAGGTGTCGGCATGGAGGGTGGGCAGCCCCTTGGCAGCAGCCACCACGGCAATGCGCTTGGCCTGCTCGCCATAGGTGACGAGGTAGTCCACCTTGTTCTCCACAGCCTGACGGCCCACCTCCTCGTGGGCGGCGCGGCTGATATCGCCCAGCTCCAGCATATCGCCCAGCAGGGCAAAGCGGCGCTTGCAGGGATACTCCCTGAACATGGCCAGCGCGGCCTTCATGCTGTCGGGGTTGGCGTTGTAACAATCCTCAATGACATCCACGCCTCTGGCGTGCACCACCTTCTGGCGCATTCCGGTCTGCTCAAAGTCGGCCAGACCGGCAATGACCCGGCGGGCATTCAGCCCCAGACGGGTGGCGGCGCAGTAGGCAGCCAGTGCGTTGGCCACATTATGCCGGCCCATGGCGGGGATCTTTACGAGGAAAGTCCCCTCCTCGTGATCCTCCAGCACAAAGCTCATGCCCTTTTCATCCTGCTGGATGGACAGGGCACAGACATCAGCGTTCTCATCGCCCAGGCTGAACCAGACCGGACGGACATGGTCGGGCAGGACTGCCTTGCGCAGGAAGGGGTCGTCCCCGTTCAGCACCAGCGGAGCACCCTCCGGCAGACCGGCGCAGATCTCCAGCTTTGCCTTGCAGATGTTCTCCTGACTGCCCAGATTGCCGATGTGGGACACCCCGATGCAGGTGATGATGCCTACATCCGGGCGGGCGCACTTGCTCAGGCGCTCGATCTCCCCGGCGTGGCTCATTCCCATCTCCACCACGGCATACTGGGTCTCTTTGCCGATGCGGAACATGGTGCGAGGCAGGCCCAGCTCATTGTTCTGGTTGCCCTCGGTCTTGATGGTGCTGCCAAAGCCCGCAATGGCTGCGTAGGTCATCTGCTTGGTGGTGGTTTTGCCCACGCTGCCGGTCACGCCCACCACTTTGGGGTGGAACTGGCTGCGATAATTGGCACCCAGCACCATCATGGCGTGGTAGCTGTCCGGGCAGATCACGCTCTTCTCCTCCGGCACGCCTTCCACGGGGTGGTTCAGCACCACGCAGAGCGCGCCGTTTTCCAGCGCCTTGGCGGCAAAATCATGGCCGTCGAATTTTTCGCCCGGGAACGCCACAAAGATGCACCCGGGGCAGACCTCACGGCTGTCGGTGGTCACCAGCGTGACCGGGGTCTCGCACTGGGCCAGCGCGTTGACCGCCAGGCCCTCCAACAGGATATTTGCTGCAATTGCTTCCATACTCTCATTCCCCTTTATCCACAGATCAGATGTACGATGGTTCCCTGCTGGACGCTGGAGCCGGGTGCCTCACTCTGGCTCTGGACCGTGCCGGAGCCTTCGACTGTGCAGTTGAACCCTGCGGCGTTCAGCATCTGCCGGGCAAAGTCCGCGCTCTTGCCGGTCACGTCCGGCACCTCGGCGTGCTTGCCCTCATAGGTATCGGTATACAGATAAACGGTGGTGCCGTAGGGCACCTCTGCCCCCGCGCGGGGGTACTGGTAGGTAACAAGGGCGGCGGTCTGGTCGGATTCGCTCTCGGCCAGGTGATGCTTCAAGCCCTTGATGTTCAGCTGCACCTGCGCGTTGCTCCACTCCTTGCCCGTCAGGTTGGGCACCTTGACGGTGGTGCCGCTGCGGTCCGCGCCGTCGGTGGCGATGCCCAGATAGGGCGCGATCTCACTGATGATGTTGCCCACCACCGGAGCCGCCAGAATGGACGAATAGTCGGTGCGGGCATTGTTGGGGTCGTCCAGCATGACATAGACCAGGATCTCCGGGTCGTTGGCGGGCAGGACAGCCGCAAAGGATGCCACCTTCTTGTAGTCGCCGTCGGCGCGGCGGTCCATGTTCAGCTGCTCGGAGGTGCCGGACTTGCCGCCGATGCGGTAGCCCGCAACGTAGGCGTTACCGCCGCCGCCCTGGGTGCCGTCGCCCACCTCAAACTCCATGATCTGGCGGATGGTCTCGCTGGCGCTCTCGCTGATGACCTGACGGCGGGCGTTGGTGCCGATCTCCTGCACTACGTTGCCGTTCTGGTCCGTGATCTTATCCACCACATGGGGGGTGACCAGATAGCCGCCGTTGACTGCCGCCGAGATGGCGGTGCACACCTGCAGCGGGGTCACGGCCATGGCCTGACCGAAGGCGGAGGAGGCCAGCTCCACCTCGCCCAGACGGCTTTTGCTGTAATACTGCATGAAGCTGGTCTCATTGGGCAGGTCCACACCGGTGCGCTCGGTAAAGCCAAAGGCATCAAAGTAATCATAGAACAGGCTGGAACCCACGCGCTGGCCCAGCTGGACAAAGTAGATGTTGCAGCTGTTGCGCAGGGCCTCGGCCAGATTCTGGGCCCCGTGCGCCTTTCTGCCGGCGCAGTGGTAGGTCTGCTTTGCCACGCTGTACGCGCCGGAGCAGTTCAGGGTGGTGTAATAGGTCGCCTTGCCGCTGTCCACACCCATGGCGGCGGTGATGACCTTGAACACGCTTCCGGGGTAGTACAGCTCGGTGATGGTCTTGTTCTTCCACTGGATATCCCGGTAGGTGCCGGTGTAGTCGGCTTCCTCATCCGCGATCTTCTGGCCGTTCTCGTCCCGCAGGTAGTTGCCGTTCTCGTCTTTTTTGTAGATGGTGTACAGCTCCGGCTCAGCCTGCACCTGCTCCGTCAGATAGGCCAGATTTGCGCTGAAATCCTGTGGGTCATTGGGGTCAAAGTCCGGCTTGGAGGCCATGGCAAGGATGGCACCGGTCTTGACGTTCATCACAATGGCGCAGCCGCGGTTCTCAACGGTGTTGGCCGCCACGGCCTCGTTCAGGTAGCGCTCCACCACCTCCTGAATGTTCACATCCAGTGAGAGCACCAGATTGGAGCCGTCCTTGGCAGCGTAGGTGGTGGCGTTTTCATCGGCAATGGCGTTGCCGTAGGCGTTGCGCAGGGTGATGGTGCGGCCATTCACACCGGCCAGCGTGGACTCATAGGAGTTTTCCAGACCGTACACGCCCTGACCATCCGCATTGCAGAAGCCCAGCACGGCGGCGGCAAAGCGGCCGTAGGGGTAATCCCGCTGGAAGCCCTTGGAGGCCGACACCGACACCCGTCCCTTGCGGACAGTGGGGGTGCCGTCGTCGCTCTCCTGCTGGCCCAGACCCAGCTTGCCCAGGATCTTTTCCAGCGCACCGGCGGATTTTCCGCTCTTGCTGTGGGCCTTGTTGTAGGTCTTGACGTACTCCTCAATGGAGAGCTTGATGGCGTTGTTGACCTTGGTGGCCAGCACCTGATAGGAGCTTTCGTTTTGGGAGAGGGCATCGCAGACCGCCTGATACTGGGTCTGGTACTCTGCCGAAGTGGTGTCCACGCTATCCAGACTCTCGCCGTCGCCCGAAAGCAGGCGCAGGGTGATCTGGGTGCAGACCTCCTTCATGGCGGCCTCATCGATGGTGCGGATCTCCGCCTTGGTGTCCTGATCGGTGGTGGTGGTATACAGGGCCGTGCTGTAAGAGGGGTCGGCCCAGATGGTCCAGACCACGCTGGTGGAAGCCAGCGTGATGCCGCTGGTGTCGTAGATCTCACCGCGGGTGGCCTGAATGGTGCTGTCCAGCAGCTGCTGCTCGGCGGCGTACTGGCGGTAGGTGGCACCGTCGCGGATCTGGATCTTGTACAGGCTGTAGATCACGGTCAGCGCGGCGGCCACCACAAGAAGCACGGCGGCACCAAAGCTGATATGGCGCAGCCGGGCACTGAGCCGTGCGTGCGGGTCCGCACTGCGGCGGCGGGCACTGTTCTTTTTGGGATTGGAGGATGGTGTTTGCATTGCGTACTCCCGAAGAAAACCGAAAAAGCGTGCGCTGCCGCACGCTTTTCGTTGTTTGGTTTATTTTGCCGTTCTGACAGAGGCAAGAATGGTCATTGCCCCATCGTGGAGCAGATCCGACCACTGCCGCACAGCGGATGCCTTGCGCACCAGAACGCTGCCCTCATCCAGCCGGATGTAGGTGATCTGGCTCTGGTCGATCTTCATCAGCCCCAGGCGTGTGGCAGTCTCCTCAACACTTGTGATGTTGGTGCGGCTGTTCAGGGCACTGTTGTAGTATGTATACTGGCTCTGCTCGCTCACAAGCTCTGCCTTGGCGCTCTGGATCTGAGAATTCAGCTCCACCAGCTGTGCCTCGCTCCACAGCAGGCTTACCGCAAAGCCCACCAGCAAAGCCGCGCCCACCAGCTGCAGCGCGTGCTGCATGGCGGCCCGCACGGGGTTCAGCCGCTTTTTGCCGCCCTTTTCTACCCGCAGCGGGACTTTGGGCTGTGCCTGCGGCGCTCTTCTGCGCCGAACCTCTGTCATATCGTATGCTGCCTGACCCATGGTGATCTCCTCCTCACATCTCCGGGGCTTTGCCGCCCTCAGATCTTTTCCAAAACCCGCAGGTGGGCCGAGCGGCTGCGCCGGTTCTCTTCCAGCTCCTGCGTGTTGGCTTCAATGGGTTTGCGTGTGATCAGCTTTGCCTTGGCTTTGCCGCCGCAGACGCACACCGGGAACTCCGGCGGGCAGGTGCAGGCGGTGGACCAGCGGCGGAACTTGTTTTTCACCAGCCGGTCCTCCAGCG
>OKSO01000965.1_pt1 | contig 10716 bp, 5 predicted proteins | sample 1606241 | NCBI WGS metagenome assembly OKSO01 (sample SAMEA3879540, study PRJEB24766) | human gut metagenome | biome: human-associated habitat; feature: feces | place: USA | collected 1985/1987
TATGCCTTGCCTTTTTCATGCCAACTTGTTCGCTCTGGACGTCGCTCGCTGTCCGTCCTCTATCTGCGGCGTTGACTTGGTTGACACTTAGAACATCGATGTAGTCATTGGGGACGTTCTTAAACGACTACCCAACGGATATTGCCCACATGGCTCGCATGACAGCCGTCTCTTTTATGTTTCCTTTAGCCGTCGCTGTCTAGGATGGGGGTTAGTCGATAGGAAGGGAGCACCGGGATGGACGATGCGAGCGAGCGCGCAATCGAAGAGGACATGCTCGATCAGTTCAACTACTTTGATGATGAGGACGAGGAGCTGATCGACCGTCGCGAGCCAGCGCCGCTTGATTCCTTTGATCTGGTCGATGAAGAGGCTGATGTGGTTGAGGGCGAATCAGCGGAGCCTCCACAGCCTTCGCGCCTTAACTCGCTGCTTTCGAGAGCTCCCATGCACCACGGTGTTCGTGCTGGCGCGCTCCATATGAAAACTGACTGGCACCAGATCGTGACGGCAGGCGATGAACTTGCCGTCGATGCGCCGCTCACCGATAAATCATCCATCATCTGCCGCACCGGTATGCTTATGCTCGCGAGCGGAACGGGTGCCTGGCGTGTACGCGATACCATGAATCGCGTCGCCGCCGTACTCGGTGTCACCATCCACGTCGACTTGAGTCTTCTATCGTTTGAGTGTACCTGCATCGAAGATGGTCACTGCTTTAACGAGGTCGTCAGCCTGCCGACAACCGGCGTCAATACTCATCGCATTTGGATGATGGAGAGTTTCCTCAAGGAAATCGAGACCTATGGTCGTCGCTTCACGGTGCACGAGTATCACGAGATGCTCAAGACCGTTGAGAGTTCAAAACCTGATTACGCACCTTGGCAACAGGGCCTTGCGGCGGCCTGCGCCTGTGGCGCCTTCGTCTTTTTGCTCGGCGGCGGTCCTATTGAGATGGCATGCGCGTTCGTAGGCGCGGGTGTCGGCAACTTTGCCCGCTCCCATATTCTCAAGCAGGGCCTTGGTCAGTTCAGCGCGCTGACGACCGGCGTTGCGCTCGCTTGCGTTTCGTATCTGCTAGCATTGCTCGGCCTTGGCCAGGTCATACCGGGGGCAATGTCGCACCAAGAAGGCTATATCGGCGCCATGCTCTTTGTGATTCCCGGCTTTCCGCTCATTACGGCAGGCCTCGACATCGCTAAGCTCGACATGCGAAGCGGTATCGAGCGCCTTTCATATGCCGTATCGATTATTGTGATGGCGACGCTCGTAGGTTGGATGGTTGCCGAGTGTGTTGGCCTGGCGCCGGACGACTTTGCGCCGCTCGGCCTTTCGCCGCTTGCCCTTACGCTCCTGCGCGTGGTGATGAGCTTCGTTGGCGTATTCGGCTTCTCGGTGATGTTCAACAGCCCGGTAAAGATGGCCGCGGCAGCTGGGCTGATCGGCGCCGTGTCCAATACCCTGCGTCTGACCCTTGTCGATGCGCCGACGATGATTCCCTTCCTGGGCCTCAGCACGGGAATGCCTCCCGAGGCAGCAGCGTTTATCGGCGCGCTGGTATCGGGGCTGCTGGCAAGCTTGGCCGAAGTCAAGCTCACCTACCCACGTATCGCCCTCACGGTGCCATCAATTGTCATTATGGTGCCGGGCCTGTATCTGTATCGCTCGATGTACTACATGTGCACCTTCGATACGGTCAATATGCTCGGTTGGTTTGTGCGTGCAGTGCTCATCGTGGCGTTTTTGCCCGTTGGTCTGGGTGTGGCACGTACACTCACCGACCCTCGCTGGCGCCACACCAGCTAATTGGTGCAAAGGGGACAGGTTACTTTGCACCCCCAATGAGTTGCGGTGAAATAGGGACTGAATTGCTGCTTAAAGGGTCAAAACAGTCCGTATTCCACCGCAACTTAGGGGGTCGGGGGATTATTGGTGCCCTGCATCTCCATAAACTCAACGCTTACGAAGCGCGCGCCGTTCGTGTTAGGGTAGTTCCACCACATAAGTAGTCGCAGACGCACGTACCACGGGCGGGCGAGATGAAGTCCCAACAGCTCCATCTTGCCCGCCCGTTTTTGTTGCGTGGTGCCGCGGCGTAACACAGAAAGGACAATGCCCTTTATGCCTATCAACAAACGAGAGAGCCTGCTGTTCACCTTTATCATGTGCTTTTGCATGGTGCTCTGGATGAGCATCTACAACGTTGCCCTGCAGCATGGGGCCATCAACGGCGAGGTTGTTGCCGCCGCGTGGCTCGGCTTCCCCGTTGCCTACATTTTTGCCATGTGCTGCGACTGGTTTGTTGCCAGCCCCCTTGCCAAGGGTTTCGCCTTTAAATTCCTGGTCACGCCGGGCAAGAGTTCGCCGCTTGCCATGACGCTTGCCGTCAGCTCCTGCATGGTCGTTCCCATGGTCATCATCATGTCGCTCTACGGCGCGTGCGAGGGTCTGCTCCACATGCCCGGCGGCCCGCTCGTAAACCTGCAGATGATGCCGGTGATGTGGCTCATCAACATTCCGCGCAACTTTATCATGGCCCTGCCCTGGAACCTGCTGGTGGCTGGTCCGGTTGCTCGTTTTGTCTTCCGCCGCGCCTTCCCTGTGGGGACGGTTTTCGAGGAGGAGCATGCCGAGCTCTTGGAGCAGGCTATGGCTCCTGAGTGCGAGTAGCTCGCTTAGGGATCTGCTGAGCGCGGGCGACTTGCTTGGTTGGAGCCCTAAGCGTGGATAGCTCTCTCGGCGACATCGCGGGCGTGAGCGGTGCGCATGACCGGAGGCCCCGTGCTGCTCCGTTGCCCGACGTGCTAGCGCGCAGAACAATCTGTTGGTGCATTCGGCGGCTGCTGAAGCGTTTCGGCAGCCGCTTTTTATACGGAGTTTAAATACAACAGTCTGTTGTATTACGTAGAGTGGTATATCTCTAGCAGAAAAAATGCGAGAGACGGAGCATTATGGCGTTGCTAGTAGGACTGGACGTAGGGTCGACGACGACCAAAGTTTACGCGATGCACGAGGATATGACCGAGGCGTGGTGGGGATATCGCCGCCACGGGGCGTGTCAGACAGCGAGCGTGCGCGCCATGCTCGGCGAGCTCGCCGAGCGCTTTCCCCATGAGTCGCTGCGCGTTGCGGTGACCGGCTCGGGTGCGCGCGATATCGCGACCGCGCTGGGCGCCTCGTACGTTCAGGAGGTGGTCGCCAACGCGCTCGCGATCAGCAGGTTCTATCCGCAGACGCGCTGCGCCATCGAGCTGGGCGGCCAAGACGCCAAGATGATCTTCTTCCGCACCAACGATAAGGGAGACATCGAGGTTGCCGACATGCGCATGAACGGCTCGTGCGCAGGCGGTACCGGTGCATTTATCGACGAGATGGCAAAGCTCATGGGGGTCGGCACCGAATCGGGCGAGTTCGAGCAGCTCGCAAGCCGGGGAACGACCGTCCACGAGGTCTCGGGCCGCTGCGGCGTGTACGCAAAGACCGATATCCAGCCGCTGCTCAACGAGGGCATTCCTACCACCGACCTGGCGCTTTCGGCGCTTCACGCGGTCGCCCGCCAAACGATCGGCGGTCTGGCCCAGGGTATCGACATCGAGCCGCCGGTAATCTTCGAGGGCGGTACGCTCGCCTACAACCCCACACTGGTCCGCGTGTTCCGGGAGCAACTGAATCTATCGGACGATCAGGTTATCGTCCCGCGCGATCCGCAGATCATGGTCGCGCGCGGTGCCGCCCTGTCGCTGACCGACATGTTCGCATCGTCCCAACCGATCGACCTTCCCGACGCTTTTGTCCGGCTGGATAAGCTCGAGACGGTCGCGCCCGCAAGCGGGGAGGGACGTCTTGCCCAGCCCTTTTTTGCCACACCTGCCGAGCAGGCGGATTTTACGGCACGCCATGGCAAAGAGACGCCGGCAAAGGGTCCGGATGCGTATGCGCCCGGAGAGACGGTGCGTGTGGCGCTCGGTATCGATTCGGGGAGCACGACGACCAAGTTCGCCCTGGTCGATGAGGCGGGTGAGCTTGTCGATTCGTTCTACGCGTCTAATAACGGCAGACCGCTCGACGTCGCCCAACAGGGTCTTGTCAGCTTGAAGAACCGCTGGGAGACAGCGGGAGTCACGCTTGCGATCGATGCCGTGGGCACCACGGGATACGGCGAGGAGCTTTTCGCGCGCGCGTTCCACGCCGACTACCATACGGTCGAGACGGTCGCGCACGCCCGCGCCGCGTGCGCATGCGTTCCCGATGCGACCTTCGTGCTCGACATCGGCGGACAGGATATGAAGGCCATCTGGCTCAACCACGGCGTGCTGACCGATATCGTCGTCAACGAGGCGTGCTCTGCGGGCTGCGGCTCGTTCCTCGAGGGTTTTGCCAAAAACCTCGGAATAGCCGTTGAGGATATCGCGACCGAGGCATTTTCGTCCAAAGCCCCCGCCGTTCTCGGCAGCCGCTGCACGGTGTTCATGAACAGCAGCGTCGTTTCCGAGCAGCGGCGCGGTAAGGGTCCGGGCGACATCATGGCTGGTCTCTGCCGTTCGATTATCGAGAACGTGTTCACCAAGGTCATTCGCGTTTCAAATCTCAACCGTCTGGGCGACAAAGTCGTCGTCCAGGGCGGCACGTTCCGAAACGACGCGGTGCTGCGCGCATTCGAGCAGTATCTGGGCAAACCCGTCACGCGTGCGCCCCACCCGGGGCTGATGGGCGCTATCGGTATCGCCCTGCTCGCGCGCGAGGAATGCCGCAAGGGCGACGCCGGCACGTCGTTTATCGGGCTCGATGCCGTGGAGCGCTTCGAGCATCGCGAGTTCGGCGGCGTTACCTGCCGTCGGTGCAACAACCGCTGCCAGCGCGCGGTCGTGGCATTTGGCGACGGCTCGCTTTACGTCACGGGCAATCGCTGCCCGCGCGGCGGCGCCATCTCATGGGATGAGCTCGTGCGCGAGGTTCCCGCGGCGGAGGAGCTGCGTCCGCAGGGTGCTTGCGAGGCACAGGCACCCGGCACGGGGCGCGACCGGACCGCGGCTGCCCCCAATCTCTTTGTCGACCGCGAGAAGCTGCTGTTCGAGTCGTGCCCCACGGTTCCCGTCTGCGGGGGGCGCGATGTCACGATCGGCATTCCCCGTGTGCTCGAGTTCTGGGACACCATGCCGTTCTGGTCGACGTTCTTCAGCACGCTCGGCTTTAAGGTGCGCGTCTCGGGACGCAGCACCAAGGCGATGTACGAGCGCGGTCTGGCGCACGTCACATCCGACACCGTGTGCTTCCCGGCCAAGCTCGTCCACGGGCACATCCGCAATCTCGCCGACGCCGGCGTCGACCGCATCTTCATGCCCATCATCACGACGGTGCCCACCGAAAACACCGCCTCTACCAGCGAGTGGATGTGCGCCGTCGTAAAGGGATACCCCTACGTGATGCGCAATTCCGATAACCCGGAGGAGCGTTTCGGCGTTCCGTTCGATACGCCGCTGTTCCACTGGTACGACGAGGGCGACCGAAACCGCCAGCTCAAGGCGTGGTGCAAGGAGACCTTCGATATCGATGCCGACCTGGTTGCCAAGGCGACCGAGCAGGCGGACCGCGCGCAGCAGACGTTTGAGAACCAGCTGCAGCTGCGCGGCAGGCAGGTGCTCGAGAACGTGCGCGAGGACGGCGGCTACGCGGTGGTGATCGCTTCGCGCCCGTACCACAACGACCCGCTGGTCAACCACGGGCTGCCCAAGCTCTTCTCTGAGCGCGGCATCCCCGTGCTGACGCCCGATGCGGTGCCGGGGGTCTGCAACGTCGATCTTTCCAACAGCCGCATCGACATCGTGAACAACTACCATGCGCGCATGCTGTCGTGCGCGGTCATCGTCGCATCGACGCCCGAGCTCGAGCTCGTGCAGATGGGCAGCTTCGGCTGCGGCCACGATGCGTATCTCACCGACGAGATCGCGCGCATGATGGGCGAGATGGGCTCCAAGGTTCCGATGATGATCAAGCTCGATGAGAGCGACGTCGCCGGTCCCATGGGCATTCGCGTGCGTTCGTTTATCGAGTCGGTCAACCGTCGTCGCGCGGAGGAGCGTGCCGAGGGCGCCCGGGTGCACGCGGTCCATCCGCTCGACGACCCGTATAAGGTCAAGTACACCAAGCGCGACCGGCACGACAAGATCGCGCTGGTCCCCAACACCTCCCATGCGTTCTGCAGGCTCATGACCGCGGCGATGCGCAATCAGGGCGTGCGCGCCGAGGCCCTTGATATCGGGCGCGAGGATGCCATCCGCCTGGGCAAACGCTATGTGCACAACGACATCTGCTTCCCCGCGCAAATCGTGATCGGCGAGGCGCTCGCGGCACTCGAGAGCGGTAAGTACGACCCGCACGACGTCGCCGTGGTGACTGGCAAGTATATCGGCGACTGCCGCCTGACGCACTACATGCCCCTGCTGCGCCGCGCGCTCGACGACGCGGGATACGACTATGTCCCGGTGCTCACCAACGACGACGTCGATGCCCACAATGCGCATCCGGGCTTCAAGCTCGGCCTTGGCCCGAGCATCCAGATCGCCTACGGTCTTCCCATGATCGATACCCTCGAGGCCATGCTTAGGCGCATCCGTCCCTACGAGCTCGAGAAGGGCGCGGCGGACGCTGCGTTCGACCGCGCGCTCGATGAGGTTATCGAGGGCATGGAGCGCTCCGGGCTGAGAGGCCAGGCGACGGGCTTCAAACGCGCGCTTGCGATCATGGACGCCGTTCCGTACGACCGCTCGAACCCGCATCCGACCGTTCTCATCGTGGGCGAGTACCTGCTCAATTTCCATCTCGGCGCCAACCACGAGATCGAGCGCTACCTCGAGGACAACGGGCTCGAGGTCATCGAGGCGCGCATGACCGACGTGATCCGCAAGACCTATTTCTACAAGCATGCGCAGTCGCGCGAGTTCCACGTCGACCTGTCGCTGCCCGAAAAGGCCTGGTACGCCACGGCGGACAACCTGTTCGAGCTCGCGCACGACCGTTGCGACCGCCTGGGCGCGGCGAGCCCGCTCTACGAGCCGCCGACGCGCATGCCCGAGCTCGTGCGCGCGAGCGATAAGATCCTGCACCATACGTTCGATGCGGGCGAGGGCGTGCTGATTCCGGCGGAGATCCTCGAGCACGCCAAACGCGGCTGCCGCAACTTCGTGATCCTGCAGCCGTTCGGGTGTCTGCCCAACCATGTCGTGGGGCGCGGGCTCATCCATGCGCTCAAGGAGCAGTATCCCACGGCGCAGTTCCTGCCGCTCGACTACGATCCCGACGTGAGCTTCGCCAACGTGGAGAACCGTCTTCAGATGCTCATCATGAACGCCAAGGCGCAGGGGTGCGGTGAGGCGCATGGCGAGACCGCGTAAGGACGCCGATGCGCCCGATGCACGCACCCGTATCATCGAGGCGTTTTGGGAGCTCATCGAGAACAACAGCATCTTCGAGCTGTCGGTTGGCGAGGTGACCCGCGCCGCCCGGTGCAATCGCGGAACGTTTTACTACTATTTTCACGATTTCGATGAACTCGTCGCCATCGCCATAGCCCAGCTGCTGCAGGATAACGAGCTCATCACCGATGCCCTCTGGCATTTTTCGAGCGAGGGCGACCTTTCGGCGTTCGACCGGCGCGACGTCCGCTGCCTGCTGCGGCGCATCGTCATCACCATGAGAGCGGGTGCCGCCGAGCAGGTCGTGCAGGGCATCCATACGATCATCATCGACCGCGTGAGAGAGATCGTCCACCCCGACGGAGAAGAGCTCAAGGCAGATTCGAGCTTTGCGGTGGGCTTTCTGGTCTCGGGCATCATGGACTTTGTGATGGCGGTCGGCTTTGCCCGGGAGGGCGGCGAGGAGATAGACCTCGAGCAGCTGGGGGACAGCGCGTGCGCGTACCTGAGGGCGGTCGCCATGCAGACGGTGGAAACGGTCGCGCAAGTCGAGGGCGTCGATACATCCGAGCTGCTCGAACGCGTCTCCAAGGAGGCCGATGCCTATCGCGCATCGCGTGCGACGAGTCCCGACGTGGTGAAAGACGCCTAGGGTTTCTCTTGCGGGGCGCCTGTCGCGCATCGCGCGGTGAGTCCCGCGATGCGGTCATAACCTGCATTCATGTGAGCCGGGTTTATAGATATTCCTCCAGCTGTTAACATAGACAACCTGTGGGTAAAGAGACAAAAGCGCCGCCGACGGGCGGGCGTTTTGATTTCGATGAACTCATGTAAGGAAACGAGCATGTTAGATAGATTTACCGATCGAGCGCGCAAGGTCATGTCGATGGCCAAACAGGAGGCGCTCGATCTTCATTCAAATAAGGTGGGCACCGAGCACCTGCTGCTCGCGCTTGCCAAGGAGGACGAGGGCATTGCCGCCGAGGCACTGCGTTCGCTCGACATCTCCTACGATGACATCATGGATACTCTCAAAGAGGTCCAGACCACGGTTCCCGAGCCCAGTGAGGAGACCGAGGCGGCCAAGCTCGCCTTTACGCCGCTCGTCATTAGCGTGATGGAGCGTTCATTCCGCGTGGCGCGTGAGAACAACCAGACCTACGTGTCGACCGAGCACTTGCTGATCGGCATCGTCGAAGAGGGCAACGGCATGGCCATGGACATCCTCATGCGCCTAGGTGTGTCGTCCGCCTCCATCAAAAAGGCTATCGAGAAACTCACCGCCAAGGACCAGGACAAGAAGCGTCCGCTCGCCGGCGCCGGTGCCGGGCGTCCCGGTGCGGGCCTGCCGTTCTTTAGCGGCTCGGATGCCTCTCAGCAAAAGGGGAGTGGCACCGATACGCTTAAGCAGTTCGCGACCAACCTCACGCAGAAGGCGCGCGATGGCGAGCTCGACCCTGTAATTGGTCGCGAAAAGGAAGTCCAGCGTATGATGGAAATTCTTTCGCGCCGCACCAAGAACAACCCGCTCATTCTGGGCGACCCCGGCGTGGGCAAGACGGCCATTGTCGAGGGCCTAGCTCAGCAGATTGCAGCCGGCAACGTGCCCGAGAACCTCATGAACCAGAATATCTGGACGCTCGACCTGCCGGGCCTCGTGGCGGGTGCCAAGTATCGCGGCGAGTTTGAGGAACGCCTCAAGAACGTGATCCAGGAGGCCACCGAAGCCGATGACGTCATCCTGTTTATCGACGAGATGCACACCATCATCGGTGCCGGTTCTGCCGAGGGTTCCATCGACGCGAGCTCTATGCTCAAGCCCGTGCTTGCGCGCGGTGCCTTCCAGATTATCGGCGCCACCACGGCCGAGGAATTCCGCAAGTACCTCACCAAGGACCCGGCCTTCGAGCGTCGCTTCCAGACCATCGATGTCGAGGAGCCGAGCGTCGAGGACACGGTCAAGATCCTGACCGCGCTCAAGCCGCGCTACGAGGAGCACCACCATGTGCGCTATACGCAGGGTGCTATCGAGGCCGCCGCGAACCTTTCCAACCGCTACATCCAGGATCGCTTCCTGCCCGATAAGGCTATCGACCTCATTGACGAGGCCGGTGCCCGCGCTCGCATCGCCGCGAATCGCGCGCCCGAGCCGGTGCGCGAGGCCGAGCATCGCATAGAGGAGCTCAAGGCCGCCGCGCAGGAGGCCACCGAGAGCGACGACATGAACAAGGCCGCCGAGATTACCGAGCGGCAGAAGGCCGCCGAGATTGAGCTCGCCGAGGCCAAGGCCGCCTGGACGGCCGAGCTCGACGCCAGCCCGCTCACCATCGACGTGAGCCAGATCGCCGATATCGTGTCCGTGACTTCGGGCGTGCCGGTGTCCTCGCTTACCGAGAGCGAGAGCCGTCGCCTGCTGCAAGCCGAAAGCGTGCTCAAGACGCGCATCATCGGTCAGGATGAGGCTGTCGAGGCAGTTGCCAAGGCCGTGCGCCGCAGCCGTTCGCCGCTCAAGGACCCGCGTCGCCCCGGCGGCAGCTTTATCTTCCTGGGTCCCACCGGCACGGGCAAGACCGAGCTCGCCAAGACGCTCGCCGAGTACCTCTTTGGCAGCAAGGATGCACTCATCAGCTTCGACATGTCCGAGTTCGGTAGCGAGTTCGAGGTCTCCAAGCTCATCGGTAGCCCTCCGGGTTACGTCGGTCACGACGAGGGCGGCCAGCTCACCAAGGCCGTTCGTCGCCACCCGTACTCGGTCGTGCTGTTCGACGAGATCGAGAAGGCGCACCCCGATATCTTCAACATCTTGCTGCAGGTGCTGGAGGAGGGCCGCCTGACCGATAGCCAGGGCAAGACGGTCGACTTCCGCAACACCGTGATCATCATGACGTCCAACGTGGGCGCTCGCGAGATTGCGCAGGATGCGAGCGTTGGCTTTGGCACCACCGGCGAGCAAGGTCTCACGTCGAGTGAGATCCGTGGTCGCGCGATGGGCGAGCTCAAGCGCCTGTTCCGCCCCGAGCTGCTCAACCGTATCGACGACATCGTGGTGTTCCAGAAGCTCTCGGGTGAGAATCTCACCAAGATCGCGCACCTGCTGGTGGACGACCTGCGTCAGCGTTTGATTGCCAACGGCATGAACATCAAGCTCACCGATGCGGCCTATGACAAGATCGTGGCCGAGGGCACCGACCTCACCAACGGTGCGCGTCCGCTGCGCCGGTATGTGCAGCATACGGTGGAGACCATGCTCAGCAAGCGTCTGCTCCGTGGCGACGTTACCCCGGGTCAGACCGTCACCGTGGAC
>OKSO01000968.1_pt1 | contig 10688 bp, 6 predicted proteins | sample 1606241 | NCBI WGS metagenome assembly OKSO01 (sample SAMEA3879540, study PRJEB24766) | human gut metagenome | biome: human-associated habitat; feature: feces | place: USA | collected 1985/1987
CCAACCGGACAAGTCGAGATCTTTTAAGTTGGAACAGCCATAGAACAGATCTCCCATCTCTGTCACATTCTCCACATTCCAGCCGGAAAGGTCTATGCTTGTCAAAGAAGAGCAGCCGCTAAACATTCTTTGCATATATTGAATCTTCTTCGAGGTCACTTTCGGCAAAGCAACACTCGTCAGGCCAGAACAATTCTTGAACAATGACTCCATATTTATCACATTATTCAGATTCCAAGCTGACAGATCAAGAGCGGTCAGCGATGAGCAACCATCGAACATGCCAAACATTGACTCAAGTTTTTCTGTTTTGACCTTCCTCGGGAGGGTCAACTTATTCAGGCTTGAGCAGCCTTGGAACATCTTCTGCGTTTTCGTCACATTTTCCATGAAATTAGCCTTGTGCGTGTTCCACAGATTGACAACCTCAAGTTTGGTACAGCCGATAAACATCTCGTCCATGCTTGTGACATTATCGGATGCCAAACCACTCAAGTCGGCTTCCTTCAGATTGGTACAGTTGAAAAACATACGTGTGGCATCCTTAAGGAAATAATAAGGATAGGCCCACTTGAAGGATATCTTCTCCAAGGAGTTGTCAAGAACTCTAATATCACCCATGTAATAATCATACCACATTCTGAAGTCAATCTTGCCGGCCTTCCCACCAGAGCTTGGCCCATACGGAACACTCATCGTCCATTCTCCCGTTTCAGAATTCCGGGAAGACACGGTCTTAACTTTTTTATTGTCATTATCAGTGACAGTATAACAATCCCGCTTGAGTTCGTTACCTGTGGTGGTCGTGTAGGACATGAATCTATTGTACTTCTTCGGATCGACGGAGATATATTCAGAAGCCACGCTCACTCCGTTCTTGGAGTCGGACACAGCGACCCTGATCGCGGCCGGACTCATCGTGGGATACTTGTAATGGTCATTATTCAGGAACTCTATCGGATCAATGACAACAGTAAGGATTCCGTCAGCATCACCGGAGACACTCTTCACCTTAAACGATGTGAGGCTCGCGGCCCTTGTCTGAGGGTAAGTTGCCTGACCGGACACCTGATCCACGGTGATCTTCTGAGCCATGTCGTGAGGCATGACTTCGAACTGAATGGTAAGATCCTTGATATAGCTGAGGTCACCAATAGTAAAATAGACTTCCTCAACCCTGTCGGCATAAGTCGGGATGTAGGAAATCGACTGGATGCGGGCGTTGAGCCTGTCCTCCAGGTCCTTCACAGAATTCTTCAGGGCGGTGAGGTCGGCGCTGATGGCCTGAACGCTCTTCTCGAGGTCGGCAACCTTGACGGTCAGGGCATCAACGGCATTCTGAACCTTTGTCACCTTGTCATCAATCGACTTGTTCACCTCGGCGATCCTGTCTGTGATTTCCTTGGTCAGCTTGCCCTCGGATGCACTGACAGCGTCGCTGATGGCCTTTTCATAGGCGGTCTTGATCTCTGTCTTTGCGGCGGCGAGGTCGCTCTCCTGTTGAGTGATCTTCTTGGCACTCTCCTCAATGGCTTTCTTGTTAGCCTCTATGGCCTTGGCGTTGGCGTCCACAAGTTTCTTCAATTCGGCGTTGTTCTTCGTCATGTCATTCGACAAGGAGGTCAAAAGGCCCTCAAGATATGCCTTTTGGCCGGACAATTGTCCCTCGAGATCGTCCTTCAGCGCAGCGATCCCGGCCTCCGTGGCCGCAACGGTGCTGTAGCCAGTCAGCGTCTCGTTGACCCAATCCTTCAAGGATGCCTCCAGATTCTCGATCGCGGACTTGATCGCGGCTGTGTAGGCTGTCTCGATCTCTGTCTTGGCCGTAGAGATGGCGTTGGTGTAGGCCGCAGTCAGTGCTGTCACCTGCTCCGAGATCTTGGAATCCAGACCTGCGACGGCCGTCTCAAGATCCTTGGAGAATTTCTCCGTGAGCCTCTTCTCAAGATCGGCCACAGAGGCCTTCAGACCCTCAACGCTCCCCTTTATGGAGGCGATGTCCTCCTCTATAGCCTTCTGGCTCTCTAGAGTGGAGAACGTTGCCAATGCCCAATCCTTGGCGCCGGCGATTCCCTTGTCGGCATGCTCCTTGGCCTCGGCGAGGACATTGTCGGCGTAGTCCTTAAGATCTGAGATCTTTTTCTCCAGCTGGGTGTCCTTCTCTTGAAGCGCCGCGATCGTGCCGTTCACGGCTTCCAGCTTTTTCTCCGCCTCGGTCTTCATGGCGTCGAGTCTTGCGATAATTTCGGCCTTGGCTGCCGTCAAGGCGGCCATGACCTCCTCCTTGTCCTTGGCGTCAGTGCTCCGGAGCTCATCCAGCGCCTTCGCGAGATCCGCGTTCACAGCCTCAATCTTCGCCCCGTTCTCCGCGATGGCCTTCTGAAGGTCGCCGGCGGTGCCTTCCAAGGATTTGATCATGTCCTTGAGATCCTTGTCGGTCTGCTCCAGTTCCGGAAGCGAGACGTTGATCCGGTCAATCTGCTCTGAAAGAGACTTGATGCGTGTGTTCTCGATCCGGTCAAGTTCCTCGTCAATCCGGTTGATGTCCGAGTCGTAGTTCGCACAGCCGACAAGCAGCAGGGACACAGCGGACAGCATGATGAATATTCTTTGTCTTCTCATAAAATATTTGGGTTTGATTATTCTCGCAGGACGAAAAAGTGCGTCAAAGATAGTCATGGGTCTTGTAACATCAAATAACACAAGGTGGTAAATATCAGCACCGACCTGAAATTTACCAATTCATGTGAAAACTTACCGGCAAATTTACCACCTTGCCGGACCTCGGGCCAAACAAAGAAGGCAAAACAGTGTCTAATTTGAAGAAAATTTGTATTTTTGAGAGGAATGATGCCCTCGGGCGTAAAACGGACTTTGCTATGGACACGATTCATCAGAGATTTCCCCAGTACGATGAGGCCGGGCAGGCTCTCATCGACAAAGCGTACGCTATAGCTTCGGCGGCGCTGGCGGACGAGACGCGCGGCAACGGACACCCCTTCATCGAGCATCCGGTCAACGTGGCGCTGATCGCGGCGGACGAGATCGGCCTGCCGGCGGACTGCGTGGCGGCGGTGTTCCTCCACGAGGCGACCAGAAAGCATCCTGAGATTGATTTGCACTCTGGCGGATTCCCGGAGGATGTGTACAAAATGGTGGAGGGACTGAACAAAATCGCGACGATCAAGCCTAAGGACACGCGGCTGGAGGCGGAGAGCTACAAGAAACTGATTGTGCAGTACTCGACCGATCCGCGCGTCACCGTGCTCAAGATAGCCGACAGGCTGGAGGTGATGAGACATCTGGAGATGTTCCCTAAGGCCTCCAGAGAGAAGAAGATTCTGGAGACACTGATGCTCTACATTCCTCTGGCCCACCAGCTTGGACTCTACAACATCAAGAGCGAGATGGAGGACATCTACTTCCGTTTCGCCGAGCCGGAGCAGTACCGCGCCATCACCAACAAGCTCAAGGCCACGGAAAGGGACCGCATAAGGCTGACAGAGGAGTTCATCGAACCTCTCAAGAAGACGCTGTCCGACGCCGGTATCCAGTACAAGTTGAAGATCAGGACCAAGACGGCATATTCAATCTGGCGGAAGATGCAGAAGCAGAAGGTTCCATTCGAAGGAGTCTACGATGTCTTCGCCATCCGCTTCATAATCGACTGCGAGCCGGACACCAAGAAGGAAAAGGACATCTGCTGGCAGGTATATTCCTATGTGACTGAGGAATATGAGGCCGACACCAAGCGTCTGCGTGACTGGGTGACCAATCCTAAGCCGAACGGCTACGAGTCCCTTCACATCACCGTCAAGAACAAGAGCGGAGCTTCCATCGAGGTGCAGATCAGGACAAAGAGAATGGACGACGAGGCGGAGAACGGACAGGCCTCACACTGGTCCTACAAGGGCATCAAGCATGAAGCCCAGCTGGATAAATGGCTGACTTCCGTGCGCTACGCCCTTGAGCACCCACACGAAGGCAGTCCGGACGAGCTTCCGCAGCCGCCTTCCAAGGAGATATTCGTGTTCACGCCGTCCGGGGAGCTGAGGATCCTGCCGGCCGGAGCCACCGTGCTGGACTTCGCCTTTAATATTCATTCAGGACTGGGAGTGCGCTGCTCCGGCGGCCGCATCAACGGCAAGGCTGTGTCCATCAGGGAGAAACTGAAAACCGGAGACGTGGTGGACATCATGTCCGGCAAGAATCAGAAACCTTCCTCCGACTGGCTTAGCTTCGTCGTGACCTCCAAGGCGCGCAACCGCATCAAGCAGGAACTCAATGAGGAGGAATATAAAAAAGCCGCCCAGGGAAAGGAGCTTCTTGGACGAAGGCTGAAGAACTGGAAGCTGGAGCTTACGGACGAAGTGCTGGCCGAACTTCTTAAGAAGCTTAAATATGCCACCCTCAATTCGTTCTACGCCGCCGTTGCCGGTGGCGATGTGGATGTCAATGACGTGAAGAACTACATTCTTGACCGTGACAGGCTAAACGCCGAAGCCATCGAGGCAGCGAAAGAGGCGGAGGCGGAGAGACTGGGGGCAAGGTCGGCGGAATGGGGCAACAGGCACTCATCGGACGACATCCTTGTCCTGAACGCGAGAGACCTCAAGGGGCTGGACTACAAGATGTCCAAGTGCTGCCATCCAGTCTTCGGGGACGATGTGTTCGGATTTGTCACGAGGACCGAGGGCATCAAGATCCACAGGATCTCCTGTCCGAACGCGGCTCGACTCATCAGCGCCTACCCGTACAGGATCCAGAAAGTCAAGTGGGCGGACTCGCCTACCGGCGGTAGTTTCCAAAGCACCCTCAAGATTGTGACGGACAACGAGTCGTCAGTAATAGGCCAGATCACCGAGATCGTCAACACGTTCAAGGCCTCGCTCAGGACGTTCAACGTCAGCGAGAACAACCGCGGCGGAACCTACGAGATCACCATGAGGATCTCCGTCCCTTCCAACATGGAGCTCGACAAGGTGATCTCGCAGATCAGGATTCTCAAGCACGTGACCAAGGTCAGCAGGGCATAGCATTTAGGGCAAACGGCAGACTTCCGGTTGGCTCTTGGCAGGCCTCCGGTGGACTTCCGGCAGGCTTCAGGTGGACTTTTGGTGGACTATGTCGGCATTCGGCGGCATTCGGGAAGAAATAATTTGCGGATAACAGAAAAAGCATTATCTTTGCATTCCCAAACAACGGTGCTTTGGCCGAGCGGTTAGGCACAGGTCTGCAAAACCTGCTACAGCGGTTCGATTCCGCTAGGCACCTCACAAAATACCCCTACAGCCAGCTGTAGGGGTATTTGCTTTTCATAAAGGTTCCCACATGGTTCCCTTGAAGTGCGAGATGGGTCTTGAAGATCCGGCACACGTTATCATCCGACTGAACTGCGGACAGTAGATCATAGAAAATGTATCAAATCCATTTCCTTTCATTGACTATATTGTTGGTGTGACCATGATTCTGTCCTCGGCTGTTGATATTAAACGGACAGCATCCCAAGGAGAGGAAATCGCAGCTCATTTGAAGGCGCATACAAACGAGAACTACGTCGTCTTGGATTATAGTGATGATCTGCTCCGTGACCAATGGTCGCACCTGATCCTTGTCAACGATGAAAATGATTTACGGATACTGATGTATAGAAACAGTTAATACTCTGAATCAATAATTTCGAAGTACCTGATAAAGTATCATTTACGTTTTTTTCAACTCCAGATGAATCTTGAAAAGGCTGGCGATGATGTCCTCTACATCATATCGCGAAATCAAACGTCAACTGCTGTGCCTGAGGTTGCCGTATGCGACTCTCTGCTCTATGCGCAGACACGATGTCGGCCATCGTGTCATTAAGGCGAGTCATATCAAAAGCTTGATATGCTCCCAGCAGGCGCTCAGCCAATGAATCCTCAATTTTGTTCACGTCCGGCATCACGAGTTTACGCAGGTATTGGCTCTGCCAGCGAGGATAGCCGCCATTCATACAATTGGTAATGCTGAGAAGCTGGGTCTTGACATAATCGGACATCAGCATCGCGCTTAGCAGTTGAAGCTGGCGCAATGACCCTCCTGTAATGTAATAAAGGTTGTGTTGTGGATAGAACCTGCCGTCATCAACGAAAATTAACTGATTGCCTGAAACGTCCGGGAGCAGCACCTTGGGAGTGTCTTTCAGCGACGGAACAATCCTGTCAATGGTCTTGTACCATTTCGCGGGGTTCTTCTTGGCGATATGGCGTTTCTGCAAGGCTTCACGATGAGAAATCAAGTATGCAGCGGCCTGGGGATAATCTTCCAGACTAATGAGTTCGCCGTTAGGTTTGTAAGGATTCAGCAGGTATTGGCCGGACCACTGCAGGCGATTACCAGACATATCCCTGGCATTCAAGGCTGGGAGAAGTAGTTCTTTCTCGACCTTTGATGGAAGATCCTTGGCAATGAAGATTGAATCGGCTCCGGTTGCAACTCCGATACCAACCATAAAGCCCATTTCTTCGATGGTCACTAAGGTCTCATCGCTCTGTATGCGATTGAAGGCACTGCTCCAATCGGTCGAAACAGGCGTAGGAAGGAGCCGCCCGGCATCTTTCCCGAGCTGGGAAATTGAGGTCAGTTCTGAAAAAGAGAACGTAGAGCCAGGCTTTGCTTTGGAGATAAGCGTAATGGCCGGATAAGCAAGTACATCTTCCTGAAACGCATCCGTGGCCTTTTCAAGTGAGACAATCGAATCCACCCGGAAAGAATGGGCAATCCAGCCACGCAACTTCTTCCCGTACTCATTTTTGAGCCAACGATTGGAACATACAAAGCAGTGACGTCCACCAGGATTCAGATGCGTCAAGGTCTTCTCAAAGAACAGGATATAGAGATCTGCCCTATAATGGAAGGTGTGGAATTGCTGCTTGTAGACGGAAAGGAGATCAGCCGGTATCTGCTCATAACGTATGTAGGGTGGATTGCCAACAACGATGTCGAAAGAACTGATGTCAGCAATCAGGAAATCCGCCTGACGGATATTACCGTCAAGAGGAAGGGGGGAAGCAATTTCCGCTATCCGGCTGCGGCACGTGGCGATCTTCGCCTCATCTAAATCGTATGCAAACACATTGCTTTGAAACGCTGAAGAAAAATCAAAAACAAATCTCCGGGATGATTCCAGAAGACGCCGGATGATTTCGACAACGAATTCACCTTCTCCGCAAGAAGGTTCAAGTATACTAGTTTTGCTCAAATCCCTATCGGCAGTGTAGCCGACAAGGTCCAACATATACGATACAACTTCTGGAGACGTGAACACATCCCCATGCTGACCGCCGGAGCGGCGCAAGCCGTATCTGCTACTATTGGAACTCATTGATGTTGCCTATCAGATGACCAATGAATGAAAGGATGAACCGCTCAATGGAGGTGTCTTCGGACATATCTTCATAATGGTCTGGACCGCTGGTGCAAACCAGTGCGGCCATGGAATAATGCCTTTCCAAAATGAGTTTCTGGCAGAGAACCCGGTAGCGGTCCAGATAACTGGCCGACTTGAATTCCGGAAGGACGGAATAATGGGACTCGTTGTTGCGGACGGGATTCGTTGAACCCTCATCTTTGCCAACGACCGTAAGGTAGCCAATCCACGGAGCAGTTTGGCCGGGGAACTGGTTCTCGCGGAAAGCGGTCCAAAGATCCACAGCTGAACCGATGGCTTCTTCCGTTCGGTTATTGAAATTGTTGCCATAGGAGCCAATCTGGGATTTAAGTTCAACGGCAGCAATCAGCTTCTTATTGGGGGCGATAATTAAGAAGTCCCAGTCTTTTGATGAGCGGAAGTATCCTGGCAGATAAGCCTGGCTGGTGTAGATACACTTCTCGGGTACGCCCTGCTCTATAGCGAGTCTTTTGAGCAATTCGGCAAAGGCATCCAACTGTTTACCCCCAACAACAGCCCCACGGTTGGAGGAATCGCCACTAGCGGTGAGTTGTTTTTGTTTGGTCTCCCAAAAGGACTTGATGGCGGCCTTGATGAGAGCATTGTGGTCGTACTTTTTCATAACCTTATCATTGGCCTTTTACAAAGATATGAAATCTTGTACGATAAGCAATCAAGAATCTGCTATTTCCTTCCTTTTCGCGGAGTTCTCAACCTCGTGGTTGCCCATAAAAGCACGCCAGTCAGGAAGATTGGTGACGTGCTTCGTGCGCTGCTGGACTGTGCCTATGATGTCGCAAATGAGAGCCGCTTCAGAGTAGTACCGTTCCAGAGGACGGACATAATCATCCAACCGGCGGAGACACTCCCTTCAGCAATACTAGCCGACAATATTGCGACAGATTCCTTCAGTGCAACGGATAGCTTTACCCAGTTCTCCTTCTTTTTGACATAGAGGATGGCTCCGATGGCCTTAATGAACTGATGGCACTATCTTCAGTAATAATATCGTCCTTGAACTTGACTTTGGCGAAGAAGGCCTCGCTACTTTGTCAAGGACAGGCACTAGAACGTAATCGCAGATGTACTTCTCAATCTGCGACTCATCGACATTGTTCATCGAATAGTCTTTGAACATCCGGTTATGCAATATAGTCCTTTGAAATAAATTCGAGTGGTTCGATAGGAACAACCAAAAATGAGGCTGACGCTTTCTAGTCAGCCTCATTTGCTTTTCATAAAGGTTCCCACATGGTTCCCTTGAAGTGCGAGATGGGTACAAGACGTAGATCCGCCAGCCCTCAAGGGACGCGGGATGTGGCTACTTCCTGAACTTGAAGATCGCTACGTCGCCTGGCTCTATTGAGAAAGTGTTCGGGCCCTTGGCCAGTTTGACGGCGTTGCCTTCCCGATCGATCGTCCAGGCTTTCGAGCCGAACTCCACATTCAGGTCGGTCGGCGCGTCAAGGGTGCGGCTGACAACGACAAGATAATTCCATGATCCCTTCTCAAGAAGAGACACGACCGCACCTGCGGAACCTGTGGAAAGCGAGACCACATGAGGAGGAAGATCCTCCATCCTCTTGCATCCTTTATACATGTCATCACCCACATGGGCAATCGAGACAACCTTTGAGTTCAAGAACACATAGGCCCTCGCCTGAAGTTCCTTATTCATCTGCTGCACAAGGTAATAAGCCTCAGAGCGCTGCTTGTCCTGATTGATGGGAGCCTCGTGGAAATTCCAAGTCTCGGTTCCAGGATTCCAATAAGTGAAATACTGGAGTCCCTGCGCGCCATAGGCCAGAGCCGTGTAAAGTTCGAGCCTGAGGCTTGCCATCGTCGGAAGTGGATATGGATCATGCGCGGTCGAGAGGGCGAAGGCCCAGAACGGCAGACCGGCGGCCTCCGATTCCTCGTGGACAATCTGGAGGTTGTCGTACCAATAGTCCTTTGTGATTCCGTTGAATGTGACGGGATAGAAATCAAACGACACCATAGGCAGCTTAACCTCGCTGATGAATCTGCGGACATATTCCCTGTAATTGCAGGTCAGCGCCACCGAGTCCACGAAACTTGGAAGGAGGTTCAGGTAGAGAGGATGCTCTCCCCCGTCGGCCTTCCTGATCCTCTCAGCCCACTCGGCAAGCACTGGGAACGCCGCCGGAAGAGGTTCGTCACGCAGAAAATAGCCATAGAGTGCCGGATGATCCTTAATGGCGGCCACCGCGCTGTCAGTGGCGGTCTCAAGCTCCACACAAGTCGCCATCACCTTGACCCCGGCCTGCCCGGCCAGATCCAGCGAAGTCTGGAGATCCTTCAATGTGTAAAGATGGGAGAAATTGATGTTGAACCCGCATTCCGCCAGTTCCTGGTACCTTTCCAAAGACGCGTCCTGAGCAGGAATAGAGTACCATGACATGATCGGAAGCACCTCATCGGCCTTCCTTTCCCCGCCGCCCCCGCACGAGCAAAGAGCAAGCGCCGCAAACGCCGTCACACCGACAGCCACAAAATTTTTTAAGTTCATTTGAATTGAATATTTGGGGATTAGTTATTGTTAATTAACGCAGCGACCCAATCTTTCCGCCAAAAAATAAAACGGACACCGATCACTCAGCATCCGTCTTCGTAGCGGGGGGAGGACATTTCACGGGGGAATTCGGACACTCTCACCCCCAACTGAAAGCCGTCCAGTGCAGGCGGACCGGGGCGTTTGGCGCAAATTTGGCGCACGCCAAGACTTCTTCCGGACGGTTTTCCTCTCCTTGTTCGCTTATTGTTTTTCATTAACCTTTTATTGTTTGCAAAAATATGCTATGTTTGCATAAACACTCATAAAAAATTTGTTTTGTAACATCAGGGAAAGGTCACGCCGTGAGGCGCGGCCTTTCCTATTGCTTCTCAGGAATGTAGATACAGATGCCTGAGATTAGCCAATGAGCATCTTCCCCACCATATACATATGCAGCAGGAATCTCTGTTATCCTCAAATCAGCGATGCCATTCGCACCCAAAGCCTTTGCCGCATCAACAGCTTCCTGCAATAAATCTTCACCAGATAATTTTTCTTTGGAGAAAGCCTCTTTTGGTTGTCCCTTGTAGTAAGCATAGTTATCCCTTTCCTTAAATGTGACATCTGATTTTTCTTTGCCGTTTTGGATAATGGCAGGGAAAACTTTTACTGATAAATCGCCCAATGCAGTAAACTCTCCTGGATATGGATCTGGGCTCAAGAAAAAACCTTTCTCCACAAAAGGAC
>OKSO01000974.1_pt1 | contig 10642 bp, 10 predicted proteins | sample 1606241 | NCBI WGS metagenome assembly OKSO01 (sample SAMEA3879540, study PRJEB24766) | human gut metagenome | biome: human-associated habitat; feature: feces | place: USA | collected 1985/1987
TGCCTCGGCACGCCCACGTTCCGCATGATAACCAAAAACCTGCTGCCGTATCTTGTCAGCGTTATAATGCTGCGCATAGCCTTGGCAATTCCCGCCGCCATCGGCAGCGAGGTTTTCCTTACCTATATCGGCCTTGGGCTTCCGGTAAGCATACCGTCGCTCGGCAACCTTATAAACGAAGGCAGAATAGTTATGATGAGCGCCAGCTCGCGCTATCAGATAATATTCCCCTCAATAGTGCTTTCGGCCATAACGATCTCCTTCTATGTAATAGGCAATTCGTTTTCCGATGCTGCCGACCCGAAGAACCATGTATAAGGAGGGATAGAGCATGTCAGTAGATTACAGCGAAAAAATACTTACCGTAAAAGATCTTGAGGTGCAGTTTAACCTTAGAGGACAGGTGCTCACCGCCATACGCGGCATATCGCTTGATATTTATAAGGGCGAAAGCCTTGCAATAGTTGGCGAATCCGGCTCCGGCAAATCCGTGTTTACAAAAACCTTCATGGGAATGCTGGATAAAAACGGCAAGGTAACAAAGGGCGAAATACTTTATAACGGCATGGATCTTGCCAAGTTCAGCAGCGAAAAGGACTGGCTTAAAATAAGGGGCAAGGAGGTTGCCATGGTGTTTCAGGACCCCATGACCAGCCTTAACCCGCTCAAAACCGTCGGCAAGCAAATTCAGGAAGCGCTGGAGCTGCATCAAAACCTGCATGGCCGCGCAGCGCGCGAAAGAACAATAGAAATACTTTCGGACGTTGGAATAACCGAACCCGAAAGGCGCTATAAGCAATATCCGCACGAATTTTCCGGCGGAATGCGCCAGCGCGCCGTAATAGCCACGGCAATAGCCTGCAACCCCAACATTCTTATTTGCGATGAACCCACTACCGCGCTTGACGTTACCATACAGGCGCAGATAATAGAGCTGCTTGAGCAGCTGCAAAAAAAATACCGCCTGACGATAATATATATCACGCACGACCTTGGCGTGGTTGCAAAGGTTGCGGACAGAATAGCCGTTATGTACGCCGGCGATATAATAGAAATCGGCCTTTGCAACGAAATATTCTATAATCCTCAGCATCCTTACACATGGGCGCTGCTTTCAAGTCTGCCTCAGTTGGGCATAAAGGGCGAACCGCTTTATTCAATACACGGCACGCCGCCGAACCTTTTCAAGGAAATAAAGGGCGACGCCTTCGCTCCGCGTAACCCGCGGGCGCTGAACATAGATTATGTTATCCGCCCGCCGTACTTTGAAGTATCCCCCACGCATTATGCAAAAACATGGCTGCTCGATCCCCGCTCGCCCAAAATAGAACCCCCGGCGATAATTCAGCGGCTAAGGGACAGATGGAAGGAGGCCAACCCCAATGTGTGAAACGCGAGAAAAACTGCTTGAGGTCAAAGACCTTCATGTTGAATTCGGCAAAGGCCGCAAAAAGTTCGAGGCCATAAAGGGCGTAAGCTTCGACATATATAAGGGCGAAACATTCGGTCTGGTGGGCGAATCCGGCTCCGGCAAAACCACCATAGGCCGCGCAATAATCCGCATAAACCCCGTTTCTTCGGGTGAAATACTCTTTAAGGGCAAGCGCATAAGCGGCAAAATAAACAAGGAAACGAACAGGGAAATCGTCAAAAAGATACAGATGATATTTCAGGACCCCATGGCCTCGCTCAACGAGCGCGCAAAGGTGGACTACATCGTTTCGGAAGGGCTGTATAACATAGGCGGCTTTTCTTCGGAGGAGGAAAGGCAGCTGAAGGTCAAGAAGGCCATGCTGGACGTTGGGCTTCCGCCCGAATTTGCAACGCGCTTCCCGCATGAGTTTTCCGGCGGACAGCGGCAGCGCATAGGCATTGCGCGCGTGCTTGTTATGCATCCGGAGCTGATAATTGCGGATGAGCCGATAAGCGCTCTGGACGTTTCCATAAGGGCGCAGGTGCTCAATCTGCTTTCCGATCTGCAAAAGGAATACGGCCTGACGTATCTTTTTATTGCGCACGATCTTTCCATAATGCGCTTCATAACCAACCGCCTTGCCGTTATACACAAGGGCCGCATAGTGGAGCTTTCAGAAACTGAAAAGCTGTTCGCGCACCCGCTGCATCCATACACAAAATCGCTGCTTTCCGCAATACCCCAGCCCGACCCTTTGAGCGAAAAGGGCAAAAAAGCGCTGCCCTACGACCCGGCCTGCCATGATTATTCCGTGGACAAACCGGAATGGCTGGAGCTTGAGGACGGCCACTTTGTGCTTGCAAACAATAAAGAAGCCGAGCAATACAGAAAGGAGCTTGCAAACCGAGCATGAAACACATTATTTCAAAATCCTGCGCCGATGCGCAGGCATATATAGTCCCCTTCAGGGCGGGCAGCCCCCGCGGCGTAAGCATAGCGCCGGAGATGGACGCAGCCGTTGATTTGGCCATAAACGGCAGCTTTGGCGGCAATTTGGGCGAAACATACGCAATGACCCTTCCCGTCGGCAATAAGCTTACAAGCATAATATTGCTTGGCCTTGGCGCGGACAAACTGAGCGTGAGGGATATCCACATCAAAGCGGCGCAGGCATTTAAGCAGGCAAAGCAGCTTGGCGCAAAGCACGTTGCCATAATGCTCGATCAGGTAAGCGAATTGAGCGAATCATTTGAGCTTTTCGGCGCATTGGCAAGGCTGCCGCAGCTGGTGGGGTATACAAACAGCGGGCTTAAATCGAACCCCGAAAACAAAAGCCTTGAGCAGATAACGTTCGTTACCGCCGCAGACGGCCTTGACGCCGCCCTGAGAGAGGCTGTGGCAACCGCCCGCGGCACGATAATCGCGCGCAGGCTATGCAACCTAAGATCAAATGAGCAAACGCCGCAGTCTTTGGCGGAGGATGCAGCCGCACTCGGCAAGGAGTACGGCTTCGATGTGCAGCTGTTCGACAAGGCCGCCATAGAGGAGCTTGGCATGGAAAGCTTCCTTTCCGTGGCCCGCGGCGCGCACAACACCCCGCCCGTGCTTATCGTGATGCGCTATCTTAACGGCGGCGACTCGCCGCGCATAGGCCTTGTGGGCAAGGGTATAGTGTACGACAGCGGCGGTTACAGCATAAAAACCACGCCCGGCATGAAGAACATGTTTGACGATATGGGCGGCGCAGCCGCGGTGATAGGCGCAATGACCGCCGTTGCGGATCAAAAGCTAAAGGCTAACGTAATAGGCGTTATTGCCGCATGCGAAAACAAGATTGCCGCGGATGCTTACGTCCCCGGGGACATAATAGGCTCCATGAGCGGCAAAACGATAGAGGTCATAAGTGCGGACGCGGAAGGCAGGCTTACCCTTGCGGATGCAGTAACGTATATACAGCGCAAGGAAAGCTGCCGATTCGTTGCCGACATTGCCACCCTTACCGGCAGCGCAAAAACCGCCGTCGGCAAATACAGCGCCGCCGTGCTGACAAATAATGAAGAGCTGTATGCTTCCGCGCGGGAAGCCTCGCGCCTCTCCGCCGAAAAGATATGGCGGCTGGATAACGACCGCGAGATGCTGCCATGCATAAAAACGCCCGTGGCCGATTTGAAAAACGCCGGCAACGCAACGATGGACGGCGGCGGCTGCATGCTGGGCGGAATGTTCGTGGGCGAATTTATAGAAAACAATATCCCCTGGATACATATAGACATGGCCCCCGTAAACTTCCGCACGGAGCCGCCGGCATACTGCGCATACGGTGCAACGGGCTACGGCGCTTCATTGCTGTACCATTTGGTGAAGCAGCTTAAAGGCAACGCATAAGGAGGGCATCAGCATGAAACCGCGTATAGGAATAATGAGCAGGTACCTTGCCAAGGACAACCGTTTTGTTACCAAAGCCGGCTACATTTATGCCATTTCGGCCGTGGGCGGACTTCCCATACAAATACCCATAGCCGATATTGCCGACGTTGATACAATAGCTGGCATGATGGACGGCATAATAATAACCGGCGGCGCGGACGTAACGCCGCTGGTATACGGCGAGCAGCCCGTGCCTGCAATAGGCCCCACCTGCGGCGCAAACGACAGATTTGAAATAGCCTTTATCCATGCCGCGCTTGCAAAGAAAAAGCCCGTGCTCGGCATATGCCGCGGCATACAGGTTATAAACGTTGCCTTCGGCGGCACGCTTTATCAGGATATCCCCAGCCAGATATCCCGCGATATCTGCCATAATCAGGGCGCCGCCGGAACCGAGCGCACGCACAGCGTGGCCATTGAGCCGGGCAGCTATATGCACAGCATAGCCAAATGTGATACCATGCTTGTCAACAGTTTTCATCATCAGGCGCTCAATACCATAGGCGACGGGCTGAAGGTAAGCGCGCGCGCAATGGACGGCGTTGTCGAGGCCGTTGAAAATGCGGGCGGCTCCGTGTTCGCCGTGCAATGGCACCCCGAATTGCTGTATGCCGAAAATCCGGAGCACCGCGCCATATTCGAAGCCTTCGTAAAAAGGTGCGCCGCCAAATAGCGCCGCAATATAAACAGGCATTTACGCTAACACTGTTCGCAGGGCCCGCGCCGCATAGTCAGGTGCGGGCCTTGCGGCGCTTTTATGCATGCCGCGCTATGTGTTATTAAGCAGCTGCTTTCTCTCTTTCCAGTCCGGCATCATCGCCGCAAGGAAATCACAGAATTGCTTTGAATGATCGGGATATATAAGGTGGCACAGCTCGTGCAGCACAACGTATTCAACGGCTCCTCTCGGCGCCGCGAGCAGGCGCTTATTCAGCGTGACTATGCCCTTTTTAACGTGGCATGTGCCCCAGCGCGATTTCATGTCCCTTATGCGCAGCTGCGGCCTTTCAACGCCGTATTTCTCAAACGGAGGATACAATTCGTACAGCATTTCGCCGAATACTGCCCGGCATTGCCCGTTTATGAAGTTATCGATCAGGCAGCTTTTTCTGCCTAAATCATTAACATCCTTTACCGCCATGTGAATATATCCTCCTTCGATCGATACGGATTCCTTATCCGCGCGAAGCACCTGCAAAATATATTCCTGCCCAAGGAGCGTAATCTTTTCCCCGCTTATGTATTGCTCCGGCCGCTGCTCGCGCTGCGCCGCTTTTTTGAATTTATCCTGTGCATTTGCAATAAACGCCGCCTTGTCGCCGACGAACCTGTCAACCTCTTTATCGCTTATAAATTCATTTGCCGAAACGTATATGCTGCCGTCTCTGCGTATTCTCAAATTCATGTTTTTTACCATTTTGCGCTCCAGCGTATATATAAATTCTCTGCCCTGTGCAAAGACCGTCCTTACGGCAATGTTCCTCATGCTAAAAAATCCCCCGTAAACAGGCCGTTTTGACCATATTCTATTTTTTAGTTTAGCACGCGATGCGGTGCATAGCAATCTCATCTTCACTTTTTCCTATTAAAGCAACAATGCGTATATTGCATCCCCATTCAGAAAAGAATATAATGCGCATATAAAAATTAATATATCCGCGCCGTAAAGCGGCGGGGAAATAATTGACAGGAGGATGCATTATGCTGCAAGGAAAAACCGCCATCGTTACCGGCGGCACAAGGGGTATCGGTCTTGCGATAGTAAGGACGTTTTTGAAAAACGGCGCGAACGTGGCGCTGTTCGGCAGCCGCAGCGAAACGGTTGGCAAGGCGCTGAAGGAGCTGAAAGAAGAAAACCCGAACTGGCCCGTTATAGGCATGGCGCCGGACATTGCCAAATACGATGAAATGAAAGCCGCCGTGGACGAAGTCGTCGCCAAATTCGGCGCGCTGGACATAATGGTAAACAACGCCGGCATTTCCGCGCGGGAGCCGCTTTGCGATTATACGCCGGAAAGCTTTCAACACATAATGGATCTTAACGTTACCGCCGTGTTCAATGGCTGCAAGGCAGCCGAAACCGTTATGAAGGGCCGCGGCGGCAGCATAATAAACACCAGCTCCATGGTAAGCCTTTACGGTCAGCCCAGCGGCGTTGGCTACCCCACCAGCAAATTTGCCGTAAACGGCATGACAAGGAGCCTTGCGCGCGAGCTTGGGCGCGAAGGCATACGTGTGAACGCGATCGCCCCGGGCGTTACCCGCACGGACATGGTGGCCGCGCTTCCGCCGGAGCTTGTGCAGCGCATATCCGCGCCCATACCGCTCGGCCGCGTGGGCGAACCGGAGGAGGTTGCAAACGTGTTCCTGTTCCTTGCAAGCGACCTTGCAAGCTACGTCACCGGCGCGATAATAAGCGTTGACGGTGCGGCGCAGACCTGATAAAGCCAAAACCCAACCGGCCCTCCGCTTCCGCACATTGCCAAGCAGGAGAGCCTTTTATAGTTCATCCAAAATTTTGAAAATCTTTCTGCCGATTCGCTCTATCTGTCTCTTTTTGCGCAGAAGCTTGCTTGTGCAGCATATATGTGCGGAATGAGTATGCCGTGCGGCAATTTTTTCCAGTTCGGCTTGTACCTTAATATATTGTCTGTATTCGGGTAAGCGCATTATAAACAGCAACTTTTCAGCGGAATATCCTTCAAACGGGTACTGCACGCCAAGCCATAAGCTATTTCCCATTGCCAACATCTCCCATAATAGATGCATTTTATATATTATAGCTGATGTATAGCTTTGATAGCAACACCTACAATATAATTATAGGAGGTGCTGCATATGGCAAACGGTGAATACGGCGATATCGGCCTGCGTGTGCGGCAGCGCCGCGAAGAACTTGGCCTCACCCGTGAGAAAATGGCGGAGCGGGCAGGTTTGTCCGTTCAGTTTATGGCTTCCGTTGAACTTGGCAAGCAGAGCATGACCACGGACAGCCTTAAAAAAGTATGCCGTGCGCTGTGCGTAAGCGCCGATTATATCGTGTTCGGTACCCGGCCCGGCTATTCAGAACATGACCTTAACGCCGCCGTGGAGCCGCTCAGCGCGGAACAGCGCGCCTATGCGGAACAAATGCTGCGCACATTTGTTCAGGCCATACAGTCCCAAAGGTGACATATTCCATTCGTTCCAGCATTGCATTTTTTGCCCATTCTGTAAACAAAACCGCTATATTCTTGCACAATTCACATAATTAGACTACAATATAAGATGATGTTTTATGCCTGAACGGGCAGAAAGAGGAAAAATGGCAAACGATAAGTATTCCGGAAGCTATAACGCAGGCCCCCAGCTCCCGTCATATATGAAAAAGAACACGGCCGCCGCCAAGCGCACGGCAGCGCAGGGCACGGCCGCGCGAAGCACGGCATCAGCGGCGCGCACCTCCGCCGCGGCAAAGCGCACAACCGCGGCGCACGGCACAGCGACGCACAGCACCGCGGCACGCGGCACGGCAAGCCGTTCTTCCGCAAGGGGCAGCGCACAGCACGGCGCAGCGACGCGCAGCACAGCAGCGCACAGCACCGCGGCCAAGGCGAATACCCGGCACGCGGCGAATCAAGTGCAGCATAAGAAGCGCAAAAGGAAAAAGTCCGGCAGCGGCGCGCTCAAATGGATCGCCATGGCAGCGGCGGCGCTTATATGCGTAATAATAATAGTGTCCATAGCAAACAGCGGCGGCGCGGACGCCGTTGCGGACATGGATAAGCTGATGCAGACCGGCAAGCGGTTCAAGGCGGGCGTTAAGCTGATAGGCGTGGACGTGAGCGGCATGACGCCGGAGGAGGCGACAGGCCTTGTTAAAAACGCAGCCGAAAAGAAGCTGAAAACCGTTGCCGTCACCATAAGCAGCGGTGAAAACAGCTGGACGCTCGATTCCGACGCGATGGGCATGGGGTACGACATTGCGGACGCTTTGGCGGACGGGCTGAACTTCGGCCGCGGGGAGGACGACAACACCGTTGTTATAACCGACGGGGGCGTTGGCGAGTTCGATGCAAAGTATACATGGGACAGGGGAAAGATAATATCCGCCCTTGCTGCCATGAGCCAAAGCATAAACACGGAAGCTACCGCCGCCTATGCGGAACCCGTTACCGATTGGTCGCAGGAGGAGCGCTTTATTTACCATGCCGGCGAGGAAGGCGTTACCCTTAACGAGGAAGCAACGGCCGATGCAATAGAGAAAGCCCTTGAGCAGGGCGAGTTTGTATGCACCGTTGAGGCCACGGTAAACGCCGTGCTGCCCGGCGGCAATATAGACGACCTTAAAGCCGCAACGTCATTCATCGCCAGCTATACCACCAAATTTTCCGCCCGCAGGGACGACGAGGTAAAGCAGAACCGCAAGTTCAATATCCAGAAGGCGGCGGACATAATAAACGGCAACACCATCCAGCCCGGCGAGGAATGGAGCTTCAATACGGTTGTCGGCCCGCGCACATACGAGCTCGGCTGGAAGGGCGCCAACGGCATAAGCGGCGGCAAGGAATACACCATTCAGGCCGGCGGCGGCATATGCCAGGTATCTACAACGCTTTACAACGCGCTACTTTGCGCCAACATGGAAATTGTTGACCGCCGCGCGCATACAATACCTTCGGACTACGTTCCCGTAGGGCTTGACGCAACGGTGGATACCCGCGGCATAGACTTCGTTTGGAAGAACAATACGGATATGCCCGCGTATATATTCGCGCGGGTGGAAAAGGCCGCCATACCATAACCGTTTACGTTTACGGCAAACCGCTCCCCGAGGGCGTAACATATCAATCAAGGAACGAGATAATAGAGGAACGTTCCCGCCAGGACGAGGCAATATACACAAACGACGCTTCCATACCCACGGGCTATCAGCTTGAGCGCGTGCAGGGGCATAAGTATTACGTTGCCGAGGCGTATCAGGACAAGTATGTGGACGGCAAGCTGGCCGAAAGCAAGCTGCTCTATACCGATAAATATAAGGGCAACCCGCCGGAGGTTTCCATAGGCACGGGCGCGCCGCTCGCATCCGGACAAACGCCCGATCCTGCATGGCAGCCCTACGGCACGGCGCTCGAGGACGCGAATTGACAAATTTCCGCGGCATTACCTGCCATTTGCTTGACAAAGGGGTGTGCAGCGGGGATAATAAAGCAAACAGAAATAATATCAGGAGGACAAAATTATGGGCATAATCAAGGCCTTGACCGGCGCAATAGGCGGCGGTTTGGCGGATAGCTGGCTTGAGGTTATCGAGTCCGCTCCCATGGGAGACAACACCGTTTTCACCCGCGGCATAAAGGTGCGCAAGGGCGACAGCCGCAACCAGAACACCAAGGGCACAGCGGATACCGTGTCCAACGGCTCCATAATCCATGTTTACGATAACCAGTTCATGATGCTGGTTGACGGCGGCAAGGTAGTGGACTATACTGCGGAGCCCGGCTACTTCAAGGTTGATAATTCTTCCATGCCGAGCCTTTTCGGCGGCCAGTTCGGCGATTCTCTGAAGGAGACCTTCAGCCGCATCAAGTACGGCGGAACGCCTTCCTCCAGCCAAAAGGTATTCTTCATCAATCTTCAGGAGATAAAGGGCATTAAGTTCGGCACGCGCACCCCCATCAACTATTTTGACTGCTTCTATAATTCCGAGCTGTTCCTGCGCGCGCACGGCACCTATTCCATAAAGGTCACGGAGCCGCTCAAATTCTATGCCGAGGCCATTCCCCGCAACGCGGAGAGCGTGGACATAAACGACATAAACGAGCAGTACCTTAACGAGTTCCTCGAGGCCCTTCAGGCCGCCATCAACCAGATGAGCGCCGACGGCACGCGCATAAGCTTCGTAACCAGCAAGGCGCGCGAGCTTTCCAAGTACATGGCGAACGTGCTGGACGAGGAATGGAACCAGAACCGCGGCATGCAGGTGCAGTCCGTGGGCATAGGCTCCCTGTCCTATGACGAAGAAAGCCAGAAGCTCATCAATATGCGCAATCAGGGCGCAATGCTGTCCGATCCCAGCGTGCGCGAAGGCTACGTTCAGGGCGCAATGGCGCGCGGCGTGGAAGCCGCCGGCAGCAACACCGCGGGCGCGGGCGCGGCGTTCATGGGCGTTGGCCTGGGCATGAATGCCGCGGGCAACATGGCGGGCGCGTTCTCCGCCTCCAACCAGCAGCAGATGCAGTATCAGCAGCAGCAACAGGTGCAGCAACAGGCCCAGCAGGGCGGCTGGAAATGCTCCTGCGGCGCCACCAACGGCGACAATATGGCCTTCTGCCCCGGCTGCGGCAGCAAGAAGCCCGCCCCCAAGCCCGCCGAGGGCGGCTGGACGTGCTCCTGCGGCGCGACCAACGGCGCGAACATGGCCTTCTGCCCCAACTGCGGCAGCAAAAAGCCCGCCGAAGCGGCCGCCAAGTCCGCCTTCTGCCCCAACTGCGGCGCAAAGCTGGCCGACGGCGCAAAATTCTGCGTGGAATGCGGCACAAAGCTCGGCTAAATCAATCAGCACGCATGGGGATGGCCTCGCGCCGTCCCCTTTTCCGTTTTCCGCAATAAAATTGCATATCCGCAAAAAAACTCTTTACAAACCCGCCCGCATACGCTATAATACATCTTGCGCAATGGAAAGCGCAGCAAATATGGGGCTTTAGCGAAGTTGGCTATCGCGCTACACTGGCAGTGTAGAGATCACCGGTTCGAATCCGGTAAGCTCCACCACAAACCTTCCGAACCGATATGGTGCGGAGGTTTTTTTGTTATATA
>OKSO01000987.1_pt1 | contig 10562 bp, 8 predicted proteins | sample 1606241 | NCBI WGS metagenome assembly OKSO01 (sample SAMEA3879540, study PRJEB24766) | human gut metagenome | biome: human-associated habitat; feature: feces | place: USA | collected 1985/1987
GAAGCTGATAAGGGGGCTGGCTTTCTCTTCCACAGTTTACACTTATAACAACTTTATAAATTAAAAGATTCGATTATGAAAGTAGCAATTGTTGGTGCAAGTGGCGCAGTAGGACAGGAATTCCTGCGTATCCTTGCTGAGAGAAATTTCCCTATGGATGATTTGGTGTTGTTTGGTTCAGAGCGTTCTGCTGGACGAAAATACAACTTCAAGGGAAAGGACTATGAGGTCAAACTTTTGCAGCATAACGATGACTTTAAAGATGTCGATATTGCTTTCACATCTGCTGGTGGCGGCACTTCAGAGGAGTTTGCCGAGACTATCACCAAGTATGGTGCCGTGATGATTGATAACTCTAGCGCATTCCGTATGTGCGACGACGTGCCTCTGGTTGTGCCTGAGGTAAATGCTGAGGATGCCCTGAACCGCCCTCGCAACATCATCGCCAACCCTAACTGTACCACCATCATGATGGTAGTAGTGTTGAAGCCTATCGATAACTTGAGCCATATCAAGAAGATTCATATCTCTTCTTATCAGAGTGCTTCAGGTGCTGGTGCTGCTGCCATGGCTGAACTTGAGCAGCAGTATAAGGATATCCTCGAGACTGGTAAGACTGAGCATATCAATAAGTTCCCTCATCAGTTGGCATACAATGTCATTCCACAGATTGACAAGATGACTCCTAACGATTACACCAAGGAGGAGATGAAGATGTATAACGAGACCCGCAAGATTATGCACTCTGATGTTCGCACCAGTGCTACCTGCGTTCGCGTTTCTTCACTCCGTTCTCACTCAGAGAGTGTTTGGTTCGAGACAGAGAAGCCATTGGCAGTAGAGGACATCCGCAAGGCTTTGGAGGCTGCTCCAGGCGTAACCGTAAAGGATGATGCCCAGAACTACGTTTATCCAATGCCATTGGAGAGCGCCGGCAAGGACGATGTATATGTAGGTCGTATCCGCAAGGATCTGGCTGATGACAATGGTAACACATTGTGGTTGACTGGCGACCAGATTCGTAAGGGTGCTGCCCTGAACGCTGTTCAGATTGCTGAGTACTTGATTAAGGTGGGCAACGTAAAGTAAGCCATACCTTATTTATATAAAAGAATATGAGGAAGTTAAGGGATAATGAATTTTATCTCTTAACTTCTTTTCGTCTTTATACGATTCTGAATAGAAAAGTAAGAATATGCTTGAAAGATTCAAACAATTACTCGGTGAGATGAACCGGGGCATTTATGAGAAGGAGACGGAGATATCGCTCTCGCTCCTGGCAGCTCTGGCAGGTGAGAGTATCATCCTGCTGGGACCTCCGGGTGTGGCAAAGAGTATGGTAGCCAGACAGTTGAAGACGGCGTTTAGGGATGCTCAGAGCTTTGAGTATCTGATGTCGCGATTCTCTACACCCGATGAAATCTTCGGCCCGGTGAGCATTCAGAAACTGAAGACTTCGGATACTTACGAACGTGCGATGGAGGGTTATCTGCCTACTGTCGATGTGGTTTTCCTGGATGAAATCTGGAAGGCGGGACCTGCTATCCAGAACACGCTCCTTACGGTGATTAACGAGAAAATCTTCAGAAACGGCAATCGGGAAATGCATCTTCCTCTGAAACTTCTCGTGGCTGCAAGTAATGAGTTGCCGGCTAAGGGAGAAGGACTGGAGGCGCTCTGGGACCGATTCGTCATCAGAATAGAGAGTAGACCGATAAAACTGGAGAAGAATTTCCGGGCGATGCTCTTGGATTCTCACGCAGATTTTTTAGGTCCCACAGATTTCACAGATTCCACAGATTCTTCTGGTTCTATGGGGAAATCTGATTCCGCAGATTTTTCTGATTTGAAGATTACTGCTGAGGAGTATGCTGAATGGGCGGAGAAAATCTGTAAGATTGGTGTGAAGGAGGAGGTGCTTGATGCAATTTCCGCTATCCGTAAATCTCTGAGAGCCGTGAATGTGGATGAGGCTGCCGAGCGCAGAAACATCTATGTGAGTGACCGAAGATGGAAGAATATCGTCCGCCTGCTTCGCACTTCTGCCTTCATGCAGGATAGGGAAGAGGTGGATATCTGCGATTTGCTTCCTATCTACCATTGTCTGTGGCAGGAACCGGAAGAGCGGGATGCTATCCGAAACATCGTGATCCGTGCCCTCTTTTCTCCTTTTGCAGATAAACTCGTGGAGATGAAGAATGCGCTTGCTGAGGACATCAAATATCATCGTGTACGCAGGAATCCGGAGGATGGAAGGGATTACGAGGGGGAGATAGAAACTCTTTCGGATGGCTTGACCTCGTTGGAAAAGCAGTTGGGTGAGAATCTCTTCGCATCTGCTGATGATAAGGCGGAAATATCGGCTTATCTCCGCGATTTCTATAAGGAGCTGGCGTTTACCCGTCAGGATACGATGAAACTTTATGAGGTTTAATCGCCTCCTATTACATTATTATATATAGAAGAATCTAAACATGATGAATGAACAGAAAATATTGACTCCTGAGTTGGAGGCGCGTGTTCACCAGGCTGTGGATAACTTTATGCAGGGCTATGGCTGCTGCCAGTCGGTAGTGGCTGCCTTTGCCGATTTATATGGTCTTGATGATGAGATGGCGAAGCGCATTGGTGCCGGCTTCGGTGGTGGAGTAGGTAGAATGAGAATGATGTGCGGTGCCGTTTCGGGCATCGTGGTACTCGTTGGCTTGGATTGCGGACAGACCGAGGGGGATGACCGCGAGGGCAAGTCGGCCTGCTATAAGGTGGTGCAGGATTTGCTCGCCAAATCGAAGGAGCAGAACGGCAGTATCATCTGTGCCGAAATCCTCGGCTTGAAGGGCCACGAGAAAGCGCAGTCCAGCTATGTGGCTTCGGCAAGAACGGCAGAATATTACAAGTCTCGCCCTTGCGCAGCCAAAGTAGAGAGTGCTGCAAGAATCTTCGCAGAATATCTGATGGAGAAAAAATAAGGATTTACTCCTATGAAATATCAGAATAACAAGGACTTGGCGGAGGCACAGTATTACTTGAAGATGCTGGATGATTTCTGCAAGTCGGGACAGGTGAAGGTTCCTGATCCGACAGGCACTGCCATGCCTTGGAATTTAAAGGAAGACCCGCTGAAGGATTATCTCATTCATCTCTTTACCCTGAAAGTAACCATAGAAGAAACTGGCGAAGAGGTGCAGAAATTCGTGCGACAGGTGGTGAACAGCAAGATTAAGAGCAAGGTGTTCTATGATAGCGTGGGAAAATTCATCGTGGAATGCGTCCATCACATGCGGTTCCAGCGCCAGCGTGCCTGGACCGAGAGTCATCGGGCAGATGATGTGCTCGATTGGGCTCCCTTCAAGCGGATGGATGAACAGGTGTGGCTCCCTTTGCTCGACCAGTTGGAACAGGAACATGCTGAAGATGGGTTCGATAAGCCTTTCTTCCTCAAGCTGATGACTGGAGACGGGGCTTCGAAACCCGAAAACTGGGAAAGGCTGGTAAGAGACTGGAAGGTCTGCATCGACCATCAGGTATTGAACAAGCTGAAGGACTTCATCTCCCTGCGCCAGAACAACTTCGAAACAGGACTGGTGCGCATGATGGACCAGATAACCCGCAACATGAAGACGAAGGGCGTTTCGGAGCAGCGCGCCGTACAAGCCTGGGAACTGATGACGAACGGATGGACTGAAACGGAGTTTGAACGCCGTCTGAACCAGGTGAAGATTCAGGACAAATATCCCGAAATCAAGGAAATTGTGGCGAAGATGGGACGAGTAGCCGATGCCAACGGCAAAGACCGGCTCACCATCGCATCGGGCGTAGAGATGAAGATGGTGCATTCAGCGGGTAGCGATATCGAGGGCATTACCGTGGGCGATGATCTCAACTCCCTTCTCCCCCTCGAACTGGCACAGTACAGCGATGAAGATATGGAGGGCCTCTTTATCTATAAGTATCGCACGCGAAGACTCCAGACCTTCCGTTATAAGAGCGAAATGTCGAAACCATCCCGCAAACTGGGCTTTGCCCATGCCTCCCGCAAGGGTCCGATGATCGTCTGTCTGGATACCTCAGCCAGTATGTATGGCACGCCTGAAAGGATATCCTCTACACTCATCTCTCTGCTGGAAGAAACGGCAGAAGATCTGGAGCGAGACTGCTTCCTGATAGATTTCTCCGTCAGTACCCATGCCATCGACCTGATGGCGAAGCGCAAGGCAGAGCGCCTGAAGAGAATAGGAATCACTATGATGGAATCAGCCGAAGCAGATACAGCTCCGTCCGACGGAGATGGACAGGCGCATACCGGGCGAGGCATCCGGCGGCAGCCTACCACAACCCACCTTCCATTTATCGGAGGCGGAACATCGGCAAAGAAGATGATGATCCAGATGTTCGACCTTCTCGACAACGACGGACTCCATTACGTGAATGCCGATGTGCTTTGGATTACCGACTTCCTGATTCCAGATCCGCCACAGCAGCTGTTGTCGAGATTCCGGGAATACAAGGAGACGGGTACCCGATTCTACGGCATCCGTATCGTGCGTGATGACGACAAGGAGCCGAACAGCTGGAAGGAGTACTTCAATCAGATTTACACCATCCGGTACCGCCCGCTGCGAAGATATTAAAGAAGATGTTAAGGCAGAAAAGGGGTATCAGATGATAATAGAGACATGTATGAAATGTATCAAGAACTTTATCATATGTTACATTTGGCGCAAAATTTCGGTTTTGCGCCATTTTTTTGAATTAAAAATTCCTTAAAACGCTTGGTGATACAAAATATATTTGTACCTTTGTGCTCGGAACAATGAATAATTGTCAGCCGAACAATTAGAAAAGAATCAATAAATATAAGCAATTTATACAAAAACTTAAGTAATAAACTAAAATTATGGTAAGCAACAACATTCCACAAGTAAAGCTCGGTATTATTGCCGTTAGCCGTGACTGTTTTCCAATCGCGCTTTCTACTCAGCGCCGTGAGAACATCGTAAAAGAGTACAAGGGTGAAATTTTCAACTGCCAGACTACAGTTGAGAACGAGAAAGATATGCTCAAGGCTTTGGGCGAAGTGAAAGAGCAGGGCTGCAACGCTTTGGTTGTATTCCTCGGTAACTTCGGTCCTGAGACTCCTGAGACTTTGATTGCAAAGAACTTCGATGGTCCTTGTATGTTTGTTGCAGCTGCAGAGGGTGACGGCGACATGATCAATGGTCGTGGCGACGCTTACTGCGGTATGCTCAACTGCTCTTACAACCTCGGCATGCGCCACCTGAAGGGTTACATCCCTGAGTATCCTGTAGGTACAGCAGAGGACGTAGCTAAGATGATTCAGGACTTCGTACCAGTAGCTCGCGTTATCCTCGGTTTGAAGGGCTTGAAGATTATCACCTTCGGTCCACGTCCACAGGACTTCTTCGCTTGCAACGCTCCTATCAAGGGCTTGTACGAACTCGGTGTAGAGATTGAGGAGAACTCAGAGCTTGATCTTCTCGTAGCTTACAAGGAGCACGAGAACGACCCACGTATCGAAGAGGTTTGCGCTGATATGGCCAAGGAGATGGGCGAAGGCTGCTACTATCCTGACCTCAGCCGCAGAATGGCACAGTTTGAGTTGACATTGCTCGACTGGGCAGAGGCTCACAAAGGTTCTCGCCAGTATGTAGCATTCGCTGACAAGTGCTGGCCTGCATTCCCAAGCCAGTTCGGTTTCGAGCCTTGCTATGTAAACAGCCGTCTCGTTAGCCGCGGCATTCCTGTAGCTTGCGAGGTTGATGTCTATGGTGCGCTCTCTGAGTACATCGGTATGTGTGCTTCTGACGATACCGTTACATTGCTCGATATCAACAACTCAGTTCCTCAGTATATCTATGATGAGGACATCAAGGGCAAGTATGATTATAAGTTGACTGATACCTTCATGGGCTTCCACTGCGGTAACACTCCACAGTGCAAGATGTGCTCAAGCCGTAAGATTAAGTATCAGCTCATCCAGAACCGTTTGTTGGAGAATGGTGGTAAACCAGACTTCACCCGTGGTACTTTGGAGGGTGATATCGCAGCTTCTGACATCACATTCTACCGTCTGCAGTGCGATTCAGAGGGCAACCTCCGCAGCTACATCGCAGAGGGTGAGGTTCTCGATGTTCCTACCCGTTCATTCGGTGGTATCGGTATCTTCGCCATCAACGAGATGGGCCGCTTCTATCGTCACGTATTGATTCAGAAGGGTTATCCACACCACGGAGCCGTAGCATTCTCTCACGTAGGTAAGACCTTGTTCGAGGTATTCAAGTATCTCGGCATCAAGGATATCGCTTACAACCAGCCAGCTAGTCTGCCTTACCCAACAGAGAATCCTTGGAAGTAAATAGAGTGAAGAGGGAAGAGTGAAGAAACAAAGTTCGGCGGCCGAAGGGTAAGCCAATTCATTTGCTCTTCTTTCTGTACTGAGTTCATAAAAGATAAGGGCGATTGCTTATCCCTTGTGTGGGGAATAGCAATCGCCCTTTTTATGTTTTCCTGGAAGGAGATTACCTGATGATAATCTCCTTTACGAATGGTTTGCTTATTTCGTATTTTCCAACGCTTCCTGTTTCTGCGGAATCACCACCGAAGCCCCGATGCTGACGAGCAGTACGAGGATGATGAATACCAGCGAACTGACAGCATCAATCTCGAAGAAATCGTGGATGAGCATCTTCACACCGATGAACACCAGCAGCACACTCACACCCACCTTCAGATAGCGGAACTTGTCTGCTATCGCTGCCAGCAGGAAGAAGAGGGCACGCAAGCCCAGGATGGCGAAGATATTCGAGAAGAACACCACGAACGGGTCGAGCGATACCGAGAATACGGCTGGGATGCTGTCGAAGGCGAAAATCAGATCACAGAACTCGATGAACACCACCGTCATCACCAGCGGACCCAGATGCAGGCGCTTCTGCATAAACTTCACTACCGGATGCTCCAGGGCATTGATTTCCTCCTTCTTGTTCCTGTTGAGGAACATCTTGGCACCGCTGTAAACCAGGAATCCTCCGAATACGAGTAATATCCAGGCGAACCGGCTGATGAGCGCAGCACCCGCGAAGATGAAGACGAAGCGCAGTACGATGGCTCCCAGAATACCCCAGTTCAGTACGTGCTGGTAATCTTTCTTGTTTACTCCGAACGAGGTGAAAATCATCATCATCACGAAGAGATTATCTACCGAGAGCGTTTTCTCTATCAGATAACCCGAGATGTAGGAGATGGTCATATAGTGCCGGTATTGCTGCAGACTCCCCTCATAGTCGTTCGGGTCCAGTTTGAGATGCGAAGCATAGCGTGAGGCTATCAGCTTCAGGTCGTCGAAGTTCTCGATGCCGTGTACCATGTCGCCATGAAAATAGATGAATACGGCGAAGGCGAGCGCGAGAATAATCCATACAGCCGTCCATGAACCGGCTTCCTTGATAGACACCACATGTGCCTTTCGGTCGATGACCAGCATGTCTAATACGAGTATGGCGGCGATGAAAATCACGAATCCCACCAAAAACATCGATTCAGTAAAAACATGTTCCATTTTTCTTTATCCTTAATCTATTTAGTATATACCATTGAATCTTAAAATCATTTCATCTGTTAGAAACGTGGGCGCAAAATTAGGAAAAATATCTGGAATAGCGAAGGTTCCTGTGCAAAACTTAATTGATTTTAACTTGAAAGGCAGGAATGTAACAGGTTTGTAATAATGGCGCTGTGAGAACCGGCAAAAAAGGCGTTTTAAAGATAAAAGGGTAAAAAGGTAAAAAAGTAAAAAGGTAAAAAGAGCCTAGCGGAATGTTAAGCTAGGGGGCTCTTTTTACCCTTTTACCTTTTAAAGGCTCTTTTACCTTTTCTTAGTCAGCACATAATGCTTAGCCATGGCGCCTTCAGGCTCGTTGCCCAGCGAATCGGTCATGATGAGGCTGTTGGCATCCTTTACCTTGTAGTAAGATGTCTCGCCGCTCGATGGACGGATGATTTCTACCACGTTGTTAGCCAATACCTTGAAGATACCGCTCGCTTCGTCGTGACCATCCTTGCGCTCCAGATAGTCGGCTGAGTACTGGTAGGTGCTGTCGGCGTTGAGCGTCAAAACGGTCTTGATGCCCGGACAGTCGGCAGCAGGGAGAGTTCCCTCGTAGGTGCCGGCGATGGAATCGAGAATGACATCGTTGGAATTGAGCGAATCATTTTCAGCATAACTGAGGCTATCCTGGTTAGCCCCCTGGCTATTTGTCTTCTTGCCATTGCAGGAGACAACTGACAATGCAGCGATGACGGCTGCTGTCAAAACTAATTTCTTTTTCATACTATACTGCTTTTTAATTGTTACTTATTTACGGAATCTCTTCTCTTAGAGAGCACTTTCCCCGAGAAGGATTTCTCTTCGCAAAAATAGTGTTTTATTCTGTTATCCGCAAGTTTTACACAGAAAATTATAGAATATTATACTATTTTCTTAATTGATGATGACTGGCACAATCTCTTCTTCGCTAGGCCAATGAGGCAGATAGAAGAGCGGGCGAGGGGTGCCGCCCAAGCCCGTCCAGTCTATCTGTTTCACAAAGTCGAAATCGGGAGGGCCGAAGTCGAAACTTCTGCCGTAGAGCACGATGGCGCCTCTGCCTTCATCTATCTTCCACAAACCGCCCCCGTAGGTGCATTGCTCGCCGGGTGACAGCATGTCACGGTGCAGGTAGACACGCCCGAACTTCAGTACTCCGTCTCTGTTGATAATGAATTTCTGAAACATCTCTATTTTTGGTTTATTCAATGAAATCTGTATTCCGATTGATTCAATGTAATGAGAGAATTATTTCTTCTCCCAAAACAGTTTGTCTATGAAATCATAGCGCTTCTCCATCTGGGCATCAGTTTTTACGACGGTATTCACGTCTATCTGAAGCACAGGGGCTACTGCCTTGCCGTTGGTGGATGGCCACTCAGGCAGACCCAGACCATTCGGATTGCCGGTCTTTACGAAATTGACGTAATACTGGCTGAAGATGTCGCTGATCATATAATCCTCCGGCTGCCAGTTGAACACGCGGTTGGTTGGCAATGTACCCATTGCATACTCGATGTCGGCAGAATGAACGGCTCCCTTGTCTTGTGGCGCAGGAGCCGCATCTTCCTTGGCATCTACCACGCCGCCAGCCAATGCAGCCACCTTACCCTTGATGGCCATAGCAGGACGAGGATGGCAATAGTGGTAGCGGTAAACAGGCTGTCCGCCGGTCAGCTTGTGCATGTTGCCCCACTTCCATGTAGAATAATCGAGGAAGATATCCGAAGCTAGGTTCACGCCCGGCTGCTCCAATACATCCTTATCGCTGTTGATGCCGTAGAGGCGGAAGAGTTCTTCGATGTTCTCTTCTCCAAATGTAGCCTTGGCACCCGCCTTCAGATTCTCGACGGTAGGCTGCTTGCCCATCAATACGGCTGCAGGAGTCATCTCCTGGTTGTTGCCGCCGATAAGCAGAGGCACCTTGGTCTGCTCGCCCTTGGCAAATACCTCTACAGGCTGTTCTTTCATGAAATATCCGTCGATATTATAGACAGGAACCGCTCTTACTTCCGCCAGCTTCATCAATTCCTCGGCAGGAAGGGCACGAAGTTCGTTGAGGTTCTTCATTCCTGCGTTCTTTTTCACCTTCTTTCCGGTTTCCTTACCCATCTTCTCGGCTATTTTCTGGGCAAGCTGCACTCCTTTCTCCTCGGCCTCCTTCAGCGTAGCCACCTTCTTGAATCCCATCACCGAACCGCTGGAACCCATTGCCTGGGCAAAGAGTCCCTGACAGAGAGGGGAAGCCATCAGGGCGCTGACCGACATGGAACCTGCCGATTCGCCTACGATGGTGATGCGGTTAGGGTCGCCGCCGAAAGCCTCGATGTTATCCTTTACCCACTGGATGGCAGCCACCTGGTCCATGAATCCATAGTTGCCGGAACCCTTGTAGGATGTTTCCTTAGAGAGCTGTGGGTGGGCGAAGAATCCGAAGATGCCCTCACGATAGTTGGCTGTGATGGAGATGATGCCCTTGCGTGCCATCGCATCGCCCGCATATCGAGGTTCGCTTCCGCTACCTGCCATCAGTCCTCCGCCGTTGAAATAAATGAGTACCGGCAGATGCTCCTTCATGGTCTTTGCCGGTGTCCATATATTAAGGTAGAGGCAATCCTCGCTGTTGGTCTTCGTACCGAAGTTCATATCGCCGAAGAGAGGTTCCTGCATCGGGTTCGGTCCGAACTCCTTGGCCTCGCGAACGCCCTGCCATTTCTGTACAGGCTGCGGAGCCTTCCAGCGGAGATTTCCTACAGGAGGAGCAGCGAACGGAATACCCTTGAATACTGTGATGCCTGAGAGGTCTTTTCCTTCGAGGATACCTTTGGCAGTCGTTACCTGAGTCTGCGCCATCATTCCCATACCAGGGAGCAGAAAGGCGATGGATAAGAGTAGTTTTTTCATATCGTAAATCTGTTAGTTTTGCAATAATACTGCAAATATAATAAAAATATCG
>OKSO01000989.1_pt1 | contig 10552 bp, 8 predicted proteins | sample 1606241 | NCBI WGS metagenome assembly OKSO01 (sample SAMEA3879540, study PRJEB24766) | human gut metagenome | biome: human-associated habitat; feature: feces | place: USA | collected 1985/1987
AGGGACAGCGTCCCTTGTGGGGTTTGGGGCAACGCCCCAACAGTTCCACGGGCGAATAGTATGCCAAACGCGCTCAACAAAAGCGCAGGCAGCGAAGCGTCCCTGCCAGTAACTTCGCGCTTCCTCAGAAGCGCCCCCCAAGCTGCTCTTTCCAACACCTATGCTGTGTCGCGCCAGATGGGCGCGACCGGATTGCTTGAATTCCGACCATAGCTGGTCTTTTCCGAAAGCAGGGGGTTCGCCTCTGCGGAGGCGACAAAAGGGCAATGGAAACGGACGAAGTCCGCGATCGCCCTTTGGAAACCCTCGGTGCACACTCCTGTTAGTTGAGCCTTTTCACGGCAAGGGTTTGCGCAATCGACGCGAAAAAGCATGAATCATTGAATCTGAATTGCCAAATCAAAGAAGGGATAACATGTTCAATCGGGAAACACAGAAAAACTGGATGAAGAGTCAGGTGGCGCATAGCCTTCGCGGGCGGCTGCGGCTCAGAGTAGAAGGGCTGAACTTCCTGAATGACGAGAAGGAAGAAATTGCCCAGATGCTTGCCAACCTGCCGGGTGTGCAGTGCGTGCAGGTGACGCCGATTACCTGCGGCATCCTCCTGCGCTTCGATCCGACCGCGACGGATACGTCGATTCTCTGTGAGGGCGTGGACGTGACGATGGCACGCTATGCCATGAACGCCTACCGCAATCGTCAGGCAGGCAGCAAGCCGGAAGAGCCGGAAGTGTCCATGACGACAAAGCAGCTGACAAAGCGGCTGGCGCTCAATGCGGGCGCAGTGGTGCTCGGTCACACGATTCTGCCTGGCAGCCTGCTCGGCGGTGCATTGGCAAGCTTCACGTCGCTGGAAGCGCTGACCAGTCTGGGACTGACGATGCCGATGGCACGGAGCGCGGCGGCGGGTCTGCGCCGCGATATGCGCCCGAACGCCGATTTCCTGACGGTTACGTCGATTGTCGCAAGTCTGCTGCTCGGTACGCCGCATTCCGCGCTGATGATTCTTGCCCTCTCTGACCTCGCGGAGCTGATGACGTCCTATACCATCGAGCGCACGCGGTCGTCCATCAAGCAGATGCTGTCGGTGGAAGACGGCGAGGTCTGGAAGGTGCTCTCGGACGGTCGGCTGGAAAAAACGCCGATTGCCAAGCTCGAAGCGGGCGACACCATCGAGGTGCACACGGGCGAGAAAATCGCGGTGGACGGCACGGTGGTGTCCGGCAGCGCAGTCGTTGACCAGAGCGCTATCACGGGCGAATTCGTCCCGGCGGAAAAGCGCAAGGGCGCGGAAGTCTTTGCGGGTACGGTCGTCAAGAACGGCAATATGCAGATTCAGGCGCAGCGCGTCGGCGACCAGACGGTTGTCTCGCGCATCGTCGGCATGGTGGAGCAGAGCGAACTCAAGAAAGCGCCCATCCAGCGCTATGCCGATAAGTTCTCCAACTACCTCGTGCCGCTGAACTTCCTGCTGTGCGCGGCGGTTTGGCTCGTGACGCGCAATCCGCAGAAGGCGCTGAAGATGCTTGTTATTGACTATTCCTGCGGCATCAAGCTTTCGACCGCGACGGCGTTCTCTGCCGCGATTAACACGGCGGTCAAGCGCGGCGTGCTGATTAAGGGCGGCGCGTACATCGAGCAGATGAGCAGCGCGAACACCGTCCTGCTGGATAAGACCGGCACGATTACCGAGGGTCGTCCGCGCGTGACGGGCATGACGATGCTGACCGACACGATGGACGAGACGGAAGTGCTTTCGCTGGCGATGGCGGCGGAGGAAACCAGCACGCATCCGCTGGCAAGCGCGATTCTGACCTACGGGCGCGCGCACGGAGCGAAAATTCCCCCGCATGGCGAAATTGTGACCGAAGTCTCCCGCGGCAGCCGGACGGAAGTCGACGGCAAGTGCATCCGCGTCGGCAACCTCAAGTACATGAAGGAAAATGGCGTCTGCGCGGACGGCGCGATTCCCGATGCGAACGGCGCAATTCCGAACTACGTTGGCGTGGGGGACAAGATTGTCGCCGTGCTGTACGCCATGGATAACCCGCGCGCAAACGTCCGCCGCGCCATCAACGCCCTGCGCTACGACGGCGTGGGCGACATTGAGCTGCTGACGGGCGATATGGCGGCACAGGCGCAGGCTGTTGCGGAAATGGTCGGCGTGGACGGCTATCAAGCGCAGCTGCTGCCCGAACAGAAGGCGGAGGCTGTCTTGAAGCTGCAAACGCAGGGCAACGGCGTCGTCATGGTCGGCGACGGCATCAACGATGCGCCCGCGCTGGCGTATGCGGACGTCGGTATCTCGCTGGGCAGCAAGTCCACCGATATTGCCATGGAAACAAGCGACGTGGTTATCAACCGCGATGACCCGATGATGATTCCCGAACTGCGCCGCCTGGCGCGCGCGACAATGCGCATCGTGCAGCAGAACTTCGCAATGGTCATCGGCATCAACACCGTCGGGCTGATTCTCGGCGCGGCAAGCGGCATCTCCGTGCTGGCGAGCGCGCTGATGCACAACATGTCCACCATTCTTGTTGTGGCGAACTCGCTGCGGCTGATGGTGTTTCCGCCGATGGAGGGATAATGAATGCGCGATGACAACGTGGGCGCGGTGCATTTGACAGTGCTGAGCGCCATGCCCGGCAGACTTCGCCTGCAATTGGAAAAGCCGATTGAAGGCGAAGCGATTTTCCTGAGCATTCCGGGGCTGCAAAGCTGCCGGTATAATCCGCGCATTCAGACGATGCTGTGCTGCTACGACAAGGCGGTTATTTCTGAAAGTGACCTGCTCGTGCGCATCGGTGCGCTGTACGCCCGCTTGCAGCAGACGGCGGTGCTGCATGTCAAGCACTCGGAGGAAGAAGGCTTCTCGATGGCGCCCAGCGGCTATCTGGCGCTTGGCTGCATTGTCCTTGACGGCATGATGACCCTCGCGGGTTCGACGCTCACACGCTACACGCGCTGGCTGTCCGCCGGGGCGACGCTGACCGCCGTGGTTGAGCACGCCTATCAGGAACTGCACACACGCGGCAGTTTCGACCCGGAAGTGATGTCCGTCGTCTACCTGATTAACGCCATTGGCAAGCCCAACGGCTTTCAGGCGAGTCTGCTGGCGTGGATTGTCACGTTCAGCCGCCACCTGCTGCCGCGCGGCCCGCGGGAACAGGTGTATCTGGTTCGGAACGGCGAACACACCACGACGCTCACCCCCGTCGTGGGCAATGAGGACGGCAGCGCCTTTGCCGGAAGCATCTTCCGCCGGAGCGTGGAAGTCTTAGCGCACAAGGGGTAACTTCATTCGCTCGTCCGGTCAAACGACCTGAACGATAGATACTCGCAAAAAATAAGGAGGACAAACATATGTTGAACCTGAACATGAGCCCGATGGTCAAGGGCATTCTGATTGGTGTGGGCGTGAGCGCGGTTGGTTTCTACGCTTACAAGCACAACGAGGAGAAGGTGGATAACTTCCTGCGCAGCCACGGCGTGAAGGTCAAGACGCCCACTGCGGGCTTTGAGACGATGTCCGTGGAAGACCTGATGCGCACGAAGGAAAGCATCGAAGACCTGATTGCGGAGAAGGAACAGCAGGAGCAGAGCGTGACCGTGGAAGCGGACGCGGCTGTGGCAGCGGAATAACATACCATTCGCATCTTGGAACATAATAGTATCGCACCCAAAAGCGCGGCGCATGATGGATATGCGTCGCGCTTTTTGGGTGGCAAATTATTTTTTCCCAGCAGCGCGAAACGTCAAGGCTGGAAAAATAAAACGGATGAGGTCCCTCCGTATTGACTCCGCGCGATTGAGCTGCGCGCTTTGCCTTACTTTGCCCGCATGTTTATCCCTTTTTATCCCCCTTTCCCTTCCATCGTTCTCCCCCTTATGCTATAATAAAGCCAATCATCCGCGAAAGGAGGTTTCCGTCATGCTCTTCCCCCTGCGCGTCATCCGGCGCATTCATCGCGAAGGCTTCCGCTGCATCCCCGAAGCTATTCGGTTCCGCATCGCGCTCCATCGCCAGCGCCCCTTCCTCCAGACGGAAACCGCCCTGCGTCAAGCAGAGGAAGACGGCTACCAAGCCTTCATCCGCCGCCATGAAGCGCCCCTTTCAGCCCCCTTCACCCCGACTATGCGCTTGTCTTTCCTTATTCCGACCTATAATACGCCGCCGGAGCTGCTGCGCGCGCTGGCGGATTCGCTGCTGCATCAGTCGTGTGGCGCGTGGGAAGCCTGTTTCTATGACGGCGCAAGTACCCGCGCGGACACGCGTGAACTGCTGCAAGCGCTGACGCAGGAGGACAATCGCTTCCGTGTGACGTTCGGCGTGGAGAATCGCGGCATTGCGGGCAACACAAACGCCGCGCTGACGATGGCGACGGGGAAATTTGTCGCGCTCTGCGACCACGATGATTTGCTCGCGCCGGATGCGGTTCGCTGCATCCTCGAAGCGGCGCAGGACGGTGCGGACTTCGTTTATACCGATGAGGACAAGGTGTCCGCCGATGGCATGCACTTCTTTGAACCGCACTTGAAGCCTGATTTCGCGCCGGATTCGCTGCGTTCCGGCAATTATATCTGCCACATCACGGCAGCGTCACGGGCACTGATGAACGCGGTCGGCGGACTTCGCCCCGGCTTCGATGGCTCGCAAGACCATGATTTGGCGCTTCGACTGTCCGAAAACGCGGCGAAAATCACCCACATTCCGCGTATTCTCTACCATTGGCGGATGCTGGACACCTCGTTCAGCCATCAAAAAGCGCAGACCTGTGCGGATGCCGCCGCACGCGCCGTGGCGGATCAGCTCCGCCGCCTGCACATGGATGCCGACGTGACGGTGGAAGAGCTGCGCGTCCGCATTCGGTGGAAAACGCGGCCGATGCGCATTGTCTGTGTCCTCTGGGGCGAGGGTGATGCGCCGAAGCTGCCGATGCCGTGCATCCGTGTCCGCGATTTGTCAGCGGTCAATGACCTCGTCCGCCGGACGGACTGCGACGCGGTGCTGTTTCTGCGCGCCGGACTGCGCCCGCTGGATACCGATTGGGTCAGCGAACTTATGCAGTACGCCCAGCGCGCGGACGTTGGCTGCGTCGGCTCGGCGCTGCTGGATGACCGTGATTGCTTCCGTCACGCCGGGTATGCGGTGGACGTCCCCGGCGGCGCGGTCAGCCATCAGGCGGGACAGTGGCGCTATGGGCGGCCGTACATGCTCACAGACCGCATCGTCCGCAACGTGACGGGCGTGTCCAGCGCACTGATGATGATTCGGCGGGACGTGTTCCTGTCCGTCGGCGGATTTTCGCCGTACCAGAGCGACCTTCGCGGCGCGGATTTGGGGCTGAAATGCCAGCAAATCGGGCTGCTCAACGTCTACACGCCGTATGCGCGGATGGCAATGGATATGCGGCTTTCGCTGCTGCCGCCGTGCCTGACGCAGGGTGCGCCGAAGGGGGATTTGCGCCGCTTCCGCCAAACGTGGGGGGAGCACCCGCCGGAGCGTTACTATTCGCCGCTGTTCCGCCCGGACGGCAGCATGTTCATCGACCTTGACCGACAGGAGGGAACGCCGTGACGAAGTGCAAACCGCCGATTTTCGGCGATTCCGCTGTGCTGAAAAAAGGGCTTTGGGTGACGCTGGTGATGGCGCTGGTGCTGGCGCTGTATGGTGCTTTGTTCGCCCCGACGTGGCAGACGCAGGCGTTTACCATCGACGCGGCGGCGCAGACGCATCTGCATCCGCTGGCGGACGGCGAGACGTTCACGCTGCCCCTGCCGGATGGCGACATCCGCGAAATCAGCCTGCCCGTTACAGCGCTGAGCAGTGAATCCGGCGGCACAGCGACGCTGACCCTGACCCGGCACGGCACACCGGTTTTCACGCAGACCGCCCTGCTGACCGACAGTACCATCCGCGAAAATTTGACCTTTTCGCTCGAAACCGCGGATGCGGATGAACTTGTGCTCACCTTCTCCGGCAACGCGCTCCCTGCCCTCGGCATGAGCGGCGACAGTCAGCCGTGCATCCGCCTGTCCGGCACGCGCCCCTCCCGCGCGATGCTGTACTACGGGATTTTCGCGGCGGTGCTGGTGTTTTTCTGCGTCAGGGAAAGCCTGTTCACCGCACGCTGCGCCGCCACTGGACGGCAGAACCATCTGCTGCGCCTGCAAGCCGACGTCCGCCGCTACGGCTTCCTCATTGAGCAGCTTGTTCGCCGCAATTTTAACACAAAGTATCGGCAGAGTATCCTCGGCGTCCTCTGGAGTTTCCTCAATCCGCTGCTGACGATGCTCGTGCAGTACCTTGTGTTCTCCACGCTCTTCCGCTCCGCGATCGACCACTTCCCGGTGTACCTGATTTCGGGCATCATCGTTTTCAGCTTCTTCACCGAGTGCGTCACGCTGGGCATGGACGCGATTGTCATGAACGCGTCGCTCATCACAAAGGTCGCGATTCCGAAGCTGATTTTCCCGTTCAGCCGCGCGCTGTCAAGCCTTATCAACTTCCTGATTTCGCTGCTGCCGCTGCTTCTGCTGATGCTGCTGACGGGGGTGCGGGTGTCGCCCGCGCTGCTGCTGCTGCCGCTGATGATTGCGCTTTTGTTTCTGTTTGCGCTGGGCGTGACGCTGGTGATGGCGACGCTGAACGTTTTCTTCCGCGATACGCGATTCCTGTGGAGCGTGATTTCGCTCTTGTGGACGTATGCGACGCCGATTTTTTATCCGGATACGATTTGGCCGGAGGGACTGCGGGGGATTTTCCATTTGAACCCGATGTATCAGCTGATTGATTTTTTGCGGCAGATTGTGATTGCGGGAATCCCGCCGACACCGGAGCGTTTGCTGGCGTGCGGGGCAGGCGCTTTCGGAATGCTGATGATTGGGCTGGCCATTTTCCGGCGATATGAGGAGAAATTTGTGTTTCACCTGTAAGGGAAAGAGGACAAAAGCGGATAAACACGCGGATAAAGCATGAAAGTGCGACCAACTCAATCGCGCGGAGGGGTCAAGGGGGGATCCCCCTTGCAGGGTCAAGGGACAGCGTCCCTTGTGGGGTTTGGGGCAACGCCCCAACAGTTCCACGGGCGACCAGTATGCCAAACGCGCTCAACAAAGGTGCAGGCAGCGAAGCGTCCCTGCCAGTAACTTTGCGCGTCCGCAGACGCGCCCCCAACTTTCTCTTTTCCTCAACTCAACAGTGTCGCGCCAGATGGGCGCGACCGACCAGCATAGGGAGCAATTCGTTTCCTACTGCTGGTCTTTTTTGCTGCAGGGAAAAGCGCACTGCCACAAAAAATCCACCCCCGCAGACGCAAGGGTGGACAAATTTGATAACCTGTGGATTATTCTTCTTCCAGCGGGGCGACACCGGCATCATCGCCGAGGTCTGCTTCCAGCAGGGCAAGGTCGTCCTCGTCCTCATCCGGAAGCTCGCCGGGATCTTCTTCGGGCGCAATCGGCTTTGCGGGCTTATCCGCAAAAATCTCCTGACGAATAATCGCGTCGATTTCGTCCGTGATTTCGGGATGGTCGCGCAGGTATAGGCGCGTGTTTTCGCGGCCCTGACCAATGCGCTGGTCCTTGTAGCTGAACCACGCGCCGCTCTTGTGGATGATGTCGCGCTCGACCGCCATGTCAAGCAGCGTGCCTTCGCGGCTGATGCCTTCGCCGTACACAATGTCGAACTCTGCCACGCGGAACGGCGGAGCAACCTTGTTCTTGACAACCTTGACCTTCGTGTGGTTGCCGACGACTTCGCTGCCGTTTTTGAGCTGCTCGCCGCGGCGCACGTCCAGACGCACGGAGGCGTAGAACTTCAGCGCACGACCGCCGGGGGTGGTTTCGGGGTTGCCGTACATCACGCCGACTTTCTCGCGCAGCTGGTTGATGAACACCGCGACGCAGCCGGTTTTGTTGATGATGCCCGCCAGCTTGCGCAGCGCCTGACTCATCAGACGCGCTTGCAGACCGACGAAAGAATCACCCATTTCGCCGTCGATTTCCGCCTTCGGGACGAGGGCGGCGACAGAGTCGATGACAATGACGTCCAGCGCACCGGAGCGAACCAGCGCTTCGACGATTTCCAGCGCCTGTTCGCCTGTGTCGGGCTGAGAGACATACAGGTCGTCAATATTTACGCCCAGATTCTTGGCGTACACCGGGTCGAGGGCGTGCTCAGCGTCCACAAATGCCGCGATGCCGCCCATCTTCTGCGCCTGTGCAACAATGTGCAGGGCAACGGTCGTCTTACCGGAGGATTCCGGGCCGAAAATCTCCACAATACGGCCGCGCGGAATGCCGCCGACACCCAGGGCCTCATCCAGCGTCAGGCAGCCCGTGGGGATGACCTGCACGTTTTGCTCCGCGTGTTCACCGAGCTTCATGACGGCACCCTTGCCGAACTGCTTGTCCAAATCCGCCAGCGCGTGTTCCAGCGCCTTGAGTTTCTCCTCCTGCGCGCCCGTCACCGGGGCGGCTTTTTCGGTCTTTGCGGGCTTCTTTGCTGCCATGATACCGCTTCCTTTCTGGATACCGGCGGGGGATGCAATCGGCAATCACCGCCGGGTTTCTTTCGCTTCTTATCGTACCACAGCGAACAGCAGTTTGCAAGGGGAACACGCAAGTTTTTCCTGATTAGGTTTCATCAAAATAATGGTATTTCCCCTTCAGCGCCAACAGGAAGCCAATCGACACGACGAACGCCAGCGCTTCCGCCGCAGAGGCTGCCCACCAGAGACCGTCCACATCCAGCGCCATCGGCAGCAGGATGACCGACGCCGCTTGAAACACCAGTGTGCGCAGGAAGGAAATTGCCGCAGACACGCCGCCGTTGTTCAGTGCCGTGAAGAAGGAGGACAGGAAGATGTTGAAGCCCGCGAGCAGGAAGGCGAAGGAGAAAAGGTGGAAGGCATGCCGCGTCAATTCGCAGAGCGTCGCGTCATAGCCGACGAAGATGTTTGCCAGTGTCCCGGACAGCGAGATGGCGGCGATTGTCATCACGATGCCCAAGATGCCCATGACTTTCAGCCCCTTCATCAGCAGGTTTCTCAGCTCCGGGTGATTCCGCGCGCCGTAGTGGTAGCTGATGATGGGCGCACAGCCGATGGAATAGCCGATGTCAATCGCGACAAAAATGAATTGCACATACATCAGTACGCCATACGTCGCCACGCCGTCCTCGCCCAGAAAGCGCATCAGCTGTGCGTTGTACAGCATCCCAATCAGCGAGCCGGAAATGTTGCTCATCAGCTCTGATGAGCCGTTGGCGCACGATCGCAGCAGCGGCTGCACTTCGAACTTCGTCCAGCGCAGACGCAGGGGGCTGCTTTTGCTGAACAGGAAGTACATCAGCGGCACAACGCCGCCGACAGTCTGGCTGATGCCGGTCGCAATCGCAGCGCCCGCAATGCCCCAGCGGAATACACCCACGAACAGCGCGTCCAGCACCATGTTCGTCACGCCCGCCGCGAGCGTAATCAGCAAGCCGAACTTCGGCTGCTCCGCCGCAATCAGGAACGACTGGAACATGTTCTGCAGCATGAACGACGTAAGGAAGCAGACGACAATCCGCCCATAAAGCACGCAGTCATCCACCATGGCCTCTGTTGCGCCCAGCAGAATCGCCATCGGGCGCATGGCCAGCACCCCGACTACCGTCAGGATAACGCCCAGCAGGATGCCGAAGAGCGTAATCATGGAGAAATACTTGTTCGCGCACGCCTTGTCGCCCTCGCCCAGCACGCGGGAGACCAGCGCTGTGCCGCCTGTGCCGAGCATAAAGCCCATTGCGCCCAGAATGATGAGAAACGGCATAATCAGGTTGATGGACGCGAACGCCGTCTTTCCGGCGAAATTCGACACGAACAGCCCGTCCACCACGCCGTAGATGGACGTGAACACCATCATGACAATCGACGGCAGAACGAAGCGGAACAGCCGAGCGTAGGTAAAGTGGTCAGATAATTGAATCGGGTTCTTCTTGCTCATTTAGCTTGACTTTCCTCTTCTTGATTCCGCACTGTCTGCGGGAAAATGCCTATCATCAGCGCATTCAGGCGGCGCAAGAGGGAGAACAGCTGATCCGCCTCTTCTTCGCTGAATTGCGCCAGCGCCTGCTGCTCGGTTTCGGCAACGCGGTCTGCGGTTTCACGCGCCAGCGCTTCGCCCGCGGCCGTCAGGTGAATCGTTTTCGTGCGACGATTTGAACCGCTTTGCAGCGTAATCAGCCCGTCCGCTTCCATTTTCTTCAGCGCGGAGTTGATTGTCTGTTTGGGTTCGTGCAGAAATTCGCACATCCGGCTCTGCGTCATTTCGCCCGGCTCAACCCGCAGCGTGTACAGCGCCCACATCGCCATGTCAGTCAGGTTCATCTGCTTCGCCATCTGTCGGTAGATATTGGCATTTTCTTTCCATGCCTCGTTCAGCGCAAACAGACGTGTGCTTAACGCTTTCATCACAATGCTCCTTTCAATTTGTCCGAAATCGGACAGTATCGATTATAGTCCGATTTCGGACATTTGTCAAGAAACTTTTGCTGAAAAAATAA
>OKSO01000993.1_pt1 | contig 10513 bp, 7 predicted proteins | sample 1606241 | NCBI WGS metagenome assembly OKSO01 (sample SAMEA3879540, study PRJEB24766) | human gut metagenome | biome: human-associated habitat; feature: feces | place: USA | collected 1985/1987
CGAGCAGATTCAATTCCTCCACCGGGTGCGTCCGCCCGTCGGATAAGACCGTCAGCAGCAGACGCCGTTTCGGCGAGCGTTTCTCCGCCAGTGCCGCCGCTTCCAGCATTTCGCGCGGCTTCGCTGCCTGCGCGACCGTCTGCGTTTTCACCTGAATGCGTCCACCGCGCATTTGGGCGGGCAGCATCAGCCGCAGCGTTTCCGCCAGTGGGCAATGCACGTCGTCCGCCATCTGCTGGGCGAGCGTCAGCAGCGTGGGGCAGATAGCGGCATAATCCTCCAGCGGGCGGAGGACGTCGCGGAGCTTTTCCGGCGGCACGTCCGTCTCCTGCGTCAGGGAGAGGACGACCCCCTCCTTGCGCATCCGCCCGAACGGAACTTCCACGCGCTGTCCGGCGGTGAGCGTCATGCCGTCCGGAATGCGGTAGGTAAACGTGTGCGCAACATTCTCATGCACAATGTCCACAATTACCTGTGCGTACAGAACACTCACCCCTTTCTGCTCAATGCGCTAATACACCATTGTTTATTATACATCGGAATGCCGAAGGGGTCAAGGAAAAAAGGCATGTTTCTGCGATTTCCCAAAACGAAAAAAGCGGTCACGCGACCGCTTTTCAATGCGCAATGATTTCTCAAATTGCTAATTACTCCTCGCATTTTCCGTGAATCACATGGATGGCAACGATGACGACCCCCGCCAGCATTTCCGCAACGGACATCCCCATCAGCACACCCGAAAAGAATTCCTTGACATGGCTGCCGCCGACCAGCGCAGACAATGCGTTGCTCGCGATACCCAGCAGAATCAGCAGAACGCCGTAGAGAATATGCTGCTCATAGACTGTGCGCTGCATCCGGCGCAGCAGGTCAAGCATCTGTGCGTCATGCGTCAGCTGCATTTCTTCCTTCTGCGGCGAATCCTTGCCATTGAGCAGTTCCGGCAGGGTGATACCCAGCGCCGTGCAGAGCGCTTCCACCGCGTCAGCATCGGGCAGACGTTTGCCCGTTTCCCAGCGCATCAAGGATTTCTGCGATACGCCAATTTTCTGCGCCAGCTGCTCCTGCGTCATTCCTTGCGCAGTGCGCTTGCCTGCGATATACTGACCAATTGCCGCCTGATTCATAAGCACACTTCCTTTGATAGCCGCACCCCTCTTGGAGTACTTTCCGTATCATAGCACGACTTTGTAACGAATGTCGGAAGTGTTTGTAAATATTTTGTGAACAATAATTGTGTCGAAACTGTTGCAAAAAGAACCTGTTCAAGCAGGAGAAAATGTGCTATAATAAGGCATAATCAACCATACTGGAGGTGTTTCTGCGTGGCACACAAGCCTGTATTGTATATTGTGATTCCCTGCTACAACGAAGAAAGCGTACTGCCGATTACCAGCGGCATGTTCCGCGACAAGGTGCATCAGCTCGCAGACGCGGGGAAAATCAGCGACGAGAGCCGCATTCTGTTCGTCAACGACGGCAGCAAGGACAAGACGTGGGAGATTATCACGGCGCTGTCCGCGAAAGACCCGTGCTTCCAAGGCATTGCGCAGAGCCGCAACCGAGGGCACCAAAGGGCGGTCTGGGCAGGGCTGATGGAGGCGAAAGACCGCTGCGACATCACCATCAGCATCGACTGCGACGGGCAGGACGATATCAACGCCATGGACGCGATGGTGGATGCGTACCTTGACGGCTGCGAAATCGTCTACGGCGTGCGCTCCAAGCGTGATACCGACACGTTCTTCAAGCGCTTCACGGCGGAAGGCTTCTACAAGCTGCTCAGCGCAATGGGCGCGGAGGTTGTGTTTAATCACGCGGATTACCGCCTGATTTCCAGCCGTGCCCTGCAGGAATTGGCGAAATTCCGCGAAGTAAACCTGTATCTGCGCGGGATGGTTCCGCTGGTCGGGTTCAAGTCCACCAGCGTCTCTTACGAGCGCCACGAGCGCATTGCGGGCGAAAGCCACTATCCGCTGAAGAAGATGCTGGGGCTGGCGTTCGACGGCATCACAAGCCTATCGGTCAAACCGATTCGCATGGTGTTCTTCGCCGGGCTGTTTATCACGATTCTGTCATTTATCGGCATTATCTGGGCGGTGATTGCCGCGATTGCCGGGCATTCGGTGGCTGGCTGGGCGTCGCTGGCTTGTCTGGTATGCTTCGTTGGCGGGATGCAGTGCCTGTTTCTGGGTATCATCGGGGAATATATCGGCAAAATCTACTTGGAAGTCAAGCAGCGTCCGCGGTATATTATTTCGGAACGCACAGCGGAGATGGAGGAGAAGAAGGAGTAACGGCACACCCACTAATCGCATTTTCGATAAAATCCAAGTAACATGGGTGTGCATGCGAAGGAGTCCAGATGGCGACCGCAAAGCCCTCTGGTCGCCTCCGCAGAGGCGAAACCCCTGCCGCGATAAAGACAATCATCGAAGTACCAATAGTACCACTATAAAAGGAAAAAGGAGAACACAACACACATGCTCTACGAAGGCAAAATCTGGCTTGGAACAGGTGAACATCCCGTCTGCCTGCTGCCGCAGATGGCAAACCGCCATGGTCTCATTGCCGGGGCGACCGGCACGGGCAAAACCGTCTCCCTCAAGGTGCTGGCAGAGGGATTTTCGGACATGGGCGTGCCCGTGTTCCTCGCGGATATCAAGGGCGATCTCGCCGGGATGGTGCAGCCCGGCACACACAGCGACAATATCGCCAATCGCCTGACGCAGTGCGGCGTGCCGACGTTCGAGTACCGCACGTTCCCGACCGTGTTCTGGGACGTATTCGGCAAAGAAGGGCATCCCGTCCGCACGACCGTGAGCGAAATGGGGCCGACGCTGCTCGCGCGGCTGATGAACCTCAACGACACGCAGGCGGGCGTGCTGAGCATCCTCTTCCGCGTCGCGGATGACGAGAACATGCTCCTGCTCGACCTCAAGGACTTGAAGGCCATGCTCGCCTACGTCGGGGAACACGCCAAGGAGTACACGCTCGATTACGGCAACGTGTCCATGGCATCTGTCGGTGCGATTCAGCGCGCCGTCGCCATGCTGGAGGACGAGGGCGGCAATGCGTTCTTCGGCGAACCCGCGCTGAACATCGCCGACTGGATGCAGCTTGATGAAAGCGGGCGCGGCGTTATCAACATCCTCGCGGCGGACGTGCTCTACCGCAAACCCCGGCTGTACTCGACCTTCCTGCTGTGGATGCTGTCGGAGCTGTACGAGCTGCTGCCCGAATGCGGCGATTTGGACAAGCCGCGCATGGTGTTCTTCTTCGACGAGGCGCACCTGCTCTTCGACGACTGCCCCAAGGCGCTGCTGGAAACGCTGGAGCAGGTCGTCCGGCTGATTCGCTCCAAGGGCGTCGGCGTGTATTTCGTCACCCAGAACCCCTGCGACATTCCCATGAGCATTCTGGGGCAGCTCGGCAACCGCGTCCAGCACGCCCTGCGCGCCTACACGCCGCTTGACCAGAAGGCCGTCCGCACCGCTGCGATGACCTTCCGCGCGAATCCCGCGTTCGATACGGCAGAAGCCATCACCACGCTCAAAACAGGCGAAGCGCTGGTTTCCTTCCTCGATGCGGACGGTGCGCCGAGCATCGTCGAGCGCGCGACCATCCTCCCCCCGCAGAGTGCCATGAACGCCATCGACGGCGATGTGCGGCAGGAGTGCATCGAATCCAGCCCCTTCCGCGGCGTTTACGACACGCCGGTTGACCGCGTTTCCGCCTACGAAATGCTGGCAAGTGCGTTCCAGAAGGAGCAGATGCCCGCGCCGGAAGCCGCCGCGCCGCAGATTTCGACCGCTGCGCCGACGGTCAGCCGCCCCGATGCGTTCCTCGTGTTCGACCCGCAGACAGGGCATTATGTGCAGCGCGAGGCTGCCCAGCCGATGAATCAGGCGCAGCCGATGGTTCAGGCACAGCCGATGGTTCAGGCGCAGCCAGTGGGTCAGGCACAGCCTGTTCAGCAGCCTGCCGCACAGGGCAGCACGCCGCGTCCCGCGTGGATGGCGGCGGACGAACCTGCACGTCCGGCATGGCAGAATCAGCAGGAGCAGCAGCCGATAGGTCAGGCGCAGCCTGTCCCGGTGCTGACTGTGCAGCAGCCGCAGGTGCAAAACATGCTGGTGATGGTCTATGACCCGGCAAGCGGGCAGTATGTGCAGAAGATGATGCCGATGCAGCTTGACCCCGTGACGGGCAATTACGTCCCGGCTCAGGCGCAGCCCGCAGCAGCGCCGACAACGACGAAGGCGCAGGAGCGCGAGGCGGAGAAGCAGCGCAAAGCAGCTGAGAAAGCCGAGAAGGAACGTCAGGCGGAAGAACGCCGGAAGCACGCGGATGAACTGCGCGAAGAACGTGCCGCGCGCGCCCGGAAGAACGACTCATTGCTGGGGCGCGTGCAGAATACGGCGATTAGCACCGCGACCCGCGAAGTGACGCGGCAGGTGACGCGCGGGATTCTGGGCGGAATCACGGGGCTGTTCGGGGGAAAGAGCAAGTAAGCAGCGCAATAGGATTCTATACTCAAAATGGGTGCATGGAGTTTTACGCTCCACGCACCCGTTTTTTAATCCACCGTAATCAACCCCGGATACTGCGCCATCACTTCGTCCGCCTGATTCACGAACGTCGTTACTGCCGACGGCTGTGCCTCAAACGGCTTTCCTTCCACCAGCACCTCGACTTTCTTCACGCCCGGAAATTGGCTCGCCGTGAACACAATTGCCCGGAGCGCCTGGCTTGTCGCCGCGCTCGCGTCCTCCGCCGTCGCAAGGGACGCAAATTCTTTTGTGAAGTCAATTGTCGCGACACCGTTCTTCAGCGTCACCGACCGCAGACCACAGTCCTTCGGCAGCGGAATTTCCAGCCCGCTGTCCTTCTCCGGGCCTTTCGCCAGTTCCAGCATTGCCGTGGTCAGGTCAGCAGGGGAAAACACCGTCCGCGTAACAGGCACCATCAGCCGCCCGTCCGCCGACGGGAAATACAGCTGCACCCGCGACGCATTCGTCAGGTTCGCCGTCGTCTCCACGCTTTCCAGATTCACGCCGTCCGCCTTGAACACGCCGGATACGTCTGTCCCGTGCGTCAACTGCGAGCGCTTCTGACCGTCAAAGAGGAACGTTACCTCCTGCACCGTGTCAAATCCGCACAGCGCCGCCGCCGTCCCCTGCACCATCAGCAGCTCTTCTTCCGCGTTCTGGCAGCTCAGCGCCTCCTTACTCAAGTCCACGCGCGCCTTGCCGCCGGAAATGTCCAAATCGAACGTCACGCCCTCTGGAATAACGTTCCGCAGCCCCATGCGCGCCGCCGCGAGGTCATTTTCCGACGACTTCACCATCAGGCTTAGCGTCGCCTTCGCCACGCCGTCCTGCAGCGGAATCTGGCGCGTGACCGGCACGAGATACCCCTCGCCGTCCTCATACCAGCAGACGGTAGAGGTCACTTCGACATCCGGCGATGCGTCCGCGATGGTTTGGGTGCTGACATCGGGGGTGAAGTCAGTCTGCTGCATGGCGGTTTGGGTCTGCTGTCCGCCGCGGACGGCGAGGACAACTACAAGCGCCGCCGCAGAGACAATGAGCAGCCGTTCCATGGTGATGCGCCTGGGGAGATGAAGGGATTTGAGGGATGGAAGTTTCGGAAGTTTGGGAAGTTTCATGTTTGTCCGCCTCCTTGCCCGTTGATTCGGCTGATGGATGGTATGCGGGCGGGCGGCGGAAAAGAAGGGCGCGGGGAAAAGAAAAAACGGGGGCAGGGAGCATTGCACCCCCTGCACCCGTCCCTTTGCAATTTTCCCTTCAGCCCAATCAGCCGATATATTCCTTCCCGCCCATGTACATGCGCAGCGCTTCCGGAATGCGGATGCGGCCGTCGGCCTGCAGGTTGTTTTCGAGGAAGGCAATCAGCATACGCGGCGGCGCAACACAGGTGTTGTTCAGCGTATGCGCGAAGTATTTGCGGCCGTCGTCGCCCTTGACGCGAATCTTCAAGCGGCGTGCCTGCGCATCGCCCAGATTCGAGCAGCTGCCGACCTCAAAGTACTTCTTCTGGCGCGGAGACCACGCTTCCACGTCCAGCGACTTCACCTTCAGGTCAGCAAGGTCGCCGGAGCAGCATTCCAGCGTGCGAACCGGGATATCCATCGAGCGGAAGAAATCGACGGTGTTCTGCCACAGGCGGTTGAACCACATCGGGCTGTCCTCCGGCTTGCAGACGACGATCATCTCCTGCTTCTCGAACTGGTGGATGCGGTACACGCCGCGCTCCTCAATGCCATGCGCGCCAACTTCCTTGCGGAAGCAGGGGGAATAGCTGGTCAGCGTCTGCGGCAGCTGGCTTTCGTCCAGAATCGTATCAATGAACTTGCCGATCATCGAGTGCTCGGACGTACCAATCAGATAGAGGTCTTCGCCCTCGATCTTGTACATCATGTTCTCCATCTCGGCGAAGCTCATCACGCCCGTCACCACGTCGCCGTGGATCATGTACGGCGGGATGCAGTAGGTGAAGCCGCGGTCGATCATGAAATCACGGCCATAGGACAGAATCGCGGAGTGCAGGCGGGCAATATCGCCCATGAGGTAATAGAAGCCGTTGCCGGAGGTCTTGCGGGCGCTGTCAAGGTCGATGCCGTGCAGGCGCTCCATGATATCCACATGATACGGAATCTCGAAATCCGGCACGACGGGCTCGCCGAAGCGCTCGATTTCCACGTTCTGGCTGTCATCCTTGCCAATCGGCACAGACGGGTCAATGATGTTCGGAATAACGAGCATCCGCTTGCGGATTTCCGCCTGCAGTTCGTCTTCCTTCGCCGCCAGACCCTCCAGATCCGCCTTGTAAACGGCGACCTGTTCCTTCGCCTTTTCGGCCTCTTCCTTCTGACCCTTGCCCATCAGCATGCCGATCTGCTTGGACGCAACCTTAATTTGGTTGCGCAGGGTGTCCGCCTGCTGAATCGCGGCGCGGTACTCCTTGTCCATCTCGACGACTTCGTCGACCATGACGAGCTTTTCGTCCTGAAACTTCTTGCGGATGTTCTCCTTCACCAATTCGGGATTGGTGCGGAGCAGATTGATGTCCAGCATCGGAAAAAATCCTCCTTTTTTGCTTGGCGGAAACCAAAAAGGCTTCCCATCCCGTAAAATTCCGGGACGAGAAGCTCGCGTTGCCACCCAGTTTGCCTGACGCACGTCAGACCACTCATGCTCGCTGTATCGGGCGAACCCGGCAGACTCCTCGTCTGCCCCCATTCAGGAGTGGAAGAAGCACCCGCGCCCTGCCGCCTCGCACCATCCGGCGGCTCTCTGGAAGGACAAAAGCTGCTTTTCTCCCGTCAAGCGGGGTCATTTGACAGGCTTATTATACGCCATTTTGCGCGCTGATGCAAGAGGGAATTTCAACTTTTGGGCGAAATGGTGCGCATCCGCAAAATTGTTACAAGAAAATTAAATTTTCGTACATGACAACGTTTTCCCCTTTTGATTCGTCTGATAAGTAGAACACCGTAGGAGGTACATTTCCGAATGAAACGCCTGATTTCGCTTTTGCTCTGCGCGCTGCTGATTATTCCCGCTTTGGCGGAGGACGCACCCGATTTCGAGCCAATTCCGTGGGATATCAAGGTTTCCCCCAACCTGCCGAACCCGGATTGTTACCTGCCCAATAACGGCGGCTACCATGATGATTCCATCGACATCCAGATTAACGTCACCTACTGGACGCAGGATTTGCAGCAGGTTGATGCTCCCGGCGAAGGCACAACGACCGTCATGTCCGCACGCGTGAAGCTGACCGACGTGAGCCAGTTCCGCACGGGCTTCGCGAACAAGTACCCGTCGAAGCAGGCGCGCCACGTTAACGACATGACGAAGCGCTTCAACGCCGTCATGGGCATCGACGGCGACTACTGCCTCTACCATGAGCAAGGCATCGTCGTCCGCAACGGTCAGACGCTGCGGATGCGCCCGCACAAGGGCCGCGACGAGCTGATTGTGGACGAAAATGGCGACTTCCACCTCATCACCCGCACAACGCAGGCGAAGTGGGACGAGTACATTGCCGGCGGCGGCACCGTCCTGCACGCCTTCTGCTTCGGCCCCGCGCTGGTGGTGGACGGCGTTCCGCTCACAAACCTTGATGACGTAACCATCGACAACGGCAAAGCGAAGAAAGCCCAGCGGATGGTCATCGGGCAGATTGGCAAGCTGGAATACCTGATACTGACGAACGAGGGGCCGGAAAGCACCGCCCCGAAATCCGTCGGCTTCGACCTTGTGCAGATGGCGAACCTGTGCGTGCAGTTTGGGCTGAACAACGCCTACAACCTCGACGGCGGCTCATCGAGCACGATTGCGCTGAATAATCAGAAGATTAACTCGCCATCGAGCCACAAGAACCGCATGGTTGGGGATTGCATTTGGTTCGCGACGCTGGTGAAGGAAGAGACGTGGCGGGAGAAGGAGTCGGTACAGACGGTAGAAGTGGAGGAAAATAAGTGAACCTCGCGGTGCGCAGGCGATTGGCAGACCTGCGCACCTTGCTTTTGAGGCAAATTCACCGTCAAGGAAGCGGCAGGTGCAGAAAAATAGGGATGAGGTCAGGAAAAACGTCGAGGCTGCAATGTGTGCTGCTTAAAAATGCAAAATTCCGCCCCAAAACACGAAAAAAGCCCTGCAAAATGCAAGGCTTATGGAGCTGATAACCAGATTTGAACTGGTGACCTCATCCTTACCAAGGATGCGCTCTACCAACTGAGCTATATCAGCATCCGTGTGCCGGCGAGTGAATCGCACTGACAACATTGATATAATAGCACACTTCTTCGGAAAATGCAAGAGGGAAAATGAAATTTTTTTCGGGAAATTTGCGAAAAATATCGTTTGCGGGAAAATCAGCAGATTTCAGCACGGAAAATCAGCGTTTTCGGAGGAAAAAATGCGTTCCAGCCTTGACAAAGTGAGCGTTTGCGCCTATCATTACATTTGTTAGATTCTCACTTTTTCAGGAGGAAATCACGATGGCTGATTTGACGATGGACAAACTGGTTGCGCTGTGCAAAAACCGCGGTCTGATTTTTGCCGGAAGCGAACTGTACGGCGGTTTGGCAAATACATGGGACTACGGCCCGCTGGGTGTGGAATTCAAGAACAACGTGAAAAAGGCGTGGTGGCAGAAATTTGTGCAGGAAAGCAAGTACAACGTGGGGCTTGACTGCGCTATTCTGATGAACCGCGAAGTTTGGGTGGCGTCGGGTCACGTCGGCGGCTTCAATGACCCGCTGATGGACTGCAAGGCGTGCAAGGCGCGCTACCGTGCAGACAAGCTGATTGAGGACTTCACCGGCGGCGCGGAAACCGGCGACGGCTGGACGAACGCTGAGCTGGAGAAGTACATTGCCGAGCACGACATCGTCTGCCCGAAGTGCGGCAAGAAGGATTTCACCGGCATCCGCCAGTTCAACCTGATGTTCAAGACCCATGCGGGCGTGATGGAAACGCCGGAGAACGAGATTTACCTGCGTCCCGAAACCGCGCAGGGCATCTTCGTCAACTTCGCCAACGTCATGCGCTCCATGCGCAAGAAGCTTCCGGCGGGCATCGCGCAGATTGGCAAATCCTTCCGCAACGAAATTACCCCCGGCAACTTCATCTTCCGTGTCCGCGAATTTGAGCAGATGGAGCTGGAATTCTTCTGCAAGCCCGGCGAGGACTTGCAGTGGTTCGACTACTGGCGTTCGTTCTGCAAGCAGTGGCTGCTTTCGCTGGGCATCAAAGAGGACAGCCTGCGCCTGCGCGACCATGAGCCGGAGAAGCTGGCGTTCTACTCCAAGGCGACGACGGACTTCGAGTTCCTGTTCCCGTTCGGCTGGGGCGAGCTCTGGGGCATCGCCGACCGCACGGATTATGACCTGACGCAGCATCAAAACCACTCCGGCAAGTCGCTGGAATACCTCGACCCGGTGACGAACGAGCGCTACATCCCCTACTGCATCGAGCCGTCGCTGGGCGTTGACCGCATGGTGCTGGCGTTCCTGTGCAATGCTTACGAGGAGCAGGAGCTGGAGGGCGGCGACGTGCGCACGGTGCTGCACCTGCATCCGGCGCTGGCGCCCTACAAGGCTGCCGTTCTGCCGCTGCAAAAGAACAAGCTGGGCACGCTGGCGAGCGAAATCCACGCGGATTTGGCGAAGTATTTCCCGGTGGATTACGACGAGACGGGTTCGATTGGCAAGCGCTATCGCCGTCAGGACGAAATCGGCACGCCGTTCACGATCTGCGTGGACTTTGACACCGAAGCGACGCAGTCGGTCACGGTTCGCGACCGCGACACCATGCTGCAGGAGCGCGTGGCGCTGAAAGACCTGCGCAGCTACATCGAGGAGCGGATGCGCTTCTAATTTCGCCCGTTTCCCTCATAAACACGCGGGCACTGTATGCAGCCGCATCCAACTCAATCGCGCGAAAGGGAGTCCAGAGGGTCGAAGACCCTTTGGCAGGGT
>OKSO01001005.1_pt1 | contig 10438 bp, 9 predicted proteins | sample 1606241 | NCBI WGS metagenome assembly OKSO01 (sample SAMEA3879540, study PRJEB24766) | human gut metagenome | biome: human-associated habitat; feature: feces | place: USA | collected 1985/1987
AATGGCGGGCACGCTTGAATCAAGCGATGCGCAGATAAGCATTGCGCCGGGCAAAGACGGCATAGTGCTGCACATTCAAAGCACCGTGCAGAATCAATACGGCCGAGCGATAAAGCAAAGCGTGCTGGATACGCTGAGCAAACTTGGCATAGAGAACGCGGAGGTGGACGTGAACGATCGCGGCGCGCTTGAATGCACGCTGCGTGCGCGCGTGGAATGCGCGGCATACAGGAGCGCGGGCATTGAGACGGGCATACCATGGGAGGAAATGTGAGCATGATACAAAGGAAGAAGCCGGAAAGATTCAGATTAAGGCGCACCATGATATTCCTCAGCGCGCAGAAGCCCGGGCTTATAAAGGATCCGCTCATTTACGGGGCGGACAGTTTGATGCTTGACCTTGAGGACGCGGTTGCGGAAAACCAAAAGGACGCGGCGCGGTTTTCGCTTTATCATGCGCTGAAAACCGTTGATTACGGCGATACGGAAGTGATAGTGCGCATAAACGGGCTGGATACGCCGCATTGGCGAGAGGACGTGCGCGTATGCGTTGCGGCGGGGGCGGACGGCGTGCGCATAGCCAAATGCGAAAGCGCAGGGGACGTTATTGCCGTTGAAAGGGCCGTTGCGGCGGCGGAGGAGGAATTCCGTAAGGAAAAGGGCAGAACGCTGCTGATGGCGGCGCTGGAAAGCCCAAAGGGCATACTTAACGCGCAGGAGATAGCCGCGGCGTCTGAGCGCATGTTCGGCATAGCCATATCGGGCGGGGATTTAAGGCGCACGATGCAGGTTTCTCCCGTGCGCGGGGGAATTGAGCTGAACACGGCGCGCGGGCTTGTTGTGCTGGCGGCGCGCGCGGCGGGCGTGCAGTGCTTCGACACGGTATTTACCGACCTTAACGATGAAGAGGGCTTCCGCGCGGAGGTGCTGCTGGATAAACAGATGGGGTTCGACGGCAAATCGCTCGTCAATCCGCGGCAGATAGCCGCCGTGCATGAAATATACGCCCCGAGTGAAAAGGAGATAACGGCTGCGGAAAAGATAGTGCGCGCGGTAAGGGAAAACGCCGCAAAGGGCGTTGGCGTATTTACGGTTGACGGAAAGATGATAGACATTGCATTCCTGCCCGGGGCGGAGCGCACAATAGCGCTGGCCAAGGCATGCGGAATGTATAAGGGGGAGCTGTAAGCATGATAAACAAAGTTGGCAGGGACATTCCCGATGAACTTATAGGCAGGCACGGCGTATATATGGGCGCGGGATACCGCGACGGCGAAACCTATACCAAATGCGGCGTAAGGGCGCGCATATGCGAAAAGCCGCAGGGCAGCAAGCTGGTCGGCAGCATACGCGAGGCGATAGAAAAATGCGGCATGAAGGACGGCATGACGGTATCCTTCCATCATCATTTCAGGGACGGCGACTACGTTGCATCCATGGTGATGAAGGAAATAAAGGCGATGGGCATAAAGGACGTTACCATTGCGGCATCAAGCCTTGGCACAGCGCACGACGCCATAGCCGACATGATAGAGGAAGGCATAGTTACCGGCATACAGACCAGCGGCATACGCGGCAGACTTGGCGAGGTTGTATCGGCCGGCAAGCTGAAAACGCCCGCCGTAATACGTTCCCACGGAGGCAGGGTAAGGGCAATAGAGGAAGGCGACGTGCATATAGACGTTGCCTTCATAGGTGCGCCGACCGCGGACGAATTCGGCAACGCCCGCGCCGTTAGCGGGAAGAGCGACTGCGGCGTGCTGTCCTATGCAATGGCGGATGTGAAATACGCCGACCATGTTGTTATAATAACCGATACGCTTGTGCCGAGTCCAAACCTGCCCGCAAGCATACAGGGGATAGACGTGGACTATGTCGTTTGCGTGGACGCGATAGGCGACCCGGCGAAGATAGCCGCAAAGGCCGCACGCATGACGAACGACGTGCGGGAGCTGACAATGGCTGCGCGCTGCGCGGACGTTATGGCGGCAACGCCGTACTTTGCGGACGGGTTCACGTTCCAAACGGGCGCGGGCGGGCCGTCGCTTGCGGTAAACCGCTACCTTGAGCCTAAGATGAAAGCAAAGAACATAACCATGCGCTGGGCGCTGGGCGGAATATCCGCGCCCACGGTAACGCTGCTTGAAAGCGGCCTTGTTAACGCAATAATAGATACGCAGGATTTTGACCAGGTCGCCGTGAAATCGGCCGGGGAAAACGCGCGGCATTTTGAAATATCCGCATCGCAGTATGCTAACCCCGCCAATAAGGGCGCGTTTGTGAACCAGCTTGACTTTGTTATACTGGCCGCGCTTGAGGTGGACACGGACTTTAACGTGAACGTGCTTACGGGATCGGACGGTGTGCTGCGCGGAGCGCCGGGCGGGCATCCGGACGCGGCGGCGGGCGCAAAATGCTGCATAATAGTTACGCCGCTCATGCGCGGGCGCATGGCCACGATATGCGAGCACGTTGTTACCGTAACAACGCCGGGCGAGTGCGTGGACGTTGTTGTGACGGACCACGGCATTGCCGTGAACCCAAGTAGGCCGGACATTGCCGCGTGGCTTGATGCGGCGGGCATAGAGCACACAACGATAGAAAAGCTGAAGGAGCTTGCGTATTCAATAGTCGGCACGCCGGAGCCGCTCGAATGGGAGGATAAGGTGGTTGCCGTGCTTGAGGCGCGGGACGGCAGCATACTGGACGTTGTGCGGCAGATAAAGCCATACAGGTTTGAATAAAATGGACGCGGTGCGGATAGATTCCTCCGCGCGCCTTATGGCGGAGCGGGACGCGCTGCTTGAGCGCAGCGGCATACTGCAGGAGGAGCAGGCGGACGCGGTGTTCGGCATTGTGAATGGCGAAGGGAAGCTCGTTGCCTGCGGCAACTGCCGCGGATGCAGCCTAAGGTGTATTGCGGTGGATGAAAGCTGCCGCGGGGAGGATATGCTTTCCACGCTGGTGTCCGCCATGCTTGAATATCAGTTCATGCGCGGCATAAGCCATGTTTTTATATGCACAAAGGCGAAAAACGCGCCCATATTCGCGGGCATAGGCTTTTATGAGGTCGCGCGCGCGGGCGATGCGGCGGTGCTGATGGAAAACAGGCGCGGCGGGTTCGGCGGCTATATAGCCGCACTTGAGCGCGGCAGCGGCGTGCAGGGCGCGATAGTGATGAACGCCAACCCGTTTACGCTGGGGCACAGATACCTTGCCCAAAGGGCGGCGGAGAGCTGCGACAGCGTGCATATATTCGTGGTGCGGGAGGATGCATCCGAATTTTCGTTTGAGGACAGGCTTAGAATGGTGCGCGAAGGCGTGAAGGACATACGCGGGGCAATAGTGCATTCAACGGGGCTATACATGGTGTCGCGCGCGGTATTTCCGTCCTACTTCCTTAAACGGACGGAGGACGCAACGGCGGTGCAGGCGGCGCTTGACGCGAATGTGTTCATAAAAATCGCCGCCGCGCTTTCCGTAAGCCGCCGCTTTATAGGCAGCGAGCCTTTCAGCGCCGTGACGAACGAATACAACCGTGTGCTGATAGATACGCTGCCAAAGCACGGCATAGAATGCCGCAAAACAGAAAGACTCACGATAAACGGCTGCGCGGTGAGTGCGTCAAGGGTGCGCAGCTTGCTTGCATCCGGCGATAAAGAGCGGGCGTTTGCGTTGCTGCCCCCAAGCACACAGCGAATAATAGAGCAAATATTATAATTAAAAACTCCGCACGGCTTGGGCTGTGCGGAGCTTTGCTTTATCGGGCACCGATAAGCCGTTTTCCCCAACATAAGGATACAAAATGGGGTTTAGTCGATTTTACCCACAAAGCGGTAGTAAATATCGACGGTCTGTTCCTTCTCGCCGTCCTCGCCTGTGGTTTTCTCGTGAACGACGATCTTCTCAATTAGGGCGTTGAGCATTTCGACAGTCAGTTCCTCCGGGTTGGCGTACTGGTGGATGAGACTAATCCACTGGTCAATGCTGGCCGAAGTCTGCTGCTCCGTGGCAAGCTCGGCTTGCAGCCGCTCGACCTTCGCCAGCACATCTGCTTGCTCGCTCTGATACTTCTCAGATAGGGCATTGAAGTTGTACTCAGAGATGCGCTCCGATGCCCAGTCCTCATAGAGCTTTGTGAACAGCCTGTCCAGCTCCTTCTGCCGCTTCTGCACCCGTCTCAGCTCTGCCTCCCTCATTCTTGTCATCCGCTGCTGCTCCCTGTCGTTGGCATGGAACAACTGCCCTTTCAGGTGTTCTACACCCACATCCGCCTGTGCCGACCAGTATTGTAGGCGGCCGAGAACGTATGCATACAGGGTGTCGTAGCGGATATAGTGAGAGGTGCAGTCGGAATGCTTTGGCCCATGCTGGCGATAAGAGGTACAGTTGAAGTAACTAAAAGGCTTGCTGTTGTTCTTGTTCGTACCAAAACTCATTGTCCAGCCGCAGTCTGCACATTTCACAAGACCAGCAAAAATCTGCGTAGTAGGAGCGTTCTTGATTTTTCTGCGCCGACTGGCGATTTGATCCTGTACCTGCTCAAACACTTCCTTGGGAATAATGGCTTCGTGGGTATTTTTCACCCGTAGCCATTCCTCCTGCGGCTTGCGAACCTTCTTCTTGTTCTTGAAAGAAATGTTGGTCTGCATCCCGTGGACGCTATTACCGATGTAAGTCTCGTTCTTGATGATGCTCTTGACCTGCGCAATCGTCCATGCATAGCGCTTCTTCTCCGGTGCATCGGCATAGATGTTGGCGAAGGTGCCGTAGCGGGAGTAGTTCAGCCAGCCGGGAGTAGGCACCTGTTCATCTAACAATATGCCCGTAATTTTTGCCGCGCCCGCCCCATGAAAGGCAAGGTCGAAAATCTTCTCCACGATCCATCGTGTCTCCTCGTCGATGACCAGACGGTTCTTTATCTCCGGGTCGCGCTTGTAGCCCAGCGGCGCATAGGCAAAGGTGCGCTCTCCCGCCATAAACTTGGCGTGGAGGGAGTTTTTTACCTTGCGGCTGGTGTCCTTTGCAAACCACTCGTTGAATAAATTCTTGAACGGCACAAAATCCGAAAGCCCCTTCTCCGTGTCCTCGTTGTCGGAAACAGCGATGTAGCGGACGCCCTTCTCCGGAAATACAAATTCCAGATAGTAGTCCATCATGATGTGTTCACGACCAAATCTGGATAAGTCTTTGCTGGCGATGCAGTTCACCTTTCCTGCCTCAACGTCCGCCATCATGCGCTGGAAATTAGGTCGGTCGAAATTTGTACCACTCCAACCGTCATCCACATATTCCCCTACTACATGGAGGTTATTTTCGCTGGCGAAGCGTCGCAGAATGGTACGCTGGGTCTCGATGGATACGCTGTCACCGAAGTTCGCATCGTCACGGCTCAGTCTCATATAAAGTGCGGTATTGTATGGTTGTTTCATTTATAAAAGCCTCCTCTTCTCGAAACAACCCACGCTTACAATACTCTTGCTGAGTAAATCATACCATAAGCGCGGGCCCAATTCAACGATAACCTTGTAAATCTCCTTCAGCTTGCCATGGCAGCTGCTTTTCCCGCCCCCGCCGCAAAGCGGATGGCCTCCGCTGCCAGTTCGCTGTAGGTCTTGCCCTGCGACTTGAAATGCTCCGACACACGAATACGGCTCTTCCCGTGGTAAAAGTACAGTGTGCCGTCCTCGTCACACGCATAGAAGGTGGGTACAGAGGGTTTAGCGCACATCATCTCGTTATAGAAGTCCTCCCAGTATTTTTTGCAAGTAGCAAGGAAGCTCTCTGGTGGGTCGAAGATGAGGTCGAAGCAGCTTTCGATGTCGATAAAGTTGCAGATGTCAATGATAACGGCATTCTCCTTGTCCTCCAGCATGGCTTTGCTGATTTCGTCAATGCTGATGATTTTTTTCATATACAATTCCTTTCTCACAATTCAACTTCGTTTTTGTGTTTACGGGTCTGAATGTCCGGAGCAGGCTGTTCCCTCTCCCTTTTCAGTCTGCGGCGGATGGAACGCTGCTCGTCCGGATGCGGCTCACCCAGCAGCTCGGATACATCCCGGTCAGCCTGACGGAAGCGGTCGTAGTCATAGCTCTTGCCGAAGGTGTCCTTGATCTTCTCCCGCACGGCTGCGGTCATTTCGCCGCGCAGCTCCATGCGGGCGGCGTGCAGCTCGTTTGCGTCAACGGTTTTCGCCTGTTCCTGCAATGCGCGGAATTTTTCCACTTCGGCATCCATGCTGTCTGCGGCTTTTGCCGCAATGGTTTTAAGTCCTGCTTTGCTGGCAGACATAGCATCAAGCCGCTGTTTTACCTCTTTCATACCCTCTGCATCGGTCTTTCCGAAGTCTGCAAGCAGCATGGACAGCTCGGATTTCAGTTCTTCCATGTCCTCGGTAATAGCTGCCAGCTCCCGTTTGAGTTCCCCACGGCGCAGAAAACTCGCTGCGCTTAGCGTTTTCAGCTCGGCGGACAGTGTCTTTTTCTGCTTGGATTTCTCACGCAGCAGCTTCCGTATCGTCAGGAACCGCTCATAGTCCGGTCGGATCAACTGAATATTATTCTCCAGATTTTCAGCCGCGCCGGTATGATAGAGCCACGAATACCGCAGCAGCAAAATACCCTTGCGGGCTGTTTCAAGAGCTTTGGCAAGGGTGGGGATGGAGGTCATAATCGTGTTTTTCAGCTTTGTGATCTCGTCGCGAATCGCGCGGATGAGCTTGTTCTGCTCTCGTATCTCCCGGTTGATCTCGCAGCGGTCAGAGATAATTCCCTTGCGTTCCAACGCCTGCGCTGCCGCACCCTCATGGATGGTAGGAATCTCATCCAGTCCCCGTGCGGCGTTGCTGCGGTGGTCAATGCGTTCCTCCCGCCCGGCGCGTTCCAGATAGCGGTTGGAAACGTCAGCCCACGCCGCCCGCCATGCCGCAAGCTGTTCCTCGCTGTTCCAGCGCTCGGAGATGGGATTCTGCCTGCCGTAACGGGTGCTTTTGGGATGCTTGTCAGCCCGTATAAGCCCCTGTGCATCGGCCTCGGAAGAAACCATATACACCTTCTTCTTGCCGACTTTATAGGGATACTGCTTCTCCCATCCCTCGTCCTGTGCCGCCTTAAACTCGGCGGCAGTAAAACCGCGTTCTTCGCCGTTTCTCATGCAGAGATATTCCTTCTCGGTCTTGTACTGCCACTTACCCTGTTCATCCAGCGGGCGCACCGTCAGCAGAATATGGGCATGAGGATTGTGACCGTCGGTGTCATGAATGGCGGCATCAGCGCACATTCCGTCTGATACAAACTGCTCTCGGATAAATTCTTGCAGCAGCGCAATTTGTTCCTCACGGTTCAGCTCTATGGGCAGGGCAACGACAAATTCCCGCGCCAAACGGCTGTCCTTGGCTGTCTCCACTTCCTCCACGGCGTTCCATAGTTTTTCACGATCCTGCCATTCCTGCGGGGCACATTTCGGCAGAAACACCTCCTGCCAGACAAGCCCCCGCTTTTTCGTATAGTCGTGCTGTATCCCATCGTAATCGTTGTAGAGACGGGAACAGCTTAGGTAAGCAGAGGCGGCCACGGCGGAGCGCCCTGCGCCCCGGCTGACCACCTTCGCTTCCATATGATAAATTGCCATCGTTCGTTCACCTCGTTTTCTTTTTTCTGTTTCTCTTTCGTAAAAGAGAAAATGGACGGGCAGAACGCCCGTCCATCTCTGCGGCAAAGCTGCCGGTGGCAGGTTTGCGCAGGCGGTTGGAAAAATAGCGTCGGTTGAAGCGACGGTATTTGCCCAATCGCGCAGACGATGACAGCAGCGCCCGCAGGTGCTGTGGCATTGTCTGTCGCTTTCCGCAGAAAGCGAAATCCCCCTCGGAGAGCGCACGATGCCGTAGGCATACCACCGCCCCTTCGGGGTGGTGAGTAAGTGCGCCCTTTGGGAGAAAAAAGAGGAAGGTCCCCGGTTTCCCGGAGACCTCCCAGCAGATTCAATCGTGCTGCGGCAGCTTCTGTATCAGATAATCCTCCAGTACAGTCGGCTCCATCGTCCGCACTTCTGGCAGCACCTTTTCCAGAATTGCGCCCTCCTGAATGAGCCTGCGTGTTCTGGCTTTGCGCTCCTTGACCCGATCCCGCGCCTGCGCTTCTTCCAACCGGTGCTGTGCCTGCAACAGTTTCTTTTCCGCATCTGTCATCATGCGAAAGCCCTCCTTATCTTCGTTTCTGCCAGACGATTTCATAGCCCAGCGCGTCGGCAAGCTGGACAGCTTCGACATAGCGCAGGGATTCCCGCTGGAGCTTATTGGACAGGTTTGATACGCTGTCAGACCAGCCGTGTTCATCCCGCAGTAGATCAACGACCTCCTGCATGGTCATGCCCTGACGGACGATGTATGACTTGATCTCATTTCTCAGATTGGATTTCATCAACTTTTACCTCCATATTTTCGTGATATTGGTTTTTGAGTAAGTGAACTGTGTGCGCTTTGTGGTGAAAAATCTGCTGTGCCGCAAATCCGCTCAGATTTCCGTCCGTGACGCCCTGTTCGTAACAGTACCCTACCAGCTTCATCGTTTTGTGCGAAAGCATACGAAATGGCAGGATATGCCACAGTCCAGTGCGGCGGCTTCACGCTTCGGTAAATCACCGGATGGTGCAGCGCGTTCGACCTACGGCGAAAATCTTCACGGATTTCACAAGCATTGATTTTGGGGCTGCAAGATTGAGCCGCCGGTGTACGGCTCGGTACAGAAGAGCCCTCTTGTGTACGCTTCTGTACGCCGGTTTTGTGTACCAGCCGTCGGTTCAGCGGCAGATTTTACACGTTGACGTGAAATACTCCACGGTGCTCACAAGCAAAAGCGGTTTTTAAGAATGAAATCAAAAACAGCCGTACAGAGTGTACGGCGTGTACGGCAGTTTTGAAGTCCGTTTCTTATTTTCAATACGGCGGCGGATTGATCACCTCAATACCCACAAAGCCCCGCACCCGCTTACCGCCGACATGGACATTGTTGGTGGCCTCTACATTGTAAAGCCGCTCATTTTGTGCAAGCTCAGAGCTGACCCGGTTGGCAGACATGGGCTTCTGCGCGTTGTCGTCGCACCAACGGGTATAGGCTTCATAGATCGCCTTGGAGCTGGCTTCGCTGTCTGCCCGAAAGCGGATATATCCCTCGGATTGCAGGAACTCGATCACATTGTTGCTGCTGCGCTTGACCGTTTCCATGTTCTCTCTGGCCTTACCCGAAATGCTGAACTGATAGTTGTTCCCGATCAGCCGGTGCAGCCCCTCCAGACACCAGAGAAGGATGCCCTCCTTTTCCCGCAGCAGCTTATCCACCAGAAACGGATCGTCCGCTCTGCCTGCGGGTCGGTCTTTGGTGGTCAGCACGATCTGACGACGGAAGAAGCCGTCGGACTTATCGTGCAAAGCGGTGAGCGCACCATTGCCGAAGCAGAGGAACCGGACATAGAGCTGGCTTTGGTAACTCTGGACGCCCTTGCGCTCCATATCCATCTTGCACTCGGAGGTCACGATGGATTTGATATAATTCGTCTTGGGCAGGGCGCTCATGTCCATATCATCGTCCACCATCAGGAGCTTGTTTTCCAAATCCGCGCGGCTGAACCGGTTGCTCTCCACCTTCTGGATGCTGGTGGTATTCATGCTGTCGCCCAGCAGCGAGCGCATGACCAGTCCAATGCGGCTTTTGCCCTCGCCGCCCTTGCCAATGAGCATGAGCATCTTCTGCCCCTTGGTGGTAGGCAGCAGGCAGTAGCCGAGGAACTCATGCAAGGTGGGAATATCATCTTCTTGCAGCAACTCCGATAGGAATTGCTGCCACTTTTTCGGAGTGGGTGCGTCAGGATTATAAATGACGGTCAGCCGGTTATTGCAGTAGCTTCCATCCATGAAATACGTCCCATTGGCAACATGGATACGGTCTGTCTCAATGGGCAGCGGCGGCGAATACGCTTGCAGCTTGATGCTGGCAAGTAAGTTCGCAACCGTCTTGGAAAGATTGGCGGTCAGCACACCGGAGATTTCCTCCAAAATGAGATTGCCAATCTGCCCCTCGTCCTCGATCAACCCGTCCACGGTGAAAAGCCGCCCACGCACACATTTCATGGGATGCTTGTCCAAAAACTGCTGGCAGAACAGTACCTCATTGATGTGTCTGCCGTCGTACCACTCAGGCCACGCCTGCGGTGTCATATCCATCTTCGATTTCCTCCTTGTGAATTTTCTCTAATCTTTGCCGCAGCTCATCCAGCTTGCCGTCTGCCATCTGCTGCTGAATTACCTCGGTACGTTCGTGGGAATCGCCGGAAGTGAGAACATCCAAGTAATACTCCACCTCATCCAGCTTGTGGCAGGCTTCTACAAATCGTTCATCCGGCGCTTCCTCCGAAGATTGCGGCGCACAGCTTACCTTCCAGT
>OKSO01001013.1_pt1 | contig 10376 bp, 11 predicted proteins | sample 1606241 | NCBI WGS metagenome assembly OKSO01 (sample SAMEA3879540, study PRJEB24766) | human gut metagenome | biome: human-associated habitat; feature: feces | place: USA | collected 1985/1987
CCCCAACCGCAAGACTTATAGTTCCTTACGACTGTTAAGCCTTCTGCCTCCGGGCATTTTCCTGCTTCGCGGCAGACAGCCCCAGCGCCCGTGCCGGACAAGCGGCTTGACCGCGTCGGGGGGAGCGGAGTATAATGAAGAAAATCCCGGAAAGAAGGGGAAGGCGAATGAAAGAAAACAGAAAGCTCCTGAAAGAAGTCCTCAAGGATATCCAGCATGATATGACGGATGAGGAGGTTTTAAACCTGCTGGCAGACAGCAAGATCTCCGAAAGCCCAACCGCGGAAAAATACACCCTCGGGCAGCGTGCGGCGGATGCGATCGCAAAATTTGCTGGAAGCTGGGCGTTCATCTTTTCGTTTACGGGTGTGCTGCTTTTGTGGATGGTCGTCAATACGATCCTGGCGGCAGATGCGTTCGATCCGTTCCCGTTTATCCTGCTGAATCTGGTTCTGTCCTGCGTCGCGGCGATCCAGGCACCGCTCATCATGATGAGCCAGAACCGGCAGGAAGAAAAGGATCGCCGCCGCGCGGAGAACGATTATAAGGTCAACCTCAAAACCGAAATTATGATCGAAGACCTTTACGACAAGGTCAACGCGATCCTTGCCAAGCAGTCGGCACTGGAAAAGAAGCTGCTGGAGCAGGAGGAACAGGCGAAATCCTGAATTTTGAAAAAGAACCGGCGTATCGCCCAAACGGACGGTACGCCGGTTCTTTTACATCCCATCTGCCATCTCCGCATCGACCAGATGGCAATAGGTCGCGCCGTTCTCGCCGTAGAGCTGAAAGGTGCCGGTGACGGTGATCTCCGAACCAAGTTCCGGATAATCATCGGGGTAGGTTTTCTCGCCCGCGAGGACAAATTCCAGTCCCTGCGAGCAGCAGGCGGTCGCGTCCATAATGATGCAGGCGGTGTACACCGCGCCGGTGTTCGGGTCCTCATAGACCGCAAACTGCCCGTCCATTTTGATACGCTTTCCGACATACCGGTCCGGCTCATACATCATGTTATAGACCTCGGAATACACCATCGTGCTGCTGAGCGTGGTCAGATCAACGTCGAGGTTGCTGGCAGACTGCGACGGTTCATCGTCTGGGAGCGCTTCGGCAGGCTGCGTCTGCTCCGGCTCCGAAACGGATTCTTCCGAAGCGGGCTGCTGCTCCGGAATTGCGGTCGGCGGCGCGGACGTTTCGCCTGTGGCATTCGCCATCTGCTCCTGAACGACCTGCTCGGTCGCTCTGTCCTGCTTCGGTTTGGACTGGATCTTTTGATCGCCGCAGGCGCAGAGGGAAACCAGATAAAACGCGACGGCGAGAATGAATAAGACCTGTTTCATGTGCGGATACCTCCCAATCGGGAAATTCCCGAAAAAATCAAAAATGCGAAAATGTCTACGGCAACGATGGTTGAGCCGACCGGCGTCCCTGCCAGAATAGAGATCAGAATGCCCAGCGCGGCGCAGCAGACGGAAAGAACTGCCGCACAGATCGTCACCGCGCAGAAGTTTTTGTAGACCCGCATAGCGGAGAGCGCTGGGAAGATGACAAGAGCGGAAATCAGTAGCGAACCGACCAGATTCATCGCCAGCACGATCACGACGGCGATGGTAACTGCAATCAGCAGATTGTAAAGGTCAGCCTTTGTCCCGACTGCCTTTGCAAAATTCTCGTCAAAGGTCACAGCAAAAATTTTGTTGTAGCACAGAACAAACACCGCCACGACCGCGACCGACAGCGCTGCGCACAGCCAGACCTCGCTTTTCGTCAGCGTCAGAATAGACGTTGAGCCGAACAGCGTACTGCACACATCGCCCGAAAGATTGGACGAGGTGGAGAAAATGTTCATCAGCAGATAGCCGATGGCAAGCGCTCCCACCGAGATCATGGCGATTGCGGCATCGCCCTTGATCTTCGTGTTCTGCCCGGTGCGCAGAAGCAGCACGGCACTGATGACCGTGATGACCATCACCAGCGGCATTTCGTTTGTGATTTGCAGCACAGCGGCAATCGCCATGGCTCCAAACGCCACATGAGAAAGCCCGTCGCCGATGAAGGAAAACCGCTTGAGCACCAGCGTCACCCCCAGAAGCGACGAGCACAGCGCGATCAGCACACCGACGATGAGCGCATAACGGACAAAGGGGTATGCCCAGTATAAGGAGAGCTTTTCCAGAATCACATTCACTGCGCACCACCGCCCTTCTGCCATGCCTGTGGAAATTCATTCAGATAAGCGTCCTTTGTTCCGAAGAAAACGGTGTCACCGATATGCAGAATATGGCTGGCGTATTGGACTGCGGCAGCAATATCATGAGAGATCATGATCACGGTGATACCGTCCTCGCAGTTGAGTTTTTCGATGAGCGCATACATTTCAGCCGTCACCTTGGGGTCAAGCCCGGAAACGGGTTCGTCCAAGAGCAGCATTTTTTGCGTAGCGCACAGCGCACGGGCAAGCAATACCCGTTGCTGTTGTCCGCCGGACAGTTCCCGATAGCAGCGCTTTGCAAGCTGTGTGATCTGCATTTTGTCCATCGCATCAAGCGCAAGCTGTTTTTCTTCTTTGTTGTAAAATGGCCGGCTGCCGCAGCGTCCCTGGCACCCGGAGAGAACGATCTCTCTCACGGATGCCGGGAAGTCCTTCTGTACCATTGTTTGCTGCGGCAGATAGCCGATCTCGTTTTTCCTCAGCCCGTCGCCCGTCAAAATCCTGCCGCTGACAGGCGGCTGCAAGCCGAGGATCGTTTTCATCAGTGTACTCTTGCCGGAGCCGTTTTCGCCTACGACGCAGAGATAGTCACCTGCAAAGACCTGGAAACTCAGATCCTGCAGAACGGGCTTTCCATCGTAGCCGACGCAGAGATTTTGACAAGTGAGCTGAGCCATACACCTACCTCCTTAACCCAGTGCTTCCTTCAGCACGGAAAGGTTCTGCTCCATCACAGAGAGGTAGGTCGTGCCGTTTTTCACATCTTTGGAGGTGGTGGACTGCATGGAATCCATCGTCAGCACCTTTTGGTTCTTCTCGGCTGTGTTCTGTACAATGGTTTCGGCAATCTTAGGTTGTGCGCCCTCAATGGTCAGAACGCAGGGAAGCCCCAGTTCGTCCACTTTCTTTGCAAGGAACGAAATCGTTTCAAAGCTGGCTTCGGTTTCCGCGGAGCAGCCCACAAAGGCGGCATAGTAGCTCAGACCGTAATCGTCCACCAGATAACGGAACGGGAAACGGTCGCCGAACAGGACGGTTTGATAGGTCGCGGCGTCCACGGCGGCCTGATATTCGCCGTCCAGCGCGGAGAGCTTTTCGATATATGCAGAAGAATTTGCGGCATAGGTGGCTTTATTATCGGGGTCAAGCTCCTGCAAAGACGCGGAAATGGCATTGACAAGCACTTCGGCATTCTTCAAAGACAGCCAGACGTGCTCGTCCTTTTCTTCCTCATGCTCGTGCTCTTCGCCTTCTTCGTGCTTGTGATCTTCGTCCTCGTCGTGGTCATGCCCCTCTATGTGCTCGCAGATCTCTTCGCCGGTCATGTCGGCAGGGAAGAAGGTCGGCCAGGAGTTTTCGGGATCGACGATCGCGTCAAAGCTCTCGTTGCTCATCCGGATGTGGAAATGCTCAGCGGCGGCCGGTTCGATCATGTGGTCGTTGAATTCGATGTAGACCGGTGCACCGGAATCCTTGTCCTCCGCCTCGAAGCGGTACATGGCCGCCTTCGTGCCGGTAGACCAGTTCTGAATGTAATAGCCGACATACTTGTAGTCAGAGGCGACCTTTTTGCCATCTTCGTAGGTGAACTCGATGTGGTCGCCCTCAATATTGATGTTGGAAATATCCGTTTTGTATCCGTTCTGATAGTAGGTCTTGTACTCTTTGGCGGTCATCTCGCTTTCCTCTGCCATCGCTGCGAACGCATCATCCAGCGTTCCGTCCAGCGCAAAGGGATAGGCAGACTGCCAGTCACCCGCCCAGTCAGACAGGCTTCTGTCCTGAACCTCATCGTCTTCAAAGGTGGAGACTTCCTTGCTGTGGTCATGGTCGTGATCGTGCTCTGTTTCCTGCATACCCTCGACCACTTCTTCGGCTTTGACGCTGTCGCCAAGGACCTCCAGCAGATTGATGACCTTCATATTCTTGTTGGTGGCATTTTTCAGAGCATCGTCCACCCAGCCGTCGGATTCGCCGCCCACATAGATGAACAGGTCGCAGTCGGAAATTTTAACAATATCATCAGCAGTTGGCTGATAGCTGTGCAGGTCAACGCCGTTGTCCAGCAGCATGGTCAGCTCGTCGTTTTCCGCCTGATCGCCCAGCACCTCGCGCACCCAGTCGTATTCCGGGAAGATCGTGGTGACGATCTTGAGCGATTTCTCCGGCGCTTTCTCGGCTGCCGGTTTGGCATTTACGTCCGTATTTGCGGATGCATCTGGCTTCGTTTCGGGATTTGTATCGTTGTTTACCTGCTCGGACGCGCAGCCGGCAAGAACGCTTGCCAGCATCAAAAGCGCCAGAAGCAGTGCAAAAATCTTTTTCATAAAATAAATACCTCCGGATTATGATAAGAACTTAAAAATGGGCGCAAAAATACAAGGGCAACGGCAACGCCGTAAGAGTCTATCCGAAAATGGATAGACTTCACCCTTGTAAAAAGCTCTTATTTAATCTGAAAGTTTGACCTTGAGAGATACCAGAGTATAGCTTTGTGCGTAGTCCGTGCAGGCAGAAACATCCCTGCACAGAGTGTATGTAAACGCAACAGCAAAGGCTGCGGCGCAGACGGACAGCGAAAGTTTTTTCAGGACATTCCGGCAAACCGCAATCTGGCAGCAGATCGCACAGCCGTCACCGATGCAGTCATGCCCGGCTTCCAGCGCGAGATAGAACGCGGAGCAGAGCATGACCGTCAGGATCGCTGCCGCCAGCAGCAGCGCCGTAATGCGTGTTTTCTTCGTCATGTTGCTCCCGTCCTTTCATTTTCTGTGTTTTCTGCAATCGGCGCAAACGCCGTACAGAATCGTTTCTGTTTTGTCGATCTGAAAGCCTGTGCTTTTCAGCGTACTGTCAAGAAGCCGCTCCGCTTCCGCGTCTCCCAGATGGATGCTCTTTCCGCATACCCGGCAGGAGAGGTGCAGGCTGTCTTTACATTCCTCGGCGGCAATGTACTGATAGAACACATCCCGTGTGCCCTCGCGGACGCTGCGCTTGAGCAGCCCGTCCGCTTCCAGATCGGAAAGATTGCGGTACACGGCGCTGAGACTGATGTTCTCCTGCGTCAGCGCGTCTGCGATCTGCCGCGCGGTCATCTGCTCGTCTGTGTGCCGGGACAAATAGTCCAGCAGCTGCCTGCGCTGCTTCGTCACATATTTCGCCATTCGCTATAGCCCCAATCTGCAATCTGTTCGCAAATGATTATATCCCAATTTAGCAATTTGTCAATATGCAATTTGGTCGCAAATTATAAAATTGTGCCGGCGGATGGGCTTCCTCCACCGGCATTTGAATCAGAAGCATTTTTGATTGCGCGCCTTGCGGCAGGTTTCCTTGCGCTCGCAGTGGTAGCAGACCTCGGTATCCGGCGACGGCTCGCCGCGCTCGAATTTCAGGAGGTTGTCCACGGTCGTCGCGGCGATGTTGCTGAGCGCTTCTTTTGTGAGGAACGCCTGATGCGAGGTGACGATGACGTTCGGCATGGAAATCAGCCGCACCAGCGTGTCGTCTGCGACGATCTCCTCCGAGCAGTCCTCGTAGAAGAGGTCTCCCTCTTCCTCGTACACATCCAGACACGCCGCGCCGACCTTGTGGCTTTTCAGCCCCTCGATCAGTGTCTCGGTATCCACCAGACCGCCGCGGGACGTGTTCACGAGCACGACGCCGGGCTTCATCTGCGCGATGGCGTCTGCGTCGATCATGTGCCGCGTTTCGTCGGTGAGTGGGCAGTGGAGCGAAATCACGTCCGCCTGCCGCAGAAGCTCCGGCAGCTCCACATAGTCAAGGCCGCTTTCCGGATTCGGGAATTTATCGTATGCCAGCACGCGCATCCCGAAGCCCTTGCAGATACCGGCAAAAATTCTTCCGATCTTGCCTGTGCCGATTACGCCGACGGTCTTGCCGTGCAGGTCGAAGCCTGTGAGTCCGGACAGGCTGAAATTGAAGTCGCGCGTTCGGATATACGCCTTGTTCGTGTGCCGGTTGACGGTCAGCAGCAGCGCCATCGCGTGCTCTGCCACCGCATAGGGGGAGTACGCAGGAACACGGAACACATGGAGCTTTCCGAAGCAGGCTTTGGTATCCACATTGTTGAAGCCCGCGCAGCGCAGCGCAATGACCCGAACGCCCAGATCATAAAGCTCGCCCGCGACCTTCGCGTTTACCGTGTCGTTGACGAACACGCACACACCGTCAAAGCCCTTTGCCAGCTGCACGGTGTCCTCGCCGAGTCTCGTCTCAAAATACTTGATCTCAATGTCCGTTCCGGCGGAATGCTCGTTAAAGCCGGGCTTGTCGTAGGGCTTCGTATCAAAAAATGCAAGCTTCATGATTGCATTGTACCTCCATGATTTTTATGGCGCCAGCGTAGTCCTTTCTGCAAGACACGTCAAGCATCATTTTCTACAAAATAAGCGTTCCAAGCAGAAACCGTTTTGATTTATTTTCTGCCGCACGGCGGGATTTAATCTTTGCGGAAATTATTTTTCGTAAATTCTCAAAACACGCCTCTGTTTTTCCTTTTATGCTTCGTTCAACGCCTCGGCAACCTCCTGCGCGATGCGTTGCCGTTCTTCCTCGCTTTCTGCGCGTGCATACGGTTCCAGCGCGGCGTCCCGCTTTTGCTCCGCGTCGCGCGTCCATGCCTCAAACTCGGCCTTGGTCATATCCTTCCGCATCGTGCGCGCGTAGTATTTCTTGTATGCCCGCTGCTGCACCTGCCAGACTTCATTGTTCGCAACTTTGTCCTTAAAGCTGCTGGCCGCGCCGATCTCCCGGCAGGTTTTACCTGGGTCTTCCGGCGCAGGACCGGCACAATAGGCAAAGGTCGCGCCCGGCGCCTGCAAAAACCAGCGACCACAGTTGGCGCAGCGCTTCGGCACAAATCCCTTTTGCAGTCCTTTCATAAACTCCACATAGACAAAATCCAGCAGCCGGTCAAAGTACATTTTTTCGACCACCTCCGCCTCGCGCCCAGTGCCACGGATGCAGAATTGCGCGTTTACCTTCGGCGCGTCCACCTTCGAATCTGCGCCAAGGCTGACGCCGCTGACGAACGGCTCCAAGCCTTTTTTCTCAATCTGCTGGGCCAGAGAAGTTTTTCTCTGACCCTTTTTCTTTTCAAACGGCTTGCCCGCAAAAATGCCGTCCAGGAACCACGCATAGCGCTCCTGAATCAATCGGATGGCGTCCAGCTGCTCCTGCATGAACCTCGGCAACGTATCGTCCTGCATCACATATTCGCGGAACGCTTCCTGCGCTTCTCCCACGAATAATTCACGCACATCCATGCTTGCAAACAGCTGAACATCATCCCAATACAGGCGGTAAAGCGGCAAAGAAGCGAATCCATTTGTCACAGCCTGAAACGCCTGCGCTGCCTGCTCTGTATCCTTTTCTGCAACGGCGTTCCTATATTGATCCAATGATTCCTGAAGCGGCGCAGCGTCAAGATTCAGAATTTCCGTCAGCACAGCGCCGTAGGGCTGCATCGCCGGATTGGATTCTACCCAATAGCTGGACGCGCCGAACTCCACCTTCGTATTGGTGCGCGGCCGATGAAAATCCAATAAATCTTTTCCCAAAACGCCCATGTGCGTGCGCCTCCTTTGTAGAGAATGTATTTTTGCTTGTGTAGTTTATTAACATAAATGATACATTACCTATTGTGGAATGTCAATGGTTGTGCTATCATCCGATTGTAGATTTGTAGAGAATGTAACTACAATAAATAATATCGAAAGGAAGTGAACAAATGAAGACACTCGAAACCATGACCGCTGAACAGTTACAGAGAGCGCCATACTCACCGGTGCCGTTTCTGGTAGACGAACTGATTCCAGAGGGCCTGCACATCCTCGCGGGCGCGCCGAAGATCGGCAAATCGTGGCTGGCGCTGTGGCTATGCCTGTGCGTTGCGCAGGGTCAGCTGCTCTGGAATTTTGCCGTGACGCAGGGCGAAGTTCTGTATCTCAGCCTGGAAGATTCCTACCGGCGTATCCAGTCGCGGCTCTTTGACTTGACGGACGATGCCCCACAAACGCTGCACTTTGCGATCTTGGCAGACACGCTTAAACACGGCTTGGAGCAGCAGATCGAACAGTTTTTGACGGAGCATTCTGACACAAAACTCGTTGTCATTGATACGTTGCAGCGTGTCAGAAACTCAGGAAATGACAGCAATTTGTATGCAAATGACTATCAGGACATCGGACTTTTGAAACGGCTTGCAGACAGGCGGCACATCGCAATTTTGCTGATTCACCACCTGCGGAAGCTCCATGATGATGATCCGATGAATATGATCTCCGGCTCGACGGGTTTAAGCGGCGCGGCAGATTCAACCTTCGTCCTGCAAAAAAGCTCTCGTCTTGCCAACATTGCCTCGCTGCATTGCACCGGCCGGGACATCGCAGATCGCACATTAAAACTTGAATTCGGTGAGGAGGATCACATCTGGAAGCTGCTTGAGGACAGCAAAACTTGCAGCGGCGCTTCTAGGATTTCAACGCTTCGGATTGAAAATCTTCTCTCTGAGCTTCTGCAAAAAGAGTCTGAAATCAGCGCCCCTGCAAAAGCGTTGTTGGAAAAGATCGACCCTGCCGGAAGCGAGGACTGGACGCCGAACAGCTTCTCGCATCAAATCCGAAAAAGCGTTGATACTCTAAGGCAAAACGGCATTTTAGTCTCGTTTCGAAAGAGCAACGGAGAACGCCTGATCTGCCTGAAAAGGGTCGATGGTGCCGATTTTCCGCCCGTGAAAAAGATCGGCACGATCGACCCTGCGGGTGCGCCGAGCGCCTGCACCGCACCGTGAGGCGCGTGTCGCCGCTGAGTGCGGCTTTTTGCCCCGACAGCGAGTGTGTGTGCGGCGCGGCAGAAAAAGCCCACGTTGCGCCGACGTGCGGGTAAGTCCAGGAGCAGCGCAGAGAATCCCCTCCGCGGCGGGAAAAATCCTCCCGTTCGGGAGGAGCCAGCATCGCATTTGGCTAGTCGCCGGTCCACCGGTGTCCTGCCAAATGCCTGAAATCGGGCAGCAGCCCGTACCCACTTCATACGAACGGAGGATATATGAAAAAGGACAAACAATTCAGCATTCGCATCTCGGCGCAGGATTTGGACACGATACGCCGAAAAGCGGCACAGGCTCACATGACGCAGAGCGACTATGTGACCGCGTGTTGTCTCGGAAAACGCATCGTGATTCTTGACGGACTCAGGGAAGTCCTGCGGCAGCAAAAAGCCCTCGGAAACAACCTCAACCAGCTGACTGTGCTGGCGAACATGGGGAAAGTCCAGTTTGCCAATCTGGACGCAGCTGCACAGGAATTCGCAAAAATCAACGTCACCCTGCGGCAGATACAGGAAGGAGGGCGCGGAAAATCGCAATCGTCCATTTCGTGAACTACAAGAAAGGCACACAGTCACGCGGCTGCATGAAAAGCGTGATGCGGTATGTGTCGCAGATGAGCAAGACGATCCGGGATGGTCAGCAGCTCGTCAGCGGAATCGGCTGTCAGCCGGAAACGGCGTTCGACGAATTTCTGAGTACGAAGCTGCTGCACCACAAAGATGGCGGCGTGATGTTCTATCACATGGTGCAGAGTTTCCCGAAAGGCGCTGCCATCGACTCGCGCACAGCGCATGAGGCGGCGCGGCGGTTGGCAGGATATTTTGAAGGTTGCGAGGTGCTGGTCTGCACCCACGTTGACCGTGAACACATTCACTCCCACTGTATCATCAACAGCGTGAACTTCGAGACGGGAAAGAAAGTACACATGGCGGATGAGCAGATTCAGGAGCTGCGCGTTCGCAATGACCAGATTTGCGAAGAACTGAGACTGCCGAAATTTCAGAGGGATGAGCAAAAACGCTCCTGCGGGATGTCCAACGCGGAATACTACACGGCATCCAAAGGTGAGAGTTGGAAATTTGAACTCATGCGCGTGATCGACGAATGTATGCGCTGCGCCGGGAATCGTGAGGAATTTCTAGTACTGCTCCGGTCGGAAGGTTACAACGCTACTTGGACAGATGGCCGGAAGAATATTACCTACACCACGCCGGACGGCCGCAAGTGCCGCGATAGCAAGTTACACATGATGAAGTACTTGAAAGAAAATATGGAGGCGGAATTTGGATACAGAACGGAGAATGACAACACAAG
>OKSO01001015.1_pt1 | contig 10371 bp, 3 predicted proteins | sample 1606241 | NCBI WGS metagenome assembly OKSO01 (sample SAMEA3879540, study PRJEB24766) | human gut metagenome | biome: human-associated habitat; feature: feces | place: USA | collected 1985/1987
TATAATTTCTTTCAATTTGTAAGTATCAAGTATACCCCCTAGAACAAAACTGAGGAACTGAGGAACTGAGGAACTGAGCTGATTTACTGATAATGATTTTATTATGCTGGTTGTTGGGGGAGGGTGATAGCGACTTGTATCGTTTGAATCTATGTCGTTAATCCTACCCATGCCCCCTAAAACAGGGGGCATGGGTATGAAAAGAATTTCGTTACATTGAACTTTCAAATCGTAACTTGATGAGATCTGGCTGATTTACATCTCAACCACTACTTCATGCTTGCCTTCAGAGCAAGGAATGATGGTGCCTGAGATAGGAGTGCCATCCACTGTAATCTGCTTCACGCCCTTCTGGTTTCCGCTAGGATTCTTTACTGTGATATGGTATTCGCCACCACGGAACTTGCGGGTTACCTCATACTCCTTAGCGGTGCTTGGGAGACAAGGATCGATGAGCAAACCTTCATAATCTGGCTTGATGCCGAGGATGAATTCTGATACTGTATACCACATCCATGCCGCTGTACCGGTGAGCCAGGAGTTCTTTCCTTCGCCCGGTTTGGCTGCATCCTTACCGGCTACCATCTGGCAGTTTACGTAAGGCTCTACCTTGTGAAGTGTCTGATATTTTTCCTCTACATAGCTAGGCAGAATCTTGGTATAATGGCTCCAGGCATCGTTGCCTCGACCGGCTACAGTCTCTCCGATGATGACCCAAGGATTGTTGTGGCAGAAGATACCGGCGTTCTCCTTGTAACCTTCAGGATAAGAAGAAATCTCACCCATTTCTACATGATAGGTAGTGTAGGCTGGGTTGTTCAGCACCAGTCCGTGCTCGCATTCCAGTCGTTTCTTACTGCTGTCCAGTGCTTTATCGCAGAGTCCTTCTTCCAGACCGATACCAGCCATCGTACACCAGCCCTGGCTCTCAATGAAGATTTTGCCTTCCTCGTTCTCATCACTACCAATCTTGTTGCCGAAGAAATCGTAAGCGCGGAGGAACCATTCGCCGTCCCATCCATGCTGCTTCACAGCCTCGTTCATCTCATCTACAGCCTGCTGCATGCGCTCGGCTTCTGTCAAATAATCTTCCTCTGCAAGACCGGCTATTTCGCCCTCCTTGCTTTCCAAAGCTTCCTTGGCAAGCTGCTTGCACAGAGCCACATAATCCTTGCCGGTAACCACGAACAGACCGGCTATCATCAGACTCTCTGCCTTGCTTCCTTCGCCCTTGTTTTCGGTGGTCTGGAAACTCTCGTTAGGGTCCCAGGAGAAGCAGTTCAGGTTCAGACAGTCGTTCCAGTCGGCTCTTCCGATGAGTGGCAACTTGTGCGGACCTAGGTTGTTGATAACATGGTTCATCGAAATCTTGAGGTGCTCGAAGAGGCTTACTTCTGTGCCTGGCTGGTTGTCGAAAGGTACCTGCTCAGCGAGGATAGAGAAGTCGCCCGTCTCCTTGATATAGGCTACGGTACCGAAGATGAGCCAGCATGGATCGTCGTTGAAACCGCCACCGATATCGTTGTTGCCGCGCTTGGTGAGCGGCTGATACTGGTGGTAGCAGCCACCGTCTGGGAACTGGGTGCTGGCGATATCGATGATGCGCTGGCGTGCACGGGTAGGTATCTGATGAACGAAACCTACGAGGTCCTGGTTGGAATCGCGGAAGCCCATGCCTCGACCGATGCCGCTCTCGAAGAAACTTGCCGAACGCGACATACAGAAGGTGATCATGCACTGATACTGGTTCCAGATGTTCACCATACGGTCTAACTTGTCGTTGCCGCTCTTCACGGTGAAGATGTTCAGCAGGTTATCCCAGTACTGGTTGAGTTCTGCGAAGGCAGCATCCACCTTTTCGGTGGTATCAAACTTGGCGATAAGCTGATGAGCTTTCTCCTTGTTGATTACCTTCTTGGCGCTGAACTTCTTGTCCTGCTCGTTCTCCACATAGCCCAGCAGGAAGATGAGGTCGCGGCTCTCGCCTGGCTGCAGGGTAACCTCGATATAATGAGATGCGATAGGGCTCCAGCCGTGGGCAAAGCTGTTGCGTGGCTTGCCTTCCAGCACAGCCTCAGGCTCGGCAAACTCGTTGTAGAGTCCGATGAAGCTCTCGCGGTCGGTATCGTAGCCCTGAATCTCGGTATTCACTGTGTAGAAAGCATAGTGGTTGCGGCGCTCACGGTATTCGGTCTTGTGATAGATGGTAGAACCTTCTACCTCTACTTCGCCCGTAGAGAAGTTGCGCTGGAAGTTCTCCATGTCGGTAGCAGCATTCCAGAGGCACCACTCTGCAAAGGAGAACACTTTGAGGGTCTTCACCTCCTCAGTCTGGTTCTTCAGCGTCATCTTCTGCACCTCAGCCCATGTATGGAGGGGTACGAAGAAGAGCACACTCGCCTCTACGCCGTTCTTGCTGCCCGTGATGCGGGTATAGTTCATGCCGTGGCGGCACTCGTAGCTGTCGAGCGGTGTCTTGCAAGGTTTCCATCCCGGGTTCCATACGGTATCGCCATCTTTGATATAGAAATAGCGACCGCCGTTATCCATCGGCACACCATTGTAGCGATAACGGGTGATGCGACGGAACTTGGCATCCTTGTAGAAGGAATAACCACCTGCTGTGTTTGAGATGAGCGAGAAGAAATCCTCGTTACCCAAATAATTGATCCAAGGCCATGGGGTCTTTGGGTCAGTAATCACGTATTCGCGATTGGCGTCATCAAAATGACCATACTTTTTTTCTGCCATTGTTTTTTTAATGTTATTTCTTGGTAAAATATACTATTTTGGTGCAAAGATAGTAAAAAGTTTAAGTTTCGGGGTTAGAAAACAGTTTTTTTTTGTATTTTTGCAATGAAAAGTTTGATGATTATCATCATTCTATTAACATTTTATATAGTTGGCTTATGAAAAGAAACATTTTATCACTTCTGATAGCCCTCTTTGCTATGATGCAGGTAGCGGCTCAGACATACGACAACTTGTGGAAGCAAGCTGAAATCAATGCTCAGAAGGACCAGCCTAAGAGCGAAATCGCGGTGATGAAGAAAATCATCGCCAAGGCCTCGGCTGCCAAAGACTACGGGCAGCTGCTGGCGGCTGAGACAAGAGAGATGACACTCTGGAATGAGATTTCGGCTGACTCGCTGACACCTAACGTGAAGCGGATGGAAGCAGAGGTGCTGAAGGTGAAAGACCCGGCATTGAAGGCGGTGAGATATGCCGTGCTGGGCAAGGTGTACCGTGATATGAACGAAAAGAAAAGCCAGGAGTTCTTCAAGAAGGCCTTGGGACAGCCTGAACTTCTTGCCCGACATACATCTGCAGAGTATGTTCCATTGACGCTGAAGGGCGTGGATGGCAGTTCCTTTAACAACGATCTGCTGCATCTCATCGGATTCGAGGCAGACAGCAAGGAGGCGTATCTGCAGCTGTACACCTATTATAATAAGGTGGGCAATCGGGGTGCGGCTTGTCTCTGTGCCTATAAGCTCATCGAGAAATACCGCCAGGACGACGTGAGAGAGGTGAAGAAATCGAAGTATCTGCAGACCATCGACTCGCTCATCCAGATTTATCAGGATATTCCGGAGGCAGGCGAACTTGCCGTGGAGCATTTCCGCTTCATGGAAGGTGCTACCGATGCCAAACCGCAGGATAAGCTCAACTATATCAACTATGCGCTGAGCCGCTGGGGGGGATGGTCGAGAATGAACGAACTGAGAAATGCGCAGAAGCGACTTACCGAACCGATGTTCCGGGTGAAGGATATGCCGCAGGTGTTGCGACCAGGGGAGAAGGTTTGGGTGCAGCTGGATGTGCGTAATCTCCAGAACCTGAAAATCAGCATCTCCCGCCTCAATATTACGGCAGATAACGATTATAATGCGCAGGATGAGGCTACCTATAAGATGCTCCTGAAGAAGACTACGAAGCTGCATCAGAAGGATTTTAGCCGCGACTACTACGGTCGGCCGGATTATGAAACGGTGAAGGATTCCATCGAAATCGGTGGCAATCTGCCACTGGGTGCCTATCTGATGGAGGTGACTTCGGATAATACCGGCATCGCTCCGCAGCGAGAACTCTTCTATGTCAGCAATCTGGCGGTGATGATCCAGCAGTTGCCTGATGACAAACATCGCTATGTAGTGGTGAATGCTACCGATGGACAGCCTGTACCGGGTGCGAAAATCATGCTCTATGACAGGGATTATGATGTGAAGACGGGCAAGTGGAAGAGACTGGTTCATGCTCGCTTGACTACCGATGAGAACGGCGAGGCTTACTTCAAGAATGTGGATGGAAACGTCTTGATTTCCACCAGCAATGACAAGTTTACGCCTGCCAAGGATATCTATCTTTCTCGCACCCGCTATTACGAACAGAAGGATGACAAGATTAAACATCAGCTGTTTACCGACCGCAGCATCTATCGCCCGGGTCAGACCGTGCATGCCTCAGCCATTTCCTACATCGTGAAGAAGGGCTTGGATGCCAGTGTGCCTGGCAAGAGCATGGAACTGAATTTTATCCTGCGAGATGCTAACGGGAAGCAGGTGGCTGAGCAGAAGGCTACTACCGATGAATACGGTACGGCTTCCGTAGATTTCGAATTGCCGAAGGAGGGACAGACGGGACTGTATTTCATCTCCGTGAATGGAACGGTAACAAAATATGTAAGAGTGGAGGAATACAAGCGTCCAACCTTCGAGATTACCTTCCCGAAGGTGAATGAGAAATATAACTGGGGCGATACTGTAGTGGTGAAGGCTACAGCCAAGACCTACTCTGGTGTGCCTGTGCAGAGTGCCAAGGTGGAGTATCAGGTGACTCGCAGAAACCAGCTTTGGTGGTGGGGCGCAGGCTCTGCCGGACAGTTGGTAAAGACAGACAGTTGCGTGACTCGTGAGGACGGAACCTTCGACGTAGAGATTCCGCTGGAGGCTTCCTTGTCAGGAAAAGACGAAGCTGAAATGAGTGATTTCATGCGCATCGCCCGTTTCTTCAACTTCGAGGTCTCAGCAATCGTTACCGACATCAGCGGCGAGAGCCACGAGGGTGTGATGAGTCTGCCTCTGGGCACCAAGCCAACCATCCTCACGGTGAATCTTCCTAAGCGTATCGAAACAGACAGTCTGAAGACGGTGACCTTCGCTTACCGCAATGCCAGTGGTATGCCGATTTCTAGTAGGTTGAAATATCGCATTGATAAGGGCGAATGGAAGGATGCCGAGGCGAATGCACCGGTTTCTATCAAGGAATATGCTTCTTCCTCTGCCTCTTCTTCCCTCGTTTGGAAATCTGGCGTTCATCAGTTGGAGGCAATCTGCGGACAGGATACCCTGCAGCAGAAGTTCACGCTCTTCAGCATGAAGGATACCCATCCGGTGGAGCCAACTACCGAATGGTATTATCAGACGGCGAAGACTTTCCCTCGTGATGGCAAGCCGGTCTATATCCAGGTGGGCTCTTCGGAGAACGGAGCGCACATCGTATATTCCATCATCGCCGGCAACAAACTGCTGGAGAAAGGCGCCTGGGAGTTGGGCGACAGCATCGTGACTCTGCCTTTCACCTACAAGGAGGAATATGCGTCGGGCATCGTACTGAACTATAGTTTCGTGAAGCAAGGTAAGTGCTATACCCGAATGATGAGCATCGCCCGTCCTTTGCCTGAGAAGAAACTGAATATCGCCTGGAAGACCTTCCGCAACCGTCTGACCCCTGGACAGAAGGAGGAGTGGACGCTGAAGATTACCACCCCTGACGGCAAGCCAGCCAAGGCGCAGCTGATGAGCGTACTCTATGACAAGTCGCTCGACCAGATAGCCCCGCATTCCTGGAAAATGTCGCTCGGATTCAGCCAATGGTTGCCAAGTTGCTACTGGACGAGTAATCTGTGGTATTATACGATGGATTTATTGGGTGTTTATCCTACTAAATATTTTGACCAGAAACAACTGGATGTAGATAAGTTTGATGGCAAATTCTTTAGCTATTATGCCTATATGCAAGCGGTGGAGCTGAGCAAGTTGGAACGTTCTTCTGGCGGAACCGTTGAGTCTGTTCGTATACAAAAAGACGAGGTGGTTCGAGAAGAAGCGAAAGGCATCTGGATTCGCAGCTCTAAAATGACCCGTGTCGGAGCGGCTGCTCCATCTGCCAACAAGGTTTTTGATGTAGTAGAGGAGATGCCGCAGTTTGCCGGTGGTTCTGGCTCAGATGCAAGACAATTCCTCGACAAGGTGCAGGTGCGTGAGAATATGAACGAGACCGCCTTCTTCTATCCTGCCTTGGAGAGCGACAACAATGGCAACGTAGCCATCAGGTTTACCCTGCCGGAGAGCGTGACTACCTGGAAGTTCATGGGCTTGGCTCATGACAAGGAGATGCGCAACGGTTTGCTGGTGGATGAGGCTGTGGCTCAGAAGACCGTGATGGTGCAGCCTAACATGCCTCGCTTCCTGCGTGAGGGCGATAAGAGCACCATCGTGGTGAAACTCTTCAATACTTCCGACAAGAAGGTGAGCGGCAACGCCCGTATGCAGATTCTCGCCCCGGAGACCAACAAGGTGGTTTGGCAGAAGACGCAGAACTACAGCATCGATGCCGAGGGCTCTGCTACCATCTCCTTTGATGTCCAGGGACTGAAAGAAGGCGTATATATTAATAAGGTGGTGGCTGCCGGTAATGGCTACAGCGATGGTGAACAGCACTATCTGCCGGTTTTGAGCAACCGTGAACTCGTGGTGAACACCCTGCCTATCACCCTGCATCAGAAGGGTGAGCAGAGCTTCGACCTGAGCAAACTCTTTCTGAACAAGGAGGGCAAGCAGGCGAAGGGCGCTGAAGAGGCAATGGTAACCATCGAGTACACCAATAACCCAAGTTGGCTGATGGTGAAGGCGCTGCCAGCCATCAGTAATCCGGATGAGGAGGACGCCATCTCGCTGATGTCTGCCATCTATGCCAATACTATCACAAACCATGTACAGAAGCATCTCTCGCTGGAAAATCTCACTCAGGAGAGCATCCGCCTGCAGAATCAGGTGGAGAAGCTGAAGAAGTTGCAGAACCCTGACGGTTCCTTCTCCTGGTGGAAGGGAATGAAGGGCAGCAGATATATGACAACGTCGGTAGCCGAAATGATGGTTCGATTGAATGCCATCGCAGGTGTGCAGAAATCAACCGCTCGGATGCTGACTTCCGCCATCGATTATCTCTCCTGGCAGACAGCACAGGAAGTAAGAGAAATGAAGAAGCAGGAGGAGAAAAAGCAGAAGGTGAATCCTAGCGAACAGGCGCTTCATTATCTCTACATCCTTTCGGTGGATGGCAGAAAGATGAAGCAGAATCTGGAGCAGGATAAGGCTTATCTCCTGGACAAGATGTCGAAGATGACCGGTGATTTCTCCATCTATGGCAAGGCGCGTGCTGCCGTGGTACTCGCCAGAAACAGCCAGCAGAATGCTGCTTACCGCGAGAAGGCAGGCGAATATCTGCAGAGCGTGAACGAATATGCCGTTTACCGCGAGGAGATGGGCCGCTACTACGATACCCGCAAGGCACTCTACAGCTGGAGAAACTATAAGATTCCTACCCAGGTATCTGTGATAGAGGCGATGCAGATGCTGAAGCCGAACGACACGCAGACCATCGAGGAACTGCAGCGCTGGCTCCTGATGTCGAAACGCACCCAGGTTTGGGATACGCCAGTGAACACCGTGGATGCCGTCTACGCCTTTATGAAGGGCAATGAGAGCAACTGGAGCCGGAAGGCTGAGAATGCCGTGCTGAAACTGGACGGCAAGCTGCTGCCGATGCCGCAGGATTCCACTACTTTGGACTATGTGAAGGCTGAAAGACCGGGCAAGGCATCTAAGCTGAGCATCGACAAAAAGAGCGATTATACCAGCTGGGGAGCTGTCTATGCAGAGTTTAAGCAGCCTATCAGCGAAATCGGTTCCATGGAGTCGGGCATCAAGGTGCGCCGTGTCATCGTTCCAGCCGAATCTGAGAGCAAGGGCAATGCGCAGGTAGGCGAGAAGGTGAAGGTAACGCTCATCATCACCGCCGACCGCGACTACGACTTTGTGCAGATTACGGATAAGCGTGCGGCATGCCTGGAGCCGGTTAACCAGTTGAGCGGTTATCAGTGGAGCATAGGCTGCTATGTTTCTCCAAGAGACCATGCAACAAATTTCTATTTCGATCGTTTATCTAAAGGTAAGCACATCGTAGAAATGGAGTATTACGTGGATAGAAAGGGCGACTATCAGAGCGGAACTTGCATCGCTGAGTGTACCTACAGTCCGGAATTTGGTGGTCGCACAGAGACCTATGAATTGAAAGTTAATAATTGATAGTTAAAAGTTTATAGATTGATAATTTAAAATAGAATAGTATGAAACGGATGAATATATGGATGCTCTCAGCGCTGTTGGCGCTGCCTGCATCAGCACAGAAGATTACAACCCAGCACGAGGTGGTAGACTGCGGACAGGTGGTGTTCTACAAGCCTGTAACTGCCGAATTCGTGCTGAAGAATGACGGGCACAAGCCGTTGGTTATCAACAATGTATTGAAAAGCTGCGGATGTACGGAGGTAGATTATCCGAAGACGAGCATAGCTGCCGGCGAAAGTTTCGTCATCAAGGCGGTATACGATGCCAAGCAGATGGGTACTTTCACCAAGCAGGTTTGCCTCTATACCAATGCGGATGAAGAGCCGTTCATCCTCTCTATGAGGGGAAGGGTAGTGGGCAGCGTAGTAGATTTCGCTGGTTCTTACGATGAGATGCTGGGTGTCATCAAGAGTGATGCCCAGGAGGTGGAGTTTGATGACGTGAACCGTGGCGACCGTCCGGTTCAGCGCATTCATATCTTCAATCCTACCGACGAAGTGCTGGAGCCGGTAGTGATGCATCTGCCATCCTATCTTCATGCTTTCGTATCGCCTTCCAAGGTGGCTCCGCGTCATTCTGCCGAAATCAGTTTCGTGCTGGATTCCAAGAAACTGCGCGACCTGGGCTTGAACCAGACATCGGTTTATCTCGGTGAGCGTCCTGGCGATAAGATTGCGCCTGAGAAGGAAATCGTGGTATCAGCCGTTCTTCTTCCTGGTTTCGAAAACATGACTCCAGCCAAGAAGGCACTGGCTCCGAAGATAGAGATGTCTGCCACCGATCTCAATCTGGGTAGTTTCAATGGAAAGAAGAAGCTGAAGGGTGAGATTCTGATTACCAATAAGGGTAAGTCGGAACTGGATATCCGCAGCATGCAGATGTTTACGATGGGCTTGCAGGTGAAACTGAAGAAGAGTAAGATTCAGCCAGGAGAGACCGTTAAGATGAAGGTGACGGCTGTGGCTGCCGACTTGAAGAAATCGCGTGTCAGACACCCTCGTATCCTCATAATTACGAATGACCCTGACCATGCTAAGGTGGTGGTGAAGATTTATGTACAATGATTTAAAAATGAATATCGTGCAGATAGAAATAGATAACGGCAGTGGGTTCTGCTTTGGCGTAACCACTGCCATCAAGAAAGCTGAAGAGGAGTTGGCTAAGGGCGGTAAACTTTACTGCCTGGGCGATATTGTGCATAATGGTATGGAGGTGGAGCGCCTGCATGAAGCGGGACTCATCACGATAGACCATGAGCAGATGGAGGAACTGCAGGGCGTAAAGGTCTTGCTCCGTGCTCATGGTGAACCGCCTGAAACTTATGCCCTTGCTGAGCGAAATAACATTGAAATCATCGATGCTACCTGTCCTGTGGTGCTCCAGTTGCAGCGCCGCATCAAGAAGCAGTATGTCAACAATCCGGAGGCACAGATCGTGATTTTCGGCAAGAACGGGCATGCTGAGGTGCTCGGACTGGTGGGGCAGACGGAGAGTCATGCCATCGTGGTAGAGAAGTTTGAGGATGTGAAGCAGCTGAAGGAAACCGGTCAGCTGGATTTCTCTAAAGATATCTATCTTTACTCCCAGACTACCAAGAGTCTCGATGAGTTCCACCGCATCATCGAATATTGCCAGGAGCATATTGTTGAGGGCGCTGTCTTCAAGAGTTTCGATACCATCTGCCGTCAGGTGGCTAACCGCATGCCTAACATCGCTGCCTTTGCCAGCAAGCATGATGTCATCCTCTTTGTGAGTGGCAGAAAGAGTTCGAACGGCAAGGTGCTTTTCAAGGAATGCAAGAGCGTGAATGCCAACAGCTACCAGATAGAAAGTGCTGACGAAATAGATATGAACTGGTTCAAGGATGTGGAAACGGTAGGTATCTGTGGTGCTACCAGTACGCCGAAGTGGCTGATGGAAGAGTGCAAGGATAAGATTATCAAGGAAAACTCTGCTCTTT
>OKSO01001024.1_pt1 | contig 10269 bp, 9 predicted proteins | sample 1606241 | NCBI WGS metagenome assembly OKSO01 (sample SAMEA3879540, study PRJEB24766) | human gut metagenome | biome: human-associated habitat; feature: feces | place: USA | collected 1985/1987
GCAAATCCAAACGACATATACATTTTCTGCGGAATATCATTTCCCTCTATGCAGTCAAGGCGAATGGATTTCAGCCCTCTTTCTCTTGCGGTATCGATTGCGTGCTGCACCAATTGCTTGGAATACCCGCGACCGCCATATTCGGGAAGCACTCGCAGAGCATGGAGAACGACCATCTCTTTGTCTTCCGCATCTGTCAGCCATCGAACTGTGTGGTAAGCCTCGTCGCAGTCATGATTCATGATATACGCGGCAACGATTTGGCCATCTTCTATGCCGATAAACTGATCCTTCTCTGCAATCGCATTTTTGACCATTTCGTCCGAGGGAAAGCCTCCCTTATCGCCTTCCGGCAGAAAGTCCTTTTCTCCCAGAACCTCACACATACGGTCATAAAACTGCCGTAGTTCCCGAAAATCTTTTTCCTCCGCACATCTGATTAACACGATGACAAGCCCTTTCGTATATCAATTTGCTTTTTTCTGATTGTACTACTCAGCAGAATCGTTTGCAACCCAAAGATACGGCACCTTTCCTGCTAATACCAAGGCAGAAATTAGCAAGAAAGTATAGGGCGATATTTTCTCACATCCCGAACATCTCCCGCACCACGCGGTCGGCTCCTTTCACCAATCCCACCAGCACCAGCATATTGAAGATCACCTCGCCCAGATAGCCCCACACCTGCGTGACTACCGAGCCGCCGCCCAGCACCACTGTGTCGCTGGCGGCGAAGGCCGAGAACACGATGCAGGCCAGCACGATCACCGCGCCCTCCAGACACACACCCGTGTAGCTTTTGAGAAAGGCACGCCCCATCTGGGACGTGCCTTCTCCCGCAAAGGACGCCAGCGCCACCGGCGACAGCGCGGCATATAAATAGAGCTTAAAAAACCGGCCATACACGGTGAGGATCATCAGAAACGCCAGCACTGTGATAAGCAGACAGCCCAGCAGTGTCACCAGCCACAGGGGGATACTGGCGAGGAAGCCCACATCCTCGATAGCAGTCGCCATCTCCGCAGGCAGTGACACCGTTGCCCCGTCGATACCGCCCACGCTACCGGCAGCGGCGGAGATGATACCGGCACAGACTGCAAAGATGTCCACCATCAGGTCGATGCCGTAGGTAACAGCCAGCTTCGCCATGACAAAGTAGATAAAGTGCCGCAGAACGTGTTCAGGCCGCTGAAAATCCCGGAAACTGGCACTGCTGCGAAAGATGCCGATGGCAAGGAACAGCACCAGCAGACCGTAACCAATGCCCTGCATGGCTCCGTTGACGGTCTGGATCGTCTGCCAGATGGTGCCGCCCTTGAACGCCTGCGGCGATTGGGTCAGCAGCGACCACATCTCCGTCAGCTTGTCGTTCCATACGCCGAAAGCATAGTTGAGATTGTCAATGATCCAGTTGTTGCCCATGGCTTACACCGCGCCGATCAGCGTCAGGATCTCCTTGGCGAAGGTAATAAGCAAGCCACCAAACAGACACAGCAGCCCCTGCGTCCGCTGGCTGGCGTCGTGGCTTTGGATGCTCATGCCCACCTGCACGATGCCCCAGCCGAGAATAATGATGCCGATGGCCTTGATGATGGAAAAAATAAAATCAGACAGGTTGTTGACGATGGTCAGCGGATCACCGCCGGTGGCGTAGGCGGTGGTGGCCGTCAGCATACAGATACACAGGCTCAAAAGAAATATGCGGCTTACACGCCGCACCACAGATCGTTTCATTCCGTAAATCCCTCCAATAAGATCAATTCCTCCAGCGAGATGAATGCTGCGCTCATGTCGGCGCAAGCATAGTCCGCCAGCTTATGCACATAGGGCGCGGCTCCGCCGTCCTCCGTCCGGCTCAAATTTGGATGCCGCAGGATGTCGTATTTCTCGTCCATCACAGGCCGTTCACCACGGATGAACAGCAGCGCGTAGCGGTTGTCCATGGCCCGTACCTCATCCGGCGTCATCAGGTCACGGGCCAGCTGCTGGCGGCTGACGGAGGTGGAGCCGTTCCGTCCCTTGGTGGTGCTGGTGTGCCGCACGTCCAGTGTCTCCTTGCCCAGCAGCTCCGAAATGTACTTGTGGGTAGACTGCTCGTTGCCGCCCAGATACAGCAGCGTATCGGCGTTACCCAGCAGTCCCTCCCAGTCATCCTTGAACAGCGCCTTCAGACCGGATATACTTTGCAGAACGATGGTGGACATGATGTTGCGGGAGCGCATGGTGCTTTGTATCTTTACAAAGTCGCTGGGCAGCGCCACGTTGCAGAACTCGTCCATCATCAGCCGCACAGGAACAGGCAGCGGCCCCTGATGAATCTTGTCCGCCTGATAGTACAGAGACTGAAATGCACAGGTATAGAGCATCCCCACCAGATAGTTAAAGGTGCTGTCGCTGTCGGGGATAACGGCAAAGACAGCCTGCTTGCGCTCTCCCATCAGGGAAAGCTCCATTTCATCGTGGGAGGTAATGTCCCTGATCTGCGGGATGATGAAGGCCGACAGCCGCACCGCGGCGGTAATGAGGATGGAACGCGCTGTTTTGCCCGCGGCCTGCTGAAAAATATGGTATTCCCGTACCGCGATGTGGTCAGGCTCCTCGTCCTCCAATGCCTCAAACAGCAAATCCAGCGGGGAGCGATACGACTCATCCTCCTCGCTTGCACCGCCGTTCTCCAGCATATACAGTACCGTTTCAAAATTCTGCTCCTCCGGTGGCGCTTCATAGAGCAGGTACAGCATCAGGGCGGTGTCCAGCGCCACCTCTGAGCGTTCCCAGAACGGGTCGCTCTGCTGGGCGTTTTTGGGCGTGGTGTTCTGGATCAGGTTATTTACCAGTTTCATCACGTCCTTGGCGTCCCGTATGTAGGAGAAGGGGTTGAACGCATCGGAGTGCTGCGGGTCGATGAGGTCGAATACCCGCAGCACATACCCCTCCTTCAGCAGTAGCGGCGCAAGGGCGCGCAGCATCTCACCCTTCTGTCAAGTGGTTTTGAGATATTTTTTGAAAAATCTCCAAAGCGCATAGCTGTGCGTAAAGTCAATCAGGCAACCTCTGCTTCCTGCAAAGCCATTGCTTCTTTTGTAATCAGAGCCTTTACAAGCTCTTCCTGCGTGTGCTTTGCGTTCTCTGCGGGCATTGCGTTGACAACGAAAATCGTGCCGCCGATTCTCTCCACAAAGCCGGTTTTCATATTCTCCACGGTCATACCTCCCTCCGTAAAAATAGGGGCGTCCGTTTCCGAACGCCCCGTTACCAGCCGAAAAAAGATTATTCCTTTTCATAGATTGTTTTCAGTGCAGCATAGAGGTTTCTGCCCTCGTCCTCCGTGAGCGTGATGCCCTTGCCGCAGCGTTCGTGGTTCGGATGCCACTCTCGGATGTCCAGCTTGGCGGCATTGCCGTTCCACGAAATGAAGTTGGCTTCCTTGGTGTAGCCCTTGCCGTTCTCTCCGAGGACGGCGAGGGGCTTGGTGATCGTGCTTGTAATGTCTTTCATTTTCGTACCTCCGTAATTCAAGTGTTGAAGAAGTTAAAAAGTCGGGATAGTAATGGAAGGGATTATCTTTCCCAGTCATTTCTGCCCCGGCGGTGTTTGGATTGTTCTTTTCGGGCGGCTGCTCTATCCTCCCGTTCCTTGCGTTCCTGCGCTTCCTTGATACTGAAAAGCTCCTTGACCTTCTCTACAAAGACCTCCACCAGCTTTGGGAAGTGTTCCAGTGCCTGCAAAAACGGCTGGCATTTTTCTTTGAGCCGGTCATAGCGTTCCTGCAATCGTTCCACGGCAGAGGACGCATTGAAATATTGCCTTTGATAGTAGGAAACGCTGCTTTTCAAATCTTGGATTTCACTGCGGCTTGTGATACCCTCCTTGGCAAGTGCCGTGAGCTGTTGATAATCGTCCTTGGAAACGGCAATCTTGCCGGTAATGGTTTTCTGTCCCATTCCCTCAATCTCTGCCATTGTCTTGCGGACTTCGTGGGCAGGTTCATAGCGCACCTGCTCGGCTTCAATGCGTTCCTGAATGTGGGCAAGTCGTTCCTTGTCCTTCTGAATTTGATAATCCAGGCTGCTTAAATTCTCCGCTGTGCTGCCCAATACGCCACGCTCAAAGCCGGTGAAACCCGCTTCGGTCATATGCGCAAAGAGCTTGTCTTGCAGAACAGAATAGGACTTGCGGAACATCGGCTTTCCGTATTTGCTGATAACCTGCTGCCCGTTTTCGTCCAGCAGAGGAACGGTGTTCTTCCACTTCTTTGAGTGGGAAACTTGGTTGATGACCTCCTTGACCGTACCTCTCAGGGCTTCGTCCTTGCAGCGTTTCGACCACAAGATTTCTTTTCGGACGGTGGGGATTGCCACGATATGCAGGTGGTAGTGGTAGACCGGCTTGCCCAGTTCTTCGGACACCGCCTTGTTGATTTCATCGGCGTGCATAACCGCCGACACGATGTTGTCCTCGCCGTAAATCTCACAGCCGAAACGGTAAGCTTCCTCGTAGAACTGCCTGGCATATTCGTAGCCGCCGTGCTCCTCAAAGTACCTTGTGTTCACATCAATGACCAACTCATTAAAGATCGTTGCCCCGGCTTTCTGTCCTCTTGTGGAGATTTTGCCCTCGTCAATGAGCCGCTGGAAATACTCGTTGTAGGTCAGACCGCCGGTGTCCTTGAAGTGAACATTGCGGGCAATTTGCTCGGTGTCCACATTGAGATTTGCGTAGCTTTCGTTCTTGCGCTCGTTGTGTCGCTCGGTTTTCTGCGCTCCCTCTGCGGAGATTTTCTCCACTCGGATAACGCTCCAATTTCCTTCCGCCATTCTCATCACCTCCAGTCAGCGGAAAGGGAGGGGGTGCGGGTTACGCAACTTTTTCAAAGTGCGTAACCCACTATGACACTTTCAGCTTCGCTGCAAAGATGTCGTGGGCAAGGGCTTTCCTCCCTTGACCTCCCTCAAAACCTCAATCAAATAGGCAGGTCGTCCTCGTCCGTGACTTCCTGCCCATTCTCAATCGGTTTTTCAACCTCCGGCAAAGTCCAGTACCAAAGAAAGCCGTCCTTCACAGAGCGAACTCCGGCTTTCTTTTTGGACTTCTTGTAGGTTGATTTCTTGAAGCCTGCGGCTTCAAGCTTTGCTTCGCAATCGGAAGCCAGCCGCCTACCGCCCGCCAGCAGGGAACGGATAAAATCCGTTGCCGCTTCCTCACGGGCATTCGGTCTGCCCATCCTCGGCGCAGAAGCAGAGAAAGCGTCCTCCGCACTCAACTCCAGCTCGTCAAGAAAGTTTACGCCCTTGTCGGCTACCTCAAAGAGAATAGCGGAGCCCATCGGTGCAAGATTGCTCTTGACCTGCACCAGATAACGCTCGGCGGGGTTCTGCTTATTTGCCGTGCGTGTGACGGCAAGAATACTTCTCGCTGCACCGGCAATGTCGATAGAGCCATTGGTGCGATAGAGGGGGCTTGTGTCCTTCGCCTTGTTCATATGGGCGATGATAACGATGGCGCAGCCAGTGTCCTTGGCAACGGCAATCAGGTGGTTAAACTCGGCTCTCGTCTCGTTGGCATTGTTCATCGAGCAAGTGTCACCGATATACGAACTCATCGGGTCGAGAATCAGCAGCTTGGCGTGGTACTTCTCCACGGCTTCACGGATACGGTCATCCCCGAAGGTCAGACTCTTTTCGTCCTCCTTGATGAAGATGAGCCTGTCTCCATCACCACCTGCCGAATTAAATCTCGGCACAACGGTATCGTCTGCATCGTCCTCGGTGGTCTGATAGATAACGGTCATCGGCTCGCCGCTCTCGTCCTCATCGGCAAAGGGAAGCGGTGCTCCCTTGGAAAGCAAAGCGGCAAGAGAAAGCATCAGCTTACTCTTGCCGTCTCCGGGGTCGCCTTGCAGCAGTGTGACCTTGCCGAAAGGAATATACGGATACCACAGCCAGCGCACTTCTTTCGGGGTGATCTCGCTTGCCTTGATGATTTCCAGCTTTGCAGGAATGTTGTTTGGATAGTCTGTCATTGTCTTGTTCTCCTTTTCGATAGATAGTGTGGGCATTGGATAACGGTGGCACGGAAGCTCTGCTTGCAGCTCCTTTCGCATTTTCTGCAAAGCTCGTTATATTTCTTCCTGCCACGCTCATCAAGAAAGAACGCCCATTCTCTCTTGAGGTATTTCGGCATACGGGGCATAGCGGACACCTCCTTTTCGCTGCCGAATTGCCGATTTGCTCCCGAAACGCAGAAACGCCCAAAACCTGACCCCGCTGTATGGTTTCGGGGCGATTTTGGGCGTTTTCTTTCGATATGAGCGGCTTTGTTTTAGCGGCGGTATCCTTTACCGCCAACCATTCAAAAGCCGCTGTTTGTCGCTTCCGGGTAACAAAAAAGCGCCGTATTGCTACGACGCTTTTGTCTTGCTCGGAAGATGGAGCAAGGGAACACTATTCAATTATCTGTTGTACTTTTTCTTTCTGCTGACAATCGTTGTGCCGATGGCTGCACCGCCGCTGACAAACAGCAGAGCAATCCACAACAAAAGATTGGAGTTATCTCCCGTCTGCGGAGACTTGTCGGCGCCGGGTTTGACGGTGCCGCCGGGCAGCTTCGCCGTTACGGTTTGAGCCTTGGTGATTTCCTGTGTTGCTTTGGCGTCCTTGTAATACTTCTTGCAACCGGAGCAATACCAATACTCGATGTTGCCCTCGGCGGTCCTGGTCGCCGCCTTGGCCGGGACGTGCTTTAAGTCGGCGTGGTTCTTCGCATCAAGCTCGCCGTAGGTCTTTCCGCAGACCGCGCACTTGGCCTTGTCCTTGCAGGTCGCCGTCCCGCCGGAGCAGTCTTTGGTTTCGGAGCCAGTGCAGCCGTCCACCGTGCATTTACGGGTGTGCGTGCCGTCGCCGTTCGATGTCCATTCGCCGAAAGTATGCCCGTCGTTTACCGTTACGGTCATCTCGGCGGTGTTGCCCGCCTTATCGGTGACGATGATTCTCTGCTCGCCGTCCGCCGAAGAGAGGACAAAGCTGCCGTTTTTGTCAAGCGTGACCTCCGTGCCGTTTACGGTGACGGTGTCTACATACTTCTCGTCAACGGTGAGCGTCTGCGCCTCGCAATAGGTCTTGCCGTTCTCAATGCCGGTGATAACGGGGACTGTTCCGTCAAGCACGATGCCGTTTGTGTTAATGTAGGCAACGTTTCCGCTGGTATCGGTCAGTTTTGCATAAATAACATACTCGTTATCGGGATTGATACTGAACGGTGCGGAATATGCCGTAAAGGTCATTCCCGCAAGTTCCGTTTCGGTAAGCGCCTTTTCGCTCAGCAAGTATTCAATTGTCACCGTCTCGCCGCTGTTGTCAGTGGCCGTAACAGTTACCGTCTGCGTATCCTTAAAGAACAAACCGAAGGTGATGGTGTTGAGGAAAGACTTCCAGCCGTTCTCGCCGATTTTGATTTCGCCGGTGGGCTTTTCGCTGTCTTTCCACTGTGCGGTGATTGTGATGCTTTCGGCGGGCATGGTGGCGGGAATTGCCTTATCCCAACCGATGAAGGTATAACCCTCTCTTGTCGGGTCGGCAGGCGCGGTAATCTGCGTGCCGTAGTCCTGCGTGATGGGCGCAATCTCGCTGCCGCCGTCGGTGTCGAAGGTGATGGTGTACGAATTCGCCGTCCACTTGGCCGTCAGGGTCATGTTTCCCGTCACAGCGGTGTTGAAGTCATACTTCGTGTCGTCCAGATACCAGCCCGTGAACTGATAACCTTGTCTGCTGGGTACATCCGGCTCAATAGCTTTCTCGCCCGCCTGGACGATCTGCGTGGCATAGGTTCCACCCAAAGCCCCGTAAGCATAGGTCACGGTGGCGGGGGTGACGTTGGGCTCAGGGGTGTTGGTCGTGTCGTTGATCACATCGCCGGTATCGATGGGCTGGCCGCTGAGCTTGGCGTTCTTTTCCAGAGTCAGCCCGCGATAGAATGTGCCGCCGGAGACATGGCACTCCGTGGTGACAGGGCCGTAGAACGTGCCGCCGGAGAGGTTGCCGCAGAATTTCTCCCACGCTGTGCCCATGTTCCCATTAGAGTCCGTCACGGTGACGCTGCCATGGAAAATACCGCCCCTTATGTCGCCCTCGCAGGAGACGTCGCCGGTAAAGACCGTGGTAGGCTTCCCGTCCGTGTGGTCGATGGCGTTGGTGGCCTTTACGGAGTCTGAGTAGTTATTTTTTGTGCCAATCTTGTTCGTTCCCACATACACCGTGCCCTCCACCCGGCCGCCGTTGGCATAGAGGAAGCAGCCGGGATGGTTGACGGTATAGGTCGACTCAAGATCCATATAGACCGCAGCGCCGTTGGTGGCTTTGCAGCCCGTGATGCGGGCGTTCTCCCCCAGCTCCAGCTCAGCAAAGCCCATCAGGGCCACGCCGCCGCCGTTTTCCGCCTCACAGCCGGAGATCGCAGCGTTCAGAACAGGTATCTGGTCTGCGTGGCCGCGGACCAGCAGGCCGCCGCCGCGTTTGCTTGCCTTGCAGTTCTCGATGCGGCCGCCGGTGATCCGGACGGTACCCTCGGATGCCGAGATGCCGCCGCCGGACATGGCAGAGCAGCCGCTGATGACGCCGCCGGACATGGTGACGGAGCCGGCCTTGGCATAGATCGCGCCGCCGTTGGCGCCGTTGTTGGCGGAGAGGACGCAGTTCCGGATGGCGCCGCCGGTCATGGTGACGGAGCCGCCCTCGGCATAGATGCCGCCGCCATACGCGGAATTCGCTCCGCTCTGGACGCCGCAGGCATAGATGGTGCCGCCCGCCAGCACGAAGGACGCGCCCGCCTCCACATACACGCCGCCGCCATAGTAATAATAGATATGATAGCCGCCACCGCCGCCGTCATACCGGTAGCCCTTGCCGCCGGTGATGAGGCCGCCTGCGGGCAGGGATGCGTCGCTGTGGGACGCCGTGGGGGCGCTGTCGGTCAGGGTCAGGGTGCTGCCGCTGGTGACGCGGAAGATGCTGTCGGGCTGTGCGCTCTGGTCAAAGCGCAGGACGTGGCCGTTCAAATCTACCGTGGCGTCGCCTGTGACCCGCAGCGTACCGGAGATGGTCACGTCCTCCGCCAGCGTATACACGCCGTCTCCCAGGCCGTTGGCCAGATAGGTGTCGATGTTGTCCGCTTTCAACTTTGTTCCGGCGGTTCCGGCAAGCGCCCGCGCTGATACGCTGGTGTCCTCGCCCACGGTGTAGGCCGAGTCCTCCGCCAGTGCCTGCACCGGCAGCAGCGTCAGCACCATGCAGCACATAAGCAGGATACTAAGTATTCGTTTCTTCATGTTGTTTCCTCCGTTTCGCCGTCCCTCGACAGCTTAAAATCGTATTTCATTTCCAGCATAGCAAACAGCTTATACATAACCTCTGTGGCAATCGCCTTGATATCCAGCGATTGGATAAAGGCAAGCACCCTTGCCTGTTCCTCCTCCGGCACCCGGTACACCCGCATCGCCGCCGTCAGAAAACGGCTGAGCTTGCGTTCCAACGGGAAATGAATGTCGCATTTTCGTGCCATATAATTGCGCATCAGCCCCGCCGTGCCGATTTCCATCTCGTAAAAGTCGCTCTCGGTATTATCGGGAAAATTCACGCCGAAAATCTGCTTCAGCTCTGCCGTGGTATGCAGGTAGATATACTCCGATGTTTCAGGCAAGGAGTAGGATTCGATGTAGATCTCCCGCAGGTTCTCGTTCAGCTCGGTCAGTGTCAGCTGGATCGCCGTTTCCACCGCATAGGCGTAAACCGGCGGCAGCTTGGTGTCTGCAATGCTTCTCGCCACGCCGAACTGTCCGCCGAACATCGTCTCAGTCAAATCCAGCAAAATTTTATCCTTGGTGGGAAACAAATTCAAATAGCTTCCCCTTGCCACGCCTGCCTCCTCCACGATCTGACTGACAGAGGTGTTTTTATACCCCTGCTCCAGAAAAAGACGGACGCACACGGTCAGTATTTTCCTCTTTGTTTCACTGCTGTCTCTACGCAAAAATAGCACCTCTTCCCAAATATCTTAGTACGCATACCAATAGTATATAATATCATGCGCAAAAAAGCAAGCGGAATTTGAAGCTCACCACCGCAAATTGTGACATTTCCGCAAACGCCGGTTGCTTCCATTACCCGCGAAGCGTATGGTCTTGTGCATACTGCCAGAAAAGGAAAAGCCGCCGTCTGTTGACAGCGACTTTTCTTACTTAGTATTAACAGTATATAAGCTCGCTCGAAACGATTT
>OKSO01001032.1_pt1 | contig 10224 bp, 9 predicted proteins | sample 1606241 | NCBI WGS metagenome assembly OKSO01 (sample SAMEA3879540, study PRJEB24766) | human gut metagenome | biome: human-associated habitat; feature: feces | place: USA | collected 1985/1987
CCGGCAAGTGTGGAATTTGTGCGCAAGCAGCGCACAAATTATGCGCGCAGCCGGGCGCAGCCTTTTCAAACGCGAACCAATCCCTCTCGGTTCGCGTTTGAGAGCTTGTCAAAAAGTATTTTTTGACAAGCTCAAGCGCCGCCGGAGCATATCCGGCGGCGCTTTTGCGCGGATATAAAAGGCGGAAGGGCTACACGCCGAGATTTTTGACGATCAGCGAGACGCCGGACAGCACCAGCAGCAGCGCCACGAGCCTGCCTGCTGTTTTTTCATTGAGGCGGGCGCTGCTCCGCATCCCGAGCCACAGCCCCAGCAGCGCAAACGGCAGAAGCAGCAGCGCCGTCCGGAGCGTTTCCGGCGTGATGAGCCGCAGGCAGCTGTAGAGCACGATGCGGAACGTGTTTTCCGCCACAAAGACCGCGCTGATGTTCGCCTTGAAGCCGTTCTGGTCGTCGGTCACGCGGCTGACATACGCTGCCAGCAGCGCGCCCACGCCGAACAGACCGCACAGCACGCCCGCCAGCACGCCGATCAGCACAAGCAGGAGCTTCGAGCTGCGCAGCTTGCCCTTCTGACGCTCACGCAGCAGCATCTCCGCCCCGAGCAGCACGATCACCGCGCCGAACACGACCTTGATCGCCCGCGCGTCCACATGCTTGAGCAGCAGCGCCCCCGGCACGCTGCCCGCCAGAACGAGCGCCGCCAGCGGCAGCCAGACCCGCGCGTTCAGCTTTTTCCGGTTTTTCCACGTCAGGATCACATTCGTCGGATAGCCGACCAGCAGATCGACCGGCGAGATATTCGCATTCGTCGCAGAGCCGAAGCTCAGGATCGAGGTAAAGACCAGCGTGTTTGCAAAGCCGCACAGGCCCTTGACGAAATAGGCCGCGGCGGCCGCGAGCATCCATAAAGCCATCTATCTTCCCTCCGGGAGCGTTTTAGGGAATACGGGTCACCATCTGTTTTCGACCTTCTCCGCAAAGCCGAAGAAGTCGCGCACCGGCAGCACCGTTCCGTCGTCCAGCGTGACGCGGCCCGTGAAGCGGCCAAAGACCTGATGCTGGTTGGACTGGACGATGAGCGCGGAGGCAAGGGCGCTGCGGTCGAGAACGGGCGTGAAGTCCATGTAGAAGCGGTTGTCGTCACTGGTGAACGTCCACGGCTTCAGGTAATCCTCTCTGCCCTTGGCATTTTTGGGGATGTTGAAGTGTACGTCGCCCAGCTTGTGCAGCTCGCCGTCGTAGAAAACGGCGTTTTCCGTCGCGGCGGTCGTGTTTCCGAAGCCGTAGCCGATGTTCCAGCCGAACGGCACGCCGTCAAGCTCGCCCGAGGCGCTGCCCCAGTACCATGTGTTCCGGTACGTCCACACGCCGCGTCCCCAGTCGAGCACGGCAAAGAACCGGTCGGGCGTCAGCTCGATGCGGCGCTTGCCGAGCTGGATCCAGCCCTCGGCGCGCATACAGTTGATCTTCTGGTTGTAGTAAAAATGCTTCGGCTTGTCAAACGGCGTGGCGATGACCATGCTCTGCTTCGGCGCGTCCGTCAGGGTGACAACGCCCTCGATCATGTCGCCGTCCAGAAAGTTTTCCATGTGGAAGCTCAGCCGGCGCGCGCCGTCCTCATGATAAAACGCCAGCGCATAGCCGCCGCGCGCGATCTCGCTCACGCCCTCGGCGGAGCTTTCCGGCAGGCCGGTCTTTCCGAGCGGCAGCAGGCGCATCGGGCTTTTTGTCCGCTCCCACTTCCCGTCAAAATCGAGGAAGGAGACGGAGTCGAGGCCCATATAGCCGTTGTCCGAGATGGTAAGCGCCAGACCGATGTGACCGTCGGTGACAAGATAGTAGTCCCATTCCTTGATGCGGAGCTTTCCGGCGCGGACGGCCGCGCGGCGGTAGACCGGCAGCGGCGACGACGCCCAGCCCGGCTCGTTCAGGTCGCCGGCCGCATTCAGAAGCGGCGCGGCGCGCAGGATCTCGTGATTTTCTCTCATACTACATCCTCCTTCGGCAGATGATTTTCCAGAAAGTCCTCCATTGCGGACTGAACGCGCGGCGGATCGGTGAGATAGGCGCGCGCGTGCCCCGCGCCGCTGATCAGCAGCAGCTTCCGCTCGCCTGCGCAGGCGTCATACGCCTCCTGCGACATGCGGCAGGGCACAAAGTGGTCGGCGCTTCCGTGCAGGAACAAGACCGGCAGGCTCGTGGCGGCCACGGCGTCGGTCGTGGCGCACTCGTGCAGAGAAAAGCCCGCGAAAACGCGCGTGAACAGGTCGGTCGGGTGCAGCACCAGACCGGCAAGGAGCCATTTGCAGCGCTCGTTCAGAACGCACTTCATGATCGCATAGGGCGAGGAGAAGCCGCAGTCGGCGATGACGCCGCGCACGTTTGCCGGGAACGTGAAGCACGAGGCCAGCAGCACCGTGGTCGCGCCCATCGACATGCCGGAGAGGAACATCGGGTGCTCCGCGCCGAGCATCTGCGCAAGATATGTGACCCACGACAGCACATCGTAGCGCTCGCGCACGCCGAAGGTCATATACCGCCCCTGCGACGCGCCGTGCGCGCGCTGGTCGCAGAGCAGGAGGTTGTAGCCCTGCCGGTGCAGGAACTCCAGCTCCGGCCCGAAATCGAGCAGCCCCGACGAGCGGTAGCCGTGAAAGAGCAGGATCGTGCCCTTTGCGTCCTCACGCGGCAGAAAGCGCGCGGAGAGCATCTTGCCGTCGTAGCTCATGACGCGCAGCGTCTGCGGCTTCTGCGCGTAGAACCAGTCGGAGGAAAAAACAAAGTCCTCCGCCCATTTTGCGCGCGAGGTGCCGCGCAGATATTCCTCCGTCAGCGCCTGCGGCGGAAGCTCGCGCCGGACGCAGGCGATCTCAAAGCCCGCAAGCCCCAGCGCCAGAAAAATCAGAAGAATGCCAAGCAATATCCAAAGCCAGACCATAGGGTCTCCTTTCATTTCAGGCGCAGATCATGCAGCCTGTTTCCCGAGACGGGAGAAATAGCGGAAAGTCATCGGCCAGACGCAGCCGGCGAGCATCACCAGCAGGAAATAGCGCACCGCGTCAGCGGGGCCTGCGGGCAAAACGGCGTGCAGCGGCGCCTTGAGCAGCGTCTTGACCGCCACGACGAGCCCGAGCCCGAGCACGACCTTGAGCACCTGCGCATACCAGACGGCACGGACCTCAAAGCGGACGTATTTCTTTTCGATGAAATACACCGGCAGCAGCGCCAGCACCGCGCCCGTCAGTGTCCATGCGTTTTTGACGGCGTGGCCGAGATTGCTCGCATCCTCCGAGCCGGGCGCAAAGTCCGCGCGCAGCCCCGTCACATAGCCGAGAAACACGCCCGCGAACGCGAGCGCACCCGCCAGCAGCCACGGCATCGCCTTGTGCATGGCGCGCTCCGTTCTGAACGCGGGGTAGAGCGCCGCCAGCAGCGCCGCCGCCATCAAAAACGCCACGCCGACGTCCAGCGGCGTGTGAACGCCGAGATACATCCGCGAAAACGGCACCAGCACGACCAGCGCGATGCACGTCCGGCGCACCCAGCGCCGCTTCGTCATGGCCGCCGCCGCACCGAAGGTGCTCACGGCGTTCTGCGTGTGGCCGGACGGGAAGGAATACCCTGTTGCGGCGGCGCGGGCGCTCTCCACGATCGTGAAGTCCGGGTCGAGCACCCACGGACGCGGGATGCGGCACGCGATCTTCAAAAACTGATTGGCGATCGTGCCGAACAGCCCGGCGAGAAAGGCATAATAGCCGGTGCGCTTGTCCACGCACCAGAAAAGGATGAACGCTGCCAGCATGAACGCGATCTCGTCGCCGAAGTAGGTGACGACGCTGAAAAACGCACTGAACGCGGGCAGGCGGATCCCCTCAAGCAGGCGAAGAAAACCCATATGAAGTCCTCCTGTCAAATTTGCTGCCTGTAGTATAGCATCTTTTCTTCCAAAATGGAATATGCCGGAGTTCTTGCTTTTTCTCCGAAATCGGCTATACTGTAAGAAACGTGACAGAAAGGAAGACGCAGACATGTTTTCACAAGAAGAACGCTGCATTTACGGAAGAAATATGCTGCTGGAGGTCATCTGCCAGCTTCGCTTTCCCGATATTCTGAAGATCGAGGCGCAGGAGCCCTACGCCTTTCAGGACGCCATCCGCGGCGAATATCCGCAGTATGCCAAGAAGGTCGAGCAGCTTCCGCCCCAGCCGGTCGGCGGAAAGCTCCAGCCGCAGGGGACCGTCAACAATTATCAGTTCATCTCCGCCGACGGCCACTGGAAGGTGAGCCTGACGAAGAATTTCATCGCCCTCTCCACCCACGCCTATACCCGGTGGGAGGAGTTTGCAAAGCGGCTCGACCGCATCCTCGCCGCCTTCATTCAGGCGTATCAGCCCGCGTATTTTTCGCGCGTCGGCCTGCGCTACATCAACGCCTTCCGCCGCGAGGAGCTGGAGCTTGCGGACACGCCGTGGCGCGAGCTGATCCAGCCCGGCTACCTCGGCCTGATGGGCGACGACGACGCACAGGAGAGCGCGTTTTTTAAAAATGAGCAGAGCATCACCGCCGCCATGCCCGGCGGCGCAAAGTGCAACATCAAGTGCGGCCCCGGCACGCTCCGCAAGGTGAACAACCAGACGCACCAGTCGCAGGAGCAGAAGGTCTTTATGCTCGATCTCGACCTGTTCATGGAGGGAAACACCCCGATGAGCCACGCCGTTCCGGCGCTGAATGTGGTCCACGGCAACGCGGGAAGCCTGTTCCGCGGCGCGATCACCGACACGCTCCATGAGGCGATGCAGCCGAAGCGGGCATAAAAGCGCAAGCGTGAACCCTGCGAGGCTTTTTGACAGACTCTCAAACGCGAACCGCGGGGCTGGGTTCGCGTTTGAAAAGGCTGCGCCCGCCTACGCGCATAATTTGTGCGCTGTCTGCGCACAAATTCCACACTTGCCGGGCGTTTTGTGTTTTGCCCGAGGCCGCAGCGTTTAGAAAAAGTGCCGGTGGCACTTTTTTAGCGCAGGCCGAAGCGGCTATGCCGCGAGGGGAAACCACGTGGGGCGCATCGCCTGCGGGCGCGAACTCTACGAGGTTTTTTGACAGTCTGAAGAACGGTACAGCCATCGGCTGTACCGTTCTTCGATTTCTGTGCGGTGCGTCAATTCGGACGCGCCACCGCGTGCAGGCCGGGCGAAGCCCATGCGCCTGCCGGAATTACTTCATGGAGCGCTCGTAGGCCTCGATCATCTTCTTAGACGTGTGACCCATAGAATCGTCAGAGTCGAAAACCCTTGCGGCGTCTGGCTTTTCTGACTGTTCAGCCAAATCACGGGTGATGTGACCCGTGCGGCTTTCGAGTTTCCGGAGGTACTTTTCCGTCGTTTCCCCGGTGAAGATCTTGACCTGAAGCAGCATAGTCGTGTCGTCCTTCGGTGTCACGAAGATCTTGCTGATATACTTGTCGATGAACTCCTTCGTGATGATTCCCTGCGCCGCGTCACGCTGGGCATTCGTCAGGACTCTGCGGATCTCATCGATCTTCTGCTTGAAGGCGTCGCCCTCTGCGGCTGTCTGCTCTAGTTCTGCGATTTCCTTTTCGGCTTCTTCTATTTCACGATTGCAGTCAGCAGTCATCTTCTTGAAATCCGCGTTCGTAATACTGTCGTCTGCGGCAAGCTGCAGGAGCTTGTTCTTCTTCCGATTTGCCTGATCGATGATGTTATTCTGCTGTTCGATCTTTTTCCGGAGCAAGCCGTGCTGCGTCAGCTCGTTATACATACGGATGTATTCTTCGACCATCGCATCGGCATCGGCAGACGTATCGCGGAATACCTCGAACAGAAGCGGTTTGATCTCGCTTTCGTAGATGGCAAAGGATTTACAGGAATCCGCGCCGTTTTTGATCTTGCCGGAGCAGAGCCATTTGCTGTTCTTTCTCCCGCGCTTGTCCTCGGATTCGCGGCGGTAGTAAGGCTGCCCGCACTCCGTACACCATAGCTTTCCTGTCAGGAGATTGGCGTGGTTGCAGACGCCCTGCCGCGCTTTCACGTCCTCGCTGCGCTTTTTCAGGACGGCGTTCGCTGCGTCCCAGATTTCCTCAGACACGATCGCCGGTACGATCTCGCCTGTTTCGTCCTTGAACATGACCCATTCCTCCGGCGGGAGGAATTTCTGCTTCTTCGTGAACATGTCCACGACCTTGACCTTGTTGCCGACGTAGTAGCCCTTGTATTTGGGGTTGGAAATCAGGTTGGACATGGTGGTGTGCGCGATTTTCTTGCCGTTGTGATTGCGATAGCCTTTTTCCCAGAACAGCGTTTCCAGCTGCTTCATGGAGTATTCGCCGGTCGCGTAAAGTTCAAACAATTCGCGTACCATCGGCGCTTCCGTTTCGTCAATGACCAGCTTCCCGTCCGCTTTTGTGTAGCCGAAAATGCGGCTGTTGCCGAGTACGACGCTCGACTTGATGGCCTGCTGGTGACCGAATTTCACACGCGAGGACAGCTTGCGCAGTTCATCCTGCGCGATAGATGACATGATGGACAGGCGCAGTTCGGCATCCTCATCGAATGTGTTGATGTTGTCATTCTGAAAAAATACGCCCACGCCGCAGCTCAGGAGCTGGCGCGTGTAGCGGATAGAGTCGAGTGTGTTTCGGGCGAAGCGGGAGATTTCTTTGGTGATAATCAGATCGAATTGACCTTCAGCGGCATCCTCGATCATGCGGTTAAAGTTCTCACGTTTCTTCGTAGAGATACCAGAAAGCCCCTCGTCAATGTACCCCGGCACGAATGTCCACGGGAGATTCCTTCGGATCAGATCCTCGTAGTAGGAAACCTGATTGCCCAGTGAGTTCAGCTGCTCGTCACTCTCAGACGACACACGCGCATAGTAGGTCACGCGCAGCGGCAAATCGTAAATGGACTTTGTTCTTAGCTCCATTCTGATCGTATGTATGTCCATTTGGTGCGCTCCTTCGTTTTTCGTTTTATCATGTTTTTTCTACCATATCACACCTGCGCGAAACAAGCAAGTGTGAGTTTCTGACAGGAGCATCACGTCAGGACGCTCCTGTCAACTCCATTGGAGGCGGACAGCGCCAATGCGCTGATTTTGTTTTTCATGCGGTTGCGTTCCGTCTCCGTAATCAGTCCGGCTTCAAACAGAACCTGATTGTAGTAGCTCAGCCAGAGCTGTTCGGCAAGCTCTTTCTTTGCCTGCTCCGGCGACGGTTTCCTCTGTGTACTGATGCTGTCCACCTCCTTTTTTGTTGTAAGTATTCCCAGCGGAAATTAGAATCATGCAGTTCTTCTTCGCCACCCCCAACGTCTACATCGTGTCCATTCGCATTTCTTCATGGTCGTCCTCGGCGTGACCGAGGGCGGTTTTCTTTTGCCGGAGCTTCTTGCGGCGCTTGCTGTCGATGTGCAGAGCTATAGTCGTTCCGTCACGTGTCGGCGCATCATCCGTCATCTGCTCCACAGCACGGCCAAGCTGCACAGCGCCGCACACAAGATCACTGCCGTAATCGAGATCCACGCGCAGAGGCAAATTTTCTTCTTCGCCGCCTGCGTCATATTGGAAAGCCGCTGATTCGTTTCTTTCGTCACTGTATTCAGCGCCGTTTTGGTGCTCTCGGTCAGCTCTTTGCAGGCGGAAGAATACCCCGCGCTCAGGCTCCCAGCCTGTCTCTCGAATTTTTCTGCACTCTCCTGCATCTCGTTCAATGCGGTCTGTGCGTCCTCCCGCGTCAGGAGCGTTTTCAAGTCCGCGTCCAGCTGCATCTGCTGCTGAAACAGATCGTGCTGCATTTTGAGCATCGCGTTCCAGTTCCGCTCCGTGACTATCACGCTGGGTTCCAGCCGTTGCGCCTCGTCCATCAGCTTTTTGTGCTGCGTCAACATTTCTTGTGTTGTCATTCTCCGTTCTGTATCCAAATTCTGCCTCCATATTTTCTTTCCGATATTTCGTCATGTGTAATTTGCTGTCACGGCATTTGCGCCCCTCCGGTGTGGTGTAGGTAATATTTTTCCGTGTCGGTGACCAATTCGCCGCATATCCCTCGGCACGGAGCAGCGCCAGAAATTCCTCGCGCGTTCCGGCATACCGCATACACTCATCGATCACGCGCATGAGCTCCAGCTTCCAGCTCTCGCCCTTCGCTGCCGGATAATACTCCGCGTTGGACATTCCGCGCACCTGTGTCTCGTCCTTCTGAAATTTCGGAAGTCCAAGTTTCTCACAGATCGCATCGTTGTGGGCGCGCAGCGCCTGAATCTGTTCGTCCGCCATGTGAAGCTTCTTGCCGGTTTCAAAATTGACGCTGTTGATGATGCAGTGGGAATGGATGTGTTCGCGGTCGGTGTGGGTGCAGACCAGCACCTCGCAGCCCTCAAAATATCCGGCAAGTCTGCGTGCTGCTTCGTGCACTGTGCGAGGATCAATGTCCGCACCTTTCGGGAAGCTCTGCACCATGTGATAGAACATCACGCCGCCGTCTTTATGGTGCAGCAGCTTCGTACTCAAAAATTCGTCGAACGCCGTTTCCGGTTGACAGCCGATGCCGCTGACGAGTTGCTGTCCATCCCAGAGCGTCTTGCTCATCTGCGACACATACCGCATCACGCTTTTCATGCAGTTGCGCGTCTGCGTTCCCTTTTTGTAGTTCACGAAATGGACGATTGCGATTTGCCTGCACCTCCCTCCTGCAACTCCCGCAGGGCTGTGTTGATCTTGGAAAACTCGTGCACGGCAGAGTCCAGATTGGCGAACTGTACTTTGCCCATGTTCGCCAGTACCGTCAGCTGGTTGAGGTTGTTGCCAATGGCTTTCTGCTGCCGCAGGACTTCCTTTAGCCCATCGAGAATGATGATTTTCTTGCCTAAACAGCAACTGGTCACATAGTCACTTTGTGTCATGTGCGCCTGCGCCGCTTTTCGGCGGATTGTCTCTAAATCCTGTTCTGAGATCCGAATGCTGAATTGTCTGTCTTTTTTCATCTTTCCTCCGTTTTCATTGAAGTGGGTGCGGGCTTCTGCCCGCAAACAGCATTTGGCAGGGAGCCGGGACACCGGCGACTAGCCAAATGCGATGCTGGCTCCTCCCGAACGGGAGGATTTTTCCCGCCGCGGCGGGGCTTTTCTGCGTTTGGCTGGCGTACTGCGTCTGCGTTTTTTCGCGTTGTCCGCACGTCGGCGCAACGTGGGCTTTTTCTGCCGCGCCGCGCACACACTCGCAGTCGGGGCAAAAAACCGCACACAGCGGCAACACGCGCCTCACGGCGCGGTGCAGGCGCTCGGCGCGCCTGCAGGGTCGATTGTGCCGATCTTTTTCACGGGCAGAAAATCGGCACTTTCGGCACGTTTGAGCGAAATCCACCGTTTGCCGTTGCTGCGGTACGTCTCTGCTAAAATCCCGTTTTCTCTTAGAGCCGCAACGCTTTCCCGCACCAGCCGGGTGACCTTTTTGGGCGTGATACCGAGGCTGCCGTCAGGGTCGATCTTCGCAGACAGTGCCGATGGTGAACCGAGGTATGTAGAATCGGCACGGAGCAATTCAGAGAAAAGATGTACGAGTTGAAGCGTTGAAATCTTAGAAGCGCCGCTGCAAGTTTTGCTGTCCTCAAGCAGCTTCCAGACGTGATCTTCCTCACCGAATTCGAGTTTCAAAGTCCGGTCTGGGATGTCACGACCGGTACAATGCAGAGAGGCAATGTTGGCAAGACGCGAACTCTTTTGTAGTACAAACGTTGAGTCCGCCGCGCCGCTTAAGCCTGTCGAGCCGGAGATCATGTTCATCGGATCATCGTCATGGAGCTTGCGCAGGTGGTGAACCAAGAGGATTGCGATGTGCCGCTTGTCCGCAAGTTTTTTGAGCAAGCCGATGTCCTGATAGTCATTCGCGTACAGATTGCTGTCACTGCCCGCGCGTCGAACGCGCTGCAAGGTGTCGATCACAACAAGCTTTGTGGTCGGATGCTCCGTCAAAAACTGCTCGATCTGCTGTTCCAAGCCGTGCTTGAGCGTGTCAGCCATGATCGCAAAATGCAGCGTCGGCGGCGCATCTTCCGTCAGATCGAAGAGCCGTGTCTGGATACGTTGAAACGAATCTTCGAGACTGAGATACAGAACCTCGCCTTGCGTCACTGCAAAATTCCAGAGCGGCTGCCCCTGCGAAACGCATAAGCAGAGCCACAAAGCCAGCCAGGACTTGCCGATCTTCGGTG
>OKSO01001044.1_pt1 | contig 10148 bp, 7 predicted proteins | sample 1606241 | NCBI WGS metagenome assembly OKSO01 (sample SAMEA3879540, study PRJEB24766) | human gut metagenome | biome: human-associated habitat; feature: feces | place: USA | collected 1985/1987
TTTTTCCTTCACCAGACGGCCTACGCCCTCGCCCTCGTTGCCGATGACCAGACCGGTGGCGGGGATAAAAGACGCATCCAGACTGTCCACATCCCAGCTGACATGGCAGAAGGGAGTGGTGATATTGCCCAGCAGGCGGTGCAGCACCGCGGAGAGGCCCTGCTCCTTGATCTCGCTCATGCGGTAAAGGTGAACGCCCTGTTCCGCAATGATCCGCTCTTCGGCGGGGTCGATATCCCGGGCGAAGATGATGTGGACATTTTCCGGGCGCAGGGCGGGCAGCCCCCCGCAGACGGAGGAAAGCTCCTGCCCGCAAAGGCCCAGCAGCGCCGCGATGGGCATGCCGTGGATATTGCCGGAAAGGGAGGAATTTTCGGTGTTGATATCGGTGTGGGCATCCACCCAGACGAGGGAAAGCTCCTCCGGGGAGTAGTGCTGGGCGGTGCCGGCTACGGTGCCCAGTCCCAGGGCGTGGTCGCCGCCGAGGGTGACGGGGAAAGCGCCCTCTCCCTGGGCGGCGGAAACAGCATCCCGGGTGGCGCAGCAGGCAGTCACCACCTCCGGCAGATAGTGGGGGGCGGGCTCCTCCTCCCGGCGGGCGGTCATCGGTACAAAGGAGGAATCCGCCGAGGCGCTGATGCCATTGTGGGTGAGGAAGGAGAGAAGTCCGTTCTCTCCGCTGACGAGAGCCGCGCCGCCCATGGCGCAGCCGGTAGTGCCGCAGCCCAGCTCCAGCGGGGCCGCAATAAGTGAAAACCGCATAGCGGGTACCTTCCTTTCGGATCAATCAAGTTCTTCAGGGATATCTTGGGGTAAAAATCCCCAAATTAAACCGTACCCTATTGTACCACAGCAGCCGGGGAGAAACAACCGGAATTGTGTGAATATTTGGGGCGGGGCGGCTGGGGACACTTGGAGGGAAAGCTGCTGCGAGGGGAGAGTGCGGGCCGCAGGCCCGGCGGCGGAGCCGCCGCAGCGAACGAAGTTCGCTGAAACCGTCCAAAGGACGGTTTGGCCTGCGGCCCGAAACCGGCCCCTTGCAGGGAGCTGCGGGGAAGTGCCGCCTCCGCCCGCCGGCCCGCTGCACTTTTCACAGATTGTTCAGGAAAGCGTCAAATAGAATTTATTGACGGGAGGGGCAAGATGCGATATGATAAAATAGAATCAAAATAGGTGAAATACGCCTATTTGCGCAGATAAACCACCCGTGAAAAGAGGAACCCCACTATGCTGATCTCTCCCTCCATGCTTTCGGCGGATTTTGCCCGGTTGAAAGAAGAACTGGACCGTGTAAAACAGGGCGGCGCCGACTGGCTGCACATCGATGTGATGGACGGGCACTTTGTGCCGAATATCTCCTTCGGAATGCCGGTCATCAAGTGCATCCGCCCGGTAAGCGACCTGTTCTTTGATGTGCATATTATGATAAGCCAGCCGCAGAAATATATCACCGACCTAAAAAAAAGCGGCGCCGATCTCGTCACCTTCCATGTGGAGGCGGAGGGCGACCCCGCCGAGACCATCCGCATGATCCATGCCGAGGGCATGAAGGCGGGCATTTCCGTCAAGCCGGGCACCCCGGTGGAGGTGCTGGCCCCCTACCTGGATGAGGTGGAGCTAGTGCTGGTGATGACGGTGGAGCCGGGCTTTGGCGGGCAGAGCTTTATGGAGGACATGATGCCGAAGCTGGCCTGGCTGCGGCAGCGCTGCCGCCCCGGCACGGTGCTGCAGGTGGATGGCGGCATCAACCGGAAAACGATAGCCGCCGCCGCGGCCGCGGGCGCCGATTGCTTTGTGGCGGGCAGTGACGTATTTGGCCGGGAGGACTACGGAGCGGAGATCACCGCGCTGCGGGAGTTGGCAAGAGCCGCCGTATAACGCGAAGGAAACTCCGGAAAAGTAAGGAGAAATACCATGCAATTGACCGATAAGATATTCAAGGGGCTGTACCGCCGCGGCGTGATGCTGGAGCAGATGAAGGAACCTGCCCTTTCCCGCACCGTGAAGCAGATGGAGCCGGCGGAGCCGTGTGAAAACCCGCGTGATATTGATGCGCTTTCGCCGGATGAGATCCTGCGGGCGGCGGAGGAAGCCGATATCGTGGATGAAACCGATGGCCGACCGCTGGCGGAAAAGCTGCGGGAGGCCATGGGCAGCGGCACTATGCTGCTCATCGATGCCATAGATGACGAGCCGTATGTCAGCAGCCAGATGGGCCCCATGCTGGCCCTGCGGGACCAGTGCGCGGGCGGCATCCGGCTGGCGGCCCGGGCTCTGGGCACCACCGATGCCACGGTGCTGGTCTATAGGCACATCAGCGACAGCGAGGTGGCCATTCCCCGCAATATCGGCGGCATCCCCATCAAGAGGGTGGGCGGCAAATACCCCGCCCAGTGCCAGATGGAGGAAGAGCTGGCTGAGCGATACAGCGGAAAGGGCAGCTGGCTGCTGTGTGGGGCCTGCGCCATGATCCACCTGTACCGGGCCGCGGTGGAGGGCCGCCCGCAGACCACCACCTTTGTGACGGTGGCGGGCAACTGCGTCGGCTTCCCCCGCAATGTGGAAGCCCCGCTGGGCACCCCAGTACTGGAGCTGCTGAAGCTGTGCGGCCTGACCGAGCGCCCCACCCGTGTCATCCTGGGCGGGCCGCTGACCGGTACGGCCACCGAGGATCTGCGGAATGAAAAGGTGGAGCTGAGCACCACCGCCGTTTTGGCTATCCGGGATGATAAGCATGAATACAGCTATACCTGCATCGGCTGCGGGCGGTGCACCGCCGTATGTCCCCAGGGTCTGAACCCCATGAGAATTTTGCAGGAGCTGCGCCGCGGCAACCGCCGGGCGGTGGAGGAGCTGGGCATAGAGGACTGCACCCAGTGCACCTGCTGCAGCTATATCTGTCCCTCCCGGCAGTCGGTGGCAGGGGAGATCCTGCTGTACCGGCAGAAGATGAAAGGGGGCGAGGAGCCGTGATCCGTGAATCTTCCTTGATGGCGCCGTACATCAAGCACCCTACCACCACCCGGGGCATTATGCTGGATGTGATGCTGTGCATGGCGGCCCTTTACCTCATCGCGGCCTTTTACTATGGCTGGCGGGCCGTTATGCTGGGGGTCGTTTCCATGGCGGTGTGCATGCTGTGCGAATGGCTGGGCAGCATTCTGCGGCTGGAGCGCCACAACGCCCATGATATTTCGGCACTGGTCACCGGCATGATGATCCCCCTGATGCTGTCGGCTTCCATCCCGTACTATGTGGTCATCGTGGCCGATGTATTTGCCATACTGCTGGTGAAATACGCCTTTGGCGGCACCGGCTACAACCTGTTTAATCCCGCGGCGGGCGGCCTGCTGTTTGTGACACTGTGCTGGCCGCAGCTGGTCTTTGCCTATCCCGCCACCTTTACCAATCCCGAAGTATTTGGCGAGGTGACGGCGCGTACCACCAATTCCATTGCCTATGTTCTCAGCGTGGGCAGCGTTCCCTCCACCGATATGACCAGCGTGATGCTGGGCCTGCACCCCGGCCCCATGGGCACCCTGAACGGCCTGGTGCTGCTGGCCTGTATGCTGTACCTGGCGGCCCGGGGGAGCATCCGGCTGTGGCAGCCGCTCATCACCCTGGGGGTGGTGGCGGTCTTTGCGGCCTTCTTCCCCCGCGCTGCCTATTCCTCACTGGCCTCCATGTACTATGAGATTTTTGGCACCGCGGCGCTGTTCGGCACTATTTTCATGCTCTCGGAGCCGGTGACCGGCGCCACCCGGGAGGAGGGCCGGCTGCTTTCCAGCATTGTGGCGGGGCTGCTGCTGGTGGGGTATAATTACTTTGGCGCTTACCAGCAGGGCATCCTTTTTGTGGTGCTGCTGATGAATATTATCAACCATCATATTGATACCGTGACCGAGAAGCGGATGCAGAAGGAAAGGAGGGCGCGCTATGCCAAACGAGAAGCTGCCGGAGATCAATGAGCACGATGCTGAAGAGCTGATCCATTATCCGCAGGATGAAGAGCAAAAAGAGCGGCGCTCCCGCCTGCTGCCGGGCCGCTGGACCCGCCGGGTGCAGAAAAGCAGCGCCCGGGCCCAGGCCCGCCGCCGCGTGGCGGAAAAAACCAGTGAGGACCACGCCTACCTGATGCTGGGCGCGGTGCCGTTCTGGGCGGTGGGCGCCACCTCCCTGCAGAACGGCATTATCCTGTGCGCGGTGCTCATTATCCTGATGCTGCCCTGCTCGGCGCTGCATCTTATTTTACGGCGGAAGCTGAACCTGGCGGAATGGGTGGCCCTGCCGCTGACTGTGCTGGTGGCGGCTATGCTGGCGGCTGCCTGCTGTGTGGCGCTGGTGCTGTACTGGCCGGGCGCCTTCGATTCCCTGGGAATCTATCTCTTCCTGCTGGTGGCGGCCCCGGTGCTGCTGCAGGCGGATAGCTATACCGCGGTGGATAACATGCGGGAATTCTGGGGACGGACGCTGCGCTTTTTGCGGGACTTCTGCATTATCATCCTGGTAAGCGGCGCCCTGCGGGAGCTTTTACGCCACAATACCCTGCTGGGCCTGCCTGTGGCGATGTCCATCCGGACCGAGGCGGCGGAGCAGCCCTTCTTCGGACTGATCCTTTCCGGCTTTTTGCTGGCGGTGCTGCGGGCCGTGGAGGCCACGCTGCGCCGGGCTATCCACCGCCGGAGACAGGCGGAGACCGTGGGGAAGGAGGCTGAGGCATGAATCTGGCGCTGAACCTTTTGGGCCTGCTGCTGACGGCGGCCCTGGTGGAAAATCCTTTCTATACCCGCTGCTTTATGGCGGAAACGGTGGATGCCCAGCTGAATGAACGCCGGGATGTGATGCTGCGGAGCATCATCGCGGCGGGGATGTGCCTGCCGGCGGCCATTTCCGGCTGGCTGGGACGGCTGATCTTTACCGGTTATACCGATATTCCTGTTTATCTCAGCACCCCGGCGGGCATCCTGCTGTATATCGTGATCTTTTTGGCGGGCTGCGGTATTCTGTTCCAGGCCACCAAGAATAACCGCCCGACCGAAACCTTTATGCATGCCATCACCCGGGATTGCTTTTCCTTTTTACCGGTGGGTGTACTGCTACTGTGCTGTCTGAACAACTACCGCTGGTATGAGTGCCTGGTATTTGGGCTGGGCAGCGGACTGGGCTACCTGCTGGCGGTGCGGCTGCATATTGTTTTTGCCGACCGGTTGAAATATACCCGCCTGCCCTTTTTCCTGCGCGGGCTGCCCATTCGGCTGATCGGTGCGGGGATGATCTCGATGGCGCTGTTCGGGCTGCTGGGGCATTCGCTGGCGGCGTAAAGGCCATGACTGTAAGGAGTAGAGAAGGATGAAGGAATACAAGGTAAAACGCTACGGACGGGACCGCAGGCACCAAAAAACAGCCGCGACGCTGAAAACGGTGCTGATGGTGCTGCTGATCGCCGGGGCCTGCGCCGCCGGGTGGTTTTTGTATGATCCCATCAGCGCGTGGCTGACCGAAAAGGCCGAGGAGCGCCAGCAGCGTCAGGAACAGCAGCGCCAGGAGGAGCAGAACCAAAATCAGCCGGGGAATCCCGAAAATCCGGGAACCACCGACGAGCCCACCGCGGAGCAGACCGCCCTGCCGGAGAGCTGCGCGGTGCTGGATACGGCGGTGCTGTATGACATGGCGGCGCTGGAGAACCGGCTTTCGGCCCTGGCGGCCAAGGGCTATACCGGAGCGGTATTTACCCTGAAGGATGAGGACGGCCTGGTGCTGTACCAAAGTGCGCTGGAGGATGTGACCGGCAATACGGCCCAGACCGCCCAGCGGTACGACCTCCCGGCGGTTATAGCCAAGATAAAGGCGGCGGGGCTGACCCCCGTGGGCCGACTGTGGGCCTTTGACGACCACACCGCCGGGCGCAAGCTGACCGACGCGACGGTAAAATACAACTATACCGAGACCAACTGGATCCACAACGATAAGGAGGCCGGCGGCCACACATGGCTCAATCCCATGAGCGAGCGGGCGCAGGGGTATATCCTAAGTCTGCTGGGCGAGACCGCAGATAACGGCCTGGAGGTGCTGATTCTGGAGGGGGTGCAGTTCCCCACCGGATATTCGCTGAATCTGGCCACCTACGCCGAAAAGGGCGTGACGGTGGATAAATCCAAGGTGCTGGCGGACTTTACCGCCAAGGCGGCAGCCGCCATGAAGGCCCGGAACGTGAGCCTGTGGACGGCGCTGTGGCTGGGGGATCTTTCCGGCGAGAGCGTGCGGCTGGGCGGCAGCCCGCTGACTGTGATGGCCTCGGCGGAGAATTGCCTGATCAAGGCGGCGCCGGAGCAGTTTGCCACCCGCAAGGCTCCGCTGGAGGAGAGCATCTATACCGTGATGCATCCGTGGTGGTCCTCCCTTTCCAAAAAGCTGCCGGCCGGGGTAACGCTGGCCGCGGAGGTGCAGGGCTATGCTCCCGCGGCGGACCTGTGGCAGGGCAGCGGCTGGGGCGAGACCCAGCGGGCGGAGCAGATCCGGGCGGCGCAGGAAGCCGGCGCGGTGAGCATCCTGCTGGAGCAGACAAGATAATAAAGCAGGGCCGTTTCGCTCCGGGTGGGGCGGGACGGCCCTTTTGCGGGGACTGGCGCCAGGGGCGGGCGGGGCCGCAGGCCCGGCGGCGCGCAGCGCCGCCGCAGCAGTCGCAGACCGCTGAAACCGCCCGGAGGGCGGTTTGGCCTGCGGCCCCGGCCGGCCCCCTGCACAAACCGGCGCAGACAGCAAAAAAGAAAAGCCCTGCATTCGCAGAGCCTTTCCCAACCAAAATAATTTTTATCCGTCAGTCTTTTTGGGAGACCGGAAAGCTGTTCAAAGGGCGGTGGTGGAGACACCGTGCTCCCTTCCTCTGTCTTTATTATATGCCGCCTGGGGGCAGAATTCCGCCTTTTTAATTGAAAATTGGGTTACGATTTGGTGACGGGGAACGGCAGCTGATTGCAAAATGCTTTCAATCAGCTGATATAATCCTCAATGAGCCGGGTCAGCGTTTCATAATCGGGGGCGGAGATGCCCTCAGTCAGCCGCTCCTGGTCGGCCTGGGGCAGCAGACGGGTATAAACATCGAAGATCATCTCCGGGGTGTTGCTCTCCTCCCGGAAGATGGCCAGCCGGCCTTCATAATCACGCAGAAGGTAGCCCGCGGGGCTTTGCGGCTCCTCCGGTTCATCGGGGAGGGGATTTTCGACCGGCCGCGAGGGGGAGATGGGCTCCTCCTGCGGCTGGGGTTCCGGCTGCGGCTGCGGGGTACTCCCGCGGGAAAGAAACGCCAGCACCAGCCCCAGCAGTAGGGCGGCAATGGCCACGGCTAAAGAGAGTACGATCCTGCGGGGCATGGAAATGCCTCCTTTCCTGCCTTTTATTTAGTGGCAGTATGGGCATTTTTTGGCGGAATAGTCAGAAGCGGGCGGAAATTCAAAAAATAGTAACACATAGCGGCCAAAGTGTGCTATAATAACATCGTATATGTGCATAGAGCCGCATGGTGGTTTTTGTGCAGATTTTCCTCTCCCCCGCAAAATGAAGGAGGTAGCAGCTTGAGCTTTAAGGAAAAATGGAACCGGATGAACCGCAAGGCGGACCAGGCTATTAAAAATGCCAAGGCCCGCAAGACGGCGCAGCCGGATACCGATAACACCGGCCGAAAGGAGAAAAAGCCCGGCGGCCATAAGGTGCTGCGGGCCATCGCAGCGGTATGCCTGGTGGGCATTATGCTGATGTGCGTGGCCGGGTGCGTCCTGACGGTATGGGCCTTTGATACCCTGAATACCGACCAGCAGATGCTGGACCTGAGCATGCAGAAGGCCAAGTACACCACCATCTTTTATGCCGATGACGGTGTGACCGAGCTGGCGCGCGCCTACGATCCAGATGCGGGCAACCGCATTTGGGTGGACTATGACCAGATGCCGAAGTGCCTGCTGGATGCCACCGTGGCGGTGGAGGACAAGCGCTTTTGGGAGCACAACGGCGTGGACTTCCTTACCACCTCCAAGGCGGGCCTCAGCGCCATTTTGCAGAAGATCGGTCTGACCGGCTTCTACGGCGGGGCCACCCCCGGCGCTTCCACCATCACCCAGCAGGTGGTGCGTAATATCACCAATGACCGTGCCGTGGATGGCGCGGCGGGCTGGGCGCGTAAGCTGCGTGAGATCTTCCGGGCGCTGAATGTGGAAAAATACTACACCAAGACGCAGATCATTGAGACCTATCTGAACCTGGCCAGCTTTTCGCAGAACTGCTCCGGCATTCAAGCGGCTGCCAATGTTTTCTTCAATAAGGATGTCAGCGAGCTGACCGTGGCGGAGTGCGCCACCATCGTGGGCACCACCAAAAATCCCTACGCCTATGATCCCTTTACCCACTGGGAGGAAAACCAGGAGCGCAAGGAGTATATCCTGGGGCTGATGCTGGAGCAGGGCAAGCTGACCAAGGAAGAGTATAACGCCGCTATGGCGCAGGAGATCGTGCTGGCCACCGGCACCAACAGCAATGCCACCATCCAGACCTGGTTTGTGGACTATGTAACCGATGAGGTGTGCCGTGACCTGGCCGAAAAGCAGGGCATTACCGAGGCAGAGGCATACCAGAACCTCATCGGCGGCGGCTACCGCATTTACACCACCTGCGAGGAGCGGGTACAGGAGATCCTGGAGGACTACTATTCCAGTCCCGATAACTTCCCGCCTGTGAATAACGAGGAATATCCCCAGTCGGCTTTTGTCATCACTGATACCAACGGCGCCCTGAAGGGCATCGTGGGCGGCAACCGCGGCAAGGAGGGCAACCGCATCTGGAACCGGGCCAGTGATACTACCCGTCAGATCGGCTCTACCATCAAGCCCATCACCTCCTATGTGCTGGGCATTGAAAAAGACCTCATCACCTATTCTACCGTGATAGAGGACCGGCAGGTGGTCATCAACCCCGATGAGGTGAGCTACAGCCAGCCGCTGTGGGTGCCCAAGAACGAATATAACAGCTTCAAGGGCTTTGTGACGGTGCGTACCGCCCTCATTCGCTCCATCAATACCGTGGCGGTGCAGATCACCCAGAAGCTGGGCACCACCACCAGCTACGATTTCCTCAAGTATTCGCTGAATGTGGATACCCTGACCGCCGCCGATGACAGCTACAGCCCCATGGCGCTGGGCTCCCTTTCCAAGGGTATGACGCTGGTGAAGCTGGCGGGCGCTTATCAGATGTTCGGCAACGGCGGTGTGCGCACCGAGCCGTACAGCTACACCCGTGTGGAGGATACCTACGGCAATGTGATCCTGGAGAAGAACACCGTTCCGGTCCGGGTCATCAGCGCTGAGACCGCCACTGTGATGAACCGCCTGCTGCAGGAGGTCACCGGGTGGGAGGGTACCGGCGCGGCCGCCAACCTGGGGGCTATGAATATCCCTGTGGCGGGCAAGACCGGTACCACCGATGACAGTGTGGACCAGTGGTTCGTGGGTGTTACCCCATACTATGTGGGTGTGTGCTGGCTGGGTTACGATTCCCGCTATAAGACCGATGAGGCGGGGAACATCCAGTATAATAAATACGGCGTGGCCATCCCCAATTCCATCCGCTATTCCAGCTACCCGCCCCCGAAGATCTGGAAGGCCATAATGAGCCAGGTGCATGAGGGAGCCAGCGGGAAGGCATTTGAGACCAGCAACAATGTGACCGCCTACGAATACTGCAAGCTGACCGGGATGCTGGCCGGGCCGAACTGCACCGAGACTGCCACCGGCTGGTATAAGAATTCCAATATCCCGCAGGTGTGCAGCTACCATAACTACGGCAGCAGCTACGGCGTGCCGCTGGTAGGCATGACCGCCGCCGAATGCGGGGTGGAATATGCCGACTGGTACCTGAATGTAGCGTGGTCGCTCATTCAGCAGTACAAGGCGCAGGGGCAGACGCTTTCGGTGAAGGACGCCATAGAGATGGCGAAGAACGGCACCGTGGCTTACAATGAGCCGGCCTATGGCCCGTTTGAGAGTATCTTTGCGGGGATGCCGTAACCGAATAAAAAATAATTCCTCCGTCGGATCGTGGTGATCCGGCGGAGGATTTTTTTGTGGGGGGAGTTAGAAAGGGGATGGTGCAGGGGGAGGGCC
>OKSO01001052.1_pt1 | contig 10076 bp, 10 predicted proteins | sample 1606241 | NCBI WGS metagenome assembly OKSO01 (sample SAMEA3879540, study PRJEB24766) | human gut metagenome | biome: human-associated habitat; feature: feces | place: USA | collected 1985/1987
CATCGTATCTTCACACGCAGGAGGTCACTGGTTCGAGTCCAGCAGTCTCCACCAAGTCCCGAAATCATTGTTAGACAATGGTTTCGGGATTTTTCTTTTCCCGGATTCTTACCAGATTCTGGCATTTTGACGTACACGCGGATACGCGCTGTTTCGGCTTATTCAGGCTGATTTCGGCTGTTGTAGGTTGCCTTTGGTTGCCAAAGGTTGCCCGCCTCTCGCCCGCAGCGCAGAAGCAGACGTGTTCTCCGGCAGCGGACGAAACATTTTTCAAAAATTTTTGATGAACCGGGTTGACGTAGGCTCTGATACGTGTTATAGTATGGTCAACGTATCACAGCATACGTTTTACAGCCATCCACCACACAACGTGTTTGAAAGGAGAACAGACTATGAGCAGAGAATGGGACAAGAACAACATGGCGACCATGTCCGCAAACGTCAAGAAGGAACTGGCCGAAGATTTCCGGAAGATCGCGGCGGAACGCGGCACGACCCCCGCCGGGCTGATCCGCGGCTTCGTGCAGGCCACTGTTAACCCGGCTCCCGAGGACAGCGACGTAGGCTCCGTATCCTTCCCCGTGAGCTACCGTAACGTTGACCGCATCAATGCGGAGATCGCACATCACAACCCCAACCACATCCCCGGCAACAAGATGCTGGATCACATCCTTGACACCTACTTCAGCATCGCAGAGACCCTGCGTAAGTAAACAACGATCTGAAAAGGAGGACGCAAAATGAAAGGTGCAATCATCGGTGACATCGTTGGCTCCATTTACGAGTGGCACAACATCAAGACGAAGGACTTCCCCCTGTTCGCGCCGAACTGCTTCTTCACGGACGACTCCATCATGACCCTCGCCGTGGGGCGGGCGTTCCTGAACTGCACGGACGAGGCCGACTTCCCGGAGGAGCTGGTGTACCAGATGCGGCTGTTCGGTCATATGTACCCCCACGGCGGCTACGGCGGTCGGTTCAAGCAGTGGCTGCGGGCGGAGGATCCCCACCCCTACAATAGCTTCGGCAACGGCGCGGCCATGCGCTGCTCCCCCGCCGGTATGATCGCTTCCTCGCTGGAGGAGGCGGAGGACTTGGGGCAGCGCACCGCCGAGGTAACCCACAACCACCCGCACACAAGGCGGCCGCAGCCAGCATGGCCCGGCAGGCGGATAGGCAGCGCCCCACCACCAGCGTGCGCATACTATAACGGCCACGCCGGCAGGACAAAAAGACACCGCCCTTTCAACAGGCGGTGTCTTTTATGCTCTGTATGTCGAAAGAGCCGGTAAATGTAATGTGCCTCAATCCTGCGGGGTCAGCTCGCCGGTCTCCGTGTTGATAATGTAGCCGCGGATGGTCACGTCGGCGGGCATCAGCGGGTGGTTGCGCAGCAGCTCCACGGTCTCCGCCACGGAGTTTTCCACACAGTCAAACCCCCGCAGCCATGCCTCAAAGTCGACGCCGCAGTAGCGCATCATGTCGATATGATCCTGAGAGATGCCCCGCTGGATCAGATGGCGGATCATCATATCGGCGTTGATGTGCGCCACGCCGCAGTCGTTGTGACCGATGACCATGACCTCCTCCACGCCCAGCTCGACGATGCCCACCAGCAGGCTGCGTACCGCGCTGTCAAAGGGGCCGGTGATCATGCCGCCGGCGTTTTTGATCAGCTTCACATCGCCGTTGCGGATGCCCAGTGCCGCGGGGAGCAGCTCCACCAGACGGGTATCCATGCAGGTGAGGATGGCGATCTTCTTGTCGGGGTACTTGCTGGTCTGGAACTTTTCATAGCCCCCGGAGCGGACAAACTCACGGTTATACGCCAGCATTTCTTCGATCATGGCGGTTCTCCTTTTCGCGTTTTTTCTATCATACCGGATTTTCCCCTCGCCCGCAACCGGAATCTGCCGGAAGCCGCAGGGGATCAGCGCCGATCACGGCACACCGCCCGGTCAGGCGCGATCCAACTCCTTTAGGGCGCTGTACACCACGTCGCAGCACCGGGCGATATCGGCGGTGTCCGTGAATTCCTCCGGGCAGTGGCTGCGGCCGTTCCGGCTGGAGACAAACAGCATCCCCACGTCCGTGACGTGGGAGATGAACATGGCGTCGTGTCCCGCGCCGCTGGGCAGCGTTCTGACCGGCAGGCCGTTCTCCGCCATGCCGCGCTTCAGCGCTGCCGCTACCCGCTGGGACAGGCGCACCGGCGCCGAATCCATCAGCACAGACATCTCCACCCCGTAGCCTTCGGTGCGGAGCTGCTCCAGCAGCGCTTCCACCGCGCCGACCACCGTGTCGATGGACGCTTGATGGGAGGACCGGCAATCCAGCGTCATCTCCACTCGTCCGGGGACGACGTTGATCGCGCCCGGCTCTACGCGGAGTAAGCCGCAGGTGGCCACAGTGCCGTCGTGTAGCTCCTTGGCAAGCCTGTCCGCCAGCTGGACGACCTTGGACGCCGCCACCATCGCGTCCAGCCGCAGGTGCATGGGCGTGGTACCGCCGTGGTCGGGGCGGCCGGTGATGACGATCCGCCGTGTGCAGATGCCCACGATAGCGTCCACGATGCCCACGGACAGTCCCTCGCTCTCCAGCACCGGCCCCTGCTCGATGTGGGGCTCGATGAAGCATGCCCAGTCGTCCCGGCTGCGCTTCACCTCGGCCAGCGCCTCCGGGTGCAGGCCATAGGCCGCCATGACATCGTAAGCCGTAACGCCGTCCGCGTTTGTCAGCTTTTTCAAAAAGTCCGTTTCCACCAGTCCGGCCAGCGCCCTGCCGCCCAGAATACCGGAGCCGAAGGAGTTGCCCTCCTCTTCCACGATGGCCACCGCCTCAAAGGGATGGCGCAGGGCGAGGCCGTCCTCCCGCAGCATTCTTGCCAGCTCCAGCCCGCAGACGACGCCCATCGCGCCGTCAAAGTGGCCGCCGTTCCGAACGGAGTCCAGATGCGAGCCCACGGCGATGGCCGCCAGCGCGCTGTCCGCCCCCTCCCGGCGGCCGATCAGGTTGCCCATCGGATCGATCCGGACGGTCAGCCCCGCAGCCTCCATCTCCCGCCGCAGGTAGTCCTGCGCCGCCCGGTACTCCTCCGTGTAGGACAGCCGCGTAACGCCCCCACCAGTTGTGGCACCGTACTGCGCCAGCGCCTCCAGCGTCCGGGCTATACGCTCCTTATTTGCAAAAGCCATATCTGTCACTCCTTCACTGTTCTGCGCCGCCGCGCCGGGTCTATGTGTTTTGGTGTATCTGTTATAGTATACGCCCCTGCAAATGTCAATATGGACGCGCCCGCCGGTTCTATACGATATGGGCGGCAGGCGTTGTCAGCTTTCCTCCGCCTATACGCGCGCCCATATGCACCTCGGACGCTGTATAAAGTAGCTAAGCAGCTTTGTGCAAACTGCCGGAAAAAGCACACTTCCCTCCCAACATATTGTTTCGTTAATGACAAAGTGATATAAACAAACATATATTGCGTGCAGTCGAGAGGTGCGTCTGAAAAATCACAAACAGGCGTGTGGACGAGCCTTTCGGCGCCAGAGGGAGAGGATGTAGCATGAAGAAAATTGTCAGCTTGCTGCTGGCGCTGGTGCTGACGCTGAGCCTATGCGTAAACGCCATCGCAGAGCCGGCAGGCGGAAGCAACGAGCCAGCGCAGGAGCCCGAGCAGACGCAGGGGACTGAGCAGGCGCAGGGGACTGAGCAGGCGCAGGAGCCCGAGCAGGCGCAGGAGCCCGCACTGATGCAGTCTCCGAAAGCGCAGGACGCCCCCTATACGATGGACATGGTGCTGGCGGGCGTGAATGAGCTGAGCGGCACCCCCGAGGCAAAAGAAGCGGCCAAGACGTATCTGCGCCGGGATTTCTGCATGAACGGAGACGGTCGCTTCTTCGTAATGAATCATATCAGCTTCTGAGGAGATCGGTTCTACGAAACGACCGCCGCGAAAAAACAGGCCCGCAGCGTAATAGAGGCCTACAACCAGTTCAGTTCCATGCTGGATAACCTGCCTATCCCTTATGGTATGAGGGATGGCATGACGCTTGGCGGCTTGATGGGCTTTTATCGCAATGCCTTGGATTACCCCGTGATCAAGATCCACGACCACGATGAATGGAACAGCAGCGGTCCGGATACCGGTTCTGTCTTCAGCGTGGAGGATCTTAATGTGACCACGGCCAACGATGCCTATATCAGGCCCTACGAAGTTACAGAGGCGCAGAACTACTTCAATGAGCATTTTGTTCTCAAGCAATTGGGACAAGATCCTCATGATAAACGCATAGACTTCAAGGACGAATACTACAAAGACGGTGAACTGGACACCGAACGGGCAAGGGCGGCCATCCAGAAATACTATAATGAGTTGCCCGCCGGTGCAGTGGTGCTGTTGAATGAACTGGCGATACATATGCTGACTGACACCGGCATGGAGTGCTACCGTTTCTGGCGCGTGATCGAGCTTTTTAAACGGCAGCTCAACGGTGGCGGCCCCGGCGGCCCCGGCGACGGCCCCGATAACGGAGATGGCCCCGCCACAGGCAACATCACGAGCGTGGATGACCTTCCCGGTGATGGGCCGATGCTCGGTAAGGCGAAGGACTTCCTGGAGAAGTACATAACCTATGAGTACAAGAACGATGCGTACAGCGATATCCATATCAATGGCACGAAGATCGTCAACGATCTTTTTGATAAGCCGGAGGTAGCCGCAAAGGCGGTGGATGCCTACTACGCCATGGTGCAGGAGATGGAGGGTACGCGGACTGTGCTGGACAACCTCCGCATCCGTGTGGATGACCAGCTGTGGATGTTCTCCCGCCGGATGGATTACTATGCGCAGATGGTGAAATTCGGTATGTCCAAGGGTGACCCCGACGTCACGACCGATTCACTGAAGCCCGATGACGCGGTGACGATCATGCTGCGGGACAGCGGATTTACCCCACCGGAGCTGGGCGTGGACTTTACCGTTACGGTCCCGTCCCCTCTGGAGCGTGGTAAGGATTATAACTACAACTACGAGATCGTTGACGGCGTTGGCATTTTGACCATGGAGGTATACAAGGGCGATAAGCAGCACTGGATCCAGGCAGGTCTGAACAACCCCAGCGGCATTCTGTACGACGTCATAACCCGCAGCCCCGCCGGCCTTACTTATCACGATTCTCTTTGCGGCAATGGCGGCGGCGGTATTTGGGATGCCTATGCCAAGGGGGAGATCCCTTTGCGGCACTATACCGAGCCCACAAGCGGCCACGGTAACGGTCTGGCAGCCGTGAATATGCAGAACGGGATGATGACCGTTACGGCCATTGAAAACTATGGCGATATGATGATGCTGTCCATCTGGAACGACCACGAAAAGATGGATGGTGATAACCTGGTCAAGCATCTTATGCTGGCGCGGATCCGTGTGGTAGACCCCTTCAGCTATGAGGCGGAAACCGGCGACGACGCGCCTCCTGCCGTGAATGCACAGGATGAGGCGCGTGTGCAGTATAAGCTGGATAACGAAGGCCAGTGGAAGGTGACCCGCTATGAAGAGCAGCTGGTGATCTGCCCCGCAAATGGAACGCTGGCAGAGCAGTTTGAACGCGACCGGATCAACCCCATCGGCACCTTGTCCATCACGGCGCCGGAGGGTTATACCGCGCTGGATGCCGTATCAATGGAAATGCAGTGGCTGCCTCGGCAGGAGCTTAACGTAATAAACGGCGTTTGGGAATGCGCGCGTGTCTTCCCCTTCCAAACTCGTGATGGCAGAGCCGTACCTGGTACAAGAGAGTTTGTGCTGTATTGGAGCAATGATCAGGGTAATATCTATAGGGAAACATTTGCCCTTTGTTTCCGGGATACGGGCACTCCGCTGCTGGACAGACTAAAAGATGCCTATACGGATGCGAACAAGGACGCGAACAGCACCCCCGCCGACGATGTTGTCTTTTCCCTGCAGCCGGAGGCAATCGCGCAGAAGGCCATTGACGAGGTGGTAAGCTCGAGGATGACGGTGATCTATGATCGTGAGCGCGGCATCTTCCATACCACCTTTGACAGCAAGAAGGGTCCTCCCTCGCTGGACGATCTGGACAAGGGTTGGGTGCTGGAGCCGAGCGATGAGATCCGCAGCAAAGTGACCGGCTTCCATGTGATCCCCTTCGAGGGAGGCGACCCTGAGGCGATGGATGACATGATTTTCCTTGGCCAAATGACAGGTCTGAAGAATGAGCGCGGTGACCCCGAACGCACCTCCTCGTATCCGGACGAAACGATAGGACGGACGATCCCCTTCGTGGTGACCAATCGGCTGGAGCGCGGCAGTCTGACCGTGTGCTTCTCCTTCTCACAGGACTATCGCGGTATGCTCGTCGAGTGGGTGGACGCAAATAATAAGGTGCTGGGTTACACCTTTGCCTACGGACGGAACGACCCGTTCGTGACGGCGACGCGGACAGAGGTGACCGTCGTAGGCCCGGAGCCGGGCAATCTGTACGAGGAGCCCTTTGCGGTGGCGGAGGGCGGCATCGCGCTGTATGTCGGCATGGCGGTCAGCTCCGCAGTCGGCATGGCATGGGTCGGCAAGAAGAAGGACTGATCGCATCGAATAAAAAAGCTCCCGATTTCTTGCGAAATCGGGAGCTTTTTTGTATGAACGGAAAACCTTATGAGTTTGCTATCCCAGCAAGGCGGCATATGCGTCATAAGGCGGCGGACATCACCTGTCCGCCGCCTTATGGTTATTTTAGATGAGGCGCTTACCGCTTGCGCTCAGACGAGCCGCGCATCGGTCAATCAGCCCTTCTTACGCTTGATGACCAGCGCGGTCCCAGTCAGCGACAGCAGGGCGCTTACGCCGTACAGCGCCACACCGGCGTCAAAGGTCTTAGGAGAGGAAATGGGCTGCTCATCGGGGATGGTATAGGAGGTGTTATAGGTATACGTGTTCTCGAAGGTCATCTCCCTTACCGTATCGGCAGTATTAGCGACAACATAAAACTCCCCATTGGCTGTGGTCTCCAGCTTGGCGGGACGGATTTCCCCGTTGGCGTTAATATGCCACACCGCGTCGGAATACGTCCATCCCGAAAGGTTATCATTCACCTCGCGGACATAGAAGCCCTCGCTGACAAAGTCACGAATCTGCGCCGCCGGGCCGCTGATGACCAGCTCGCCGTTATAGCTGCCCGCACCGTTGGTGGTGACGGCAGCCGTGTATGTCACGTCCTTGTAGCCATCTGCACTGCCGTTTCCAATATCGAAAATCTCCAGCTTAAATTCCGTCTTGCCGGGGCCGGTGTTGCCGCCCAGCTTTACCGTCTTGGTGAAGGGGATCTCCAGTTCTGTAAGAGTAGGATAATTCCCAGGGCCAACCGGGCCTACCACAATTCCGTCTCCCCCCGCAGTTCCGCCTCCCTCCGTTGCCCATGCGGCGGCGGCCAGACACAGCACCATGGCCAGTGCCAGCAGCAGGGCAAATACAGTTTTTCTGTTTCTTTTCATGTGTTTTACCTCCTTATTTGTCGTTATTTTTCCGGCGCACACAGCGCCAAGTAAACAGTGCCGCGGCCAGCAGCGCGATCCCAAGGATCACCGCCAGCCCTTTCCAACCTTTACGCATGGCATCGTCTCCTTCCCGTATTCACACACGCTTACTCCGTCCACTGGGGATAGAAGTAAAGCACCGTTTCCGGCTCCATCTGAATGGGCAGATAGGAGCCGTGCGTACCCTTGTCAATGGCCAGACAGGTGTAGTCCTCAAAGAGCATGGGTACCTGAACGATAAAGCTGTCATGGATGAGCCGATCCGTCTCACCGGACTTGTATCTCTTGCCGCCGGTGCGGGTCATATCCAGTGTCAGCACGCCGGAGTATTCCCCGTTGGCGCTCAGGGACCAGTCGCCCTCATAGACCTCCTCCGGGGTCGTATAGTCGCTCTCATACCACCAGATAAAGGTGCCGGAGCCCCAATAGTTCTCCTGGCTGTTGTTGGCGTTCAGCTCCAAGGTGGCAATCGCGGGCTTATCCGTCTCCCCATTCCATACCCACAGTCTCTGCGTCAGCTGGGGGCCGTCGGGGCAGGTCCAGCCAAAGTCGCTGCCGTCGTCTCCATCGTTCCCCTCCTGCGAGTAAAAGGTGAAGTCCATGGCCAGGTTTCTCTCGTTCTGATAGTCGTAGGGCAGCGACAACGATCCGGCGGTGGGGAGCCAGCTCAGGGTATCGCCATAGCGGTCGGTCAAACGCAGCTCCGTGGTTTCAAAGGGGGTCTTCCCCAGCTCGTAGAAGACAAACAGCAGGATCGGTTCGCCGTTCTGGCTGCGGTAAAGCTCCTTCATGACCTCGTAGTCGCCCTTCTCCTCGCTCCACTGGATGCGGTTCACCACCACGGTGGCGTCGGGGTCACGGGGCACCACGCAGAACAGGCTTCCGCTGTCGCCCACCACCCGCTCCTGCGGGATATTCCGGATAAATGTATACTGGGCGCACAGCATCGGTGCCTTATCATTCATCCAATCCCGCAGCGGAACCGCCAGATCACGCAGACTGCCGTCGATATCGCCGATATAGGCCACCGCGAAGCGCTCGTCCTGGTGACGCTCATCCAGCTCCTGCCGCAGCAGATCCAGAGAATCGTCGTAGGCCCCCGGCTCGTCGCCTCCCGTACCGTTGCCGCCGGGTACCTGCCCGCCGGTCGGCGTATTCCCGCCGTTGATGTTGATGGTCCCCACGCCGGGGATCTCCACCTGACAGGCTGTCAGCGACAGCGTCATGACCAAGGCCAGCAGCGCCGCCACAAGAATTGTGGTTCGTTTCTTCCCATTATTACGCATGGGTTTTGCCTCCTCTCCGTATTTTGCTGTTATTTACCCCCGGGAGGGCGTGAACACGCGCCGTGAAAACGGAAGCCCCTCCATAGCGGATATATCTTCCATGGACGCTTTGATGATGCGGCGCATTCCGCCCCTCCTTGCTTACGTCGCAGCATTCTCTTTCTCGTGCGTAAGCTTTGCTGTATATACATTTATATATAATTTTGCGCAGAATGCCTATTACCCTAAGGGTGAAATTTGCCCGTAAACGGAAAAATCGCCCTTAGGCTTAGACAGAGTACACAACCCCGCCCTCCAAGGTTTGTGTACTCTGCCCATTTCCTTCCCTATCTAAACAGTAGTCCCCTGCGCCTCACCTCGGCCACCGCCGCAAAGGGGCGGCGCAGGACGAGGGCCAAAAATTTTGCAAGCCCACTATGGAAATGCATCCGGCAGCATGGTATGATGAGACTATCTCTGGTGCAAAGGAGAACAGATATGCATACTTCCATCGATTTCAACGAGAAAAAGGGCTTCATCTGCGATATGGACGGCGTGATCTACCACGGCAACCGCATTCTGCCGGGCGTGGCGGAGTTCATCGACTGGCTGCACGAGGAGGACAAGGAGTATCTCTTTCTCACCAACAACAGCGGCTACACGCCCCGGGAACTGAACCAGAAGCTGGCACGGATGGGACTGGACGTGCCGGAGGAGCATTTCTACACCAGTGCGCTGGCCACCGCCGCCTTCCTGAAGGAGCAGGCGCCGGGCTGCTCCGTGTTCGCCATCGGCGAGGCGGGACTTCTCAACGCCCTCTACGACGCGGGCATCACCATGAACGACGTGAACCCCGACTATGTGGTGGTGGGCGAGGGCCGCTCCTATTCGCTGGATACGCTGACCAAGGCCACCAATCTGGTGATGCAGGGCGCACAGCTCATCGGCGCCAACTCCGACGTGTCCGGCCCCATTGAAAACGGTATTGCCCCCGCCTGCCGCGCGCTGGTCGCGCCCATCGAGATGGCCACGGGCAGACAGGCGTACTTCTGCGGCAAGCCCAACCCGCTGATGATGCGTACCGGTCTGAAAATGCTGCACTGTCACTCCGCCGAGGCGGTGATGGTGGGCGACCGCATGGATACCGACGTGATCTCCGGCATGGAGAGCGGTATGTCCACGGTGCTGGTGCTCTCCGGCGTCTCCACCCGGGAAACGCTGAAGACCTACGCCTACCGGCCCAGCATCGTACTGGACGGTGTG
>OKSO01001054.1_pt1 | contig 10069 bp, 9 predicted proteins | sample 1606241 | NCBI WGS metagenome assembly OKSO01 (sample SAMEA3879540, study PRJEB24766) | human gut metagenome | biome: human-associated habitat; feature: feces | place: USA | collected 1985/1987
CGGGCTACGCCAACACCTTCATCTTCCCGTGCATCGAGGCCGGCAACATCGGCTACAAGATCGCCCAGCGTCTCGGCAACTTCGACGCCTACGGCCCCATCCTGCTCGGCCTGAACGCCCCCATCAACGACCTCTCCCGCGGCTGCAACGCCGACGAGGTCTACAAGATGAGCCTCATCACCGCCTGCCAGTCCTGAGCTGACACCCGGCTGAACTGAAAAGCTGAGAAGAGCCGCTGCCGCATTTTGCGGGCAGCGGCTCTTTTGGCTGTACATCGACTGCGGTTTATGATATGATAAGCATAAGAAGCCCCGGCAGAGAAGGAGAACATTCGAACGTGGAAATAAAAGCTTTGGCCTTTGTCCTCACGGAGGTGTTGCTTTTGTGCGGCTGTGGGCAGAAGAGCGAAACGGCGGCAGCACGGTCATCCAGAACAGCCGCATCACCCTGAGCGGCGACAACGGGCGGTGCATCTGCTATCAGCTCAGCGCCTTGAAAGGGAATACGCTGGACGTCTCCCTCGGCTGCGGCATCGCCAGCACAAAGGAAGTCGGCGGCAACACCATCCGGGGCCGGATACGGCATAGAGTCTTTCAGGACTGCTCCGGCGTGGAGAATAACAATGTAGAAGTGCGGAGATTCTCGATCCCGGGATGAACCGCTCATAAAAAGGAGGTTTTATCATGCGAAGAAAATTTATTGCGGCGGTCACATCGGGGGTTCTGGCCCTGACGGTCATGGCAGCTCTGCCCACCCATGCGGAGGCGGTGAGCATCTGGCTTGACCTTACCCCGGGGACGGAAAGCGTCGAGACGTTCCAGTACAAGGACTATGCAGACCGCTATTCGGACGCCTACGAGCTCTATGGCTATGACGCTGAGGCGCTGTTCAACCACTATGAGACGGTCGGCAAGGCCGAGAACCGGGTGGGACGCTTCAAGAAGACGCCGGAAGAAGATGACCGGCATCCCTATGTGTGGGACGCCGATGAGCCGCTGGACCCGCTGCCGCCTTTGAACTTTCACGCGCAGCCGGATTGGTTCGATGCCCGTACCCTCCCGGAGAACCTGTCCAACGTCCGTATCATAAAAGAATATGAGCAGCTGGAAGCCTTTATAGAGAAAGACGAGTGGATCGGAGACCCCGTTCTGGTGCGGAAGGAAGAGCTCCTGACGGAGATGAGCAGCCGCGTGAAGTGTCATTGTCGGAAATCAAGGATGACGATTCCATACCGGAATACAAGCTGCATGTAAACAATTACGGCAAGGACGAGAAACCGCAATACAACACTTTTTCCGTCAAGGAGAGTTTTACGCAAAGCCTTATGGACCAACTGGGTTTCAGGGAGTTGAGCGAACAGCAGCATAACGTGGCGGCGTTCATAATCGGAAGCCTGGATGATGACGGATACCTGCGCAGGGACATTGACAGTATCGTGGATGACCTGGCTTTCAGGATGAACATCACGACGACCCGCGAGGAAGTGCTGGACATGCTGCATATCATTCAGCAGTTCGACCCGCCTGGAATAGGTGCCAGAGATTTGCGCGAATGCCTGCTCATCCAGCTCAAAGGGCTGAAGCAGACACCGGAGGTCATCAATGCGGAGAGAATCCTGACAGATTATTTCCAGGAGTTCTCGAACAAGCATTTCCAGAAGATAATGAGCAAGTTGGGCTTGTCGCAGGACGAGCTGAAGGCGGCGATGAACAAGATCGTCAAGCTGAACCCGTCACCGGGCGGCCAGATAGACGATTCTTACAATGACCAGGCGCAGCAGGTCGTTCCGGACTTCATCCTCACATTGGAGGACGGCGAACTGAAGCTCTCAATGCCGAGATTCTCGATTCCGGAGATAAGAATCAACAAGAAATACGCGGAGCTGCTGATGGATGCGGCCAATTCTTCCGAAAGGCAGAAGAAAGAGGCGGCCACCTTCGTGAAGCAGAAGATGGATTCAGCCAAGTGGTTCGTGGAGGCGTTGAAACAGAGGCACAACACATTGCTCAGCACCATGCAGGCCATCGTGGATTACCAGCACGATTATTTCATGGACGGGGACGAGTCCAATCTCAAACCGATGGTATTGAAAGACATCGCAGCCAAGACAGGCTTCGACATTTCTACCATATCCCGAGTCGTGAACAGCAAATATATCGAGACTCATTTCGGCATCTTCCCGCTGAAGTATTTCTTCTCCGAAGGTCTTGAAAATCAGCAGGGTGAAGAGGTTTCCACAAGGGAGTTGAAGAAGGTGCTCCAGGAATGTGTGGACAAGGAGGACAAGCACAAGCCGCTTACCGATGACGAGCTGGTGACCATAATGAACGGCAAGGGCTACAAGGTGGCCCGAAGGACCATCGCCAAGTACCGCGACCAGCTTGGAATCCCGAAAGCAAGGCTCAGAAAAGAGCTTTGATGCCACAATTTGAACGACAATTCAGCAAGCCTGACAACTTGCGAAACAAAATAACACGATGAAAACCAAATATATTCTGGCACTTGACCAGGGCACAAGCTCGTCACGCGCCATCGTTTTTGACCACGACGGCCGGATTTGCTCTACGGCGCAGAAAGAATTCCCGCAACATTTCCCGAAACCGGGATGGGTGGAACATGACCCGAAAGATATCTGGTCATCAGAAGCTTCCGTGGTGGCCGAGGCCATTACATCATTGGGAATCAACGGATTGGACATTGCCGGTATCGGCATCACGAACCAGCGCGAGACGACGATTGTCTGGGATGCGGAGACCGGCGAGCCGGTTCACAGGTGCTCCGGTGTACAATGCTATCGTATGGCAGGACCGCAGGACATCGGAGTATTGCGACAGCCTCAAGGAACAGAACCTGACGCAGTTCATACGTGAGAAGACCGGGCTAATCCTGGATGCCTATTTCAGCGCGACCAAAATCCGTTGGATTCTGGAGAACGTGCCGGGCGCACGTGCCAAGGCCGAGGCGGGAAAACTGCGCTTCGGAACGGTGGACACCTGGCTGATCTGGAACCTCACCAGAGGAGACATCCATGTCACCGACGTCAGCAATGCTTCCAGGACAATGCTTTTCAACATCCATACATTGAAATGGGACGAAGAATTGCTGGAACTCTTCGGCATCCCTGCGTCAATGATGCCGGAAGTGCATTCATCTTCAGAGATTTACGGCCACACCAGGACGACATTGTTCGCACATAAGGTGCCGATTGCCGGTATTGCCGGAGACCAGCAGGCCGCGCTCTTCGGGCAGATGTGCATAACTCCCGGTTCTGTAAAGAACACATACGGCACCGGCTGCTTCCTGCTCATGAACAGCGGCGAGAAACCCATCATGTCATCGAACAACCTGCTCACGACCATCGCATGGAAAATCGGCGACAAGGTAAACTATGCGCTTGAGGGCAGCATTTTCGTTGGAGGTTCGGTAGTCCAATGGCTCAGGGACGGACTCGGCATCATCAAGTCTTCATCTGAGATAGAAGGCCTGGCAATGACGGTTCCGGACAACGGAGGAGTCTACTTCGTCCCGGCATTGACCGGAATGGGCGCGCCTTATTGGGATCAATACGCGACGGGCACCATCTGCGGCCTCACCAGAGGCACGAAGGCTGCGCACATCGCGAGAGCCGCACTCGAAGGAATCGCATTCGAGACAATGGATATCGTCAATGCAATGGAACAGGATTCCGGCATAAAGCTTTCCGAACTTAAAGTCGACGGCGGAGCATCAAGGAACAATCTGATGATGCAATTCCAGGCAGATATCCTGGGCACCACGGTAATCAGGCCAAGGGTTACGGAGACTACTGCGATGGGTGCATGTTATCTTGCAGGACTTGCCACAGGGTATTGGGAATCATTGGACGACATCAAACGCCAATGGAATGCCGACAAGGTGTTCGAACCGCTGGCACCGGTTACCAAGGTATTGAAACTGAAGGAAGGATGGGCCGACGCCATCAAGAGAACGCTTTCAGGAAAGGAATAAAGATCTAAGATACGTCTTGACATGGAACTGACATTGTTTGACAAATGTGTGTTCGAGTTCATTGGAACTCTCATACTTGTATTGCTCGGAGACGGAGTTTGCGCAGCCTGCACGTTGGAGAAATCGAAGGCCAAGGGAGCCGGCTGGGTAGTAATAACATTGGCCTGGGGCTTCGCGGTCATGTGCGGTGTTTTCGTGGCCGGTCCTTATTCCGGCGCGCACCTGAATCCTGCTGTGACTCTGGGACTTGCGGTAGCCGGCAGCTTCGCATGGAATGCGGTATTGCCATATATGGCGGCGCAGATGCTAGGCGGTTTCGCGGGCGCGCTGCTGGTCTACCTGTTCTATTATGACCATTTCAATGCTTCTTCACAGAATCCTGACGGCATGCTGGGAGTATTCTGCACAATGCCGGCGATAGAGCATAAAAGCATCAATTTCATCAGCGAGCTTATCGCCACTTTCGTCCTGGTATTCTGCATTTTAGCGCTCGGAACGTCCGGAAACATCGCGGCTTTCAACGGAAGTCCGGTGACGACGGGAGGCATCGGAGCGTTCCCGGTAACGGCACTTATCATGGCACTGGGCATGTCGCTGGGCGGAACTACGGGTTATGCAATGAATCCGGCAAGGGACCTGTCTCCACGTATCGCACACGCAATCCTTCCTCTGAAGGGGAAACGTGACAGCGGATGGGGCTACAGCTGGGTTCCGGTATTCGGCCCGCTTGTCGGCGCGATTTTGGCAGCAGGGATTTATTTGATAGTTTATTAATGAAATGACCATTATCTCCATTTTTTTCTCGATTCTTCTGGCGCTGCTCATAATCGGCACCATCGTCGTCATCATCTTCGACAACGGAGACTCATCGAAAAAAATCGCCTGGCTCCTGATTATCACGATATTGCCGATAGTGGGGCTTCTGCTTTACTTCATGGTCGGCATCAATTTCCGCCATTCGTGGTTTTTCAAGAGGAAGCATCAGAAGTTCATCAAGGTATTCGGAGAGAAGGCCAATGACAAGGTGCTCAAACTGCTTTTCGGGCACGAGAAGGACAACCTCATACGTCGTGATTACAAGACGCTTACCAAACTTCTGGCTTGCGATGGTTCCACATGCGTGACCGATGGTAACGGTCTGGAAATCATCACATCGGGGCATCGCAAGTTCGAGCTATTGATGGAGGATTTGCGCAATGCCAAGGAGTCCATCCACATGGAATATTTCTATTTCCGTCAGGACCAGGGCAGCAAGCAGATCAAGGAAATGCTGATGCAGAAGGCTCGTGAAGGGGTGAAGGTCAGGTTCATACACGAGAATATCGCCAATATCGTCATCCGTCCGAAGTATTACAATGAGATGAAAGAGGCGGGTGTCGAGGTGGAGAAGTTCACCAAGCCGAGGTGGCCGCTCGTGAATCTCGTCACGCAGCTGAACTACCGCGACCATCGTAAGATAGTGGTAATCGACGGGCGTATCGGCTATACCGGAGGCATGAATATCAGCGATGACTATTTCGTGAGATGGCGCGACACGCACATGAGAATCACAGGCAATGCCGTGGCAGGACTGCAGTACAGTTTCCTCAATTCCTGGATTACGGCAGATGGTGAGGTGGACAATGATTTTACGAAGTATTTCCCGATGTGCAAGGAGGAGGAGCCGACCGTTCCGGTAACGGAATCCGCCACGAAAAGCATTGAAAATGAAAGCATTGACATAGACAACGATACCGAAGGCAATGGTATTGCCGAGGCCTTGGCGAAGACTCCGATCCAGAGTTTGGACATGAATTTCAAGCTGAAGGGGAAGGACAAGCTCATCCAGATCGTCCCGGACGAGCCGGAGTCGCGTTGGCCGAACATCCACATGGGTGCAGTCTGGGCTGTCCAGCATGCGAAGAAGTACATTTATATCCAGACGCCGTATTTCGTTCCTCCTGAACCGATGCTGCAAGCGCTTCAGTCTGCGGCACTTAGCGGTGTGGATATCAGGGTCATGGTGCCGAAAAAGGCGGACCTTTTCTTCATGGGCCCTGCCAACAGGTCGTATTTCACGGAGTGCCTGGAGGCCGGGATAAAGATTTATGAGCGTTCCGGAAGGTTCATCCATTCAAAGACGTTCGTAAGTGACGATTATCTTTCCGAAATCGGTTCTGCAAATATGGATTTCCGGAGTTTCAACTTGGATTATGAGTTGAATGCCTATGTCTACGATGTCACGGCGGCAAAGGTAAACAAGGCCATTTTCCTCAAGGACATGGAGGCGTCACACGAGGTGACCCTGGAGGACTGGATGGCCCGGCCATGGTACCAGCAGTTCGGCCAGAAGGTCATCAGGCTTTTCGCGGCGCTGCTGTAGGGTCCGTGTCACGTCCCGATGTCGCATCGATCTCGGACATGTTTGCATTCACCACATAGCCTTGACTTCTCACGTGCGTAAAAACGGCTGATTCACTCACGTCAGCACTGTTTTCGGGCATGACGTGCGCAGAAAACGTTTTATTGCGCACGGCAGCATGGTATTTCCCTCGGCTACAGCTGGGGTGGAACCTATAGAGGTTCGCTCCGCTCATCCCATCAGGCTATAGCCTGCCACCCATTCACAAGGTCATGGGCGACCATGACTCTATAGGTTCCACCCCTGATAACACTTTCGGCAGACTGAACAAGTTGGCAGCCCTGAATTTAGCTAAATAGCAATGTATTAATAAGTTACGTAAATGCTTGCGTGCCAAGTCTCATGAAAAAACATGGGAGTTGGCATGAGGCGAATACGCACGATTTGGAGCTATACTATTGATACACAGTAGGTTATACAATTACCTGCACACATCCCTGCCTGCCAAGTGGTTCAGAAAAAACGTAGCGGCGGAGAGAGGGATATAAAAACACTCACGCGTGAAGACAGGGGAATGAAAAGCGGTCACGCGTGGAGGCGGAAGAGGCGGCGGTAGATAGCCAGGAGGTAGCGGCGGAGAGGGATGCGGTGCCAGATGCGGGCCTTCAGGAGATTCAGGCGGGTGTAGGGATTTATAGGGGTTCGGCCTTTCTTGAGTATGGTCACTACGCGGCCGAAGATGTCGCACGTGGGACAATGTTCGCGGCAGATGGCGCCGTCACCCTGCATAACAGCCTGGTTACCATCCAATTGGATAATGCGATGGAGAATGTATCGGCCGGCTACACGGAAAAGGACAATGTCTCCTACAGCCAGAGGGCGGGCATCGGCCAGGGGTTCCAGTTCCACGGAATCCCGGTCTCCACGTATGAAAGGGAGCATGCTCACTCCCTTGACGGGGATGGTTACATTCTTGCCTTCGCGGAGGATCCGGAGGACTTCCGCGAAAAATATGTCATTGCTGATAACTACTTTCTCCATAACTGTCTGCCGGTCTATCTCCCGGACTATAATACAAAGTTACGAAAAAATCAGTACCTTTGTTTTTCTGCGAGGCAGGAGACACCTGCACGGCGGACAAATGACCATTCTGAAACTAAGAACATGAAAATCAAGGACGGCTTCGTATTGCGCGAAATCTGCGGAGAAAAAATCATCTCCGGAGAAGGACTGAACCAGGTAAATTTCAGTAAATTCATAAGGCTCAATGACTCTGCGGCATTTCTGCTGAAGAAGGTTGAACATGAAGAATTTACGGCAGAGACATTGGCAAAGTTGCTCTGTGAAGAATATGAAATTTCAGAGGAAATCGCGGCCAAAGACGCCGAGGCTCTCTGCAAAAGTCTGGTAGAAGCAGGAATAGTCGAAGAATAATGAACGAGATAAAGCATTTCTGTACAGGAGGATTGCACTTCAGTGTCGAACTGGATGCACCCTGGCATTTCATGGAATATACGGCACCGGTAGCGGAGCGCATACGGAAAGCGGCTGCCGGAGAAGGGATGGATCTGCTGCCCACCAGAGCGGGAGATGAAATTCCGGCACGGACACTCGTGAAAAGCCGAAGCGAATTGCCGGAAAATTTCAATGCACATACATTGGATTTCTCTCAATATGAGCCATTTGCGACAGCGCCGTCCGATGAAGAAATGCTGAGATTCAAGGTAGCTGGAGACACACCTGAATGGGCTGCGGACATCAGCGATGCGGAACTCATAATGGACGTTTCGAACATTGACCCCGGATATAAAATCTATAGACGCGGGAACGACACCATATTCGAATTTCTGAAAACAAACGGTATCAGGAGCGGATTTCTGAAAGTTCCGGAGAACTGCCGCGTCTGCGAATTCACGGCAGAGGCAGGAACCAGGCCATACGCCGCAATGTCATTGATAGACTTCGCATTACGCATCGCATGCACCTATATCTCATCACGTTACGGCGCATTGATGATACACTCCTCAGTCGTCAGCATTGATGGTAAAGCGAACCTTTTCCTGGGCGCGAGCGGAACAGGAAAAAGCACGCACAGCCGACTTTGGCTGGACAATATTCCTGGGGCGGAGCTGGTCAATGACGACAACCCGATTCTCCGCGTCGAAAACGGGCAAGTGTTCGTCTACGGCACGCCTTGGAGCGGCAAGACGCCTTGCTACCGCAATGTGAAAGTGCCTGTCGGGGCTATCGTAAAACTCAGCCAAGCACCGCAGAACAGCATCAAACGACTGAAAGGGCTGGACGCTTACGCAAACATCGTCGGTTCCGTGTCAAGCATCCGCTGGTCACGCAAGATAATGGACGAAATCACATCCCTGATGTCGCAGATTGCCATGACCACACCATGTTTCGCGCTGGATTGCCGTCCCGACAGCGAAGCAGCCTTCATCTGCCGGGAGGGTATCATTAACGACACACGCGAATCATAGAACTACTCACTCTCTTCAGCTGCACGCGACCTTCCGAAGAAACGGTCGATGACCAGAGCGATGGCAGCATCTCCGCTGACATTGCAGGCAGGACCATAGCCGTCGAGAGCCAGATAGATGGTCATCATGAGAGCGCATTGGTCAGGCGTAAAACCCAGCACCGACTCCAGCAGCCCGATGGAAGCCATGAGAACACCGCCCATCACGCCCGGAGCGGCAACAGCTGCCACGGCCTGGAGAAGAGCGAAGTTCAGGAAAAGTCCGAAAGAAAGCGGGATGCTGCACATGTAAGCTATTGCTACTGAGGTAACTGTAAGCTTTATCGTAGAACCGCACATGTGCACTGTAGAGCAGAGCGGCACCACGAAATCAGCGATATCCTTGCGAGTCCCGTTCTTTATGGCACACTCCAGCGTAACCGGAATCACCGCCGAGCTGGAACAAATGGAAAAGCCCGTAAGATAAGCCGGAAGGATGTTCCACAAACACTTGAACGGATTTTTTCCGGAAAGGGCACCGGCAATCAGATATTGAAGCACCAGATAACAGATGGACAGCGCCACGCCGGTACCAATGATTTTCACTCCGGAGCCTAGCACCACGGAAAGTTTTCCGGCAGCGCTCATTTCGCACATCATCGTGAAAATATAGAACGGCAGAAGCGGGATGATCACCTTCTCAATGGTGAGTTTCACAATCTCCCCGAACTCATCGAAGCCCTTTTTCAATCCGGTCGCGCCGGTCACGATAATGCCGACACCCACCATGAAAGACAGGAGCAGCGCGGTAAGAATGTCGCAGATCGGAGGAATCTTCAGTTCAATGAAAGGAGCGAAAGTCTTCCCTTCGGCAGCGGACGTCGCAATCTCCCCGACTTCCAGATAATGAGGGAACAATGTCGTGGCGAAGCCGTATGAAAACAATCCGGCGCCGACCGTAGAGACGTATGAAATAATCATCACGGCGATCAGCATTTTCCCGGCGCCGCGTCCCAGATTCGCCACGGACGGCGTCACCAGGCCCAGCACCAGAAGCGGCACGATAAATTTCAGGATTTGTGCGAAAAAGACATTGAAAGTCTTCAGGATGCGCACCAGCACATCAGGCGCGATAATGCCCAGAAGTGAGCCCAAAAGTATGGCAATCACCACCTTGGGGAAAAGTCCCAATTTAATTTTCTTCATCACTATTTCATTTTCTTCATCACTATTTGATTTTGCAGATTACGGAACTGACACCCTTGATGGTAATC
>OKSO01001058.1_pt1 | contig 10047 bp, 6 predicted proteins | sample 1606241 | NCBI WGS metagenome assembly OKSO01 (sample SAMEA3879540, study PRJEB24766) | human gut metagenome | biome: human-associated habitat; feature: feces | place: USA | collected 1985/1987
CTGCTAAAAAAATTGGACGAGATCGAGAGGAGAGATGCCTTTCGGAAGTGAGACAGCGCCATATCTATGCCGCGATCCGGGAAGCGCACACTGAAAAGGGATATCCCATTGAGCTGGCCTGTGAGCTGCTCCATGTGGCACGCTCGGCCTACCACAGATGGGCTTCCGGCAAGCTGAGCCGGCGGGCTGCGGAGAACGAACATCTCGCGGATACGATCGAGAAGATCCATGAGGAAAGTCCGGATAAGGGCTACCGGAGACTCAATGACGACCTGCGTCATGACCACGGTATCCACGTCAATGACAAGCGGGTGCTCCGCATCTGCAGGGTCAGAGATATCCGTTCCACGATCAAGTACAACAACCATGGCTGCACGCGGCGAGCGAAGAACCCGCAGTATCTTGCCGAAAACCTTTTGGACAGGCAGTTTTATGCCGCAAAGCTCAATGAGAAGTGGCTCACTGATGTGACCGAATTCAAGTGGTTTGAGGGTATGAAGATACAGAAACTCTATCTGAGCGCCATCCTCGACCTTTGCGACCGGCGCATCGTGTCCTATGTGCTCAGCGAATGCAATAACAATCCGTTGGTTTTCAAGACCTTTGATAAGGCTGTGAAAGCCAATCCGGACGCGCATCCCCTGTTCCACAGCGACAGAGGGTTCCAGTACACCAACCGCGCATTTCACCACAAGCTCGTGCAGGCAGGCATGACGCAGAGCATGTCCCGCGTGGCGCATTGCATTGATAACGGCCCGATGGAGGGCTTCTGGGGCATTTTGAAGCGGGAACGCTATTACGGCAGACGGTTTACCAGCAAACGTGAACTTGTCCAGATGATTGAGATCTATCTCCATTATTACAACACCAGACGGGTGCAGCGTAATCTGGGCGTGTTGACCCCGATGGAAAAGCACGAACTCGGTCTCGCTGCATAAAGAGCGGCCAGCAGCGAATGGCTGCCGGCCGGAAAAACTTTATATTTTTTCACTGTCCTCTTGACGGGGTGCGGTTCAAACCTCCTCTCCGGTGCTCTTTGGATCTATCGGGACATTTCCGCGTAACCATAGGGCATGAGCTGGCAGTAGGCGGCAAAGCCGCTGACTGCCAGCCGATGTGGGTCAGGGTGTGGGGCAAGCAGACACCTCTGCGTCAAAGAAGCCGCGGACAGGCTTCGCCGTCATATTTCGTTTTGCCATTTCTCTCTCATAATTGATTCGGGTAATCTCCTCAATGAAAGCCTTCTGCTCTTCGCTGGCTTTCGACCACGACACGCCGAATTTCCGGCACATCGCAAAAAAGATACGATACCATAATCTGTCTTCTTCCGTTTCATGTGTGAAGTACCATTTCGCATCTTCCATAGTCAGCCCTCCTCTAAATAAGATACAAAAATGTCTCTGGCAGCCTCGTCACAAATCAAATACCGCGGTGCCGCGCCTGACTCTCCATATAGACAATGTGGACGGTGACCACATCTTCACTGATCTCATAAGCTCCCAAGGCCACCAATTCGCCAACCCGCGTTTTCAGCCCATAGACATCGAATTTGCCTTTTGAGATATATTCGCTGGTCCAATCCGTCTGCCACCGCGGCTCCTTTGTCGTTGTCGCGGCATCCTGCGGTGTCATCGGCTCAATAGCCACCGGCACTTGTCGATTCATTGCATCGTAAACAAACGGTCGAAACTGCACATCCCTCACCTCATAAACAGTATACCACGGTTTTTGTGAAAAATGAAGTAGCAAATTGAAGCTGACGCAGTCATGCTTTTCATTCCAAAAAGGCACCGCTGTAAACCTGCTAAAAAGTCAAGCCCAAATTAAAAGAAAAGTTAGATGCAGGGCATTTCGCGCACGAGAGAATATTCCGGCAGAGTCTTGGCGAGAGCTTGCATCTGTGTTAAAATAGCGTCACGGGACGCCTCCACTGTGTGGAGGACTCGTATCGCTTCCGTAATGACGATCTGCGTGGATGGTGCATTGGGAAGCACAGGGATACCGTTTTGAGCTGTGGCAAAGATGAGTGCTGCCATACGTTCGCAATTGCGGTATCCCTTTTTTCCGCCCATTTGCAATAATCCTTCCGAAAGCGCGTTTCTCCCATTTCGAGGATGTGAGTGGTGTGACGATACCGCAGGACAAAGTCCGAAAGCTTGTGCCGTCCGGCATGGTCGCTCATGAGCTCCTGCATACCGGGCAAAACCTGGTCACAGATGGCGTTAAAATCGACCTTCGCCTTGATCAGCATGGAGGTCATCTGGTAATACTGCCGCGCCAGAAGCTGAAGCTCCCGATATGTATCCTCCGGCAGTCTGGCCGGTTGAAGCTCCTGCCAATAGGCCAGACCGTACAAAGCGATCTGCATAGCGTCGATTCGATCGGTCTTCACCTTGCGGATACTTTGTGAGCAAAACCGCTTCATCCGCAGCGAATTGACGACGGAGACGAATATTCCGTTCTCCAACAAAGCAGCCACCACCGGGCAATGGTAGCTGCCGGTGCTTTCCAAAACGGCACGAACCTCTTCGCCGCTGCTGCGCAGCAGCGATACGAGCTCCGACATTCCTTCCCTCGTGTGCTGAACTTCAAACGGAGTGTACACGATTTCTCCTCCCGGCTTCATTCCGCACACGGTGCTTTTTCCTTTGGACACATCGATCCCGATACTGAGCATGGGCATTCCTTCTTTCCTGATAAAATATTGCAATGCTTCCGCACCGGCTTATTACGATTCAATTTGGTTCGTGACACGCACACGGCATAGCCGGAGCAACCTGCTCAATCGAATCTTTATAACAAGAGGGCGGAGGACTGTTTACAGCTCGAGCGCTTGGCTCACCAAAGAAGCCGTCCATCCATTGCCCTCCCATTATAACAAAAATAAGCATAGCTTCCGAGGCTTCATAGACGCTTCGAATGCTATGCTTATTTTGTATCAGACAAAGAAACGTTCTCTATCTCATAACAACGTTCTTCCTCTGCATCCTTGTCGTTCTACAGAGCTCCTTGTCGAGCCGTATGATTATACAGGAAGGTTGCAACCTGGGCGCGGTTGATGGTGCCGTTGGGGTCCGCACCGTCGGAAATGCCCTTGTCCTTGGCCCAATTCTGTGCCTTTTCGTACCAGATGCTGCCGCCGGTCAGGTCCGCGTCATTCTGCCGCGCGAGGATCGTCCAAAGCTGCGCCCGGGTGGTGGAGTTGTTGGGCGCGTAGATCGTGTCGCTTATGCCGTTCACGAGGCCACGGGCGCTGACGAAGTCGATGGCGTCCTTGGCCCAGTGGCTCCGGGTGTCGGCGAAATCCTTAGAATTATCAACGATTTTGACGATGGCGCTGCCGTTGACAGTCAGCTGGATGCCGTCCTCGGTGGGCAGGGAGTTCTTGACGATCTCCTCCGTGCCGTCGGGGTGGACGAGAACCGCCACCGTGCCGGGTTTCACGTTGGAAACGGGAATTTCCACCTCCGTCTCGCCCGCGTTCTTCGGCAGCTCGACCTTGACGGTGGGGGCGGTGTTGGAATCGCGGGAAGCCTCGACCTCAATGGGAACCTTGACGGCCTCGCCGTTCTTCTTGGCGTCCTCAACGGCCTTGCTGCTGAGGGTGGTCTCCGCCGTGGTCTGGCCGTTCTCGTCGGTTTTCACCGTGCCGGTGGAGCCGGAAGCGTCCTTGACCTCGGTCTTGCTGCTGCCGTCCGGCCTGGTTTCGGTCTTGGTGGTACTGCCGTCCTTGTTGGTGGTGATTTCGGTCACCATGCCGTCGGGCTTTGTTTCCGCCTTGGTAACGGAGCCATCGGGATTCATGATGGTCTCAGTCTTGGTGGTCGTGGGACTGGTGATCGGGCGGACGGAAAGCGTCAGCTTGCCATCCACATAGGTGATTTCGTAATTTTCGCCCGCGCTTGCGCCGCTCGCCACGATCTTCGCCGCGTCGCCGGTCCTGGTCATGTCGGGCGTGGCCGGGTCATAGGCCAGTGTGGGCGCGGTAGTCAGCTTGTCCTCACCGATCAGACCGGAAACCGTGTAATCCTTGTCCAGCCCGGGCTTGGAGAGGTCGGGCGCCGCGTCATAGGTGTAGGCGCTCTTGTCCTTGGCGGTGACGGTAACCTGCGCCTCGGCGATCGCAAAATCAAAGGTCTTCGCCGTAGCCGTGTTGTCGCTCCAGACATAGTTTTCGGCGTCCTTCAGCGTCACGGTCACGGTGTGCGTGCCCGCGCTTTTCCGGACGTTGCCCTCAACGGTGTAAAGGCCGCTCGCCGCGAGGGTGTAGGTCTGCTCTTTGCCGCTGTAGGTGAACTGTGTCGGGTCTGCTGCGGGGATCTCAACTTTTGCCTTGGCAATGGTCACGCCGACGCTCTCAGGCGTGGTGTCGCTGTGGTTGCTGTCGCCCGCGACCTTGTACCAGACGGTGTACTCACCGGCGTCCTTGGGCTCGGCAACTTGGATTTCCCCCTTTAAGTACGTCACTGTCACTGTACCCACGCCGGTCTTTGTGGTGGTGACCGCGGCGGTCTTTGCACTGCCGTTATAGGTGAGGCCTGTGGGTGAGGTAAAGGTGAAATCACCCGCCGCCAAGTCAGCCTTTTTGATGGTATACTCCACGCTGGCGGTCACAGCCCCTTCGCCCTCGCCCACCGTGATGCCGGCGGTATAGGTACCCGCGTTGGTGGGGGCGGCGGAAAGCGTCGTTTCGCCCTGCTTGTAGGTAATACGGATGTTGTCTGCACTTGCACCCAGCCAATCATTGCTGACCGTCATCGCTGCCGCCTTGGGGCTGCCGTCGTAGGTCGGCGTACCCGCTTCGGGCGCAGCAATCGTCACGCTGCCGCCGTGAAAATCCGTATTGTTGTTCTCAGCGCAGTTTATACACGTTGCGGTGATGGTTGCGCCGTACATGGCGAAGCTTCCTTGCGCACCGTCTTGGGCAGACACAAATACGCCGCCACCGGAGCCGGAGACACTGTTGCCGGTAATGCTGCCGCCGTACATGATAAAACTGCCGGTGTCTTCTACCCTTACGCCGCCGTCAGAGTTGTGGTTTCCGGTAATGCTGCCGCTATACATGGTGAAGCTGCCGATCACCTTGACGCCGCAACCTACTGCGTCGCTGCTTTCGTGGGTGATCTGGCCGCTGTTCTTACAGTCGGTTAGGGTAAGGGTAGGAGGATTGCTTTCCACAGATTTCCTGATATCAAACGCATCTCGATCATCTATAATCGTAATGGTGTGACCGTTCAGACAGAGGGTGACATTTCCCATGATTTGGATACAACCGACCTTGGTGTTCGATGGGGCCTCCAGAACGAGGTCAGTGGCAAGGTAGTAGGTGCCCTCAGACAGCGCACACTGATAGGGCTGTTCCTCTGGTTCGCCGCCGACCCACACTTTACCGTTATTGTCCTGCTTGATCGCCGTCGCAAAGGTGGTCTTGTCGGTCTCATTATGGCCGCCCACGTAGCTGCACGCTTCTCCATTGCCGCAGAGGTAGTGGGTGTGCGGTGCAGACGTTTCAGACTCACCACTCGCGAATGCCGCCGCAGGCAGCAGCGTCAGGCACAGGGTCAGCGCCAGAAACAGGCTCAATCCTCTTTTTTCATATTCTCCTGCCTTTTCTGTCAAAGTTTTCTTGCTGGCAAAGCAAGACAATCTCTGTTTTTCTGGTTTGCAAAAGTGAATAGAAATGATTATACAGGCTGCTCTCGATTCCTTCAATCGACTTGTCGCAAGCGTCTTGCTGTTTTCTCTCGAGCGGGGCGGTCTTCCCACGGACCGCCCCGCGAAGCCGTTACGGCTCGATGATGTTGAAGGGGTTGGTCCCGGTGATCGGGATCTGGTTCATATTCTCCATCATCATCGTCAGCAGCTCTGCGCTGCCCTCGACCTTGACGGCATTTGCAACCGTTTCCTGATTGTTGGTCAGGATCGCAAACAGCGCATTTTTCGGGCAGGTAATAGACACGTCCGCATCATCAGACAATGTATCCGCATAGACCAGCAGCACACCATTCTTCACGCGGAGCATGTGCTGTTCGCCCACGTCAGGCAGGATCACGTTCATGGTGAAGTCGCGGTCAGCCAGCGCCTGCTTGTCCACGACAATGGCCATATAGTCAAACAGCATGGGCGCGGAGAGGGCCTTGACCATGTCGCCGGTAGATTTGGTAGAAGCGGTGAAATTGGCGTTTCCATGGCGCAGCTCCTGCGCGGCGGTCAGATATTCGTTGCGCCACGGGCCGGACTCCGCCTGATACCCCAGCTGCTCCAGTGCATCGGCGCACAGAAGCCGCGCATCGGTGTTCGCCGGGTCGGCAAAGACGATGGTGTTTGTAATCTCGGCGACCCACTGATATTCACCCTTGTCAAAATCCGCCTTTGCCATTTGCAGGACCTTGTCAACATTCCCCAGGTACTCCACCCATTTTTTTGCGCTGTCGCTTGGCATGAGAGGGTTCAGGTTGACAGGGTTGCTGTCATACCAGCCCATGAACTTCTGGTAGACCGCCTTGGCGTTGTGGGCGACCGTCCCGTAGTACTGGCGGGTGTACCAGATTTTATTGAGCGCCTCCGGCAGCTCGATCATATTGGAGATCTCGTCGCTGGTGTAGCCCTGATTGATATAGGTCAGCGTCTGGTCGTTGATGAACTTATACACGGCAGCCGTGTTGACCATGTAGTCGTTCACCACGTTGTTTCCCCAGTGCGGCCAGTTGTGGGACTGGAAGGTGACCTCCGCGTCCTTGCCGTAAAGGGAGATGGCCTCGGTGATATAGCTTGCCCATGCCGCGCCGTCGCGCACCTCTGCGCCGCGCAGCGTGTAGAGATTGTGGAGCGTGCCGGTGCAGTTTTCCGCCATCCAAAGCGCCTTGTACTGGGGCAGCCACGTGTTCATTTCGGCGGGCGCTTCCGTACCCGGCGTGAGCTGGAACTCCAGCTCCACACCGTCGATCGTCAGCTTTTCGCCGGACTGCGTGATTTCATAGCTGGGCGTCATGAACGAGACCGTTCCGGTGGACTGTCCCATGCCGATGCCCTGCGCCAGCTTGCCGGTCACGCCGGGGGTCAGAAGGATACCATACTGATAATTGCTGCGGCGGCCCATGCCCTTACCGGCGTAGACATTTTCCTTCGCGGAGTGCTCCGTGAAGCCCACAGGCGTGATCACGGGGATCTTGCCGCTGGCGAGCTGATCTTCAATAGAACGTGTCTCATCTGCCTTATCCTCTTTCGCCATCACGCCGGCGATGCCGCCAAAATGGTCGGCGTGGGAATGAGAGATGATGACGGCCTTGACCGGAAATTTACCAAGATTCTTTTCGATCAGCTGCATGGCAGCCTGACTGCACTCCACGCTCATCAGCGTGTCAAAAACGATCCAGCCCGTATCGCCCTTGACAACGGTGAGATTTGCCATGTCATAGCCGCGGACCTGATAGATGCCATCCGTCACTTCAAAAAGGCCATAGGCGTGGTTATTTTTCGTGTTCTCCCAGAGACTTGGATTCACACTGTCAGGCGCTTTTTCATAATCGTCCAGGAACGCATATGCTTCCTGACTCCAGAGGATCGTCCCATCCTCGTCCTTCAGTTCCAGTGTTTCCGGCGCGTCGATCAGTCCGCGGGTGGCGAACTCATATTCCTGCTTATCATCGAAGTCAAGTTCATCGTAGACGGCGGCATTTGCCTTTGCCGTAAAGTCTGTGGCGGGCTTGACCTCGGCGGTCAGACCCAGGTCTGTCTTTTCTGCGTCCGGCTCTTTGCGCCCATCCTGCGCACAGCCGACGCAGGACAGCAGCAGTACCGATGCAAGAAGCATTGCTGCAATACGTTTCATAGCCATTCTTTCTCCATTTCCTTATTGTTCGCGGATAACAGGCGGCTGCCAGCTATCCAGTGCTGTCATATCCGGTACATAGATCCGCATGAACAGATGAAATTCCCCATCGGAAACAGGCAGCCAGTTAGAGGTGTCTTCCGGTGCATCCTTGGACAGGATAATATCCAATGTGCCGTCCGCATTCAGCTTGAAGTCGGAGCGGTCGTTGATGCAGTAGCGGTCGATGGAATTGTCAATGAGGAAATCATCTTCTCCGTAGGCGGTCACGGACCAGAAGCCTCCCTCCAACGTGGGAGGAAGGGTTTCAAAGTGGAGCGTATACTTCTTTTCTCCGGTCAGCGCTGCGCCGGTCTCATCCACCGTTGTCTTGGGATAGATCGCCACGTCCACGGTGTTGGCGCCAAGCCCCACCAGCGCTACCATCGCGCGGTAGGTATACTCCGTGCCGAAGTCGCCGATGGGCTTGCCGTAATAGATCCACTGACCGAGCTTCTGCGCATACTTCGCGCCGTCGGCGGCAAGCGTGGTGCGAAGCTCCTGAAGCATCTGCGTCCAGCGCTCGGCAGCTCCTTCGCCCAGGATGGCGGCGTCGAAGGTCTTGCCCGCGCCCACATTGATGGCGGAGAGTTTCTTCAGCAGTTCCTCATCCGCATCGGCGGGCGGGTTGACCTGCATCAGAGCGTTCGCCGTATTGAAAAACTCTGCTGGCGTCATGGAAAGCACCTTGTTCACGGGAACAAAGTCATTTTCCTCTTTATAAGTTCCCTGCGGTGCGGCATACTCGCCTCCTTGTATATAAGCCGAAAGCGGCAGGAGCTGCATCTGCTCCTGAATGGCATAGACATTGGGCAGATCCTCGTTCCCGGACAGCACCGTGCGGGTGATCGACCACATCGTTGCGGTGGGCACGTCCACGCGCGTCACGCCGTCGGGCAGCTCGCCCTCCCAGCCGGGAAGCGCGATGGCATAAGCGCCCGCTTTGTCCAGCACGGCGGCAGTGTTCGTCCATGCATCCAGCAACTGTATGTTGCAGAAGCGATCCGTTTCCGGCAAAACGAAGATCATAGGCTCTTCACTGATGTCAAGCCACGCCTGAGAGTAGACGGTATCGACGTTCGGCGTCACAACGGTGCGGAAAGAGGCGTCCGCCAGCTGTTTTGCATGGTTGAACTGATTGATGGGCGCACGGCCAGTCATGGTTCCGTCCGTATTGGTCGATAATGTTTTGGTTGCGTCGGTCAGCACCAGCGGGAACGCATAGATGTATGCCTCGCTGACCGTTTCCCACACGGTTTCAGTATCCGATGTATCCGGCTGCGTTTTTTCGGCAGAGCAGGCGGAAAGAAGCCCGCAGGAAAGCAGCGTAAGCAGCAATAGTAAAATTGCAAGTATCTTTTTCATGTTATCCTCCTATGATTCTTTTCTGCTTTGGTCATCTCCACGGAACGGTTTGTGCGTATGGATTGACTATGAAGTCATTTGTGATTTTCTCTTTATGGTAAACTATCGATTATTCCGCCCCTTTCTTTCTGCAAGCCTTGAAAGCTCTTTTTTGACCGCTTCGATTTGTGGGTCAAACAGCGCTCGCTCGGCAAAGATCATATAATTGTTGATGGCAAGGATCGACAGATGAACGAACGGCGCAACCTCTTTGTCGGTGCAGCCGAGGATCTCCGCAATCCTGCTCGTGTAATAAGGGTATCTTGCTGCAAGCCGCACAAGGGAAGGCTTTACCTTTTCTCCGTATTCGCGCGACACACATACGCTGACCAGAAAGCGCATGGTAGGCGACATTTTATCCGCCAGCTCACTGAGATGATCCATCATGCTTTTGATGTCACTAATATCTTCAAACACGATGGCAAACGCAGCTTTTTCAATTCGACTGATCGCTTCCTCGGCGCAGGCAAGAACGATTTCCTCTTTGGTGGAGAAGTAATAGTAGATGCCGCCGTTTTGCAGCTTTGCCGCCTTGCAGAGATCTTTCGTGGTGGTAACGGTCAGCCCCTTTTCGACAAAGCAGCCAAGGCAGACGCCTACAAGCTCCTGTCTCTTTTCAGCTTTCTTTTCTTCCCTCAAAACACAATCCCCCATTTCTGTGCATTATCCAGTGTTTCTTATAAAAGATATCAGACTTCGCAAAACAAATCAAGCGATTGCTTGAATAATAATTATAAATTTTTAGGATCACATTGCTTGATCAAACATCACCA
>OKSO01001061.1_pt1 | contig 10009 bp, 8 predicted proteins | sample 1606241 | NCBI WGS metagenome assembly OKSO01 (sample SAMEA3879540, study PRJEB24766) | human gut metagenome | biome: human-associated habitat; feature: feces | place: USA | collected 1985/1987
AAAGGGATACTTATATATGACTCCTCCACAAATCGCTTTGACGTTTTGTATGAGGAAGGAAACAGTTATGGCGGCCTGCACTGCGGAACTGCAATGGAGGTCTTGATAAATGACGAATGGGTACCCACTCGCATTGAGTACGGAAACGACTGGTATCTCGTAGGGGTGCAGAAGGAATCGTTACCCGGACTTCAAGTAAGAATATAGTAACCACATACTGCAAGGGCAGTCTCTCGATTAAAGGGGCTGCCTTGTTTTTATATCCAATCGCAGAAAGGAGGAACCCGTCATGCCGAAATGCCTGTTCAGGTACCAATGGGTTAAGCTGCCCAGGACTCATTTGCCGGTCGGTAAGGGAATCATGGGTTATTGGGCGAAGCTGGCCTCGCGGGCGGCATTTCGCAAGGGTCGGGCAAAATACTGCGGATACACAAACGATGTAATGCCAGGGATGTGGTCCGGTGGCGTGGTCGGCTTGAAGAGCATTCTGGGCGTCAAAAGCCGCACGGAGGCTCTGGAAATCATGAATACGCTCAGCCGGTTCGGGTATATCCGTTACACGCTTGACGAGAAAACAAAGAAGCTGGAATATGCCGTCACCGATTGGGTCGTAAAATGCTCCGGCACCGAATGCATGAGCGGAACAGTCTATGCAACAGACGGCTATGGCTTTCTCTGCCTTCCCCGCAACATCACGCAGCGCCTTGCGGATCAGCATTATACATTCGGCGAATCAGATGCATGGCTGGACCTCTGGTGCCACACGGTTTGGCAGGAGACCGGCAATGCGTTTTCTTATCTGGCGCCTGCCGTTCAATTCGGGAGACTTGGCGCCGCTTTGACATTGGAAGCCTTGGGACGGCGCTGGGGCTGGGAAAAGACAAAGGTGTGGAGATTTTTTCAGAAGAATGGGGATGCCTTCGCTCTGCACCGTCTGCCGGGCTCCTACGGCTGCCTCATTTTCAATAGACTGTATCCGCTGGATACAGAGGCTTCCCTGCCCATCTGCGCAGAAATTGAACGCATTATTGAGAAAATGCGTATTTGCGCCGGAAATGCGCATATTGGAGGCTCGGACAATGCACGCCTGAACAAGATGATCCTTTGGTATAGCCGCAGGATCATTATCATGAGAACCACTGATTATGCCGAACAGGCATCAGAAAATCGCGTTGCACTTTCGTCCCCTATAATACGCGCGTATACTTCTCTGTGTTGGAATTGTCAGAACTGTATCTATGACTGCAGAGGTGTAAGTAGTAGACTACGCCGCATAGATGCGAACCACATCCGCGGGCCATGTGCTTACGCGGATTTTTTCTTGCACTCACGAAACCGGAAAGGAGAATCGACATGAGCAAAATCGAAAGCAGTGCCGGAAAGGCGCTTTATGAACAGCAGGAAACCAAGCTGTCGCAGCAATCTGCCGCATTTATTGAGCTTTTAACAAAGCGCGGCATTCTGGGAGATTCGTCTATCGATGATGACAGAGTCCGCCAAGCCAAAAAGGAGAAAAAGAAAAGCATGTATCATAACACGCTTCTCCTGCTGCAGCACTACCGAACCATTCTCTGGACGCTGGAATGCTTCCCGTCCAGCGTAGCAGAGGAGCTGGATCGCCCGCTGAAGGATCTGGATACGCTGCTGGATAGGATCGACCTGGAACTTGGGATGAACAATCGAAAGCTGGAAGGCCGGATGGAGAGTGTACGCCGCTCCCGCCTGCTGGTTGACCGGCTCAACGATGCGGTCAGTATATTGAAAGCCAAACCGGTCAACGGGCACAAGATGTACGACATCATCTACATGACCTTTCTCGGACCGGACAAGCTGATGCACGAAGAGCTTCTGTACCGTCTGGACATCTCTGCCCGGCACTATTACCGGCTCCGCACGCAGGCAATCAATATCATCGCCCTGCGCCTATGGTCTGCCCCTGCCGGCGAGGTGGATTCCTGGCTGGAGGTTCTTTCTATTTTGGAAAACTGGTAAGTGCGCCTGATCTGGCATAGTGGATGGCACAGAAAAAGGCGGAGAAAATGGCACGGTTCGCGCCGATGACATGTAAATGCAAACATGCTATACTGTTAGCGTCCGATAGTAGGAGCACACCATAAAGGCGCCGTTTCTGCGAGGCAGTTCAGCCTCCGAGAGCGGTGCCTTTTTATGTGCCGAATTGAAAAACAGGAGGTAAAAGCATGTCAAAGCAACTTGTATCAGGTAAGCATCGGCTCAGAAATACCTACTGGTCGTTAGTGGGCGCCGCGTCGGCAACGATCCTCTCCGTCCAGCCCGTAATGGCTGAAACGATCTGGGATCGCTTTTCCACGATCATGCGGGATATCTACGGACAACTGGTCGGGATCAGTACCATTGTCGCCGTGACCGTGGCAGCCATTGCGTTGCTGGTGCGGATGGTCAGCCGGAACCAGCGTGCGGTGGACGAGGCTACCAGCTGGCTCAAACGAGTCGTTGTGACCTGGATTATTCTTAACACACTCGGCTTTATCGTAGCATACCTGCAGCCGTTGATCGCCGGCGGGCAGTACACAGGTTAATGATCAACAGTTCGGGATCAGTCAGGAGGTGAACGACTATCTTAGACTGGATTTTTGAAGGGATCGTGACATGGATCTCCAGTATTGCCTCGCAGATCATGGACGCGGTTTCCGGCCTCTTTCTCAATGCGTTGGGAACAGACATGGTGACCATGGAGGAGTATTTCCCCTTCATCACCAAGGCCTTTGACGTCATGCAGTACACAGCCTGGGCAGTCCTTTTTCTCATTGTGGTCTGGCAGCTGTTCCGTGCGTTCGGAGGACCCATTACCGAAGCCGAAAACCCATGGCAATTAGTTGTGCGTGGCGCGATTTTCGCGCTGCTGATCGGATACGCAAAACCAATTTTCATGCTGGCGCTCGACATTGCCAGAGCGCCGTATACGGCACTGATGGATGTAAGCATGACGGCGGAGGAATTCACCTTTGCCGGTGTGGAGCAGGTGCTGAGCAACGGACTGCTGACAATCGTTTCAACCGTGACGGTTGTCGGGCCCATACTGGTTCTGATCCTGCTGATCGCGCTCGGATGGAACTACTTCAAGCTGCTGCTGGAGGCGGTCGAACGGTATATCGTGGTCGGTGTGCTGTGCTATACCTCCCCGCTGGCATTCTGCATGGGCGGCTCCAAGGCGACCAATCAGGTCTTTAAAAGCTGGTGCAGGATGGTAGGCTCGCAGCTTCTCCTGCTGGTCATGAACGTGTGGTTTATCCGGGGATTTAACTCCTCGGTAGGCCAGTATATCGGAAACGGCGGCGCGCTGAGTACAGGGCAGGGATCTATCTTTCTATGGCTGTTCTGCGCCCTGGCATTCCTAAAGACCGCGCAGAAATTCGACAGCTATATGGCCGCTATGGGACTTAATGTGGCGCAGACCGGTTCCAGCATGGGCATGGAGCTGCTGATGGCCGCAAGGGTGATCAGCGGCGTGGGACACAGCGCAAAGAGCGCAGGCAGCGTGTTCGGCAGAGGCGGTTCGACTGCAACCGGAACCGGCGCCGCGGCCAGCGGCTTTGCATCCGGCTTTGCCAGCAGATTCAAGGGTAACAGCTATGTCCGTGACGCCGTCGTTGATGGCGGCACGCGCATGGGCATGGGCGGCGGCGTCGGCTTTTCAAGGTTATCCGCGGCTTCGGCGGAGCGGCCATTTCCGCAACGCAGGATCTGTCGGATTTCTTCGGTCTGGAGGACGGCAAGTACGGCAGGGCGATCATCAACAACTCCAAGAACAAGATTATTCTGAACCTGGAGCCGGACGAGGCCCGGTATGTACAGGAAACGCTGAAGCTCACCCGCACGGAGATCCGCGCCATCACCCGCTTCGAGCGCGGTGAGGCGCTCACCAGCTCCAACAACAAAGTGCCTGTGGTAGTGAAGGCCTCCAAGCTGGAAAAGGAAATGATCACCACGGATCGTGCCGAACTGGAGGCAATCCTCAAAGAACGGCAGAGGGAGAAAACGCATTCAGCGTAGAATGCGCATTTCGCAAAGAATACGCACACGCAGAAGGAGGTGAACAACATGCTGCTTGATGATGAGCGTCATGTGATCAAATGGCTGTCGCAGTACGGCGCACTGACCAAAACACAGGTGATCCGACTGCTGCGGGACAAAACCCCGGAGACGGCGGAGAAGATTCTTCGCAATCTGAAAAGGGAGCATCAAATCTCGGATGTGGCCGGTGGCTACTATCTGGCTTTGGATGGACTATGCAAGCCGGATCAGCGGACGATCCTTGCCGTATGGGTGCTGCTGCGGTTTATCGACTATGTGGATCCCATGGCGCATTATCCTGCGGTCTACCCGTCCCAAATCTTTTTTCTGAAGGAAAACACCGGCTATGAGATCGTTGTGCTGTATGACGGCGAGCAGCACCTTAGCAAGCTGCTGCAGCCGCAGGATGACGAGATGAAATATATCTTTGTCCTGCCCAATATCGCCATGGCGTCCCAGATGATGCTCCCCAAGGCGCCCTGCCTGTTTGCAACCGTCAACTTTGCCGGGCAGGAAGAACCGGACATTACATTTTACACAGAGGAGGCTGCAACCGATGGACTCGATAAACTCGTTCATTCATCTGCTGGATAAAATAGAGACGCAGGATCGACGGCTCGGCATGACCATAAAAAATCTCCGCTGTCTGACCGGAGGGAAAAGCATGGAGCTGGCGTATGCCATGGCGCTGAAGCTGGCTGAGGAAAGCGAAAAATTGACGCTGCTGACCAGAGCGCTTCCCGCCTACACGGGAAATCCGCGGGCGCTGCAGGATGTGGATGCGGTTGCAGCAGAGTCGGTTCCAATAGAAGCGGGCTTTACCATCGAAGGCTGGTTCTGCATCCGGCTGCCTCTGCTGCTCCCCAAAAAGGAGAGGGGCTCCGCCTCCTATATTCGGGGCATCCTGTATCCGGCGCTCAGGAGCTTCTTTCAGGGCAAAGCGCCGGTTCGATACCCCGAAAGCATCATGATATTCCGCCATGTATATGAAAAAGGCAGGCCGGAGCGTCGGTACCGGGATCATGACAATATTGAGGTCAATATGGTCTCCGATACCGTCGCTATGTATGTGCTTACGGATGACGCGCCGCCGTGCTGCGATCATTTCTACTGCAGCGCGGCCTCCACGCAGGAGCGTACTGAGGTGTATGTGGTCCCGGCACGGGATTTTCCCCAGTGGCTGGTGCTGGAGCCCCTGATCCCGGATGAGGGGGTGATGCTCCATGAAAATGTGCCGGAGCAGCGTCAAAAACATGTGTAAAAACAGGGCAAAAACCCGCCTCCCCAATGACATATCTTTTAACAGCCGGAAAACACCGATGAAACCGATATTTTTCAGGCTTTTTGCGCGGACGGTTTCCGACAAAGAGAGCAGTCATGTTGTCGGAAAGCTCCTGCATTCCGGGGTTTGAAACAATGATTACCGTTCGGCCGGGAAGTCATGTGCATCGGCTTATCACAGTGCTTGGGCTCGCCGGCGAATACCCCGTCTGTTCGCTTGGCGTGCTGGGAAACGAGCGTACTCTCAGAGCGCTGGTGAGTAAACTTTCCACAACACAGGAGCTTCGTAACCCGGATACCGGCGAGCGGATGAGGGTAAAGCTGCTGCAGCTGACCGGTATCGGGAATGCCAAAGCAATTCGTTTCTGTAAGGGCGCTCTCCCCATACTGGAATGGATACATCCGGACGCATACGGCTATTATATGGCCGCGTTTTACAATCATAGATTCCCCGGCGGTATGGCGCATCGGGACCGTAACCTTCGGGTTGCCGAGACGATTGGGATGCACCTGACCGCCGGTATCGAGACAAGGGTCTATCTACTCCCCGCCTTGCAAAACCGGGCTATCCTTCGGATAACACCGGACGCGCCTGCCTTCTATCTGGCGCGGGACTTCAAAAAGATCACCCCAGCGGAACAGAACAAAACCATGTTCACACGCATCGTCGGCGCAATCTTCTATCCCGGCGGCTGTTACGCCGTTTACAACACGCGGAACGCCGCGATGAAATGGAACGGCATGGGAGAGTTCAAAGCGCTCCACAGCCTGACAGAGCTTGCCCGCATGAACGCCGGGGTTCAGAGCATCGACTCCGCAATCCTGCTGGGCGAGTCCTATGATACGGCGCTGACCACACTGCTGGAGTCGGATAAAAACCGGCGACTGGAACTTCGGTTTGACGGCATCTATCGGCACATCTATTTTGTGCCCATGAATGCCGGCGGCATCCGGCAGTTCAGATTGCTCACCGTCCCAGACTGGAAAGAAAAGCTGCTTGAGCTGCTGTTCGACCCAGACGTCCGGTCATATAACCGGGGATTCATGGAATACGACGCCAGTATCGGCGGCACCTGTGTTTCCTCGCATCTTGACGGTGACATCGCACGCCTGATCCGTTTTCGTGAGGCAATGCAGACCGGCGCAGGGAGCTTCGAGGTACTCTGCTTCGATGATCAAGCGCATTTTCTAAGAGAGTACCTTGGCCCGCATATCACACTCAAAACCATCGACGCTGCCACAGTAGAAGCAGAACTGGGACTATAAAGGAGGAATGCATTCTGGATAAAAAGCGAGCAGCAGCCATCATCGCCGTCTCCATACCGGGACTTATCACCCTGCTTTACCTGGGCGGAGTGCTTGGCCAATTGCTGATAAACTACGAGCTTTGGATGAATTCCGGCGGTCTTACAGGGCAAACGACCATCGGCGCCGTAGACTGGAATCCGATCGTGTGTCTGGGCAGCGCCTTCAGTATCCCGGGGCTAAAAAGCATCGGTATACTGCTGCTGACCGGGGTCGGCATCACGGCCTATGTGCGTTTCCACGATAAATTCAGCTCCAAGGACTACGATGAGCGCGGATTTACCCGCAGCAAATACGGAACCTACGGCACCGCTTCATGGATGAAGGACAAGGAACTGAAAGAGATTCTGGAGATCAAGCCTCCGTCGCAGGCCGATGGCATCATTTTGGGCGAAAAAAACGGCAGCGTCGTCTGCTTACCTAAAGACACCAGACTGAACCGCCACATCGCCGTATTCGGTGCATCCGGTACCCGAAAATCCCGTGGCGTGATTCGTCCGGCGCTGTTCACCATACTCAAGCGCGGAGAGTCGGCGGTCATTACGGATCCGAAGGCGGAGCTCTATAACGATACCGCCGAGTTGTTCCGCAAGAACGGGTATGAGGTAAAAGTATTCAACATGGTAGACCCCCGGCACGGCGACTCATGGAACTGCATGTCAGACCTGAACGGCGATACTCTGTTGGCGCAGGTGTTGACCAATGTCATCATCTCCAACACCAGTGAGGGCAAGGGCGACCATTTCTGGGACAACGGCGAGGCCAATTTGCTCAAAGCGCTGGTGCTCTATATCGATCTGGACAGGAGCCGCAGCCCGGAGACGAAGAACCTGGCGGCCGCCTACCAACTCCTGACCCAAAACAGCGAACGGCAGCTGACGGCACTTTTTGAAAAGCTGCCGCTGGATCACCCCGCCCGTGCGCCGTTCAATCTTTTCTCGCAGGCCAGCGACACGGTGCGTTCCGGCATCGTCCTTGGACTCGGCACCCGGTTACAGGTCTTACAGAACGAGGCTGTGCGGGACATCATCAGCCGCAGCGATATCGATCTCACGGCGCCGGGCAAGCGCAAATGCGCCTACTTCGTCATACTCAGCGACCAGGACGCAACGATGGCATTTCTGTCCTCGCTGTTCTTTTCGTTTCTATTCATCAAGTTGGTGCGCTATGCCGACAGCACGCCGGAGCTGCGCTGCAAAGTCCCGGTCAACCTCATCTTCGATGAGTTCAACAATGTGGGCAAGCTCGGTAGCGCAGCGGACGGTTCGGATTTCGCCCGTACGCTCAGCGTTATCCGCAGCCGTGCGATCTATGTGATGCTGGCCGTGCAGAGCCTCGGTCAGCTCCAGAACCGGTATCCCAACAATCTCTGGGCGGAGATCGTCGGTAACCTGGACGTGCAGCTCATGCTGGGCTGTACCGATGAGGTCAGCGCCGAGTACTTCTCCGCGCGGAGCGGTGATATGTCGGTGGAGATCAACTCCACCATGACCGTGCGCAAGACCATTGCCGTAGTGCAGGTCATCCCCCAATACCGTCAGACGGAGGGCCAGGGGCGCAGACGGCTGCTGACTCCGGACGAGGTGCTGCGCATCCCCAACGAGGAACTGCTGGTGGTCATCCGAGGACACAATGTCCTGAAACTGAAAAAATTTGATTATGCTGACCACCCGCTGGCCAAGGAATTGACTCCCGTCAGCATTCTTGACTACACACCCCCGCACGCGGCAGCGCCTTTTCTCCAGACCGAGACGACTTTGCCACACGCAGTGTCTGAGGAGCGGCCGCACACATCGTCCATACCCTCAAAACGCAGAACTCTGTACAGCTCCGCGAAACCGCCGAGCGAGTTTTGAACTCAATGCTTTAACTAAAAAGCAGACATTTAACTTTAGTGATGTTGTAATGCTGAAAGATAGTTAAATTGGTGGCGAGCAAATGGACTATATCACAAAACACCGAGCGTATCGGCAATACGGACAGACTAACAAATAAAACACATTACCGGCAGAGAGGTGTCTCAGAAATGGGACGCTCTTTTTATATTCAAACAAAAGAAACGGAGGATCAAACAATGGCAACGAAAAAAACGGCGGTGATCCCGGAAGAAGAAATTCTTGCGGCCGCGACGGACGAAAACATCAATGAACACGCATTACATCAGACTGAAACTGAACCTGAGCCTGATAGAGTGCTCAGCGCTGAAGGGGCGCCCGGAGACGCTGATCTCATCGACATTTGCCAGACTGATTCCGAATCTGCGAATCCCGAAGGGATGCCGATCGAAGACGCCGCGCGCAATACCCCGGAAGCACCGGTATCTCAGACCGATTCCGACTTAGAGGAGAAAGAACCTGAAGAGAGCCCGCCGGCCCGCCGAACTAGAAAACCAAGAGCTAAGAAAAGTGAGTCTGACACAGCAGCGGCAGAACCGCCCGGGGATGCATCCGACGGCGTCGAATCTCCGGAGAAGAAGCCTCGCAGGCGCGCCGCTGCCAGACCGGCGTCGCCGGTGGTATCCATCGACGAGCGCCCCAGTGTGGAAACGGAAGCGGACAAAGCCCGCAACGATTTGCTGGACCTGGTAGAATCCTTAAAGACCAAGCGGATCCTGACCGGGACCATTCAGGGCATCGAACGCCCCGCTGACCATCCCTCTCGTTCTCTTGCAGTCATTTATCATGGCGATATCAAGGTAATCATTCCTGCGGAGGAGGCGGTGGAGCCGCCGGAGGATTTCCGCGGCAGGCTTCCGGAGGATGTGCTGCACTATATGGTCACCAAACGCCTGGGGGCGGAGGTGGATTACATCATCAAGGGCATCGACGCCAAGGCAGGTGTTGCAGTCGGCAGCCGTCTTGAGGCTATGTCCGCTAAGCGCCGCGCGTACTATTTCGGTACAGACCGGGATGGAAACAATCTGCTCTACGAAGGTATCAGTGCGGAAGCTCGCGTCGTATCCGTCATTCGTGCCGGCATCTTCGCGGATCTGTTCGGCCTGGAGGTCTACATCCCGCTTCGCGAACTGAGCTACCAGCGTATGCTGGATGCGCAGGACAGTTTTCAGCCCGGGCAGCGCATTCTGGTTAAAATCCTGAGCATCGACCGCAGTGACCGAACCCGTATCCGGGTCAGCGCCTCCATCAAGCAGGCCGGCGAGAATCCCTATGAAAAGGCGCTGCGGCGTTATTCTGTGGGCAACCGCTATGTAGGTACTGTCAGTATGGTGGACATGAACGGCGTGTTTGTCTCACTGGACGGCGGCATCGACTGTCTGTGCAGCTATCCTAAGCGCGGGCGCCCGCCCAGAGGCTCTCGCGTAACGGTACGGATTCTGGGCATCAACAACGAATCCAATCGGATCTGGGGC
>OKSO01001067.1_pt1 | contig 9975 bp, 5 predicted proteins | sample 1606241 | NCBI WGS metagenome assembly OKSO01 (sample SAMEA3879540, study PRJEB24766) | human gut metagenome | biome: human-associated habitat; feature: feces | place: USA | collected 1985/1987
CACGACCTCGTACCCATTGCGACGGGCCGCCTCGACGACTTTGGCCACACACGCATCGACAGCCTTCACCGCTTTCTCGATCGCCTCATAAACTCCCGTATGCCCCACCATATCGCCGTTGGCGAAATTCAGGCAGATGAAATCGTATTTCTGCCTGTCGAGTGCCCCGACCAGCTTGTCGGCCACCTCGTAAGCGCTCATCTCGGGCTGAAGGTCGTAAGTCGCCACCTTCGGAGAAGCGACCAGAATGCGGTCCTCGCCCTCGAACTCCTCCTCGCGGCCTCCGTTCAGGAAGAAGGTCACATGAGCGTATTTCTCCGTTTCGGCGATACGGAGCTGCGAAAGCCCCTGCCGGGCGACATACTCGCCGATCGTGTCGGCCACGTTCTCCTTGTCGAACAGGATATGCAGCCCCTCGAACTTGGCGTCATAGGGCGTCATGCAGCAATAGTAGAGCGGCAGCGTGTGCATGCCCTGCTGCGGCATATCCTCCTGTGTGAGTACGATGGTCAGCTCCTTGGCCCGGTCGTTCCGGTAGTTGAAGAAGATCACCACGTCGTTCGGCCGGATCATACCGATCGGATTGCCGTCCTCGTCGATCCGCACGACGGGCTTCACGAACTCGTCGGTCACCCCTTCGTCGTACGACTTCTGCATCGCCAGCGTCATATCGGACGAATGTTCGCCCTTGCCCTCGACCAACAGGTCGTAGGCCACTTTCACACGTTCCCAACGCTTGTCGCGGTCCATCGCGTAATAACGGCCTACGATCGAGGCCACGACGCCCGTCGATCGTTCCCGCATGTGCTTTTCCAGCCGTTCGATGAATCCCTTGCCGCTGTACGGATCGGTATCGCGGCCGTCCATAAAGCAATGCACGTAGGTACGTTCGATGCCGTATTTATCGGCGATGTCCGTCAATTTGAGCAGATGATCCAGCGACGAGTGCACTCCGCCGTCCGAAACCAGTCCCATCAGGTGCACGCTCACCCCGTTCGATTTGGCGTATTCGAACGCCTTCACGATTTCGGGATTCTTCAGAATCGAATCGTCGCGGCAGGCCCGGTTGATCTTCACCAGATCCTGATAGACTACCCTGCCCGCACCGATATTGAGGTGCCCCACCTCCGAATTGCCCATCTGCCCATCGGGCAGGCCGACGTTTTCGCCGTCCGTACGCAACTGCGCATGAGGGTATTTACGGGTCATTTCCGAAATATAGGCAGGATGCACCTGTGCGATGACATCCCCCTTCTGTCCGTCGCCGATGCCCCAACCGTCGAGGATCATCAGCAATACTTTGCGATTACTCATCCGAAACATTACTTTACTTGTTCCACAATCAGTTCTACGGCCTTGTCGATAGCCGCCTGGATGCCATCGGGGTTCTTACCGCCCGCCGTCGCCAGGAAAGGCTGTCCGCCGCCGCCGCCGTTGATGGCTTTGGCCGCCTCGCGCACCACGACACCGGCATTGACTCCCTGCGCCACGATATCGTCGCCCAAAGCGACGGTGAGCGTCGGCTTGCCGTCATTGATCGATCCGATCACCAGTACGATATTCTTCGAACGCGAACGCACGGCGAAAGCGAGGTCCTTGATGAAATCCGGCCGGCGATCGGTCTGCGTAGCCATCAGCCGCATCCCGCCACGCTCGGGCGTAGAATCGACGATCTTCGCGGCCCACTCGGCCACCTGTTCGCGGCGGATGGCCTCCATCTCGTGCTTCAAAGCCTCGTTGCTTTCCATGATCTTCTTGATCGACTGAAGAATCTGCGGGTTATTGAGATAATCGGCCACGTTGCGCATCGTATCTTCGGCCGCATAGATCACCTCCTCGGCCTTCGCCCCCGTCGTGGCCTCGATACGTCGTACACCGGCGGAAATGGCGCTTTCGTTCAGGATCTTGAAGAACCCGATATTACCCGTAGCGCTCACGTGAGTACCGCCGCACAACTCGACCGAGGTGCCGAAGCGCACCATACGCACCCGGTCGCCGTATTTCTCGCCGAAGAGCATCATCGCCCCGGCCGCTGCAGCCTCTTCCTTGGTGGCATCGCGTTTCTCCTCGAGGGGATAGTTCGCGCGAATGGCACGATTGACCAGTTGCTCGACCCGGCGCAGCTCCTCGTGCGTCACCTTCTGGAAGTGCGAAAAGTCGAAGCGCAGGTATTCGGGCGTCACGAGCGAACCTTTCTGCTCGACGTGCGTACCGAGCACCTTGCGCAGCGCTTCATGCATCAGATGGGTCGCCGTATGGTTGTTGGCAGCCGCCTGACGTTTCTCCGGATCCACGACGGCCATGAAGGTCGCCTCGGGATTTTCGGGCAGTTGGGTAACGATATGGATAATCAGGCCGTTCTCCTTCTCGGTAGCCACGACCGGGATCCGTTCGTTGGCGGTTTCGATATAGCCGATATCGCCGATCTGACCGCCGGAATTGCCGTAGAACGGAGTGCGGTCGAACACGAGCTGATACATCACCTTGTTCTTCTGCTTTACCGTACGCTGCTTGATGAGGCTGACGCCGTCGATATCGGTATAGTCATAACCGAGGAATTCCTCTTCCTCTCCATTGTGGTACTGGATCCAGTCGCCGAATTCATTGGAAGTAGCCTGACGGGCTCTGTCCTTCTGCTTCTGGAGTTCAGCGTTAAACTCTTCAAGGTCAACCTTATAGCCTTTCTCCGAAGCGATAAGTTCGGTTAGGTCGATCGGGAATCCGTATGTATCGTAAAGCACGAATGCGTCTTTTCCTGAGATGACCTTGGTGTCGGCGGACTTTGCCAGATAATCATCCATGAGGCGGATTCCCCTGTCCAATGTACGGAGGAATGCGAACTCCTCCTCTCTGATTACGCTTTCGATAAGGTTCTTCTGCTCACGGAGTTCCGGATAAGCGCCACCCATATCATCGGCGAGCTGCTGCACGAGGCGGCAAAGGAAAGGTTCATTGAATCCGAGGAAGGTATAACCATAACGCACTGCCCTTCTGAGGATTCGGCGGATGACATATCCCGCTTTCACGTTGGATGGCAGCTGACCGTCGGCGATAGAGAAACTGATGGCACGGATATGGTCGGCAATTACCCTCATAGCCACTTCAGTATTCTCGGACTCATGATACTGGTGTCCGGAAAGTTCCTCGATCTTGTGGATCATGCCGGTGAACACGTCTGTATCATAGTTGCTCTTCTTTCCCTGAAGCACCATGCAGAGACGCTCGAATCCCATTCCAGTATCAATGTTGTGGTTAGGGAGCAGTTCAAGTTCGCCGTTCGCCTTTCTGTTGTACTGCATGAACACAAGGTTCCAGATTTCGATCACGAGCGGGTTGCTCTTGTTCACGAGGTCGCGTCCCGGAACGGCTGCAATCTCTTCGTCGCTTCTGAGGTCAATGTGAATTTCACTGCAAGGGCCGCATGGACCTGTGTCACCCATTTCCCAGAAGTTGTCATGCTTGTCTCCCAAAAGGATATGGTCCTCAGGCAGGAACTTGAGCCATGTCCGGTGAGCCTCCTCGTCCATAGAGGTCCCGTCTTCCTTGGATCCCTCGAATACGGTAGCATAAAGCTTGGTCTTGTCAATCTTGTACACGTCTGTAAGAAGTTCCCATGCCCATGTGATCGCCTCTGTCTTGAAATAGTCTCCGAAACTCCAGTTTCCGAGCATCTCGAACATCGTATGATGGTAAGAGTCGTGTCCCACTTCCTCCAGGTCATTGTGCTTTCCGCTCACTCGGAGACATTTCTGGGAGTCGGTCGCGCGATGTGTCTTAGGCGTAACATTCCCGAGGAATATGTCTTTGAACTGGTTCATACCGGCATTGGTAAACATAAGCGTAGGGTCGTTCTTCACGACCATCGGAGCTGAAGGGACTATCTGATGTCCTTTCGATGCGAAGAAATCAAGGAATTTCTGTCTTATTTCGTTAGATGTCATCATAATGACTTTGTTTTATTTTTCTATAGCCAACCGCCCCGACGCAAGACCGCCCGGAACATCATCCGCTGGCCATCCGTCGGAACAACCCGCAAATTTAAGATTATTTTCTCACATTTCCGATATTTAGCCGATCTCGGCTCCGTTGTGCAAAGTCTCGGCAGGAGTGATGAAACGCATCTTGCCGTCACCCTGGCGCGCCATCAGAATCATACCCTTGGACTCGATGCCGAAAATGGTACGCGGCTTCAGGTTCGCGAGGATGCAGATCTGCTTGCCGACCATCTCCTCCGGAGTATAGAACTTGGCGATGCCGGACACGATGACTCTCTTGTCAATGCCCGTATCTATGGTGAGTTTCAGCAACTTGTCGGACTTAGGAACCTTGACTGCCTCCAGAACAGTGGCGGTACGGATATCCATCTTTCCGAAATCATCGAACTCCACCTCATCCTTCTGCGGAGCCACCTGGTTTGCAGCAGCAGCCTTCGCTGCAGCCTCACGTGCTGCACGGATTGCATCAAGACGGTCAGTCTGGGCCTTGATGGCCTCATCTTCAATCTTGGCGAAAAGCAATTCCGCAGCACCGAGCTGATGCCCCTCAGGAAGAAGATTCTCAGTTCCGAGGACATCCCAGCCGAGACACACGCCAGTTCCAGGACATGCAGCGGCAACCGCCTTGACATCAGCACCTTCCGGAACCGAAACCGTATGAAGAGCAGCACCCTCGCCATCCTTGTAAGTATTGACGGTCTCCTGCTCGCCATGCCTGTGGTCCACGCCGGCGCAGAAGCTGACATCCAGCATCTTGCGAAGTTTCTCTGCAGCAAACGGCGTGAAAGGCTCGAATGCGATCGCGAGGTCCGCGCAAATCTGGAGGCTGACATTCAGGATAGTCGCGGTGCGCGCCATATCCGTCTTCGCCACCTTCCAAGGCTCGGTGTCAGAAATATACTTGTTTCCGAGACGCGCGATCGCCATCGCATCCTTCAGCGCTTCGCGGAAATGATAAGTTTCAATGTTCTTCTCCAATGACGCTTTCAGCTGAGGCACCTGTGCCAATGTTTCCTTGTCAATGTCAAGCAGCTCTCCGGCAGCAGGGACCTTTCCCTCGAAATACTTGTGTGTCAGGACAATGGCCCTGTTCACGAAGTTTCCGAAAATAGCCACGAGCTCGCTGTTATTGCGCTGCTGGAACTCTTTCCAACTGAAATCATTGTCCTTGGTCTCAGGCGCATTGGCCGTAAGGACATATCTCATGACATCCTGTTTTCCAGGGAATTCCTCCAGATATTCGTGTGCCCATACAGCCCAATTCTTGGACGTCGAAATCTTGTCACCTTCGAGATTCAGGAACTCATTGGCAGGGACATTGTCCGGAAGGATATATCCGTCGCCGTATGCTTTCAGCATTGACGGGAACACGATGCAATGGAAGACGATATTGTCCTTGCCGATAAAGTGTACCAGCTTGGTTTCCTGCGACTTCCACCATTTCTCCCAACTCTTCGGAAGCAATTCCTGAGTGTTGGAGATGTAACCGATCGGCGCGTCGAACCACACGTAGAGCACCTTTCCTTCAGCTCCCTCTACAGGCACCGGAACGCCCCAATCCAGGTCACGGCTCACTGCACGCGGCAGGAGGTGGGCATCCAGCCAGGACTTGCATTGTCCGTAGACATTGGTCTTCCACTCCTTGTGCTGCTCGAGAATCCACTCGCGGAGCCACGGTTCATACTGGTCCAGAGGCAGATACCAATGCTTGGTCATCACCTTCACCGGCTTGCTGCCGCTAAGCGTGGACTTAGGGTCGATCAGCTCTTCCGGGCTGAGCGTGCTGCCGCATTTCTCGCACTGGTCGCCATAGGCATTAGGATTGCCGCATTTAGGGCAAGTACCTGTGATATAGCGGTCTGCAAGGAAAGTCTTGGCTTCCGGATCGAAGAATTGTTCCGACTCCTTGGTGATGAATTTATCTTCATCGTAAAGTTTACGGAAGAACTCGGATGCGTTTTTTTCGTGGATCTTGGATGATGTCCTGGAATATATGTCGAAATTGATTCCAAGACCCGTGAAGGAATCCTTGATAATCTTATGATATTTGTCCACGATGTCCTGAGGTGAACATCCCTGACGTTTGGCGGCGATGGTGATAGGCACACCGTGCTCATCGCTTCCGCACACGTAAAGGACGTCTTCACCGCGCATTCTCAGATATCTCACATAGATATCCGCCGGAACATACACTCCGGCAAGATGGCCGATATGCACAGGACCGTTAGCGTACGGCAATGCGCATGTGACCAATGTTCTCTTGAATTTGCTGTCCATAATTATTTAATTGTTAATATTTTCCGTTATTATGTCTACTGGACTCTCCCGAGTTTTCCGACGATTTTCTTCCTCAGCTCCGCGACCTTCTGGAATTTCACCAGGATTTCCGCCTCTTCCGCCATGGTCTCCGGCGTCTTTTCCATGCGCCCGAGTTCCTTCAGACGTGCTGCCAATGCCAACTCCTGCGACCTGACAATCTTGGAGTTGTAGACCATAATCGCTTTCGGCACCTGTATCACCAGGAAAGACGACTGCGATGTCATGGCATCGGAAAAGTTCTTGACCGTCAGCCTGTATTTTTCTTCCACCAAATCGCCAACGAGCGATGCCATTTCCCTGTCGGGACTGTTCATGAGACTTCTGATGATATCATCCTGTCCCAGAGTCGCATCCGCATCATAAAGTCTGAAATATTCATCGAATGTCCTGGCATACAAGCTGTTGGAAAACGGATGTTCTTCTATCGCATCACGTATGAAATCCGCCGCAGTGGTTTTCTCGCTGTCATAGAATTCCGAATCAGATTCGAAATCCATGGTGTCCAATCCGCTCACCAATATGAATTTCAGGAGGTCGCGTTCCACCGGTGCCATCACGGGATTTTCCAGATAGACGCCACCTGCATTCGCTCTGGCAGGAGCGGTGTCAGCCGGTACCGGAACATCTACAGGCTCCATCTGGCCATCCATGTAGCCATCCCCCGCAGGCTCGCCATAATCCTCAGGAAGCGGAATGGATTGACCGCTGGCATTGGCGCCAGCCGACTGTGGACCGGCATTGGTCCTGGCCTGTCTTTCCTCCCGCATCCGCTCGCGCTCCGCCTCCTTGCGCTCGTCATCGATCATCTTCTGCCTGGTATTCAGGATCCTGGCATAGAGCGCGTCCTCGTTTATGCCGAATTTCACGGCTGCCGACTGCACGTAGACAGCGCGCTTTATCTGATCCGGAATCAGCGCGATCGTATCTGCAATATCATTGATCAGCTCCGCCTTCTTCAACGGGTCGTTGCCGGACTGGCCCAGCAGCAGGTCCGTCTTGTATTCGATGAAATCCTGCTCGTTCGCCTGGAGAAAAGCCTGGACCTCCTCCAGATTATGCTTCTGCGAGTATGAATCCGGGTCGTCGCCATCCGGAAGCAGCACCACGCGCACATTCAGTCCCTCCTTGAGTATCAATCCGATACCTCTCAACGCGGCATGAATTCCGGCGGCATCGCCATCGTACATTATGGTGACGTTGTCCGTAAATTTCTTTATCAACCGGATCTGCGGGACCGTCAATGATGTTCCGCTGGACGCCACGACGTTAGTGATTCCCAGCTGGTGCATCGACAGCACGTCCAGATAGCCTTCCACCAGATAGCATTTGTCCAGCTTCGATATCTCGCTCTTGGCGAAATAGATGCCGTACAGCGACCGGCTCTTGTCGTAAATCTCTGTCTCAGGGGAATTTACGTATTTTCCGATATTGGCGGTCTTGTAGTCCGACCGGAGCGTACGTCCGCCGAACGCTATGACTCTTCCGCTGACCGAATGGATCGGAAACATCGCCCTGTCATAGAATTTGTCTATCAGGCTGCCGTCATTCCTCTTGATGCAGACTCCGGTGGCCGTCAGGAATTCCTCCTTGTAACCTTTCGCCAATGCGGCTTCCGCCAATGCGTGTCCGCTTTTCGGAGACCAGCCGAGTCCATATTTCTCAATCGTGGCATCTTCCAGGCCTCTGCTCCTGAAATAGGCATAACCGATGGATCTGCCTTCCTGCGTCTTCAGGCTGTCCTTGAAGAATTGCTCGGTATAATCCATCACCAGAAGCAGACTTTCGTTGCGCTGCCTTGCGGCAATCTCTTCCGGCGAATCTTCCTTTTCCTTTACCTCGATACCGTATTTCCGCGCAAGATATTTCAATGCCTCCACATACGTCATGCTTTCATGTTCCATCACGAAGCCGACAGCCGTGCCTGACTTTCCGCAACCGAAGCATTTGTAGATGCCTTTGGCCGGGGAAACGTAGAATGACGGCGTCTTCTCGTTATGGAACGGACAGCATGCAATGTAGTTGGCGCCCCGCCTCTTGAGGGAGACGAAGTCGCTTATGACATCGACAATCTGCGCCGAGTCCAGAATCTTATCTACGGTATCCTGGGGAATCATTGATCTTTACTGGTCGTCAACTTTATGATAATCAACGTCTTTCACATCGCCAAGTCCCTGCGGTACGGAGTCGTTGTCATCGGCATTGTCCCGATTGTATCTTATCTCGTATTCGACTTTCGCCTTGGAAACCCTGCGCATGGAAATCAGTTCAGATATTCCGTAAAAAATTAGGAAAATGCCGGCAAGCACGCTCATAATCCTTTCCGAGAAAGGATTGAACAGCAATGTTATACCGCCGATGACTGCCAATATTGAAAGTATCAATGAGAAGCCGCCCATACCGACGAGGGACATCGTTCCGCCGAGGACAATCAGCTGGAGGATACCGAATAGAAGTATCACGATACCGATAACAGTCACAATCGCGCCTGCGACCACGTTCGGGAAGCAGAACAGCAAAAGGCCTATTACAATGTCGACGACAGCATTGACCGACATCAATGCCATGGCGCCGGATTTCCTGTGCGCGAAGCCGTAGCCCAATGATACCATGCCGGCTGCAAACAGGAATGCGGCAATGATTTTTACTACATTGACGGTAGCTTCGGTACTGAATACCATCACAAGGCCGATGCCGATGGCGGCCAGGGCACGCAATGCCGTGCTGAATTTATTGTTATATCCAAATGTTATCATACGCTGACTGATTTGTGTTCGTTTATTGATATGCTTACCCCAAATTTCGCAAGCTGTCAAACTTGCTGAACGTTAGTGCAAAATTGAGGGTTACAATTCGTTCGAAGTCGACAAGGCCGACACGCCGCATGGGCTAGAACGGGAGGTCGTCGCCCGGCATGTCGTCGAATGTCGGGGCAGGGGCTGACGGCTGAGGAGAGGATGATGGAGCGAAACCTGCCGGCATGTCATACGATGCCGGAGCGCTCTGCTGATAGCCGGACGGAGCCTGCGCATAATTGCCTGCAGCCGGAGCTCCAGCCTTGCTTATTCTCCATGCCCTCAGATCAGTGTACCACTTGCCGTTATACTCGCGGCTGGAGACATTGAACGACAACTTTATCTTGTCGCCGATCTGGAACTGCTCCAGTTCCTTGACCTTATCCGCACCCCAGACATTGAAACAAGCCTTGGTCGGAAAGTTTCCTTCCTGATATTCTATCACGAAGTCCTGCTTGGCCCAGTCTCCTCTGGCCGATTTGCCGGACTGCACAGCAAGCTTCTGAATGAGTGTTCCTTCTATTTCCATAATTATCAATCTATTATATACAAAATTAAACCAAGTCAGAGGCTCGGTATCACCTCCAACCATAATAATGCAAGTCCCGGATTTTCGCGCGGTTTTTACAATTCCGAGGTTCGCACGACAAAATTAGTAAATTTCAAGTAATTTTCCGCAGCCCGGACAAACATACAAAAACGGACCGCCGAACTCACACTCAGCCGATCCGTTTTTCAATTATTTCGTCCGAAGACTTATTTCTCAGCCTCTTCAGCTACTTTTACTTTGTTGACCTTGACAAGTTCTACATCGAAGATAAGAGTGCTGTTAGGCTCGATACCTCTGGTACCATTCTCGCCATAACCGA
>OKSO01001069.1_pt1 | contig 9970 bp, 9 predicted proteins | sample 1606241 | NCBI WGS metagenome assembly OKSO01 (sample SAMEA3879540, study PRJEB24766) | human gut metagenome | biome: human-associated habitat; feature: feces | place: USA | collected 1985/1987
CGGCCCTCGGCCTCGACGAACTCAAGCGGATGGGCGTCGTGCTCAAGCGGGCGCAGTATTTCATCACCTGCCGGGGCTTTTCCGGGGCGCACCCGGGCCGGGGCAGCGCCGGACGGGAGCGCATCACCCGGGCGCTCATCGACCCCAACGTCTTCAGCGCCGGGGCCGAGCAGCTGAGTATGTTCGCACCGCCCGCCGTTGACCGGCTGGTGGAGCAGGGCGTGCCGCCCCGGGCGGCCCAGCGGATGGTGCGGGAGGAGGCGGTGCAATGTCTGGCGAGAGCACTGTGATGCCGCCCCGGAAGCTCCACGATGCCGATGTGGTCTACCTCTACGATGGCAGCTTTGAGGGCTTTCTGTGCTGTGTATTCGAGAGTTTCGCCCAGCACGAGATCCCCTTCGCCGTCTGGACGCCCCAACGGGAGACGGCCACCCTTTACCCCGTCCGGGACATCGGGACGGACTCTGCCAGAGCGCAGCGGGTCTTTTCGGCCCTTGGCCGGAAACTGGGCCGGGAGACGGAATATCTCGTCAGCCGGGATTTCCTCTCCGGGCAGGAAGATAAGGAATTGCTGCTCATCCGCTTCCTGCATCTGGCCTTCGCCCTCGGCCCCGGCACGGTCAAGCGGATGGGCCACCCGGATGTGGCCCCGCTCTACGAGATGAAAAAGAGCCTCGACTGGGAGGTGGACAAGTTTCAGGGCTTCGTCCGCTTCGAGGAGCACGACGGGATGCTGGGTGCGGTCATCCACCCCAAAAACTATATCCTGCCTCTGCTGCGGGGGCATTTCTGCTCCCGCTTTCCGGAAGAGAACTTCATGATATACGACGCGGTCCATCAGGCGGTATTGCTTTATCAGGAGCACAAGGCCCAGCTTCTGGAGCTGGCTGCGCCGCTGGAGCTGCCCCCGCCCAGCGCCCGGGAACAGGAGTTTCAGGCCCTCTGGAAGCAGTTCTACGACACGCTGGAGATCAAGGCCCGCCACAACGAAAAGGGCCGTATGACCCACTGCCCTAAACGATTCTGGGCGGATATGACCGAAATGAAAGAGGAATTGAAATGAAAACGAAAACAAAGACCGGACGCTGGAAATATGCGGCCATCGTGCTAATTGTGACCCTGCTGGTGGGGCTGTTCTGGAGTTATGTAAAAAATGGGCCGAAGGGCGAAATCTATCTTTACGGAGAAGAACACAGCAAGCAGAGCATTCTCGACAAGGAACTTTCCATCTGGGGCGAGTATTACGAAAAAGGAATGCGGGATCTGTTTGTGGAATTCCCGTATACGGATGCACAATTTCTGAACCTGTGGATGCAGGCCGACGATGATGAATTGCTGGATCTGCAGTTCAAGGACTGGGGAGGCACAGAAGGCGGCACCGAGGTCGAGAAGAATTTTCTGAAACAGATCAAGGAGCAGTACCCGGAAACCGTGTTCCACGGCACCGACGTGGGCCATACCTGGGAAAGCACCGGGCCGCGGTATCTGGCCTATCTGGAAGCCAATGGGCAGAAGGACAGCGAAGAGTACCGGCGTGCGCAGGAAAACATGGAACAGGGCAAACGGTACTATGAGATCAAGGCGACGGATGAAGCGTCTTCGGTCCGATACCGGGAGGACCGGATGGTGGAGAACTTCCGGCGCAGTTATCAGGAGCTGGAAGCGGTACGCCGCACCGATATCATGGGTATCTATGGAAGTACACATATTGTGGAGTCGGAGTATCGGAACTCGGACTTTCGCATGGCAAAACAGTTGAGCGAGAACTATGGGGAACATCTCCATACCAAAGATCTGACGCAGGAACCGGAACGGATCGACACGCTGGAAGTCAACGGAAAGACCTACACAGCCTCCTATTTCGGCGAGCAGGATATTTCGATGGTAAAGGGCTACAAGATCCGAAAGTTCTGGCGGTTGGAAGACGCATACGAGGACTTCAAGGAGCTGCCGACACCCCGTGAGATTCTGCCAGCCGACAACTACCCTGTAAAAATCCAGGCTGGGCAGGTGTTTGCTGTGGAGTACCTGATGTCCGACGGCTCGACCGAGTGGAAGTATTATATCTCGAACGGCACAGTACAGAATGGCCAACTCATCACAAAGCGGATGAAGATGGAATAAGCAGGCTCCCGGCCCCGGAACTTTGCCAAATTTACAAAAAGGTTGCATCTGCGTGGTTGAAACCCGCAAAACCTATGGTATACTATAAGAGATATCCGGGCAGGAATTTCTGCCCCCCACACCCCCGCTGCGGGGTCAACACAAAAGGAGTATTGTAGCGTTATGGTTCGCATTACTATGGAAGACGGCGGCATCATCGACATTGAGCTGAATGAGGAAGTCGCCCCCATCACCTGTGAGAATTTCAAGAAGCTGGTCAGCGAGGGCTTCTATAACGGCCTGACCTTCCACCGTGTCATCCCCGGCTTTATGATCCAGGGCGGCTGCCCGCTGGGCAACGGCACCGGCGGCCCGGGCTGGAACATCAAGGGCGAGTTCGCTGCAAACGGTGTGAACAACCCCATCAAGCACACCCGCGGCGTGATCAGCATGGCCCGCAGCATGAACCCAAACAGCGCCGGCAGCCAGTTCTTCATCATGCACAAGGACGCTCCCCATCTGGACGGCCAGTATGCCGCTTTCGGCAAGGTCGTTGCCGGAATGGAGGTCGTGGATAAGATCGCTTCCGTCCGCACCGACTGGAACGATAAGCCCACCACCCCCGTCAAGATGAAGACCGTTGAGCTCATCGAGGGCTGATCTTCTGCGCTTCTGTCCCACATCGCCTGCCCGTGAAGTGCCCCGTCAAGTAGACAAAAAAATAATATAAGATTTTTGTTCGCCGTTTCCACAAGGGAACGGCGAATTTTTTGTGCAAATCGGCGTTAGGACGCTCGATTCATGGCGCGGACGTGAGCTTGCAGCGTCCAACACGGGACATTTTTTGATATTTTACTTCCGCTGTATCGTGATTGTTCTTGCCTGACATGAAAATACCCCCAGAGTACGCAGAGTTTTCTTTTTACTCTGTCTACTCTAGGGGTAGCATATCATGTTGAGGATACAGGCCGGGGGCTTTCCATATATGCGTCAGAAAGAGATGAGAGGCTTACTTTTTTTCGCCCTTGGGCAGCAGACCGGCGCGCTCCAGAGCCGGGCGCAGGGCCAGATACAGGATGACTACGCAGATGGTGGAGGCTACGCTGTTGACAAAGGTGACACCACCGGCGATCTTGGACAGGGCCTGTGCCACGGTGTACTCCTGGCCAAAGATGTAAATGTTGCGGAAATAGCCCAGGAACGGGTCGGTGATGACGTTCAGCAGCAGGCCGGAGCCGCCTGCCACGATGACCTTGAGCAGGTAGCCCTTGCTGTGGCGGTCGAGATCGCGCAGCTTGAACACCTTGTGGGCTACGGCACCGCAGGTGATGCCGATGATGAACTTCAGCACAAAGGTGGTCACGGCATAGCCCGGGTCACCGGCCAGGATATCGGCCAGAGCCAGACCGATCGCACCGGCCAGGCCGCCGGAAACGCCGTCCAGCAGCAGGGCGGTCAGGGCGGTGAAGGTGTTGCCCAGATGGAACGAGGAGCCGCCGTAGAACGGCACACGGAAGAACAGGTATGCCACCAGGCTCAGCGCGGCCATAACGCCGGTCAGGGCCAGCTCCTTGGTGGTAAAGGTGCGCTTGTACAGCACACTGCCGAACAGGATGACGACGATCACCACAGCCAGCAGCAGCCACATTGCAGTTGTAGACATGATTTTTCCCTCCGATTTTTTTCGGGGCGAACCCCCTCCATCCTGTTTTGCAGGATCGTTCGCCCGTTTCAAAGCCACTTACCCATAAAACTACTTGACATTTGGGTGTGTGGTTGGTATGCTCCTATTATACGCGAAACTGGCACCATGAAAATACCCAGAATAAAGTTTTTTTATGGGGTCAGTTCGGCAAAGCATCCAAAAAGGGGAGAGGTCTTATGTTTCATCTGACAACTGCACTGGATGCCGCCAGCGGGGTGCCGCTGTACGAGCAGCTCTATGAGAGCCTTGCCGCCGAGATGCGCAGCGGGGCCATTCCGGCGGGCACCCGGATGCCCGGCAAGCGGCGGCTGGCGGCAGAGCTGTCGGTGTCTGTCAACACGGTGGACGCGGCATATCAGATCCTGGCGACCGAGGGCTACATGGAGCCGCGGGAGCGCAGCGGCTTTTATGTACAGGAATATCTTGCCCTGCCCACCCGGCCCGAGGAAGTGCCGCCCCCAGTATCTGCTGCTCCGCCGGAAGCAGCCGAGCCGCCCGTCCGGTTTGATCTGTCCACCCGGGGCGTGGACCCGGGGCTGTTCCCGTTCCGTACCTGGGCCCGGCTGCAGAAAGAGCTGCTCTATTCCTCGCCCCAGCTGCTGACCCATGGCGATGCGCAGGGGGATGTGGAACTGCGGCAGGCGCTGGCGGACTATCTGGAGGAATACCGGGGCGTGCGGTGCACCGCCGAGCAGGTGGTGGTGGGTGCCGGTATGGAGTATCTGCTGAGCCTGCTGGCCCCGCTCCTGCCCGGCAAAACGGCGGTGGAAAACCCCGGCTACCAGCGCGCGAAGCAGGTGCTGGAAAACAACGGCGTGGCGTGCTGCTGCCTGCCTGTGGATGCGGACGGCCTTTCTGTTGAGGCATTGTCCGGCTCGGGCGCGGCGGTGTGCTATGTCACGCCCAGCCACCAGTTCCCCACGGGCGTGACCATGCCGGCGGGCCGCCGCACGGAGCTGCTCCACTGGGCATCCCGCTGCCCGGGCCAGCGGTATATCATAGAGGACGATTACGATTCGGAGTTCCGCTTTGATACCCGCCCCCTGCCCAGCCTGCAGGGCATGGCCGGGGCCGACGGCCCGGTGGTCTACCTTTCCACCTGCTCCCGCAGTCTGGCCCCCGGCATCCGCATCGCTTACATGGTGCTGCCCCGGCAGCTGCTGCCCGCCTGGCGGGCAAAGTACCGGATCTATTCCGGCACCGTCAGCCGGTTTGAGCAGCAGACCCTGGCCCGCTTCATCCGCGAGGGCTACTTTACCCGGCACCTTGCCCGGGAGCGCGTGGCCTACAAGGCCCGGCGGGATGCTCTGGCTGCCTCTCTGCGCGCTGCTTTTGCGCCGGACGAGCTGACCCTGACTGGCCTGCATACCGGCCTGCATCTGTTGGCAAGGCTGAAAAATGCCCCGCCGGATGCCGCCCTTCACGCCGCCGCAAAGGCGCAGGGCGTGGCCCTGAGTCTGCTGAGCGATTATGACCTGACCGGCGGGGAACAGGATTTTTCCGGAACGTTTGTGCTGGGCTATGGCTCCCTGAGCGAGGCATCATTCCCCGAGGCGGGCGAAACGCTGAGGAAGGTCTGCACCGCCGCCCGGGAAGCGTCTGTGACCATATAAGTGCCCGCTTTTGCATCCCACGCCCCGGGCAGGGCCTCGGCGTGGGGGAGGGCGCTGTTGTTGGCCAGAAACTCCAGGACCGTGCCCAGCAGGGTGTAATCCTGTGCTGCAAAGTCGGTGAGCAGGGCCGTGCTGCTGGCCCGCAGGGCATCCGGCAGGGTGGCGGGCAGCAGGGCGAGGTCCTGCCGGAAAAAGGCTTCCCACACTGCCGCCCGGGCAGCGGCCCGGCGGGCAGGCGGCAGGGTGCCGTCCGCATCCCAGCCGGAGAGCAGAGCGTGGGCCTCTTTGGCCGAAATGCTCTGCACGGCGGCGGAAAGCTCGGTTTCGGCCAGCTCATCGGCTGTCAGTGCCCCCGAGAACCCCACCCGCACCGGCCCGTAACGGGAAGCAGTCTTTTCCAGCACGGCGGGGGACAGCGCCAGATAAAACATATCCTCCGGCAGGCCCAGCACCTCCAGAAGCGCCTGACGGCACCGGGCGGGCCCCGCCGCTCCGTAGCAGTGGGCAAGGCTGGCAGTCTCTCCGTTGAAGGGAACCGTCAGCTCCCCCGGCACGGCCAGCAGGTTCAGACTGTTCTGGGCGGCGTTCAGGTAGACCAGCAAAAAGCCCGGCTGCTCCCCGGCGGTGCAGAGAAGCAGGGTCATCCGGTGCTCGGCCCGGGGTAACTGGATGGGCACCCCGCTCTGGGGCTGGGCGGTCTGGATGCGGGTGCGCACCATCTGCCGGGTGAGCAGGACTGTGCCGCCCACCAGCGGCAGCAGCACCAGAAGTGCCGCCCCCAAAGCCGCCCAGAAGGGCCTCCAACCGTTCTTGTGCATCCCGTGTTCCTCCGTTCCGTTTTGGAACAGGATGGGCCGGGATGTTCTTTTTTATACGGAAACCGCTGCCCGAGCATGAAAACGCCCCCTGTGCCATACAGTAGAGCACAGGGGGCGTTTGTGTATGTGGGAGAGCCTGGTGCGGGTGAATGCGGTGGTCGGCGGTGTGGTATGGGGGCCGGTGGGGCTGGCACTGCTGTTTGGCACCGGCTGCCTGCTGACAGTGCGCACCGGTTTTTTCCAGCTGCGGTATTTCGGGTACTGGATGCGGCACACCATCGGGGCCATCTTCCTGGACCGGAATGTGACTGCCCACACGGACGATGAAGCCATCAGCCAGTTTCAGAGCCTTTGCACAGCGCTGGCGGCGACCATCGGCACCGGCAACATCGTGGGTGTGGCGGCAGCCATTCTGGCAGGCGGGCCGGGGGCTGTGTTCTGGATGTGGGTCATGGCCCTGCTGGGGATGATGACCAGTTATGCCGAGAACGTGCTGGGCATCTGCTACCGCCGCCGGGATGCTGCCGGAAGATGGTGCGGCGGGCCCATGTACTATCTGGCCGAGGGGCTGGGCGGCGGCTTTGGCCGGGCACTGGCGGTGCTGTTTGCCTGCTTTTGCGTGCTGGCCAGCTTTGGCATGGGGAATATGAGCCAGATCAACTCCATTGCGGGCAATCTGCAGGCGGTGTTCCGGGTGCCGCCGGTGGCAACGGGCATCGTACTGGCCCTGCTCACCGGGCGGGTCATACTGGGCGGGCTGAAGCGGGTGGCCGCAGTCACGGAGGCCATCGTCCCGCTCATGGCCCTGTTCTACCTGTTCGGGGCGCTGACCGTGGTCTGTGTCCATTGGGCGGCTGTCCCGGCGGCATTCGCGGCCATCTTCCGGGGGGCGTTTGGCTTGCAGGCCGCCGGGGGCGGGGTGCTGGGTTACGGCATGGCCCGGGCCATCAGCTGGGGATTCAAGCGGGGAGCCTTTTCCAACGAAGCAGGACTGGGCGCGTCGGTGCTGGTGCACTGCGCGGCCAACGTGGAGGAGCCTGTCCAGCAGGGAATGTGGGGCATATTCGAGGTGTTTGCAGATACCATGGTGGTCTGCACCCTCACGGCCCTTGTGGTACTCACCAGCGGCCTTGTGGATCTGGACACCGGCGCGGCCCTGACCGGCGTGGAAGGCTCCGCACTGGTGGGGCAGGCCTTTTCCACGGTGTTTGGGGCGTTCGGGCCGCAGTTCATCGCGGTGTCGGTCCTGTTGTTTGCCTATTCCACTACGCTGGGGTGGAGCCATTACGGCACCCGGGCAGTGATGTATCTGCTGGGGGAGCGTGCCGCTGCAGGATATAAACTGGTGTTTGCGGCCATGGTGCTGGTGGGTGCTGTGATGAAGCTGGATCTGGCCTGGGCGCTCTCCGATACCTTCAACGGCCTGATGATGCTGCCCAATCTTGTGGGCGTGGTGGGGCTTTCGGGAGTGGTGGTCCGGGAGACACAAGCGTATCTGAAACGAAAATGACCCTCTCCGTCCCTGCAGTCTGTCTGTCAGATGCGGGATGGAGAGGGTCATTCTTTATCGCTTCTTTTGATTCGGCTTCGGGGCAGGCCGCTTCAGGCTCCGCACCGCGTCACGCCCGGCGGCGATGCCGCTGCCAAAGGCCCAGTGCAGGTTGAAGCCGCCGCAGCTGCCGGCGCAGTCCAGCGTTTCGCCCACAAAATACAGGCCCGGGCAGCCCTGAAACTGAAAATGCGCATCCACTTCCCGCAGCGAGAGCCCGCCGCCGGTCACCTGCGCCTGCTTCCAGCCGCAGGGGGTCAGGCCCTCAAAGCGCAAGTGCTTGGCGGTGTGGGCCAGCTTCTGCCACTGTGCGGCGGTGAGCACGGCAGGCGCGTCGCTGTCCTGCAGCCCGGCGGCAGACCACACAGTACGGCCCAGCTTCTGGTTCAGCAGGCCCAGCCAGAAGTCAGCGGCGCTGCCCCCTGCCGTCTGGGCGGCGTGGGCCGCAAACAGGCTGGCAAGTGCGGTTTCGTCCACTGCCGGGAAGAGGTCCAGCTCCACAGCAGGAGCCTTGGGGCCGCGGCCCGGGGCCAGCAGGCCGGACAGCTGCATGATGCAGATGCCGGAAAGGCCATAGTCGGTGAACTGCACCTCGCCGGTCTCTGCGGCCAGCACACGGCTTCCGTCCAACAGGGAGGCCGCGGCCTTGGCGCGGATGCCGGCCAGAGTCTTGTTGGGCTTTGCGCACTGCAGAGCGGTCAGACAGGGATACAGCGGCTCCGTTCTGCCGCCGCACTGGGCGGCGAACCGGGTGCCGAAGCCATCGGTGCCGAACTGAGGGCCGGCATCACCGCCCATGGCGCAGATGACGGCGTCGGCCCGCAGGGTCTCGCGGCCTGCCTCGGTCTCGACTTGGACCGCATAGCCGCCCCGGCTCTGGCTCAGGTTCTGGACGGTGCAGCCGGTGCACACCTCGACGCCCAGTCTCGACAGATGGTGCTCCAGCAGGGCCAGCACGTCCGCCGCCTGATTGGAGTACGGATACACCCGGCCCGCCTCGTCGGTGCGGGTGTAAAGCCCCAGCGCACGGAACCAGCGCAGCGGGTCGGCGGTATTTACGGCATCCAGCAGCGGACGAAGTGCTGCCGGGTCGGCAGTGAAATACAGCTCCGGTGCAATGCCGGTGTTATCCAGATTGCAGCGGCCATTGCCGGTGGCAAGCAGCTTTTTGCCCGGCTTCGGGTTGCGCTCCAGCACAATGACCTGTGCAGCGGGGGCACTTTGTGCCGCCGCCAGCGCGGCTGCAAGACCGGCGGCACCGCCGCCCAGAATGAGGATGTTCGGCATCCGGACACCTGCCTTTCTCAGTAGAATTTTAGGATCTGTCTTCATAAGCGGGGTGCTGTGCTTATGAAAACGGCTTTTTGTATCATTGTAGCAGAACCCTGCCGGAAACGCAACGAAGAGGCAGCTTTCCGTGCAGGTCTTTTTGCGCGGGGGCAGCAGGTATAAATGGCCCGGCCTGACAGATACTAGTGCTGCAGGCATTTTTAAGGAAACGGAGGAGCAAAAACATGAAAGCAACAGGAATCGTGCGCCGCATCGACGAGCTGGGCCGGGTGGTGATCCCCAAGGAGATCCGCCGCACCCAGCGCATCCGCCGCGGCGACCCGCTGGAGATCTTCACCACGGGCGACGGCGAGGTGATCTTTAAAAAGTATTCGCCCATTGGCGAGATGAACGCAGTAGCGGCCCAGTATACCGAGGTGCTCAGCAAAAGCTTTGCGCTGACTGCACTGGTGGCCGACCGTGACCGCATCCTTACGGTGAGCGGCTCCGGCCGGCGGGAGCTGGCCGACCGCAGCATCAGCCAGCCGCTGGAAAAGCTGATGGATGGCCGCAGGTTGTACCAGAGCGAGGGCATTGCCGAAAAGTGCATCCTGCCCTGCGAAGGCTCGCCCCGAGCAGTGCTGTGCGCCGCACCCATCATTGCGGCGGGCGATGTGACCGGCGTGGTGGCCCTGCTGACCGAAGACCGCACGGCCACGCCGGATGCCGCCCAGCTCAAGGCCGTGAATGTGGCAGCGGCATTTCTGGCAAGGCAGATGGAAGAGTAAAGAACATGCCGGAGCGCTTTCCTTATAATAAGGAGGGCGCTTTCTTCGTTTATGACAGAATTATGAATCTTTTAAAACATTTTTCCAAGGGGCTTGACAGCACCGGAAAATTGGCTATAATGGTC
>OKSO01001077.1_pt1 | contig 9930 bp, 9 predicted proteins | sample 1606241 | NCBI WGS metagenome assembly OKSO01 (sample SAMEA3879540, study PRJEB24766) | human gut metagenome | biome: human-associated habitat; feature: feces | place: USA | collected 1985/1987
CTCCTCCGCATTGGCCCGCGCAACCGACTGGATAAAGACCACCTGCCCCAAGTGCGGCGGCCCGGCAAACCGCGAGACCGACACCATGCCCAACTGGGCGGGCTCCAGCTGGTATTTCATACGCTACTGCGATCCCCACAACGACAAGGAGCTTGCAAGCCGTGAAGCCCTCGAATACTGGATGCCCGTGGACTGGTACAACGGCGGCATGGAGCATACCACGCTGCATCTGCTCTACTCCCGCTTCTGGTATAAGTTCCTGTATGATATAGGCGTAGTGCCCACCAAGGAGCCCTACAAAAAGCGCACCAGCCACGGCATGATACTGGGCGAGAACGGCGAAAAGATGTCCAAGTCCCGGGGCAACGTGGTCAATCCCGACGATATAGTGGAGGAGATGGGCGCAGATGCCTTCAGGCTCTATGAGATGTTCATGGGCGCATTTGATCAGCCCATACCATGGAGCACACAGGGCGCGAGGGGCTGCCGCAGGTTCCTGGACAGGATCTGGCGCATGCAGGACATGGTAAACGGCTTTGACGGCATACGGCCCGAGATGAAGGCGCTGGTACACGGTACCATAAAGAAGGTATCCGAGGACTATGAGGCCATGAAGTACAATACCGCCATTGCCGCAATGATGACCATGGTGAACGAGCTGTACAACAGCGGCAGCGTATCCAAGGAAGAATTCCATATACTGCTCACGCTGCTAAACCCCGTGGCGCCCCATATGACAGAGGAGCTGAATCAGAGGCTGGGATATGAGCAGCCCCTGTACTGCACCCGCTGGCCCAAGTGGGACGAGAGCGCGCTGGTGAAGAACACCATAGAGTACGGCGTACAGGTGAACGGCAAGATAAGGGCCCGTATAGAGCTGCCCATCGATATGCCTAAGGAGGAGGTCGAGGCTGCGGCCAAGGCGCACAAGGATGTAGTGCCCTTCCTGGAAGGCAAGACCGTACGCAAGGTCATAGTTGTTAAGAACATAGTGAACATAGTAGTCGCGTAGGATTTGACAGAGAATGCCGCTCATTTGGAGCGGCATTCTTAAAAGGAGGGGCTATGGACTCCATATACATGAAAAGCGCCATCGCGGAGGCGGAAAAAGCCTATGCCGAAGGTGAAACGCCGGTGGGGGCAGTAATAGTGAAGGATGGCGAGATCATCGCCTCCGCACACAACATGACTGAGCGGCTCAACGATTCCACCGCTCATGCGGAGCTTCTGGCAATACAGGCGGCAGAAAAGGCGACGGGGGACAGACGGCTCACCGGCTGCGCGCTGTACGTCACAATGGAGCCGTGCCCGATGTGCGCTGGGGCGGCGTTGAACAGCCGCATAGAGGAGATAGTATTCGGCGCATGGGACAGCGAGATGGGCAGCTGCGGCTCCCGGACTGACGTTACAGACGGGCGGCTGCCGCGCAGGGCAAAAACAATGGGCGGTGTGCTGGAAGAGGACTGTCAGCGGCTTCTAAGGGACTTTTTCAGGGAAAAACGGGGCAAATAGCTGGTCTATTGTGTACATATCATGAACTTTCGGCGGAATATATTTGTTTTTAACGCAGGTTTAATCTTTTTGGGATAAACTGAGCATAATAAAAGGCGAAAGGAGCGCAAGATTATGCTTAAGCTTATTGAAAAGGTAAAGAATGCGATGGAAGCAAGCGAAGCCGCCGAGGCAATGAATGAACTGATGGGCCACGACAGGGCAAAGCAAGGCAGTATGAAGGAATGCCTTTCTGCGCTGCTGAAAGCCGCCGGAGTGAACCACGCCGCAGAGGTATACAGGGCCAGAGAAGGCCGCATGGCGGGTCGCAGGGGCTACAGCTTCGAGTTCCTGTCAAACGGCCGCAGATACTGGGGCTTTGTGGACAGAATGACTATGGAGGTGCTCCGTTTCCGCTTTCAGGCGGCATAGTGCTTAAAAAAACTTTAAACATATGATATAATGCCCATATCCAGTATTGGATATGGGCATTTATTTTATTTTTAAGGAGAATTGCCGTGCGCATACTCGTTGTGGAAGACGAACAGGATCTGAATAACGTTATATGCAATAAGCTGCGCGCTTCGGGCTACAGTGTGGATAGCTGCCTGAACGGCGAGGATGCGCTGGACTATATCCGCGTGGGCAGCTACGACGGAGTGCTTATGGACATAATGCTGCCAAAGATAAACGGCTTTGAGGTGGTAAAGATGATACGCGCCGAAGGGGATCGCACCCCGGTGCTGTTCCTTACTGCCAGGGATACCGTGGAGGATATAGTTCACGGGCTGGACATAGGCGGCAACGATTATCTGATCAAGCCATTCTCCTTTGAGGAGCTGCTTGCGCGCATACGCGTCATAACCCGCAACAAGGATCAGGGCTACGCAAGCGTCCATACCCTTGCCGATCTCAAGGTGGACAGCGCCGCCCGGACCGTTTACCGCGGGGATAGGGAGATAGAGCTTTCGCCAAAAGAATTCGCTTTATTGGAGTACATGATAATAAACAAGGGCAAGGTATTGAGCCGCGAGGCCATAGAGGATCACATATACGACGTGGACTACGAGGGCGGCTCAAACGTAGTGAATGTATACATAAGATTCCTGCGCCGAAAGATAGACGAGCCCTTTGAAAAGAAGCTCAGGAAGAATAGCGTATGGCAAAGAATAACAGCAGTCAGGCTCCCAAGACCAGGCCGAAGTTCTGGGAGGCCATATCCGTAAAGTTCATAATCATATTCTGGTTTACGCTGCTCATGGTCATTGTGTCGGCACTGGTAATGGTGTTCATGCTGACGGTGAGCAGGCTCACCATGGAGCAGGACATGCAGCGCAGGGTGCTTTCCGGAGTCAAGGCCAACAGCAACGACCTGAAGTGTGAAAACGACACCATACAGGCCAAAGGCGGTTTCCAGTATTACGTAAACGGCGTATACTGCCTCATATATGACGCGAACTGCAACAAGGTGGCGGGGGAATACCCCGAAGGCTTCTACACTAACGCCGGCTTTGAGGACGGAGTACTGCGCACTGCCGAGTGCGGAGACAAGAAGTATTACATCTATGACAGCTACATTACCTTCAAAAACGGAAGGCACGCCTGGATACGGGGCGTATCCCTTACCACAACCACCGTGACTGTGGCCAGCACCGTGGCGAAGGTAGCGTCCTATGTACTGCCCGGCGTGGTAGTAGCCTCCGCTATCGGCGGCTACTTTATAACCCGGGCGGCATTGAAGCCCATAGACGAGATAACCAAGATGTCGGACGAGATATCCGAGGGCAGGGACCTTTCACGAAGGCTGAATATGAGAAACGTCACCATGGAGGCATACATACTTGCCCAAAGCTACGACAAGATGCTGGAGCGGCTGGAGCGAAGCTTCGATATGGAAAAACAATTTACCTCGGATGCTTCCCATGAGCTGAGGACGCCCACGGCGGTGATAATCTCCCAGTGCGAATACGCCCAGGAGCACGACGCCACGCCGGAGGAATTTCAGGATACCATAGCCATAATCAAACGGCAGGCACGCCGCATGAACGCCATGGTGTCCCAGCTTCTTAGCTTTGCCCGAATGGAGCAGGGCACCCAGAAGGTAAAGCTGGAGCATGCTGACATAAGCGACATAGTTGAAGCGGTATGCGAGGAGCAGGCGGAGCTTAATCCCGAGGTGGACTTCCAGTGCGCCATAGACCCAGGCATATGCTCAAATGTGGATATAACGCTGATGAGCCGCCTTGTGGAAAACCTGATAACCAACGCCTGCAAGTTCGGCGGCAAGCATGTAAAGGTGGGCCTTTATGAGGAAGAAGGGCAGATATATCTGTTCGTCCGGGACGACGGCATAGGTATATCCCCGGAGAACCAGAAAAAGGTATGGGACCGCTTCTGGCAGGCGGAGCCCTCAAGGAGCGACAACCGGCAGGGCAGCAACGGCCTCGGCCTTTCCATGGTGCGGGAGATCGCCAAGCTGCACCGGGGGGAGATGAGCCTGCAAAGCGCGCCCAGGCAGGGCAGCACCTTCACATTAAAGATGCCAAAAGAAGAATAAGCAAAAGGCTTCCCCACCGGGAGGCCTTTTAAGTTGCCCATTAGAATTTCAGCTTTTCCATGCGGTCGAACACCTCTTTTATGGTATCCAGGCTGCATGCGCAGACGAGACGTATGTACCCTTCCCCCGAAGCGCCGAAGGAAGAGCCGGGGGTGGCGAGTATGTGGCACTTTTCGAACAAAACGCCGCAGAACTCTTTGGAGCTGAGGCCTGTCTTTTCAATATTGGGGAAGACATAGAAGGTTCCGCCGGGCTGCCCCATGGAAAGATAGGGTATGTTCTTTATGCGCTCATAGGCGTAGAATACCCGCTCCTTATACCGGCTGATGTACTTATCCTGTATGTCCTTCCGAAGCTCCAGCGCCTTTATGGCGGCGCGCTGAGAGGGGGCGGGGGCTGTGTAAACGAGGGAGTTATTTATATGCATGGCAGCGCTGACTATATCGGGCGGCGCTATGATGTATCCTATGCGCCAGCCCGTCATCATGAAGTTCTTTGAGAAGCTGTTCAGCGTGACGGTGCGTTTCATGGCGCCGGGGAAGGAGCAGATAGGCACGAAGGGGCCATTGAACATGTAGCGGGTGTATATCTCGTCCGCTACTATCAGAAGGTCGTGCTCCTCTGCAATGTTGTACAATAGCTTCAGCGTGTCAATGCCGTAGGCGGCCCCTGTAGGATTGCAGGGGTTATTGAATATGATGGCCTTGGTCTTTGGTGTGATAGCGGCGCGGAGCCTGTCCCCGTTTATGGCATAACCCTCCGAGCCATATGTGGGCACCTCTACGCATACGCCCCCTGATAGCTCTATCTGGCTGCGGTACATGGTGAAATATGGCGAAAACACAATAACTTCATCGCCGGGATCGAGCAGCGCCATCATGGTGAGCCCCATGCCCATGCAGCTGGAGGCTGTGACAAACAGGTTTTCCCGGGAAATATCGATGGAAAAGTCCTCTTTGTACGCCTTTATGACAGCATCTATCAGCTCCGGATCCCCCTTGGGGTCGCCATATTTGGTGTATCCCAGCCGGGCGTCCGAAAAGGCTGCGTCTATTATACGGCTGTCCGTGATGAAATCGGTATCGCCTATGCTCATGTCTATCACATCGCTATAGCGGCTCAATGCCTCCGTATCCAGAGAAAGGCCGCCTGAGATGTTCTGAAAGCGCTTTGCAATGTAGTTTTTCATATTATTTATCCTCTTATGCCTTGGGGTAGGGTACTACGGTGGAACCGTTGGGAATAAGCAATATGTCCTTATCCGCTATATCCGCCGCAGCGAGCAGAGCGGTCATATCGGTATATGCCTCTATGCCCATAGGGGCCAGCGATGAAGGGTCGGCGGTAGTCAGCAGCATTATCCTGTATTTTTCCGCCTGCTCGCAGTTCATGAAGAATATATAGCCGGGTATGGTGAAGCCGGCCTTCAGCTCCTCATAAAGACTGCCTTCTTTAAGTGGCTTAAGCCAGTCGAAATACTGGGCGGGGCCTCCGCCCTCCACGGCCTCCATCAGCACTATCAGCGTGCCGCCGGCGTTCAGGCCGCTTTCCACGTTGTCTATGATCTTTGTACCCTGATAAAGGGACATATCCTTGGGATAGCCGCCGCAGCTGGTGATTATCACGTCCGCCTTTTTGACTATTGGCACCCTGTATATCTCGTCCACCCTATGGCATGCCAGCTGCCATGACTTCATGGGATCGCCCGAGATTATATGGGCAAGCTGCATATCCGCGTTCGTGACCAGGTTTATGCCGAAAAGGTTCTTTACCATAGCCGCTGCCTGGCACATGTCCTCGTTGAGGGGATTGCCGTCGGTCACCCCGTTGCCTATGAGTGGATTAGAGCGGGGGGCGAGCAGGTCCAGTGAGTGCAGATGGTTCTGCCGTATGGTTTCGAGGCCGCTTATGCCGGGCAATATGCTCTTGCGGCCGCCGCCATACCCAGCCATTACATGGTAGGTGCAGGCGCCCAGCATTATCACCTTGTCTGCATTTGCAGCGATGGGGTTTATGCGCACCTCCGTACCGAGGGAAGTGGTGCCTATATAGACAAGGTCCTTTGCCTGACAGTCGTGGTTTACTACCCTGATCCTGTCGTAAACGCCGTCCGTCACCAGAGTACGCAGTTCATTTTCGTCGCCGCCCGGGTGAGTGCCGTTGGCGATTATTATGGTGATGTTGTTTTGGTTCACATCGCACTTATCGGTCAGATAGCTGATTATGTGGGGCACCACAAAATCCTGCCTCATCCAGAAGCGGGACATGTCGCTGACTATGAGCGCCACCTTATCTCCTGGATTTACCCAGGATTCCAGAGGCTCGTGACTGACCGGCGAACTAAGCGTCGCGTAAAGAGCGGCCCTTATATCGTCGATCTTTGGAACGGGGGTGCCGTAAAGCTCTGTAACGTGTGCTTCATCAAGGGCGAAGGTGACGCTGCCCTTGCCGTATTTCAGGGTGTAGTCTTTCATGCTGCTCCTTTATTTTAGCTTCAGTGAGCGAAGATAAGCCTTTTGTCCGTCGGTTATCCTTCTGCTTTCGATGGATTTTTGTATGGCCTTGTTATGGGTCCAGGCGTCCAGTCGGCGGTCCTCTATATAGGGAAGGGCCGCCTCGTACTGCTTGGCGAGGGCTGTAGCGAAAAACCATGCCGTCATCATGTTGATATAGTATTCCTCGCTGCGGATATCAGCCGCAAGTTCCAGCACCTTCGGGGTGAAGTCTTTATCCAGAAAATGCTCCATAAGCATGCCGATGCCGAAGCGGACGGTGTAGGTCTCGCGGGAGGCCGTCCACTGTTTTATCTTTTCATAGAGCTCACCGCGGTGCTTGGCAAATACCTTTGGGCTCAGCATGTCGCATACCGCCCAGTTGTCGATATACGGCAGGAAGCGCTCGGTTTCGGCCATCGCCGAAGCATAGTCCCTGATGCGGCATATCAGCGCCCCGTGGAGGTTGTTTTCGTCGAAGTATTTATGGGGAAGCTCCGCCATAAACCGGGCTGCCTCGTCTGTGCCGTAAAGCTCCTTTGCCAAGGCTCTGATGGCCGGGGCGCGCACGCCTATTACGGCGTCTTTGCTTATATTTGGCGTCAGCCTTGCGGAAAAATCCCGGTATTTTGTATCCTGTAAGGTGAAAAGCCGTTCTGTGACCGTCATGTATTTACCCTCCAAGGTGTGCTTTTGCGTATTATACCAGATGAGGCCCTATATGGAAAAATGCCCGAAAGGCGGTTTTCGGGCATTTGCTGCTTTTAAGCTACAGCACCTTTGAAAGGAAGCTCACAAGGCGCGGGCTCTCGGGGTGGGCGAAGAGCTCGCGGGAGGGCTTATCCTCCTCGATTATGCCGTCTGAAAGGAATATGGTGCGGTCGCTGACCTCGCGGGCGAAGCGCATCTCATGTGTAACGACTATCATGGACATGCCGTCGTCGGCGAGGGCCTTCATAACGTCCAGAACCTCGCCTACCATTTCGGGATCGAGGGCTGAGGTGGGCTCGTCAAACAGCATCACCTCGGGATTCATCATGAGCGCGCGGACTATTGCCACCCGCTGCTTCTGTCCGCCCGAAAGCTGGGCAGGGTAGGCTGTGAGCTTGTCTGCAAGGCCGACCCGGGTGAGCAGCTTTACCGCCTTTTCCTCGGCCTCGGCGGGAGACATCCCCTTTATCTTTACGGGGGCGGCAGTGAGGTTCCTGAGCACGTTCATATTGTTGAAAAGGTTGAACTGCTGGAACACCATGCCTATCTTCTGGCGGTGCAGGTTTATGTCGGTCTTTTTGTCGCAGATGTTTACGCCGTCGAATATTATCTCCCCGCTGGTGGGCTTTTCCAGAAGGTTAAGGCACCTTAGGAATGTGCTTTTGCCGCCGCCGGAGGGGCCTATTATGGCGGCTACGCTGCCCCGCTCGAAGTTGGTGGATATATCCTTCAATACCTCCAGACTGCCGAAGGACTTACAGAGATGGTTTACCTGTATCATGGGGCTACTTTGTTCCATTGGACATCTTCCTTTCCATGAGGGATACGAACCTGCCGCTTATGAAGGTCATTATGAAGTAGAGTATGGCTGCAATGGCAAGCGTTTCGAGGCTTATGTAGGTGACGGCGATTACGTCCTTGCTGCGGAACATGAGGTCAGCTATGCCAATGACCGACACGATGGAGCTTTCCTTTATCACGGTCACGAATTCATTGCCCAGAGCCGGCAGTATGTTCTTTACCGCCTGGGGCAGCACCACCATGGTCATGGTCTGGGACTGCCGGAAGCCCAGGCTCCTTGCGGCCTCGGTCTGGCCGTGATCCACCGCCTGTATGCCTGAACGTATTATTTCGGCAACATAGGCGCAGCTGTTCATGCTCATGGCGACTATGCCGGCGGCGAAGCGGGAAAAGTTGGGTATCCAGGATATATCCGGCAGCTTAATGCCGGTCATGGGCAGGCCGTAGAATATGAACATGAGCTGAACCATAAGCGGGGTGCCCCGTATGAACTCGATGTATGCGGTGGCAAGGTAGCGCAGGGGCTTGACCTTGCTCATGCGGAGCATCGCCATGAGGGTACCGAATACTGTGCCGAGCAGCACGGAGAAGAAGGCGATGATGAGGGTGTTCTTTATGCCCTCCGCAAAGAAGGTATTATATCTTGTGAACAGGGTCCACATCCGTGTCAGGAATGCTATAAGTGCTGCCATTAGTGCGAGCCGCCTTTCTTTTTAGCTTGCTTAACTGGAAAAGCCGAACCCGGGGCGGTCAGGCCTCGGGCACGGCCGGTATGGTGAGCTTTTCCGGACTTTAGTCCATCTCAAGACCCATGGAGTCCGCGAGGGCTACCGCGTCGTCATATGCCTTCTGGAAGGAACCGTCAGAGGCGACCTTGGTAATCACTTCGTTTACGGCGGCTACGAAGTCCTCGTTGCCCTTTGCGATGACGGCGGCCTTGCCGTAGTTTACCTCGTTGGGGTCAAACTCAAATTCAGCGAGAGCCAGCTCGGGATTGCTCTTGATGAGGGCGTCTGCGACTGCGGAGTCAACTACCAGAGCGGCGATGTTGCCGGCGGCGACCTCCATGCCCAGCTCAGGGTACTTGTCAAGCTCAAACAGCTCGCTGTCGCTCAGCACGTTCTTGATGAGCAAGGACTGCACGGTACCCTTCTGCGCGCCCACCTTCTGGCCTGCGAAGCTCTCCTTGGTAGAGTAGGTGGCTTCGTTGCCCTTCTTTACTATAACGGCCTGGGGGCTCTTCTCGTATACTTCGGAGAAGTCGATGACCTGTGCCCTCTCCTCGGTAACGGTGAAGGCGGCTATGCCTATATCCACCTGGCTGGACTGAACGGCGGGGATTATGCCGTCAAAGCTCATATCGACTACCTCGAGCTCTACGCCCAGGGCGTCGGCTATCTGCTGTGCGAGCCACATATCGCAGCCTGCGAAGTTGGCGTCCAGATCCTTGAACTCATAGGGGGCGTACTGGGCTTCGGTGCCTACAACCAGCTTGCCGCTTTCCTTGATCTTCTTCATTACGGGGCCTTCCTCGGCGGGGGCTTCGGCAGCTTCGGAGGCAGGAGCCTCGGTAGCGGGGGCGGCGGTTTCCTCTGCGGCGGGTGCGGAGCAGGCCGCCATGGACAGTACCATCAGGGCCGCGAGGGCCAGCGCAAACAGTTTCTTCATTGAATGTATCCTCCAATTTTAAAAAATTTATTTTACTTATTCAGTGGTGCGCTCTCTTGCTGAGCACATGATTTATTATACGCATAAAATCCGGTTTGTAAATACCCAAAATGCAAAAATATAAAATTTTTTTGATAAAATGTGCATAAATACATCCGGAAATGCATTTTTTAAGCTAATATGCAGCATAATTATGCAATAATGTTATGC
>OKSO01001086.1_pt1 | contig 9887 bp, 6 predicted proteins | sample 1606241 | NCBI WGS metagenome assembly OKSO01 (sample SAMEA3879540, study PRJEB24766) | human gut metagenome | biome: human-associated habitat; feature: feces | place: USA | collected 1985/1987
ACTCGCGACCCCAACCTTGGCAAGGTTGTGCTCTACCAACTGAGCTATTTCCGCATTAGTGGTATTTCGGAGTGCAAATATAAACGGTTTTTTTTATTCCTCAAAATTTTCACCCGGAAATTTACAGGACAAAAATCAAAAAACTGTCATACAAACCTTCAGAACCGGATTTTTAATACCAGATCAGGCTATCCGACGGCAGAAAACTATTCCTCCTCCAGTTCCCACCCGCCGCCTAACGCCTTGTAGAGCTGCACCAAAGCGAGGTGTTCGTCCCGTACAGCGTTGCTCAAACCGATCTGGGCATCGAAATACCGGCGCTGGGCATCCAGCACGTCGATATAATTGATACTGCCGCCCCGGTACTGCAAATTGGCCAGTTCGACGTATTTGCGGGCAGCATCGCGCAGAGCGACCTTCAACGCGGCCGTTTTGCGGACGTTACGGTAAGTGACTACCGCATCGTTGGCTTCCTTGAAAACCTCCAGCACCTTCTTCTCGTACCCCAGCCGGGCTACGTCGTATGCCGCCAATGCCGCACGATATTTGGCCTGCTTGCGTCCGAAGCCGAAGACCGGAGCGGCGATCGCACCGGCCACATACGAGAACGGAGAACGGAAGAAACCCTGCAACGCATCGTTCTCCCAGCCACCGACTAAATTGAAGGTCAGCCGGGGAAAACGATCTGCATAGGCCATCCCCGCCGAAGCCATCGCCGAACGCAACTGCTGCTCGGAGGCTCGCACGTCGGGACGCCGCTGCAACAGTCCCGAAGGCAGACCGACAGGCAGACTGTCCGGAAACTCGGCTTCGATATTCATTTGACCGCGTAACACCTCCCAATCAGGAGATTTACCCATAAGCAGCGCAATACTGTTTTCCATAATTTCGATCCTGCTTTCCAAGTCCGGAATCAGGGTGGCCGTCGAAGCGTATTCCACTTTGGCCTGCTGGTAAACGGTTTCGGAGGTAAGACCGCCCTCGAACCGCAACTGCGCCTGCTGCACACCCTCGCTGCGGGTTCGGAGCGTACGACGCACGATGGAAAGCTCGTTATCCAAAGCCATCAACTGAAAATAGGCCGTCGCAACTTCCGCGACGAGAGTCATGCGCATCGCACGCCAATCCTCGACCGAAGAGAGATACTCCGCCCCGCCCTTGCGCTTGGCCCAGCGCAGGTTTCCCCAAAGGTCCAACTCCCAACTGACGGAGAGCTTGGCACTGAACTCGGGTTCGCGGCTCGACTCCTCGTCGGCATAATCGTTCGTTTCGTAATCAGCCAGCCCTCTGGCCGAAAAATTCGGCAAACGCTCGGCCTTGCTTATCCGATACAACTGCCGCATCTGCTCCACACGAGCCGCCGCCGCAAGCATATCCTTGTTATTTTCCAAGGTCAGCTCGATGACCCGGCGCAACGTCGAATCCCCGTAAAACTGCCACCAGCTCAGATCGGCGATGGTCAGCGAATCGGTATAGCCCGAAGCGATCTGCCCGGGCATCTCCACCTCGGGGGCCTGACAGTGCCGCACAGCCGAACAGGAAGAGAATCCGACGGTCAGTGCAGCCAAAATGACAAATATCGCAACTCGTTTCATCGTTTCTTCAGTTTTGCTTTAATCCGGTAAATCCACACGAAGAAGAAGGGCACGAAGACGATGCCGACAGAGATAGCTACCAGCATACCGAAAAAGACGCCCGTACCGATACCCTGACGGCTCGCCGACCCCGGACCCGATGCGAACACCAGCGGCAGCAGGCCGAGGATGAACGCCAGCGAGGTCATCACGATCGGGCGGAAACGCAGGTGTGCGGCCTTGAGTGCCGCCGACACCACGTCGCGGCCTTTTTCCACCTCCTCCTTGGCAAACTCTACGATCAAAATGGCATTCTTGGCCACCAGACCTACGAGCATCACCAGGCCGATCTGAAAATAGATGTTGTTTTCCAAACCGCAAACCCAGATACCCAGATAGGCACCGATTCCGGCTACGGGCAGCGAGAGAATGACCGCGACGGGCACCGACCAGCTCTCGTACTGGGCGGCGAGGAAGAGGAAGACGAACAGGAAAGCCAGCGCCAGCACAAGACCCGTCTGTCCACTCACATGCTTCTCCTGGTAAGAAAGGCCGCTCCACTCGACGCCCACCGACGCAGGCAATTTCTCACGCACGATATTTTCCAGCTCGTCCATCGCCTGTCCCGAACTGTATCCGTGAGCCGCTTCGCCCGTGATGGTCGCAGCGTTGAACATATTGAAACGCTTGATCGTACCGGCACCCGTCGTATAGTGCGTTGTACCGAGCGACGTGACGGGAATCATCGCCCCGTCGGCACCCCGTACGAAGAAGAGGTTCAGGTTGTCGCGGTAAGCCCGATAAGGCGCGTCGGCCTGAATATATACACGGTATATACGGTTGAACATATTGAAGTCATTGACGTAGATCGAACCCGTGAACGCTTTCATCGTAGAGAAGATGTCGGACATCGAAACCCCGACCAACTGCGCTTTGTCGCGATCCACGTCGAAATAAAGCTGCGGAATGTCGGCTTGCATCGAAGAGGCCAGCCCCGTAAACTCGGGCCGCTGCTCGGCATAGTGCATCAACGTATCCACCGCCCGCTGCAGATCGGCATAGCCGGCATCCCCGCGAGCTTCGAGCACCATTTCGAAACCGCCCGAGGTTCCCAGACCGGGAATGACGGCAGGCGTCGAAAGATAGACCTTGCTTTCGGGATAACGCGACAACTCGTCACGCACACGTTTCATCACTTCGCTGATATCCTCCGATTCCCGCTCCTTCCAGGACTTGAGGATCACTGTCAGTTGGCTGCGGGCCTGGTTGCTGCCCACACGAGGACTCGAACCCGTCACGTTGAGTACATACTCCACATCGGGATCCTGCATCAGAAAGGCCATCGCCCGGTCGGTCACCGTACGCGTACGCTCGATGGTCGCCCCTTCCGGAAGTTCCAGTTCGACGGTGAAATACCCCTGATCCTCCTGCGGCATGAAACTTTCGGGCACGAGTTTATTCATCAACCAGATACCGATGAGTACCACGCCGAAGGCGGCGAACATACGGCGCGAATGGGCGAGCGCCCGGCCGATCATACGGCCGTAGAGCTTATTGCCTTTCGCAAGACCGAAATTGATATACCGGAAAAACCGTTTCTTCCGGCCGCCTCTGTCGGGCTTCAACAGGTAGGCGCACATCACGGGGCTGAGCGTCAGCGCCACGACCGTAGAGATGATTACCGATACGGCGATCGTAATGGTAAACTGGCGATAGAGCTGCCCCGTAATGCCCGAAAGGAAGCTCACCGGGACGAACACGGCGCACAGCACCAGCGACATGGCGATCAACGCTCCGCTCAGGCTCCGCATCGCCTTCTTGGTCGCTTCGTAGGGCGAAAGCCCCTCCTCGTTCATGATGCGATCGACGTTTTCGACCACGACGATCGCGTCATCGACCACGATACCGATGGCAAGAATCAGACCCAGCAGGGTCAGCATATTGAGCGAGAAGCCGAACACGAGCATCACGCCGAAGGTACCGATGAGCGAGATCGGCACGGCCACGATCGGAATGAGCGTCGCCCGCCAGCTCTGCAACGAAAGGAATACCACCAGAATCACCAGCAACAACGCTTCGAAAAGCGTCTGATAGACGTGATGGATTGATTCGGAAATGTAGGTAGTCATATCGAAAGGAATCTCGTAAGAAATACCCTCCGGAAAATTGCGGCTGATCTCCTCCATCTGGGCCTTCACCGCCTCGGCCACCTCCATTGCATTGGCTCCCGGAAGCATCTTGATCTCCAGCACGGCGGCATTACCGCCGTTGATACCGCTTTCGGTATTGTAGGACGATGCTTCGAGCGAAATGCGCGCCACGTCTTTCAGGCGGATGATCGAACCGTCGGGATTGGCCCGGATGACGATATCTTCGAACTGGCTGACCGACGACAAACGTCCCTGCGCCGTAATGGGGATCGTCACGTCGAGGCCCGTCATCGGAGCCTGCCCCAGCACGCCGGCCGCCGACTCGCGGTTCTGATCCTTCAACGCGGATTGCAGATCCTTGACCGTCAGCCCCAGGTCGGCCAGCTTGTCGGGCTGCACCCAGATCTGCATGGCGTAGTAGCGGCTGCCGACGTTCGAAATACTGCCCACGCCGGGAATACGGCGCAGCAGGTCCAGCACGTTGAGCGTGGCGTAATTACTCAAATATATTTCGTCGAACTTGGGGTCGGACGAGAGCAGCGTGATGGTCATCAGTTTGCTGGCGGCCTGTTTCTCGACCGAAATACCGTTCTGCACCACCTCGGCCGGCAGGCGTGCCTCGGCCTTCTTCAGGCGGTTCTGGACATCCACGGCCGCCAGATCGGGATCGACCGAAATATCGAAGGTGACGGTCGCGGAGAAACCGCCCGAGTTGGAGCTCGACGACTCCATATAGATCATGCCGGGCGTACCGTTCAGCTCCTGCTCGATGGGGGTAGCAACGGCCTGTGTCACGGTCTGCGCGTCGGCACCGGGATAGGACGCCGAAACACGCACCACAGGCGGTACGATCTGCGGATACTGATCGACGGGCAGCAGCGCGAGGCCGATGGCGCCGACGATGACGATGATGATGGAAAGTACCGTGGAAAAGACCGGCCGGTCGATGAAAAAGTCGGCTTTCATGGGCTACTCCTCCTCTGGATTCGCCTCCTCTTCACGAGGAGCCACGGGTTCGACCTTCATGCCGTGCGTCAGCTTGTGATAGCCTTCGACGACGATATTTTCATACGAGGCAAGTCCTCGTTCGACGATGAAGTTATTGCCCGTTTCCGGACCCGTTTCCACGAAACGCTTCTCCACGATGCTGTCCCGGCGCACGACGAAGACATAGGCGCCGCCCTTCTCGATAATCAGGGCCTTCTTGGGAACCACGACCGCCCGTTCGAGCACGTCGAGCAGCAGTTTGACCTTAGTGAACTGTCCGGGGAGCAGGATATGGTCGGGATTGGGCATCTCGGCCCGCACGGAGAAGGTACCCGTCTGGGGATCGACCTGCGGATCGGCGAAATCGACCAGTCCCCGATAGGGATACTGCGCCCCGTCGGCCAACGTGACCGTAATATAGGGGTCCCACTTGCGGGTCGAATCCTTATGGCCCAGATTGACGTTACGGGCCTTGCTACGCAGGTAATCCAGCGCGGTCATACTGAAATCGACCCGCACCGTATCGCTCTTTACCACGGTGGCCAGCAGCGACTTGCCGCCAGGACCGACGAGCGTACCGATATCGGCGTTCCGCTCGGAAATGTAACCCGAAATGGGCGACTGCACGGTCGTGTAGCCGAGTATCATTTCAGCCTGCGTAAGGTCGGCTTCGCTCACCACCACGTCCGCCACAGCGCTCTCGTAGGAGGCGATGGCGTTATCCAGGTCGAGCTGACTGGCGGCATTCTGCTCATACAGCGGACGAATACGGTTCAGGTCGCGCTCGGCCTTCAGAGCCTGGGCCCGGGCTTTGTTCAACTGCGCCTTGGCCTTGTTCGCACGGGCGCGATAGACCGTCGGGTCGATGATGAAAAGCGTCTGGCCCTTCTTGATATAGGTTCCCTCGGCAAAGAGCATCTTCTCCAGATAACCTTCGACGCGGGCCCGGATCTCGACGAATTGCTGGGCCCGGATACGGCCCACGTACTCGCCATAGATGCTGACATCTTCGACCTGCACCGGTTCGACGGCCACCACCGGCAGTGCGGCGGCCTGCGGCCGGGGACGCAGCAACACGACGAGCAGAACGACCAGCACCACGACGGCACAGCCGATGAAGATCCAGTGCTTACGAGTCAGTTTCACCCGAATACGAGGTGTTTTGGCCGCTATTTTTTTCAGTTTCTCCAAATTCAACTCTTTCAGATTCGGTTTCATTTCATAAGTAGTTTTTATCCATAAAAGGGTTAAAGGACTTTACCCAAACCCTGCGCCAATCCTGTTCTATCCGGATAAGAGAATCATACACAATATAATACGCCTGCAACAGACGAGGCCGATCCTGTGGCGTGAATCTACAAAATGTAGAATTATTCCACACCGGAGCCTACCGGCTGTGGCGTAAAAACCCCCGGTGCCCGATAATCGCCGCCAGCCGCCCCGGATGCAGGGATTTGCCCGCAACGATAAGGGTGACGGCCAACAGGATCAAGCCGATACCCGCAGCAAGCCGCGCAGTGAACAATTCACCGAAGATCGTCACGCCGATCACCACTGCCGTCAGCGGCTCCAAAGCCCCCATAACAGCGGTCGGAGTAGAACCGATGGCATGCACGGCAACGGTCATCAACACCAGCGAAACGACCGTAGGAATCAGAGCCAGCATCGCCGCCCACCCCCACATCGAGGGTGTCGAGAGAAGCTGCAAAGGCTGGTCGGGACAACACAGCGAATACAACACGATCGCAGCCACGCCGAACAACAGCACGTAAAACGTAAGCTTCACCGACGACATATTCAACGAAGCACGGTTGACCACCACGATATAGAGCGCATACGAGAGCGACGAAGCCATGACCAGCACAACGCCCGCAGTATTGAGCACCGCACCGCCCTCACCCCGGTACAGCAACGCGATTCCGCACAGAGCCAGGGAAATGGAGAGGACCGTGACCAGCGAAATTCGCTCCCTGAAGAAAATCGCCATGATGACGGCCACCATGACCGGATAGACGAAAAGAAGGGTGGAGGCGATCCCCGCATCCATATAGTGAAAACTCATGAACAACGTGAGCGACGATACGGCGAACATCACTCCCAGCAATCCCAGCACGGAGAACTCCCGGCGCGTAATGCGCAGCGAAGTTTTCTGCACCAACAACAGGGCTGCCAGCAGTACGGCGGCAAGCGCATAGCGGTAAAACAGCACGGAATTGGTGTTTATTCCCGCCCGGTAGAGTGACAAAGCACCGAGGGGATTCATCCCGTAACTCACGGCGGCAACGATGCCGCAAAGGGTTCCTTTCGATTTCTCGCTCATGGATCGACAATTTCAACCGGCCGCAAAAATACGAAATAATTCGGCCGTTCGGTAAAGATAGCGCTTATAAATCGACCTCGGAAAAGGGAACGAGATGCGGTAATTCGTCCGGAAAGGTTAAAATATCGGCCGGGTTTCGTATCTTTGTGCCACTGTTTCCGATAACCCTCCGGAACCGCCCGGTTCCTTCGGAGCGATCCGGAACAATACGGTTTTACGGAAAATGCCTTTCGGGGCCAAATACATATCGAAATGAAAAAGTTACTTCTGATCTTTCTGCTGATCGCCGCCTGGAGTGTGCAGGCCCGCGAAGTATATCCGCTCTGCGACGACTGGCTCTTCTCGTTCCGCTACGAAAACAGCAGCGACAACGCCCGCTGTGTCACGCTGCCGCACACCTGGAACCTCGATGCACTGGCCGGGACGATCCCATACCTGCGCACGACCGCCGACTATCAGCGCAAACTCTACGTACCGCAGACCTGGACCGGAAAGCGGCTCTTCCTGAAATTCTACGGCGTGGAGAGCGTCGCCCACCTCTTCGTAAACGGAACTTACGTCGGCGAGCACCGGGGCGGAACGACCGCTTTCGTCTTCGAAATCACCGACCGGGTGAAATACGGCAGCGAAAACCTGCTTCGCGTAGCCGTGAGCAACGCCATTACGGGCGACGTGCTGCCGCTCTCGTCCATCCACAACATCTACGGCGGCATCAGCCGGGAGGTAGAACTCATCGTCACCGACTCCACCGCCGTATCGCCTCTGTATCTGGGCTCGTCGGGAGTCCTGATCCACCCCCGGGCCGTATCGACCGAACGGGCCGAAGCCGAGGCCGAAATCCACCTCATCTCGAAAGGCGACAACTTCTGCCGCGTGACCCTCGAAGCGTTCGATCCGGACGGAATTCAGGCCGCAGCCAAAACGATAAAGGCCAAACTCGACGGCAAACCCGTCGTCATCCCCTTCACGGTCGAAAATCCCCGACTGTGGGACCTCGATCACCCCAACCTCTATCGAATGCGGGTATCCGTCGAGAGCGACACCTCGCGCGATGAGATCGAAATCGCCACGGGCTTCCGCAACATCCGCGTCACACCCGAAGAGGGTTTCCGCCTCAACGACTCGCTCGTTCGGGTTCACGGCGTAACGCTCTACTACGACCGTCCGGGCACGGGTAGCGCTATGGAGGCGGAGGACTATGCCGAAGATTTCGCTTTCATACGCGAGTTGGGAGCCAATGCCCTGCGCTCGCCCGCAGGACCGCACGCCCCCTGTCTGTACGACCTCTGCGACCGCACAGGCGTACTGGTCTGGATCGACTTGCCGCTGATCCGGGCACCTTTCCTCAGCGACGTTTCCTATTATCCGAACCCGCAACTCGAGGCGAACGGTCGCCAGCAACTGCGCGAAATCATCGCCCAGCATATCAACCGGCCGTCAGTGGTCATCTGGGGACTCTTCGACTGCCTCTGGCAACGGGGCGAAAACCCCGTGCCCTATGTGCGGACACTGAACGAACTGGCAAAAAAAATGGACCGCAGCCGCCCGACGGCGGCCACCAGCAACCAGGACGGAGAACTGAACCAGATCACCGACCTGATCGTATGGGCGCAGAACATCGGCTGGGACAAAGGCCGCACGGAAGACCTCGAAATCTGGCTCGGCCAGCTTCGGTCGGGGTGGAACCAGCTCCGTTCGGGCATCTGCTACGGTGAAGCGGGGCAGATCGAACAACAAGGCGATCCGGCTCGCCGACGCCGCTCGAACAGCCTGCTCTGGCAGCCGGAAGGACGGCAGACCCGTTTTCATGAAGATTACACGAAATACCTGGCACAAGACACGCTGCTGTGGGGAACCTGGATCAACACCCTGTTCGACTACGGCTCGGCCCGCCGTCCGCAGGGCGTGGAGGCTACGGGGCTCGTCACGCTGGACCGACGACGCCGCAAGGACGCTTTCCATCTTTACAAGGCTTTGTGGAACAACACCGAACCTACGCTCCACATCGCCGGACGCCGGGAGGATGAGCGTAACGGCGACTTGCAGACCGTAACCGTCTATTCTTCGGCCGGAGAGCCGGTCGTAACCCTCTCGGGCGACACGCTCGCGGTCGAGCAATACGCACCGTGCATCTACCGCTGCGACTCGGTACGGCTCAACGGCCGGATGAAGATAGAAGCGAAAGCCGGGGATTTATACGACGAAACGTTCCTTACCGGAAACTGCGCCTTAGTAGCTCCGCCGCGTCGGGACCCTCAGCAAACAGCAGGTCTGCGACTGACAAATTAGGCGCGAAAGGCAGCCAGTCGGAAAAGACCTGGAAATAGGACTCGGCATGAAACGCCGGGTCCTCTTTTTGTTTGGGCCGCAGATCGAGGTCGCCGGGAGCGGCTTCGACGTATTGCTCCGAAATACGGGGGCGGTTCTGCACATTCAGTTTTTGAAGCAGCACTTCCGTCAGTTCGAGGTCGTAAGAAAATCGTATTCCCGCCGATAGAAAGGCTCGAACGAGGAGCGGTAGTGATCGAAATAGGGCGATCCCCGGTAAGCCGACACCAACGAAATCCAATGCTGGTGCTGCCACCGCTTCGAATAGTCGAGCCGCACATCCCGCATCGGCGTACGGGGACGGTTGGCATGCCGCACGTGCACCGTGAGGTCCATCACGCCGCCCGAAGCGAGAATTTGCGCCCGGTTGCGCTCGGAACGCTTGACAAAATGTTCCCCGAGGTCGATGACGCAATCGTCGCACAGCAGGTGTGCGAAATATTCGACCGACCCCAAATAGGCTGCAGGCAGAATCGTCATGGTCGTTCCGGTTGATTTTCAGGATCGGCCCAATCGCCGTTAGCCTTG
>OKSO01001092.1_pt1 | contig 9833 bp, 14 predicted proteins | sample 1606241 | NCBI WGS metagenome assembly OKSO01 (sample SAMEA3879540, study PRJEB24766) | human gut metagenome | biome: human-associated habitat; feature: feces | place: USA | collected 1985/1987
CAAGATCTCAATCAGAAAGGATAATACTACTATCGTCAACGGCAACGGAAGCAAGGAAGCAATTGAGTCTCGTATCAAGCAGATCCGTGCTACTCTTGAGCATACATCTTCAGATTACGACAAGGAGAAACTTCAGGAGCGTCTAGCAAAACTTGCTGGAGGAGTAGCGGTACTTTATGTTGGAGCACCGACCGAAGTTGAGATGAAGGAGAAGAAAGACCGAGTTGACGACGCTTTGGCTGCTACTCGTGCCGCAGTTGAGGAGGGTATAGTTCCTGGTGGCGGTGTAGCGTACATCCGTGCTAGTGCTGCTCTCGAGAATCTCAAGGGAGATAACGAAGATCAGAACACAGGTATTCAGATTATCAAGCGTGCGATTGAAGAGCCATTACGCCAGATTGTAAATAATGTAGGCGGTGAGGGTTCAGTCGTAGTGAATAAGGTTAAGGAGGGTAGCGGTTCTTTCGGCTACAACGCTCGTGACGATCGCTATGAGGATATGTTCGAGGCAGGTATCATTGACCCAACAAAGGTCAGCCGTGTTGCCTTGGAGAACGCTGCTTCCGTAGCAAGCATGTTCCTTACTACTGAGTGCGTTTTGGTAGAAAAGAAGTCTGAAACTCCTACTCCAGCAGGAATGGGAATGTAATAACAATTAACAAGAATCCCGCTGTAGGCAATATTCTATGGCGGGATTTTACTTTATAATATGAATAAGCAAGAAAGACTCGACAAAAGGTATTTGCGCATGGCTCGCATATGGGCTGAGAATAGCTATGCAGTCAAGCGTCAAGTAGGTTGTTTGATAGTAAAGGACAAAGCAATTATCAGCGACGGATATAACGGCACACCAAGCGGTTTTGAGAACATTTGCGAAACTGTAGAGTGTAATGCTGTTTGTATGCTAGAGGGTCCTCAAGATCTACATCGATGTAGAGAATGTTCATTCGGAAAGTTAGTAACGAAGCCTTATGTCCTTCATGCGGAAGCTAATGCTATTTCCAAGCTTGCTCGAAGCTCGAATAACTCCGACGGAGCTACTTTATATGTCACAGACGAACCATGCTTAGAATGCTCGAAAATGATAATACAAGCAGGTATTCGTAGAGTGGTATTCTGGAGAGATTATCATACTCATGCTGGAAGGGAACTACTCATCAGAGCAAATATAGAAGTTCTTCAAATCAAAAACATTGATGACTAATGGCACTTTTTAAGGTAAAATTCTTCGGAAGTAAGAACCGCAAGGAACAAATCAAGCAAGTAAAAATGTTCGTAGACGCTTCAGATCGCAATAAGGTAGAAGAAATTCTCCATCATAAATATGGTTACGAAGTAATTCACGGACTCAAAATTTCGGCATATGAGGACTAATGTAGAATATGATAAGTTTGTTGAAGAGCCTCAACCATTACCAAAGAAAGAAATTGAAGCAGTTGTTATTGCTAGCTGTTTAACATCTTCAATAGCTATCATCTTGTTAATAGCAATAGGCGCAATAGCAATTCTTTGCTTCTAGGAGGATTATAGGAGGTAGATAGCTTCTAGCTCTTCAGAGGTAGAAGAATACAGAGATAAACTGAATGGTAGAAAGAAAGGGTTGTGAGGGGAAGGAAACCTGCCATATAGGGGTACAGCGTTATTTTCCTCATCAGATGTCACAAATGTAGAAAATGTAGAATATGAAGAAATTGTTAAAGAAAATAGCAAGTCGTATATTACGCCAGGAGATCGAGGCAATGAATAAGGATCTCTATCGTCTTAAGCAACAAGCCTATGGACAAAAGGTGGTAATGCTTCCTCAAGGGGCGGTTAGTTGTATCGTTGATATGTTGCCGAATCCTAACGATGTAGCCACGGGAAGATTTACGGCAGATCAGCTGTTAGCATTGAACGCTCCTGAAAATGTACGCAAGTATCATTATGTCCTCAATGGTGAGGAGCGTTGTAGTGAGATTAGAATCGTAGCAGATGATCGCAAGGAAAAGCCTGAGAATGGCTTGATGATTGAGCTAATGGATTTCAAACTAAAAGTGTTCATTCCGTTAGCATGTACCAGTAGCAAGTTCAGCGGAAGTGTAGGAGCAGAGGTCAACACTTGGGTATGGGATTTTTATCGTGCTGGAATAAGAGCGGTAGGAGATCGAGATTTCCAAATGATTACGGAGTTCCTTTCAGCGTCGGCGAGGGTTTTATCATAAACGAAAAAGAAGTATGGCAGAAACAAAGAAAAAGGACGAAAGCAAGAAGGATTACGATGAGGAGTCGTTAGCGTTACTCGGTCTAGATGGTCAAAAGCCGAAACCGAAGAAACCTGTCTTCTACTTTCAGCGTATAGGGTTAGTGATACCGATTTGGGCGGTACTGACTCTTGAAAAAGATGTTAAGTGGGAAGAGAAACCGAAAGTACATCCAGTGTACGGCATAGTTATTAACCGAGGAATGGAGCCGAGTCAGATGTGTCCCATAGGTGAAAAAGCTATGTGGTATGAAAAAGAAGAACTTCGGGATTCCGCTTACGAAGCAATTATAGGGGAAATGAATCGCACAGCGTTCAATGTAATAACAGTTTAATTAAATCGCAAAACAAAATGAAAAAGTTTGAGCTTGTAGCCGCAGTGGCAAAGGAGACTGGCCTGACACAGGACAGCGTAAACAAGGTAATTGACTCAATGTCTAACATTATCGTAAAGGAGTGTGTTGAGAACGGAGGTGATGTAAATCTTCCTGCTCTTGGTAAGTTTAAGCAGAAGATCAATCCAGCTCGCGAGGGTATCAATCCTTTGAATAAGAAGCCTATTTCTATCAAGGAGTCTCGCACTATCAAGTTCACTCCTACTAGCAGCATCAAGGTAACAATTGAGCCAAAGGTTGCTAAGAAAGGCAAGAAATAAAATAAACCACATTGCCGGACGACCCAGTTGAAGAAATTCTCTGGGTCTTTTTTATTTTTCCCAAAGTTACTAGTTACATAACGAAAGTGTGAAGATAATGGAAGCAGTACTAGAAAAGAAAAATTGGCCAAAGTTTTTGAAAGTGAATGGAACGCCAGAAAAACAGAATTTTAACAAATATCTATTAAAGCCATGGAAGAAAGGTGAGATCGTCAAGGTAGTTCCGTGGGATGAACAGAAGAGTAGCGTAGGGGAAACGGATCTTGCTTATCGTAAGAGGTATGTTTCAGTGATACGCAAGGATGATAACGGAGCTTGGACGCTTAAATACACTTGGACATGGGGGATATTTGACCCAATGACGAATAAATAACATTTTATCCACTAATAAAAATTTATCAAGATGAACATCATTAAAAGACTTGCCGTTAAGGCTATTTTCTCAAAGGAGCAGAGAGCAGTAATTGCTCAGTCAATCGCTTACAGTGAACACAAGTATCGTCAGCACGGAGATGTAGACGGAGCTATCAAGGTTGGTATCGTACGCAAGGCGGTTGAGAAAGCGTTTGTCGTTAAGAACAATCGTAAGTATTCCGCAAAGGAGGTTGCTATGATCGTAGAGCGTCATGTAGATGCTGCTATCCGAGCTACTATTGACATGTTCAACGAGAAGAAGCGTCAGGCTGAGGCTAACAAGGACTGCTCAACAGGAACGCTTGCCGTAGGTACTGTTGTAACTCGTGAGAAGTGCGACGCTTGTGAGCATAAGGATGAGTGCGGAATTTACGGCATTCTTTTCAAGGGAAAGGAAGAGCCTGAAGCACCTGATTGCGGAAACGAGAACTGCGAGAAGCGTGATACATGTGATCGCCAGTATGACAATTGCCCTAGTTATATCGCTCCTACTCCAGAGGGCGGTGAGGAGGAAGCTCCCGAGGGCGAGTGTGATACAGTAGGTACTGCTTCAGCAGCTGAGAAGATTGCTGAGGAAGAGCCGAAGGCAGAGTAATTAAGGTTTTCAAAGAAACGGAACCACCTACAAGGTTATACTGAGTAGGTGGTTTTATTTTATACATAACATGATAAAGAGTAATTACATAGTATTTGACTGCGAAACTGGCGGTCTTGATCCCAAGGAGAACCCGATCACTCAGTATGCAGCAATAATCCTTGATGGTAAGACGCTTAAAGAGATCGATAGATTTGAAACATTTATCAAGCCTTACAATGATTTGAAGATTGATAAGGTAGCTCTTGAAAAGACTATGGTCAGTATGTCCGACATTAACAGCGGAATGTCCTTAAAGCAGTTTGTAAAGACAGTAACAGCTTGGTGGGAAAGCCATAGAGCGAAAACAAAGATGAAAGAAATGGGTCGCTTGGTTCCTGTAGGACAAAATGTGACATTTGATATAGGATTTATCAACGAAGCGTTACATTTAGAGGGTGCTGGCGATATAACAGATTGGCTATATCCTAATTTCATAGATACCTTTCCGCTTGCTAAAATGACTTGGGGGTTGACGGGTGACGAGAAGCTGAATTTGGGTGCTAATTGTGAGCGTGCTAAAATACGACTTACTGATGCGCACGGAGCTATGAATGATACGGAAGCTACAGCCGAACTATTGCGCTGGTTTATGAAGAAAATGCGTGCTAAGAAAGGCGGTAGCGATTCAGAATCGTCAGAAGCGAGAGTCAAGGGTCAAGAGTTTTTTGAATTTAAGTGTGGAGCGAAATAACAATTATAAGTTATATCACATAAATGTAAAACAATATGGAAAATAAGACTGTAGGGTTCGACCCAGGAGCTCCCGAGGGAGACAAAACTGTTAAGACTACCATGAAGGGTGGTGAAGTAGTAAAGCAAGAAGAGGTTTTAGCACCAGGACAGAGTGTTATTCTTGTCGGCTGTATGAATCAAAAGATGATTAAGTCGGTAACAACTGCCGCAAAGAAGCAGGGAGTTGAGGTAGTAATGCTCAATGATAAGGTTGTAACCGATTATCTCAAAGTCAAGGGAGTGGAAGTACCAGACGCAGAAGCGGTTACGCTTGACTCATTCCTTTCAGACGCTAGCAATAGAATCGTAGCAGAACAGCAGGCAGCAAAACTCTGGGCTGTTATGATGGGAAATACCGAAGTTGAGGGTGCTGAGGAAGTAGAATTCACCGAGACGCAGGTAGTTCATAAGACTACTTTGAGTCATAAGAGGGCAAATGAGCTTTTTAATCTGTTGAGAGCGTTTGGTCTTCTTGAGTGGACAAATCCTAAGAAGCGAGTATTCAAGCTACATTTCAGCAAGACTCATATTCACAGTGCTATTCATAATGACATCCTTGAGGTTTCAAAGGCTATCAATAGCGATATCCTCCGATATAAGAAGTCAATAGAATCAGACAGCGAACTTTCAGAGCAGGAGCGCAAGGAAAAGTTAGCTAGTTTGAAGAATGCCGTGATAGCATCGTTGAATTTCTAATCAATTCAAACATAAAAATACCTAGCTAACAAGTTGCTTCTTGCGCTTGTTAGCTTTGTTCGTGAAAAAGATAACATATGCAAACAACGCTTTTACAATCTCCAACTCACCAACTAGAATGTCTCAACATAGTTGATGAAATAATCGACGGAATGGACGATAGGGGTATTATGGAGCTGTGTAGCGGAGGTGCGGGAGATATAGACCGAGTCTTCGACCAGCTCATGAGTGATACCTATAAGGTGATGTACACGGGAGATACGAATATAGACTTTGCGCCAAAATATCCTACACGCTTGAGCGAAAGTATTGAAGAGGTTCTGCGTTGTAAGAATCTTACTTACTTTATTACAAGCGTTATGCCGGACTTTCAGATTTCTTGGCATCACTTGGAGTGGGGAGATTTAGTGCATCGTCATAACAAGTTAGGTATTGAGGCGGCACGTGACCACGGAAAAAGTTATTATTTCAGTAACGCTTATCCTGCTTGGCAATTGTATAAGTACTCAAAACCTAAACGAAGCCAATACTCAAAGCGACCAAGCAAGAGTAATTCAAATCGTGGATACTTGTTTTCGTTCTCACTCCAGCAGTCAGTTGACCTCATGGAGATTTTGAAGAACACTATTGAGGGAAATGATATCTTGAGAGACCGCTTGGTTCCTGATAGTAAAAATAGCGGTGCTTGGGCAAGTACCAATATAGTTTGTAAGAACGGAGCTCGTCTCACTTGTAAGGGTTTTGGTTCTTCAGTCCGTGGTGCTCACCCATATTGGATAGTAGTAGATGACGGACTGAAGGATAATGTTATCTACAGCCAATTACAAAGGCAGAAGAGCATCGATTACTTTCATTCAGTAATTATGAACATGCTTGTTCCTGGAGGTCAAATAATCGTCGTGGGAACACCATTCCACGCATCCGACCTATATGGCGATCTAAAAAGTAAAAGTAAGACCGCCACGGGAAGCGATAAAGGTTGGTTCATGATTGAATATCCTGCTATATTCCCTGATGGAAGAATTCTATGGCCTCAGCGTTGGGGCTTCTTAGACCTTATGGAAAAGCGTACGACGCAGGGTAACATCATTTTCAGCCGTGAGAATCTTTGTAGACCGATTACTAATGAGTCGTCTATATTTCCGCTTAAAGTTCTTGAAAGAAGTCTTGTACGCATGGAAAATTATTGCCTAGTGCGTAATAGAGACGACTTCCCTATTAAGTTCAATAAGGTAGTAGTGGGATGTGACTTTGCTATCAGTAGTAATGTAGGAGCTGACTATGCGGTGTTTACTGTATGGGGAGTAGAAGATGAGACGGGAGAGCGTTGGTTATTACATTTTTGGCGTGATAAGGGTAAGACTTTCAACGAGCAAATGCAGGTTCTGAAGGGTATAAATGTAAGATTCCGTCCGGATTCTATCGTTATGGAGCAGAATGTATTCCAGCAAATCTTTGTTCAGGAATCCGATCGTCAGGGATTGCCAGTAGTAGGACACACCACGGGAATTGATAAGTACGACCTGAAGTCAGGATGGCCAGGATTAGCAATAGACTTTGAGCGAGGTAAGATACATATCCCAATTGGAGACAAGTATTCTCAGGACATCAAGGATTTAATCTTTACAGACCTTGGTTCCGTAGCGTTCACCGATAAGGGTCTGGAGAGCGTAGGTGAGCATGACGATATTTCGTCTAGTTTTTGGCTTGCTAAATTGGGTGCTAATCTTATCACCACAGGTTTCAAATACACTTTCCTGGGGTAGCATAGTTAGGTATAATGTAACACTTAAAGTAACAATAATGGAAAATTATAGACAACAACCGCCATATACAATCCAAATCGAGCCAACTGAAGGATGTAATTTGGGTTGCAGTTTTTGTGGTCTTCAAGGTATGAAGAAAAACGGAAAGACTCCTTGGAATTTCATGACCACTCAGACCGCCACGGCAATAGCTTCTAGAATAGCAAGGGCAGGATGGACAGCAAAGATCATTTTTGCTATGCATGGAGAGCCGACGCTTAACAAGGATCTGTTTGAGATAGTAAAGATTTTCCGTAAGCATTTACCAAATAACATATTCCATATCATATCAAACGGATGCGGATTTGTTAGAGGTAACGGAGGTCTGACTCCTACTGAATATTGTAAGCGTTTATTTGACGCAGGCATCAATCATATTCTACTGGATAACTATTCCCCCGACGGAGACTGGAAAGCTGTTGTAGATGATGTAAAAGATGCCTTTACAATAATGTATCTCGGCGAGGATAAAACTCCTATGTTCCGTACAGATAAGGGTAAGGACATAATTGTTTTGCCGTCTATTGAGACTACAAAGATATCACTAGTCAGAAACCTGAAGAATCACTGCGGTGCCGCATTCCCGTTAGACGATAAGCATAACAATAAGCGTTGCGCAGTACCTTTCCGTGAGTTGAGCTTCCGATATGATGGTAATGTAGCGATTTGCTGTGACGACTTCCGAGGTCAGTATCACATAGGAAACATTCGTCATTATAAGGACATTGACGATTTGTGGAACAATGAACGCTTTCAAGCAGCGAGGGTTATGCTTTACAACGCCAAGCGTAGTTTTGCTCCTTGTAAGGGATGTACGAGCGTAAGCATGCGTGTAGGTTTATTGCCTGATAAGTTGGGTAAAGATACTCTTGAACCTATAAGCGAAGAAGTAGAATTGTTCACTCAGGCTATTGGTGAGGAGGGTTATCTTTCAGATACCATAGTTAAAAGACCTTGGGAGAAGTAATTATGAGCGCAGGGTATTCAATTAACAACGATGAACCTACTGTAGTCATATTTACAGACGAGGGGTTAAAGGCTCTTTTGGAAAAGTATCGTTGTAAAAGCAAGGAAGATCTTGATGACTTACTGTGGTACGATTACGGAGTTACTTTGATAGACAATAGAAAACACTAGTAATATGGAACAGGATTATATCATAGCGGTATTCACCAGAGGTAGAGTAGAAACTCAATTCTTCATTGAGAGTTTGCCGGAGGTGATAAGGGGTTTGATAACAATAGTTTGTCACCCAGGAGAACGCTCTGCTCATTTGAAGCGTTGGAAAGGGCAAGTAGCAAATGTTATCGAATACGGAAAACATTGTACAAATTTAGGTCAAGCACGAGATTGGCTTATGGAGTATTGTACTGATAACGGAATTCGTTACGCTATTCAAGTAGATGACAATGTAGTTTTCGGTGCTCATGCCGTAGGTAGTAATATCAGTTTGAAGCATAAGCTACTTACTGTGAGAAATAATTTCTCTGAGGAAGATCAAGCGATGATATACACGCAGATGTTTCAGTGGATGCTTGATTCTTTGAGAAGCGGTTATGGCGTAGTAGGAGTCAGTCATCGTAGCGGTAATAATCGCAAGACAAATGAGGTTGATGAGAATACTCGTTTATTCGCAGTATGGGGAATCAGCGTTAAGAAATATCGTAAGGTGGGAGCGAAGTTCGCTGATAATCCCTTCAAAGAAGACTTTCACATGCAATTAGCATTCCTTACTAACGGAATCAAAACTATTTGTAACAACTGTTACACCTTTGATAAGGTTAAGGGAGCTAATCAAGCAGGAGGTTGCTCAATCTACCGCAATCTAACGAATGTTAATAAGGGTAGCGAGTTCTTGAAAGAAGCCTATCCTCAGTTCGTTTCACTCGTGGAAAAGAAAAGCGATAATTGGAGCAACTTGGGAGGAGACGAATCTAGTGAAGTCTCAATTATGAGAAAGGAAGTTATCGTCCACTGGAAGAAAGCGTACGAGAGTAGTCAGAAATAATGACGGGTATTGAGGTATGGTGTAATGGTAACACACAAGATTTTGGTTCTTGGATTGGGGGTTCGAGTCCTCTTGCCTCAACAAAGGAGAGTTGGTAGAGCGGTTGAATACATCGGTCTTGAAAACCGACAAACATGTAAGTGTTTCGGGGGTTCGAATCCCTCACTCTCCGCTAACAGCCTAATACAGAATGGTCGAAATTAAGTCAAGGCGAAGCCCATATACCTTATTAGACCCAGCACAATACTGGTTAGGCTACTTGCGGAAATAGCTCAATTGGTAGAGCATCAGCCTTCCAAGCTGAGGGTTGCGGGTTCGATCCCCGTTTTCCGCTCTGATAGGGAAGTAGTTCAGTTGGTTAGAATACTTGGTTTGGGACCAAGGGGTCGCAGGTTCGAGTCCTGTTTTCCCTACTACATATGTCGAGGTAGCTCAGCTGGACAGAGCAGCGGACTTCTAATCCGCAGGTCATGGGTTCGAATCCCGTCTTCGACACGAGGGCCAATAGCTCAGTTGGTTAGAGCACCTGACTCATAATCAGGCGGTCGTAGGTTCAATCCCTGCTTGGCCCACTCAACGCTCTGATGGTGGAATTGGTAGACACGAGGGACTTAAAATCCCTTGGCCAGTAATGGCTGTGCGGGTTC
>OKSO01001095.1_pt1 | contig 9825 bp, 7 predicted proteins | sample 1606241 | NCBI WGS metagenome assembly OKSO01 (sample SAMEA3879540, study PRJEB24766) | human gut metagenome | biome: human-associated habitat; feature: feces | place: USA | collected 1985/1987
GGGGAGGCGGTGCAGACATAACAGGTGCCGGTGTAGATATAGTTGCCGGACACATCGCGGTAGAAGTCGTTGAGATGCGCGCGGCGTCCCCGCCGCTTTTTCTCCTCCGCCATTACAGGATGCCGGTCATGTCATAGCTGTCCAGCCACTCCTCGGCGGCGGCACAGACGGTACGCAGGCAGTTCTCCTCGAAGGGGGACTCCAGACCGGCGTTCTTCAGCAGCTCGGTGAAGGTGCGGCTGCCGCCCTGCTCGGTGTAGGCCATGTAGTGCTTCCACGCGTTGCCCAGATCCTTCTGGATCATCGCCCAGAACTCCAGAGACACGGTCTGCGCCAGACAGTAGTCGATATAATAGAAGGGGCTGGAGTAAATGTGGTGCTGACGCTGCCAGCGGCGGCCCTCGGTGTAGAAGGGGATCTCGCCGTCCATCTTCACCCAGGGCATATAGATGCCGGTCAGCTCCTTCCACGCGGCGTTGCGCTCCGCCGGGGTCATGTCGGGCTTCTCATACACGATGTGCTGGAAGTGATCCACCATGGTGCCGTAGGGGATGAAGGTCAGTGCGCCTGCCAGATGGCTGTACAGGAACTTGCGGGTGTCGGGGCCAAAGAAGCCCTCCGCCCACGGCCATGCGAAGAACTCCATGCTCATGGAGTGTACCTCGCAGCCCTCCAGCGTCGGCCAGATATAGCTGCTGGGGATGCGCTTGCGGTTGGTCCAGTCGGCAAAGGCGTGACCGGCCTCGTGGGTCACCACCTCCACGTCATGCTGGGTGCCGTTGAAGTTGGCGAAGATAAAGGGTACCTCATAGTCGCCCAGGCTGGTGCAGTAGCCGCCGGCCTGCTTGCCCTCGGTGCTCAGCACGTCCAGCAGCTCGTTGTCCAGCATGGTGCGGAAGAACACCTTCGTCTCGGGGGACAGCTCGCCGTAGAACTTCATGCCCTGTGCCAGAATGTCGTCGGGCGTACCCATGGGGCAGGGGTTGCCGGAGCGGAATTCCAGCGCCAGATCCGCGAAGCTCAGGGGATAGGTCTTGCCCAGACGCTCCGCCTGCTTGCGGCAGATCTTGTCCGCCACCGGCACCAGATACTTCTGCACGGCGGTGCGGAACTTCTCCACGTCCTCCTTGGTGTAGCAGTTGCGGTTCATGCGGTAGTAGCCCAAGGTGGTGTAGCCCTCGTAACCCATCTTCTTGCCCATGGAATCACGCAGATGCACCAGCTTGTCGTACAGCTCATCCAGCTCTGCCGCGTGCTCCATGGACCACTTGGCGTCGGCCTGCCACGCCGCCAGACGGCGGGCGTCATCGGGGTCGCTCTTGAGGGGCGTCAGCTGGGACAGGGTGTAGGTCTTGCCCTCAAAGGGGATCTGGGCGGAGGCCAGCAGCTTCTCGTACTCCTGGGTCAGGTCGTTCTCCTGCTGCATCTCCGGGATGATCTCCGGCTTAAAGCACTTCCGGGCGATCTCGGCGTTCAGGAACATCAGGTCGCCGTACTCCGCGGAAAAGTCCTTGCGGAACGGGGAGTCCAGCATGGCAGCCTTCCACGCCTGCTCATACTCCTCCAGTTCCGGGCCGAAGGTGTTCCAGAACTTCTCCTCCCCGTCGTAGAAGGTGTCGCGGGTGTCGATGGAATGGCGGATGGAAGCCAGCGTTGCCTGCGTCTCCACGGTACGGGACGCCGCCTCCTTCTCCAGAAAGACCTGCCGCGCCTCCTCGTAGGAAGCCGCGCTCTTCAGCCGTTCCGTCAGCTGGCTCATCTGCTTCTTCAACGCCTCCGCGTCCGGACGGGTATAGGGCATCTCGGAAAACTTCATGTCTTGTTCCTCCTTGTAGAATTATAATTAAGTCTATGCACGGCGGCGGCGCTCAGCACCGGGCCGTGGGGCTATACACTATTGCTGGCGGTTGTAGATGGCGCTGACCGCCTGCTTGTTCCCGCCGATAAAGACGACTGCCGTCACCGTTGTCATCGCCATGAAGACCGACAGCACCAGCCGGGCGGGCAGCAGCACCGTCAGGGCGCCCGCCAGCAGCTGACCGGTCAGGCTGCCCACGGTGTTCAGCATATTGAACGCACCGTTGAACCGCCCCTTCTTCTCATCCGGCACATAGCTCTGGGTGGCGGAGATACGGATGGTGTAGCTGGTGACGCCCAGCAGTCCGTTGCACAGGCACATCAGCATCATCACCGGCACAGGCATAAAGAGGTATGTTCCCTCCAGCAGGGAGATGAGGACATACACCGCCAGGGCGATGGCATACTTCCGGTGGGTGGGGAGCTGCACTTTGTAATGCACCAGACCGCCCGCAGTACGGCCCACCACCATCATGCCCCACACCATCATGTAGACGTACTCGCCATTTTCGAAGGTGCTTTTGAAGTAGGGCAGCGTGATGACCTGCGACGCGCCGGAGGCCAGCGAACTGAAAGCGAAGTAGCACGCCACCGCCAGCAGGCCCTTCTCGCTCCACAGGAAGCGGAAGCCCTCTCCGATGTCCCGCAGCAGCCGCCGGGCAGAGGACTCCCCTGCCGTCACTGTGGCGCGCTGCATCTCGATGTACCGCTCCTCTGCCCGGATCTGCGTCTCCGCGATGGCGGCGGTGAGGAAGCATACGGTGTTGGCGCCCAGCAGCGGCGCGATGCCTACTTTGTTGTAAACGTAGGTGGAGACGGGGATCATCACCGCCGACAGCGTCTCCAGTACGCTGGCGATGGAGTAGGCCTTGGAGTAGTTGCCCTCCGTGATGAGCATGGGATAAAAGCTCTCGTAGGCCACCATGTAGACGCTGTTGATGGTGCCGATGACGAAGCACCAAACAGCCAGTATCGGAAAGCTGAACCATCCCTGACTCAGGATCAGCGCCGCCGTGGCGTAGATGCCGGCGGAGATAAAGTCCAGCGTGTAGATGGTGCGCTTCCGGGAGAACCGGTCTAATATAGCGCCGGAGAAGATGGGCGCGATGATCTGGGGCGCTGTGAACGCCGCGATGTAAATGGCGTACAGCAGGGACGACTGAGTGTAATCCAGCACCAGCAAGCTCAGTGCAAAGCCGGACATACTGTTGCCCAGCATGGAGACAACACTGCCCAGTGTGATGATGGTAAAATCCCGGGTCCACAGAGGAGACGCCGGTTTGATTGCGTCGTTTTTTGCCATGGATGTGCGTGAGCCGCACCGCCACCCCCCAGTGCGCTCCTCTCCTTTCTTTGGATGAAATATTGTCGTGTGAGTAGACATTATAACGGATTTGTCCTCGAATGGCAAGCATCTTTCGCCGGGTCCGATGGTGCTTGCCACACGGCGCATCCCTGTGATATAATATACGGCAACAAAACTGTCCCTCTTTCGCGGACAAAGGAGGTTTTTCTCTATGATGCAGCACTCTGTCCAGCCTATGCTGGATTTCATCGCCGCCAGCCCCAGCTGCTACCACGTGATTGCCAACACCGCCGCCGAGCTGACGGCGGCGGGCTATGCGCCCCTGTCCGAGCGGGAGCGTTGGACGCTGAAGCCCGGCGGAAGGTATTTCGTCACCCGCAACAGCTCCAGCCTCATCGCCTTCCGCGTGCCGGAGACCCTTACCGGCGGCTTCATGATGGCCGCCGCCCACAGTGACTCCCCCACCTTCAAGCTCAAGGAGCACGCAGAGCTGCGGAGCAACGGCTACGTCCGTCTGAACACCGAAAAATACGGCGGGATGCTGATGGCCACATGGTTCGACCGTCCCCTGTCCGTGGCGGGCCGCCTGTTCGTCCGGGAGGGCGGTGGCATCGCGGAGAAGCTGGTGGACATCGACCGCGACCTGCTGGTGATCCCCAGCGTGGCCATCCACATGAACCGCAGCGCCAACGACGGCATGAAGTATCAGGCCAACGTGGACACCGTTCCCCTGTTCAGCGCCGAGGATCCCGACGCCGCCATTCTCTCCATGGCGGCTGAGGCCGCCGGCGCCCGGCCGGAGGATGTGCTGGGGCAGGATCTGTTCCTCTACTGCCGCGGCCGCGGCACGGTGCTGGGCGCCCACGGCGAGTACATCCTCTCCCCCAAGCTGGACGATCTGGCCTGCGCCTGGGGCTGCACCCAGGGCTTCCTGGCCTCCGGCGACAGCGGCAGCCTGCCGGTGCTGTGCATCTTCGACAATGAGGAGGTGGGCTCCGCCACCAAGCAGGGCGCGGCCTCCACCTTCCTGCGGGATACCCTGCGCCGCATCAGTCTGGCGCTGGGACAGGACGAAGAAGCGTTCCAGACCACGCTGGCCCGCAGCTTCCTCGTCTCCGCCGACAATGCCCACGCCATCCACCCCGATCACCCGGAGTATGCGGACGCCGACAACTGCCCCCGCATGAACAAGGGCGTGGTCATCAAGTTCAACGCCAACCAGCATTATGCCACGGACGGACGCTCCTGTGCGGTGTTCCGCGCCATCTGTACCGACGCCGGCGTGCCGGTGCAGGTCATGGCAAACCGTTCCGACCTGCCCGGCGGCTCCACACTGGGCTGCATCGCCGGTACGCTGGTGCCGGTGAGCACCGTGGACATCGGTCTTCCCCAGCTGGCCATGCACGCCGCGTGGGAGACTATGGGAATCGCCGACTGCGGCTATCTGGCGGATGCCATGGCCCGCTGTTTCGAAACAGAGCTGTAAGCATAAAAAATATATCCCCCTCCGCTTGGAGGGGGATATATTTTTTTAGTTTAGTTGCCGCTGCTGGGAAAATCAATAGGTACCATCTCACCCATGACCACATAGCGGGCATTGTCAAAGTCGTAGGCGCAGGTGGACAGGGTCAGGATATTCCCGGTAGGTGTGCCGACGCTGGACTTGAACGTGGAGTTGGCGATGCACTCCTTGATGTAGTCCGAGGACAGGCTGTAGCTGTATACCGCGGAGTCGTGGGGCGTCACCATACCGGCGAACAGGTTCACCTTGTACAGCTGGTTGGGGGTATACAGATACATATAGGGATGGGCATCGTAGAAGGACTGATCTCTATACTTGACGATGGGTGCGAACATACGGCCGGTCTTCATGTTGTGGCCGTACACCAGATTGTTCTGGCTGGTAAAATTGGAGCTGCACTGCCAATCCAGAAATACCGTGCCGTTCTTGTTGCTGGAGCCGTCGATGTCGCGGTACAGGTAGTACTCGCCGCCCTCCTCCGCCGTCTGCACGATGGGGTAGTTCAGGCCGGTGTTGGCGCAGTACAGCCAGCCCACCACGTCGGGGTACTTGGCCTGCAGTGTCTTGAAATCCACGGTGATATAGTCCGGCTCGCTGCCGGCAGACGGAGCGGTGTTGTTGTCCGGGCCGGTGTTGTCGTTTTCGGTATCGTTGCTGTCCGAACCCGGCGTCACCACCTGATCGATCAGATCCTGCTGTTTCCGCTCGCTCTGCTTCTTCTCCATCATGTAGCTGATGATCTTCACCGAGGAAAATACCAGCACCGCCAGCAGAAGCACCAGTATACCGTAGTACAGCACCTTGCCGTTTTTGCGCTTGCCGTTCCGTCTGGATCTTTCGCTGCGCTCTGCAGGACGGCTCTGCATACGCTCCTGTCGGGAATGAGCGCCGCGCTCCTCGCGGCGTCTGTTAGGTCTATCATTCATGTAACAAGCCTCCTTGTCTCCGGTCATTGTAGCAGGTTTCACTTTTCAATGCAAGTTGTATTTGCAACGTGTAACCAAATGTAACAGTTTGTCTTTACTTTACGCCGCTTTTGCGGTAAAATGCATCTACACAATATTGGACGGAATGTCGGTGCGATCCGTTCCGCGAAAAGGAGTTTTACTGCGATGATCTATTTCAACAGTGATTATCTGGAGGGCGCCCACCCCGCCCTGATGGCAAAGCTGAACGAGACGAACATGGTCCAGACCGTTGGCTACGGCGAGGACGAGTATTGCGCCGCTGCGCGGGAGAAGATCAAGGCGGTCTGTCAGGCCCCGGAGGCCGATGTCCACTTCCTGGTGGGCGGCACCCAGACCAACACCACCGTGATCGCCTCCATCCTCCGCCCCTGGCAGGGTGTGCTGTCCGCCGACAGCGGTCATATCAACTGCCACGAGGCAGGCGCCATCGAGTCCACCGGTCATAAGGTCATTACCCTGCCCGCCGAGAATGGCAAGATCACCGCCAAGCAGGTGGCGGACTATGTGGATTGGCACAAGAATGACGAGTCCACCGAGCACATCGTCCAGCCCGCCATGGTCTACATCTCCCATCCCACCGAGGGCGGCACCCTGTACACCAAGGCGGAGCTGACGGAGCTGTATAACACCTGCCGCGCCTGCGGCCTGCCCCTGTTCATCGACGGCGCCCGTCTGGGCTACGGCCTGATGGCCGACGGCACCGATCTGACCCTGCCGGAGATCGCCCGCCTGTGCGACGTGTTCTACATCGGCGGCACCAAGGTCGGCGCTCTGTTCGGCGAGGCTGTGGTCATCATGAACGAGGCACTGAAAAAGGACTTCCGCTTTATGATGAAGCAGCGGGGCGGCCGTCTGGCCAAGGGCCGTCTGCTGGGCATCCAGTTCGACGCCCTGTTTACCGACGATCTCTACTTCAAGATCTCCCGCCACGCCATCGAGATGGCCCACCAGATCCGGGATATCTTTGTCTCCGCCGGGTATCCCCTGCTGTTCGACTCCCCCACCAACCAGCAGTACCCCATCATGCCCGACGACGAGCTGGCCGAGATCGGCAAGAGCTTCGGCTACGAGTATTGGGAGCGTGTGGACGAGACCCACTCCGGCGTGCGGTTCTGCGCCAGCTGGGCCACCACGCAGGAAAACGTGGACGCCCTCCGCGCCGCCGCCGACGACGCCGAGACCATCTGCGGCGAGGACTACTGGCCTCTGCCCAGCTACAGCAAGATGCTCTACTACGTCTGATCTTTCTGACATAGCTTGATAAGCATCGCTGGGTTGTTGGATTTTTAAGCCATTCCCCTTTTCCTATTTCTTACACCAGCCTAAAGACCTGCTTTGCGCATACGAAGCAGGCCTTTAGGCGTTTTTTAAGAACGCAAGCTGATTTTTCCAGTTTTGCATCGTTGTGCCATTCGCCGCACCCTGCGGCCCGGAGGGAACCACTATGAGCTATAATACCCAACAGGACATCCTTGATTTTGTGGAGGACAACAACGTCAAATTCGTCCGCTTTGCCTTCTGCGATATCTTTGGCACCCAGAAAAACATCGCCGTGCTTGCCAGCGACCTGCCCAAGGCCATGGAGGATGGTGTCTGCTTTGACGGCAGCTCCATTGCCGGTTTTATGAAGGTGGAGGAGAGCGATCTTGTGCTCCGGCCCGATCTTTCCACCGTGACCATCCTGCCCTGGCGGCCCACCGAGGGCCGGGTGATGCAGTTCTTCTGTGACGTGGAAAAACCGGACGGCGCTGCCTTTGGCGGCAACTGCCGCGGCTTTCTGCGCCAGATGAGCCGCAGCTTCCGCAAACTGGGGCTGACCTGCAACGTGGGGGCTGAGTGTGAGTTCTACCTGTTTGAAAATGACGACCGGGGCCGCCCCACCCGTATCCCCATCGATTTTGGCGGCTACTTTGATGTAGCCCCGCTGGATGCAGGTGAGAACCTGCGCCGGGACATCTGCCTGACCATGGAGCAGATGGGCATGAGCCCCCAGCACAGCCATCACGAGAGCGGCCACGGCCAGAATGAGATCGACTGCCACTACGCCGGCCCCCTGAAAACAGCCGACAATGTGATGATGTTCAAGCAGATCGTGCGGGCTGTTGCCATGCGCAACGGCATCCACGCCAGCTTCCTGCCCAAGCCCCTGCCGGATCAGGCAGGCAGCGGCCTGCACATCAACCTTTCACTCTGCATGGACGGCCGCAATCTGTTTGAGGGCGACATTGCCCCGGACAGCATTGCAGGCAGCTTTATGGCGGGTGTTCTGGCCCACAGCCGGGAGCTGACCGTGTTCACCAATCCCCTGCCCAACAGCTACCAGCGCTTTGGCTGTGACGAGGCCCCCCGCTATGTGAGCTGGAGCCGCCAGAACCGCAGCCAGCTGGTACGCATCCCGCAGGTCAAGGGCAACAACTGCCGCATGGAACTGCGCAGCCCTGACCCTGCCTGCAACCCCTATCTGGCCGTGGGTCTGGTGCTGGCCGCCGGTCTGGACGGCATCGAGCACCGGATGGTGCTGCAGGCCCCCATCAACAAGAACCTGTTCGATCCCACCGAGGCCGCAGGTCTTGGGCTGGAAAGACTGCCTTCCACGCTGGAGGAGGCCGTGCAGGCCGCGCAGGAGAGCGAATTTCTGCACCGCGTGCTGCCGGAAGAGCTTTCGCATCGATACTATGAGGAAGAACTGAAGCGCTGTGCCGCCCTGAAAGCTGCCGCCGACCCGGCAGAGTACGAGCGGGTGCACTACTTCAACGCCATCTGAACCGCTTTTGAGGGAAAGTACGAAGGGGCAATGATTCGGCCCCTTGCCTGGATGTAAGAGAAAGGAGCGATTCAAATGGGACGTGCTCTGATTGTGAGCGCCGGAGCAAGCTCCAACGAGTACATCTCCGCGCGGCTGGCAGAGCTGGGATACACCCGGCCTACGATCATCCCCAGTGGCGCCGAGGCCCGGCGCAGGCTGCTGGAATCCTATTTTGAGCTGATCGTGGTCAACGCGCCTCTCCCGGACGAGGCAGCAGCCGCCGAGCAGCTGCTGGCCCCCATGAGTGAGCAGGGGGTGCTGCTGCTGAGCAAGCCGTTCTCCAACACGCTGTTCCTGCAGGCCATCCATCTGGCCGCGGCCAGCAACCACCGCCTGCAGCTGCTCCGGCAGGAAAACGCCCGGATGCAGGAAAAGATCGCACAGGTACGGCTGGTCAGCCATGCAAAATGCTGTCTGGTGGAGCGGGAGCAGATGAGCGAGGATGCCGCCCACCGCTACATTGAAAAGCGCGCCATGGACACCCGGCGCAGCCGTGCAGAAATTGCACAGGAAATCCTTGATTCTTACGAGGATTAGGATTATAATCTGGTGTTGTATGTTTTGTTCCGGATGCGGTCGCATCCGTATTGGGAAAGAATGATCTCTGAAAGATAATTAGAGGAGGACTGAACAAATGGCAAAATTCATCTTTGTGACCGGCGGCGTTGTCTCCGGTCTGGGCAAGGGCATCACGGCGGCTTCTCTGGGCCGCCTGCTCAAGTGCCGCGGACTGAAGGTCGCCAGCCAGAAGCTGGACCCTTATGTGAACGTGGATCCGGGTACCATGAGCCCCCTGCAGCACGGTGAGGTGTTCGTGACCGATGACGGCACCGAGACCGACCTTGATCTGGGTCACTATGAGCGCTTCATCGACGAAAATCTGAACAAGTACTCCAACCTGACCACCGGCAAGGTGTACTGGAACGTGCTGAACAAGGAGCGCCAGGGCGCTTATCTGGGTCAGACCGTCCAGATCATCCCCCACATCACCAACGAGATCAAGAATTACATCTACAACATGGCATCCTCTACCGATGCCGATGTGGTCATTACCGAGATCGGCGGCACCACCGGCGATATTGAGAGCCAGCCCTTCCTGGAGGCCATCCGTCAGGTGGGCCTGGAGCAGGGCCGCGACAACTGCTGCTACATCCATGTTGTGCTGGTGCCCTATATTTCCGGCTCCGACGAGTACAAGTCCAAGCCGGCCCAGCACTCCGTCAAGGAGCTGCAGGGCATGGGCGTGAACCCCGATATCATCATCCTGCGTGCTGACGGCAGCGTGGGCGGCGATATCCGCCGCAAGATCAGCACCTTCTGCAATGTCAAGCCTGAGTGCGTCATTGAGAACCTGACCATGCCCAGC
>OKSO01001097.1_pt1 | contig 9813 bp, 7 predicted proteins | sample 1606241 | NCBI WGS metagenome assembly OKSO01 (sample SAMEA3879540, study PRJEB24766) | human gut metagenome | biome: human-associated habitat; feature: feces | place: USA | collected 1985/1987
CTTTGCACAAAGTTATATATAACGATATTATAGAAGAGGATAAAACAGAACATTATGAAGAGGATATTGATTGTAGAAGACGATTTGGCATTCGGAACAATGATACAGACTTGGCTCAAAAAGAAAGGATTCGATGTAGAAAGGGTAACATCCGTAGGCGCTGCCATCAAAGCGATGGGAGCCGGCGATGCATTCCATCTAGTTCTTTCCGACCTGCGCCTGCCCGACCATGACGGACTGGTATTGCTCCAGCATATCAGAAAGTCCGATGCCCACCTGCCTTTTATCGTAATGACTAGCTATGCAGAGGTTCAGAATGCTGTATGTGCCATGAAATCGGGTGCTACCGATTACGTGGCTAAACCCTTCCATCCCGAAATCCTCTTAGAGAAAATCCGTGAGGCTATCCAGTCGGCTGCTTCTGCGGTTTCAACCCCTCAGCGTGCGGAATCTGCCGCCATGCAGGATGCGCCCCAAGAAGAGCAGCAGGGCGCTACGGAGGTTCCTAGATATATAAAAGGTGAAAGCGAGGCTTCCAAACAGCTCTACGAGTTCGTTTCGCTCGTTGCCCCAACCCCGATGTCAGTGCTCATTCTCGGAGCCAGCGGCACCGGAAAGGAATATGTGGCGCGCAGCATCCACGAACAGAGTCTGCGCAAGGACAAACCTTTCTATGCCATCGACTGCGGCGCCATTCCTAAGGAGGTGGCAGCATCTGAATTCTTCGGATATAAGAAGGGTGCCTTTACCGGAGCCGAACAGGATAAGAAGGGTGCCTTCGAGATAGCTAACGGCGGAACGGTTTTCCTCGATGAGATGGGAAACCTCAACTACGAAGTACAGGTGCAACTTCTCAGAGCCTTGCAGGAGAGGAAAATCCGTCCGCTGGGCAGCACGCAGGAGATTGATGTGGATATCCGACTCATCTGTGCCACCAACGAGAATCTGGCGCAGGCGGTAGCCGAAGGCAAGTTCAGAGAGGACCTCTATCACCGCATCAACGAGTTTACCATCTACATGCCTGCCCTCAAGGACAGAGGTGCCGATATCTTCCTCTTTGCCAACCTCTTTATCAAGCACGCCAACCAGGAACTGGGCAAGAATGTGCTCGGAATGGATGCCAAAGCCTCCGAAATCATTGCCTCATACGACTGGCCGGGCAACCTGCGCGAACTGAACAATGTGATGAAGCGCGCCACCCTGCTCACCCGTGGCAAGTATATCGGTGCCCAGGAACTGGAAAAGACGATGGCACAAACCTCCACAGCCCGACCAATCAATATGCAGCTGCACAGCGAACAGTCGGAACAGGAAAGCATCGCCGCTGCCCTGAGAGCCACCCACGGCAACAAGAGCAAGGCAGCCCAACTGCTTGCCATCGACCGCAAGACACTCTACAACAAAATGAAGAAATACGGCATGGAGTAAAACATGCCACACCCCGATTCCCCAATATATTCCACACTATATTGGGGAATTTTTCTACACCTTTTCCCCACTTTCCCCACATCCCGTTTCTGGCACAAAACACCATCAACCCTGATTATCAGATACTTAACAAAATCAATCGATTTTTGGCACGCCTATTGTGATATTATTTAGCGAACTCGCAAATGAGTTTCAACAAGAGAATTAATAAACAAAATAATATTCACAATTAAAAAACAAAAGAATTATGAAAAAGTTAGTATTTGCAGTTATCGCAGCAGTAGCAATGGTATCAGTTAGCAATGTATTTGCAGGTAACAGAATGGTAAGCGTTGCAGGTTCAGAACCAGTAGACACAGTAGCTCCAGCCGACACAACAGCAACACCTGTTGAGACTCCAGCAGCAACAGTGGATTCAACCGTAGCAAAGTAAATCCACCTTCAGAAAATAGTAATTACGCGTCGCTTTCAATGAAACAGGAGATAGATGACCAGATTTTGGCATTTATCTCCTGTTTTCGTTGGTTTATATCGCATTTTTGATTAACTTTGCACGCAAATAGCAAAAAGACTCAAAACATTAAAAGATAAGAAGATGCAGCAAACAAACGTTCCTTTCAAGGTAGCCCTGGGTTACATCATCGTCGCCATCGTACTGATTCTGGCGATAGGGCTGGTATATCGCAACACCACAACCGTGCTCGCTATCAACCAGGCAACCCGCGACTATATCGAAAAGCGACAGGCAGCCGACAGCACCATGTCCAACCTGCTCAAGGAGGAACAGACCAATCTGCAGCAGCTTACCCGCGCCATGCAGGGCAAGTCATCCCACAACTATCTGCATGAGAAGATGAACAGCCTCAACAGTGGCGAAGATTCCGTTGTCGTGCATTCCAAGGCACCCAAGACTCATGTGGCAAAGAACACCACCGTAGAGGTGATGAAAACCCGCAAGGGCTTCTTTCGCCGCCTTGCCGATGCCTTCAAGAAGGAACATGCCGAAACGCTCAGCATCAGACGCGACAGCAACCAGGCTGTCACCGATACCCTCTCTACCCCGGTCAACTTAGCCGGAAACGTAGCCGATATCCTGGAACAGATTGACCGCAAGGAGAAGCAGTCTACGCGCGATAACCACGATGCCATCAACCGCGAGGTGAGAGACCTGCAGATAACCAATGCCCGCCTCGCCCTGCGCTCCTCCCAGCAGCTCAACGATATCCACCAGCGCGAACGTCAGGCGATGCAGCAGGCTATCAACCAGGCGATGCAGGCGCGCCAGAATCTGCTCTGGCAGATAGGTCTGCTTGCCATCGTAGCCATCACAGCCGCCGTCATCCTCGTCTATTACATCTACCGCGATACGCAGAAGGAACGCATCTACCGCGAGAATCTCGAAGAGGCTAACGAGGAAATCAGGCGCATCATGAACCAGCGCGAACGCCTGCTCCTCACCATCACCCACGATATCAAGGCTCCGGCTGCCAGCATCTCGGGCTTCATCGACCTGATGAAGGATTATGTCGACAACCCGCAGGCCATCTCCTGCCTCAACAGCATCAAGGGTTCTGCCACCCATCTCTCCCGGCTCGTTGCCGCCCTGCTCGATTATCACCAGTTGGAAAACGGACTGATGAAGCTGAACCCGGTAGATTTCTCGCCTGCCGACATGTTCCGCCAGTGTGCCGGAGAGATGCAGATCCTGAGCCAGGAGAAGGGACTGGAACTGCATCTGGAGCTCGATGGCATCAGCAGTCCGCAGACCTACTACCGTGCCGATGCCTTCCGTATCCGTCAGATACTCAACAACCTGGTGAGCAATGCCATCAAGTATACTGATAAGGGCAGCGTCACCATCCAGGCAGCCATCAGTCCCCAGCACCTCCTCACCTTCTCGGTAAGGGATACCGGCAAGGGCATGACCACCGAAGAGCGCCAGAAGGTATTCCAGGCGTTCACCCGTCTGAAGAGTGCCCAGGGCATCGAGGGCACCGGTCTCGGGCTGAACATCACCCAGGAACTGGTTAATCTGCTTCAGGGCACCCTGCGTCTGGAATCCGTCAAGGACAAGGGCAGCACCTTCACCGTCACCATTCCGCTTGCCTTAGGTACCGCTCCTGCAGCAGAAGAGGCAGAAGAGCAGAAGCCCCTCGCCCCAACCAAGCCCCATTTCGAAAACCACAAGATACTGCTGCTCGATGACGACCCGTTGCAGCTCCGTCTGCTTCAGGAGATGCTGAAGAAGCTGATAGGCGACAGTTGGCAAGTCTTTGCCTGTCTGCATGTAGCCGAGGCGCTCACCGTGCTCCACAACGAGCATCCTGCGCTGATGATGATGGATATCGAAATGCCCGAGATGAACGGCATCAGGATGATTCAGCACATCAACCACAGCCACATGAAGGTAGTAGCGATGACCGCCCACGATGCCAGCATCATTAGAGAGTTGAAAGAAGCCGGTTTCGACGATTGCCTTTTCAAGCCGTTCAGCACAGAGAAGCTGAGAGAAATCCTCGGATTAGAGGATGCAGCATCAGAAACAGAGGAAATAGCAGAGGAAACAAGGGATACTGCATCAGCAGAGGATATTACAGAGAAAACCAATAAGAAATCCCGCTTTGCAGCCCTCCTGACCTTTGCAGAAGGCGATCCGGAGGCAGAAGCCGAGATACTCAGCACCGTCAAGCAGGAGTTGTCATCCCATCTCCAGAACCTCCAGCAGGCAACAGAAGGCGAGTTATCAATAGAAGCCATCGGCAAGACAGCCCACAAGCTCCTCCCTATCGCCACGATGATAGAGATGGAGACCCGACAGCACATCGCCGCCCTCGCTCCCGAGCATATCAGCGATCTGTCAGAATCTCAGATAAGAGCCTACACCCAGGCCATCATCGCCGACCTGAAGGGGCTTTTAAAGGTAAAAAAGTAAAAAGGTAAAAAGGTAAAAAGGTAAAAAAGGCCTACCCCCGTTCGTCCCCGTCCCCAGCGATTCCATCGCTGGTCCCCCATAAAGTTAAAAGCCCCTGATGCAAAAACACCAGGGGCTATTTTTCAAGACTTGAGGGGACGGGGACGAACGGGAGTTAAGGCTCTTTTTACCTTTTTACTTTTTTACCTTTTTACTTTTCACACAGTTCCCAGTATCGCTGAGCAAGGTCATGGATGAACTTTCGTCCTCGCTCGGTCCATACGAGATAGGTATGGGTGTAGGCTCTGCCCATCTTCTCCTGTCTGCCATCGCTCTTCGGGTCGAGGAAGGCGCTGTAGCGGGTGCGGCTCTTCGCCAAGCCCATGTGAGCATAATCGGCATAGAGGAGATACTGACCGCTCTGGTAATACTGGATATGCAGGGCACAGAGCGAGCGGTTCAACTCCTGGGCAGTGATACCGAGTTCCTTCGCTATCTGCGTAGTGGTGAAGCAGGAAACGGAATCGAGCACGTTATCGCTGTAAAGCGCTTTAGGCAGAAGATTACCCACCTGATTCTCCAACTGGATGATGTTATCACCACTCTTAGCGATGTGAACCACCTGTTCATCCACAACTCCATTCAGACGTCGGATTTCGGTATCCTGTTCACCGATAAGCTTCTTCTGCTGCTCAATCTGCAGACGTTGCTTCTTCAGCAGATTCTCCTTCTCCTTGAGCGTAGCACGGAGGATTTCTTCCGCATGTCGGATTGTCTCCTCATCACTCTCGCCCTGCTGCACCGGGATATAACCACCCGTCTTGCGAATCTGTGGCAGCACATCGGCCGTAACCCAGTTCTTGAACTTCACGGCAGTAGAAAGCTTAGAGCCGAGAACCAAAGCATAGAAACCGCTCTCGTTGACATAGAGCATCAGAGTACGACGCATCGCCGAGGTTCCATCCTTCTTCAGACCGGTTGCTACCCATGTACGGCGTTTCGCCGTATCAAGTGGTTTAACTAACTGATCTACAGCATCATTCGCTCTCTTATATCCCAGTACATTACAGAGATCCTTTGCACAGAACAATGGCTCCCCATTTTCATCGGTCAAGGTACGAACCTTACCGAATTCTGAGTTTTCAAACACGACAGCAATTGCTGCCTTCTTATCCATTTCTACTTTATTTGTATTAACTGACTTTACCATAATAATTTGTTTTTAAAAATTAATAACTCAACATTCAACACTCAACATTCAAAAATCAACATTCAACATTACAAAATTGTAATCCAAACGCTCTCATCCCGTTCTCTCGCTGCGGTAATGGCATTCATGAGCCTGTACAACCAGATGCGGGAATTAAAGACGGCACCCTGTAATTTATTTTCACCTACCAGAATGCAGCCCTGCGTATCATCGGGATAATTACCGGCATGGATGCGGATGCCCTCAAAATCAGGAACACCCTGCACCAGCGGAAGCCACTTCTTAAACCTTGGCGATTTCGAGATAACAACAGGATACGAACCCTCCGGTATCGCCGTATGACCCGGTATCTTGCGGGCTTTCTTGCCCGATACCCTGCTGTACCGTCCATCCTCCTCTTCCGGCTTCAGTTCGACACCCAGGAGGTTTCTCCACGTAGGTTCCAAGGTATCACAGAAGTAATGCTCCTTGTCCAACTTCGCCATATCAAAGCTGTGCTCAAAGATACGCTTGTCGCCTATTTTCACACCCGAACGCCAGGTACGCTTTACATCCTTATCGCTCAGGATATAAAGATGACCTATCGTATAAGTCTTGCAATTCTTTTTACTACTATTTCCATACGCTATGAATTCTCCTTTCGGAATTTAAGTTTAATAAAAACTGAGGAACTGAATTTCTGAGGAACCGAGTTGCTATCCTTAACCTTGATGTAATGACGTTCCTTCCAGTTACCTAACATTCTTGAAGTTCCCTTCTTATCCATACCTCGTGCTACACGCAAGTCTATCACCTGCTGGTAAGTAAACTCATCCGGCAACTGCATCAGCATGTTGGATGGTCCTCGCTTGCTCGACTTCTCACCTGTATCATTCGCCCTCTTGATGGCATCACCGAAGAAACGCATCTTGCAGTAGAGGTCGTAACGCTCGCTCCAGCGGATGAACTCGTCAATCTCCGGTTCCCATTTGCAACCGTTCGCCACATACAGCACACACGCCTTCAGGTAGGCGATGACGTTGGCACGGAAAGAAAGATTCTCGTAAACTCGGTCCTGAGAGAGGCGTGAAAATTCCGCATTCTCATCCTTCAGTTTGAGGGCAAGCTGGAATGCCTCAGGGCAGTCAATCAGTCCCCTGGCGTTGTTCAGATTCTCGATATAAGGCTTCAGCGCCTCACGGTAAGCATCATCGTAATCGCCATAAACAGGCATTTCGTCACCGATTTCACGCTCCGGAATGGTACAGAAATTGATGCGGCTTATCGGACCGTCTGTCAAAACTTTTGAGAAGTAGCGTTGCCCTTTCTGAATGGTGGTAGATGCATTCCAGTTGAACCTTATCGTTACCCTTTCTGTCACACTTTGAACGCCCACGCGCTGTTGGCCAAAGAGGTTGAAGGGGTCAAAGGCGAGACACATGATGCGGAACTGCTGGTTGCCGCTGCCCCGGAGTGCATCAAACTGATCCAGCTCGTTAAGCGAAGTATAAAGGAAACGCCCCTGCGCCTCTGCGGTTCGCATCACGAATGCCGGACTGGTCATATCAGCATCAATCTCCTGGATAACAAGATTATCCGGTCGTTTGCGCTTATCCTTATTGGCACCCTTGCGCGTCACCTCCTCCTTCCATTCCTTCTCACGTTTCAGATTCTCCGCATCCCGCTTTCTGATATCCTCCATAATATATCTAATCGGCTTATCCACAGACGATTTACCTGCGCCCGTACCGGCAAGCAAACACGTAGAAAGCGTAGCTTCATGCACTACATTATCAATATACCGGAAGCTCGTCTGCCAGAGGTGAGTAGCCAACGGTGGAAAGATAGCGTGCGCCACTGCCGGCTTATAAACCTCCGGTGTCCGAGATATCAGCAGTTCCACCAGTTTCGGCAGTTTCTCCGGCATCGCTGGCGGTTCCGGATAATCCTCCTCGGTACTTTGAACTTGGAGATTTGAACTTTGAACTGTATAATTACCATCTGCATTTGAATTTTTCACTCTTCGTTCTTCACTCTTCACTTCATTCGCCTTCTGCTCCGCCAGCGCATTCACCCTTATCACATCCCTCGACATCGGCTTGGAACTGTCAGCATATTTCGCATAGAAATCATGTATCAGCTGATGGCAGTCATCCTCCTGATAGTAGCTTGGCATTTTCGTCCTCACCACCTTCATCAGTTCCTCCTCGCTCATCACCCTCGAAGCGCCTGCGCTCATGATAGCGAGGAGCGAAGAGTGCCGAGACCCGACGGTATCAATCGCCATCCCCTCAAGCCCAGCCGACTGCACGAATAGATCAAAGGCTATCAGATTCTTCTCGCTGGCCTCTCCCAGTTCACCAGAGCCATGATTGCCCGAAAGTCTATTGTTTTGAACATTGTCATTGCTATTGCCATTAACTGTAAACTGTAAACTATTAACTTTTGCATCTCCCCTTCCGTCAACCGTCAGTCCACGGTCCAGAAAAGCCTTTCTGCGAGCCTGTATCTCGCTCTCCGGCAGCACTGCGCACCACATTTTAGACCGGTAGATTTCCGAGTCCTTATCCGTCAGGAAAATCATTCTCTCAGGTGTGATACAGCTTTCATCATAAGGCACACCGAGTGCCTCACAATACGCCTTCTGCGTCTCCTCGATGGTCATCCCCACCGGCATTCTAATCCCGATATGCAGCTTCTTTCTAGCGCTATAACAGAGATGCAGCAACGAGCCGTTCCATATCCCCGAAGAGCAGTTCAGTTCGCGCGCCTTCTCAATCGCCTTCTCCACATACTCCTTATCATCCACATCGATAATCGTCTGGAAGAGAAAGCTTTCCGGCAAGGCATTCTCCTGTCTGCGCACATTATTCTTGAACATGCCGTAGTGCGGACAGAAGAAAGGCAGCTCGCTCTTGAGCCTCTCCTGCGCCTTCTTCACCGCCTGCGCATCGTTCAAATCCACTCCGTCAATCGGCAATTCACCCCGAATCTGCTGAATCATCTTCTTGATTTCCTTCGACCCGATGACCTTATCATAAGTATCGATATTGTAAGAAAAAACTTTCCCTTTATTTCCCTTACGATAAGGATTAATTGCCACTACATGTACTATCTCCATTTTACCTCCATATTTTTCAATTAATCGAACACTTCGCTGTTAATCATGATATACCCTGAGCCATAGCTTACATTGATAGGCAGAATCAGCGAGTTATCCGAAATCTCGTCGACCCCGTTCGCCTCGAAGAGCGAAGCATTCTCAGCATCATTCAGTCTGCTCTTGACGAACCCTAGCACCCATTTTGCCGCAATCTTCTCGGCAGCAACACGCCTGTCAACAAGGTCTTTCACCAGCTGTTCATCGCAGAAGTTAAGATCCGCATTCACGTTCTCAGCCCCCGCTTCCTCCTTCCCCATTTCCTGGTTCTCGAAGAAGAGGTTATACTTGATTTTCATATCCTTCATCATCACGATGTTCAGATTTTTCAGTTCCCCCTCCGAGTCAGCAATCGTCTCATAGAGTTTCTGTACCGACTTCTTGAAGATGTTCTTCACGTCCATCAGGCAGTAATAGATTTTGCCTCCAATCACCACCACCCTCAGTTTTCCGTACTGCGGATGAGTAAAATAAAAAGGTTTCATTGCTTTCATCTTATAAATTCCTTTTTAAACAGTTGGGCGCTCCCACAACGGTTGATGTGCCTATACACAAAAGCCCCCGAAACCCAGACCATATCGGCTCTGAATTCCGGGGGCAAATGTACGGCGATTCTGCGACACTGCTATGGTACGATGAAGTACGGTCGTACCACATCGTACCAAAAATTATCTCAAAATATCCATGATTTCTTCATCAAAATCATATTTATAAGCATGATCCTTAGCTTTATTGAATCCGCCTCTCAAACTTTCAGCATCCATATCCCAGAAAACGCCGAACACTTTCCAGGTGTGCTGGATGTTCAGTTCCGTTGCCAGTATATCGGCAAGTTCCCCTCTTTTCCACCACGGCATTTTGTTGACGGGCTTGAAATCATCATTCAGGATTTGAGCGTTTCTAAGTAGTCGGAATATCTTGGTTGCTCTGTCATTGCAAAGTTCTACAGGAACAACCCTGCCTTCCAATAGAAAACAAGACGGTGTATGTTCTTCATCTTTTCCTGGTTTAGATTGGTCATTCACCACTTTCAAGTCGACCGTAGGAGCTCTGTCTCTCGCTCCTGCAGAACCCGTTCCTGGCTCTTCCTCTTCACTCTCTTCATTCTCCTTTTGCTGATCATCA
>OKSO01001101.1_pt1 | contig 9800 bp, 8 predicted proteins | sample 1606241 | NCBI WGS metagenome assembly OKSO01 (sample SAMEA3879540, study PRJEB24766) | human gut metagenome | biome: human-associated habitat; feature: feces | place: USA | collected 1985/1987
TTTTTGCTTGCTTCTTCCGAAATAATATGTTACTATGCCTAAAAAGGAGTGTGTTTGCATGTCACAGCCCATTACCGTCTCGGTCACCATGGACGCGGCATCGTTCCGCCGTTTCCGCTGGTTCGACCTGCTTCAGCATAACCGCATCTGGAAACGTCCGCTGGTCTTTACGGCCATTCTGTTGGTCTTTGCCGGGGTCTGCCTCACCCAGCTGAACACCCGGCATGAGGCCGGACTGCTGGCCGGTGTGCTGGCCCTCGTGGCGCTGGGTCTGCCCGCCGTCTATTTCTGGAACTGTGCCCACGGCATCAAAATCTTTATCCGGAAGCTGGGCCTCGATAAAGCCGCCAAGCCGTTCTACCGGCTCCAGCTGGACGAAACCGGCCTTTCCATCTGGATGGCCGGTGAGCAGGACAAAGCTGCCCCCTCCCGCCAGTGCGACTGGCACCACATCCACCTGGCCTACCGGACAGAGAATGCCATCTACCTCTACGTCCATCAGACGCAGGCTTACTTATGGAACGACAGCCTCGACGCCGGATGGGAAGCCCTGAAAGCCCATCTTCCCGCCGACCGCCTGCGCGGCGGCGTTGCCGATAAAGACGGTGCAGAACATGTCGGCCTGCGCCGTTTTGAGTTCGCCGAGCGTCAGCACGCGGCGGCTCTCGCCCTCGCGGCCGATGCAGCGGACGATGCCGCAGAGCCGGTCCTCCGGCAGTACGCGGAGCAAAATCCCGCACGCGCGGTGCAGGTGCTCCGGCCGGCCGTGGCTGGCGGGGTTATACAAGACGATGGTCAGATCCGCCTCAGCGGCGCACAGCAGCCGCTTTTCGATCGTTTCCCACGGCGTGAGGCGGTCGGAGAGGCTGACGACGGCAAAATCATGCGTCAGCGGCGCACCCAGCAGCGCGCCGCCGCTGCACGCGGCGGTGAGGCCGGGGATGGCCTCCACCTCCGGCTCCTGCGCCTCGCCGCGCAGCTGATAGACCAGCGCGGCCATGCCGTAGATGCCGCTGTCGCCGGAGCAGACCATGGCGGCGGTCTTGCCGCTGCGCGCCAGCTCCAGCACCAGCTGGCAGCGCTCTGTCTCCCGCGTCATGGGGGTGGAGTGAAGCTCCTTGCCGGGATAGCGATCCCGCACCAGATCCACATAGACGGGGTACCCCACAATGGCGTCGCACGCCCGCAGAGCCTCATCCGCCCGGATGGTCATATCCTCATATCCGCCGGGGCCGATGCCCACTACAATTACCTTACCCAAAGCGCACCTCCCAATGCTCCGCCGCAACGGCGACGGTCACGCCGTCCCGCGCTGTTTTTTGTACGATCAGTTTTTCGGCGTCCAGCAGCGCCGCCCGCTCGCAGACGTTGTCCACGCCGGTGACGGAGCGGACAAAGTCGGAGGGGGTGAAGTTGCCCGCCACATTCCGCAGCTGCTGCGCCGTGTAAAAATGCACCGGCCAGTTGTTTCTCTCACAGGCGGCCAGCAGTCCCGCCTCATCCTGCTTCAGGTCGATGGAGTAGACACCGCAAATGGCCGCCGTGTCCAGGCCGTTCTCCGCAAACACCGCCTGCACCGCGTTTTCCACCGCGCCGACGGAGATGCCACGGCGGCAGCCTACGCCTACCCGCAGCACCCGGGGGGTCAGCCGCAGGGTGCGGGAAAAGGGTGTTCTGACGCGCCAGCCGATGAAAATGCCCAGCGGGCCGGTCTCCCCGGCAAACGTACCCTCCGGCAGGGGGGAGGGCAGGGGAAACTGGCTGCAAAGGGGAATATCCCCCTCCAGTATCGCCGCCGACACTGCCTTGGCAAGCCCCATGTCGGAGATGGCGCAGCCGTGCCGGGCAGCCCATGCGTCCACGGCGAATCTCCCCCGGACGTCGGTGGCGGTGGTGACCACCGCCGTGGCGTCCAGCTGCTCTGCCAGCTTCTCTGCCAGCGCGTTGGCGCCGCCGATGTGGCCGGAGAGCAGGGGGATCACAAACCGCCCCGCCTCGTCGATGCACAGCACCGCCGGGTCGGTTTTTTTGCTCTGCACATAGGGGGCAATCTCCCGCACGGCGATGCCGCAGGCCCCCACAAAGATCAGTGCGTCCATGGAGGAAAAACACGCGCCATATACCGCCTTGTCCAGCGGCAGAAAGCCCGGCTCTTCAAAACGCGGCATGGTATAGCACATCCATGCCTCCTCCGGCAGCGCCGCCAGTATCCGCCGCGCCGTGGCGCAGCCACTGCGGCTGAAAGTGAACAGGGCTGCTCTCATTGCGCCCCCTTGCGGAACTCCGTTGTAAAATCGGGGTGGTACAGCAGGGAGCGGAGATAGCTGTCGCCCAGACAGTTGCCCACCACGATCAGCGAGGTCTTGGTCAGACCGTTGCCCGTCACTGTCTCGTGGAGCGTGCCCACCGTGCAGCGGAAGATCTTCTCCTCCGGCCAGGTGGCCTTATACACCACCGCCGCCGGCGTCTCGGCGGCATAGCCCCCTGCCAGCAGCTCGGCTTGCAAATGCTCCGTCAGCGAGGTGCTGAGAAACAGCACCATGGTGGCCTGATGGGCCGCCAGCGAGCGAATGGACTCCCTCTCCGGCACCGGCGTGCGGCCGGGAGCGCGGGTGATGATAACGGTCTGGCTCACATCGGGCAGGGTGTACTCCGCCCGCAGAGCCGCCGCCGCGCCGCAGAAGGCGCTGACGCCGGGACAGACGTCGTAGGCGATGCCGCGTTTTTCCAGCTCGTCGAACTGCTCCCGCACCGCGCCGTAAATGCTGGAATCCCCTGTGTGCAGGCGCACCGTGGTCTTGCCGGCGGCCTCCGCCTTTTCAATGAGGGCGATGACCTCCTCCAGCGTCAGCTTGGCGCTGTCGTGGATCTCGCAGCCCGCTTTGGCATAGTCCAGCACCGCGGGATTTACCAGAGACCCTGCGTAGATCACCACGTCGGCCTCGCCCAGCAGCTTGGCGCCCCGGACGGTAATAAGGTCGGCAGCGCCGCTGCCCGCTCCCACAAAATGTACCATTGTCAGTCCTCCTTTATCCGGCGCAGCAGTGCCGCCGCGTCCTTTGTCTCACAGAGATAGCCGTATTCCTTGGAGAACAGGATGGCGCCTGCCTCCATATCGCCGCATTTATAGGGCAGCATCGCGTCAATGCGTCCCGCCAGACGGTGCAGCACCGCCTCGTAAAGTTCTTGCTCCTGCAAGATCCGCAGGGCGTCGTCGCAGGTGGCGCAGTGGAGCAGCGCCTCCGCTGCCGCCGCGTCCAGACCCTCCGCGGCGGCACAGGCCGTCAGAATGTCCGTGCGGCAGTCGCCGTAGCGGGAGTGGGTGTTCCACATACCGCCCGCCAGCTTCACCAGTTTGCCGATGTGACCGATGAGCAGCGCCCCGTGAAAGCCCAGCTCCCGGCACATCTCCAGCGCATCGCCGATGAAGTTGGAGGTCATCACCGCCGTGGCGGGGTCGATGCCCATGGCGTTCTTGATATAGTCCGCGCCGTAGTTGCCGGGGGCCAGCAGCACATAGTCCGCGCCGCTCTCCCGCCGCTGCCGCAGCTCCACGTGGATGGTGTCCACCAGCGCCTGCTCACTCATCGGCTCCACGATCCCCGTGGTGCCTAAGATGGAGATGCCGCCCTCGATGCCCAGCCGGGGGTTGAAGGTCTTCTTTGCCAGCGCCTCCCCCTCCGGGACGGAGATCACCACCCGCAGGCCGCCGGTGTAGCCCAGCAGACCGCAGACCTCCTCCACATTCTCCCGGATCATCCGGCGGGGAACGGAGTTGATGGCCGCCGCGCCCACCGGCTGGTCAAGCCCAGGCTTGGTCACACGGCCCACACCCTGTCCGCCGTCGATGACAATGCCCGCGTCCTCCGTTTTCCGCACCTCGGCGTAAATCAGGGTATCGCGGGTGATATCCGGGTCGTCGCCGCTGTCCTTTCGGATGGCGCAGCGCACGCAGTCCGGGGAGCTGTGGATGTCCTCCACCGCCAGCGTCAGCTCCATGCCCTTGGGCGTCAGCAGACGGATGGTCTCCTTCTTACTGCCGCTCAACAGCATCCACGCGGCGGCCTTGGCGGCCGCCGCGGCGCAGGAGCCGGTGGTGTAGCCCAGACGGAGCTTTTTCCCGTCCCGCATCACAAATTCCTTCATGGTGGTCTACCGCCTGATCTGGTAGAGCATGGCGTTGCAGATGGCCGCCGCCACATTGCTGCCGCCCTTCCGGCCCCGTGCCACGATGTAGGGCGCGGCAGCGGCCTCGATGATGCGCTCCTTGCTCTCCACCACGTTCACAAAGCCCACCGGCACGCCGATGATGAGGGCGGGGTGGAGCTTGCCGGTCTCCATCAGCGCCTCCAAGGAGAAAAGTGCCGTGGGGGCGTTGCCGATGGCGAAAATGCAGGGCTTTTCCAGCGCCGCCGCCCGCTCCATGGATACGAAGGCGCGGGTCACGCCCCGCTCCTTGGCCTCCGCCGCCACGTCCGCGTCCGACATGAAGCAGTGTACCTCCCCGCCCAGCGAGGCGAGGATGGACTTGTTGATCCCGGCCTTGGCCATCTGGGTGTCGGTGACGATGTCACAGCCCGCCCGCAGGGCGGCGATGCCCTTTTCCACCGCGTGGTCGGAAAAGGCCAGATTGTCCACATAGTCAAAGTCCGCCGTGGTGTGGATGACCCGCTTGATGACCAGCTCATTCTCCGGGTCCAGCCGCCGGTCACCCAGCAGCTCGGTGATGATGGCAAAGCTGCGCTTCTCGATATCCATAGGCTTCATCTGCTCCATCATAGCGTCTCCTTTCTGCAAGCTGCCAAAAAGCGCTGTGCCATGGCAGGCTTGGCGTAAAAATGGAAGTGAGGGAAACCCGCGTACAGCGTGTCCGTGGCATACGCACAGCGCCACTGCTTGCCGGAGGGCTTTTCCGCCAGAAAAGCGCCGCCGGGCTGGGGGGTGTCCCAGTGGTGAAATTCATGCATAGGTACCTGCTCTCCGGCGCGGCAGAGGAGGCTGTCCCCCTGCGCCGTGGCGGTGATGTAGCCGAACCGGGTCAGCTTCCCCGTGTCAAAGCAGTCACCGGGCAGCGCGCCTACCATGGCGTGGCCCGCGATGGTCTGCGTCAGGTACATAAAGCCGCCGCACTCGGCGATACAGGGCATCCCCGCGTGTATGGCGTCCCGAAGCTGCCCGCGCAGGGTACGGTTTTCTGCCAACTGCGCCGCGTACAGCTCCGGGTAGCCGCCGCCCAAGTACAGACCCTGTACGCCGTCGGGGAGCCGCTCGTCCGCCAGCGGGCTGAAGGGTACCAGCTCCGCACCCAGCTGCCGCAGCAGGTCGAGGCTGTCCTCATAGTAAAAGCAGAACGCCCGATCCCGCGCCACGCCGATACGCACCGGCGCGCCCGCCTCCGGCAGCACCGGCGGCGTAAAGCGAAGGGGCGGCGCGGCAGCCGTGATTTCCAGCAGAGCGGCTATGTCCAGCGTCTTTTCCGCCTCGGCCGCCAGCTTGCGCAGCTTCTCTTGCAGGTCGGCTACCTCGTCCGCGGTGATGAGCCCCAGATGGCGGCTCTCCAGCGCGCACTCCGGCAGACGGGGGAGGTAGCCGCAGGCGCGGACGCCCAGACGATTTTCCAGCTCCCGCGCCAGCGGGCCGTAGCTCATGGCGCTGCACCCGTTGAGGATGACGCCCCGGATGCCACTGTCCGGCGCGAAGCGGAGAAAGCCCTCCGCCGCCGCCAGAACCGACAGCGCCGCGCCCCGGGCGTTGACCACCAGCACCACGGGGCTTTCGGTTTCCCGCGCCGCCTCATAGGTGCTGGCGCGGGTGGAGGTGAGCCCCAGACCGTCATAGTACCCCATGACGCCCTCGATCACCGTAACGTCGCAGCCCTCGCCGTTGTGCGCCAGCAGATAGCGCATGGTGTCGCGGTCAAAAAAGAACGGGTCGAGGTTAGAGCTTTTCGCGCCGATGACCCGGCTGTGGAACATGGGGTCGATGTAATCCGGACCGCATTTCGCCGCGCCTACCCGCAGACCCCGTGTTACCAGTGCCTGCAAAACGGCGCAGGTGACGGTGGTCTTGCCGCAGCCGCTGTTGGTACCGGCCAGCACCAGCCGGGGGACTTTTTGCTCCATAGCGCCCTCTCAATCCGCCACGATGGTGGCAAAATAGCTGATCTCCTTCGGCAAGTGCCGCAGATCGGTGTAGACCTGCTCTGTCTCCAGCCCGCAGTCCGCCACCATACCGGCGTTTGCCGCCATACCGCGGCGCTCCTGCGCCGCCGCCGTCTCGTGGATGGCCTTGCCGGACTTCATGATGACCTTCGTCCCCGGCAGCGCCAGCGCGCTGTCCAGCTCGGCGCTGCCCGGCAGGATGTGGAGAGGCTCCTCCATGCGGGTGAGGCTGCGCCCCAGCCGCGCCGCCACGGCGCAGAAGCTGGTGACGCCGGGACACATCACCGTCTCAAACCCGTCAGCGCGGATGCGCTCCAGAATATAGTACGCCGTGGCGTACACGGATACGTCGCCCAGATTCACCATGGCCACGTCCTGCCCCGCCGCCAGCGCCGCCTCGACAGCGGCTGCCGCCGTGCGGTAGCTGTCCTCCCGTACCGCCGCGTCACGCGCCATGGTGAAGTCCAGCGGCAAGATGGTCTTGCCCTGCATATCCACCGCCCCGGCGGCGATGTCCAGCGCCAGCATCCGTCCGGACTTCATCCGGGGAGCCGCGATAACGTCACACGCCTCCAGCACCCGGCAGGCCTGCCGGGTCAACAGCTCCGGGTCGCCGGGGCCCACGCTGACGGCGTAAAAAACACCCTGTTTTTCCATGTCGCTGCTCCTTACGGCACAAATTCCAGACTGTCGAAGCAGGGGTCATACTTCCCATGCTCCATCTGGTACAGCTTTGCGATATACGCCCGCGTAAAGATATCCTCCGGCGGGCCGATGCGGTCGATCCGGTCGCCTGCCACGCACACCACGGTGTCGGAGATGCGCTCCGCCAGCTCCAGCTCGTGGAGCGACAGCAGTACCGCCAGATGATTCTCCCGCACCATGCGCTTGAGCACCGTCAAAAGCTCCAGCTTGTAGCGGATGTCCAGAAAGCTGGTAGGCTCGTCCAGCACGATGATCTCCGGCTCCTGACACAGCGCCCGCGCCAAGAGGATGCGCTGGCGCTGTCCGTCGCTGATGGCGGAGAAGGGGCGGTCAGCAAACTCCATGCCGCCTACCTGCTCCAAGGAGCGCTCCACGATGGCCTGATCCTCCGGCTGCAAAATGCCCAGCCGGCCTGTGTAGGGATAGCGGCCGCTGCTCACCACGTCCCGGCAGGTCATCAGCTCCGGCTCCATGCGGGCGGTCATCAAAATGGCCATGCGCCGGGCGATCTCGTTGCGGCTGCGCGCCTCCATGGCCTTCCCGTCCAGAAATACCGTGCCGGACACCTTGGAGAGTTGGCCGATAATGGTTTTCAATATGGTGGATTTTCCCGATCCGTTGGGGCCGATGAGCGTCACGATCTTGCCCCGCTGCACATGGAGGGCGACATCCTCGATCAGCGGCTTGCCGTGGTAGCCCACGGACAGGTCTTTTGTTTCCAGATATGCTGCCATACTCACGCCGCCTTTCTGTGGATCATCATGTAGATGACGATAGGTGCGCCGAACACCGCCGTGACGGAGCTGATGCTCACCTCCGTGGGGGCGAAGGCGGTACGGGCGATGAGGTCGCAGAACAGGCAGAACACGCCGCCGCCCAGAAAGCACGCCGGGATCATGACGAGCGGTTCCGCCGACTTAAAGAGGGATTTCATCAGGTGCGGCACGGCGATGCCCACAAAGGAGATGGGGCCGGCGAACGCCGTGACGCAGGCGGACAGCACGCTGGAAAGAAGAATCAGCGCCGTCCGGAACGCCCGCAGCGGTACGCCCATGTTCTGGGCGTAGACCTCGCCCAGCTGGTACGCCCGGATGGGCTTGGACAGCAGGAAGGTCAGCAGCAGCGTGACGCCGCAGACAGCGGCCATGGTCTTTACATTCTCCCAGCTCATACCGGAGAAGGAGCCCAGCGACCAGTTGTGCAGGTTCACGATGCTGGAATCGTCGGCAAAGGTCACGAGAAAATCCGTCAGCGCCGAGCAGATGTAGCCGATCATCACGCCGCAGACCACCAGCAGGCTCATGCGCTTGACCCGCTGGGAGATCAGCAGCACGAAGCCCATGGACACCATGGCGCCCACGAACGCCGCCGCAATGAGAATGGCGGAGGAGGTGGTCTTGCCCCGGCTCAGCAGCGCCAGCATGGCCACGCACACCGTCATCTTCGCGCCGGAGGAGATACCCAGCACGAAGGGGCCGGCGATGGGGTTGTGGAAAAAGGTTTGCAGCAGATAGCCGGACAGGGACAGCGCCCCGCCCAGGATCAGCGCCGACAGAAGCCGGGGCAGACGGATCTTCATGATGATCTGGCTCTGTGTAAAGCCCACATCGCCGCCCAGCAGGATCCGCCATATCTCAGACGCGGAAAGAGAAACGCTTCCCGCGAAGATGTTCCAAATCAAAAATGTGAAAAAAAGCAGGAGGAGCAGCAAAAAGCCTCCCCAGATGCGAAGTGTTCGGGTCCTCTTCATGCCGCTCCTCCTTATAATGTAATGATGTAAAAAATGCTCACTTCATCCGTGTCAGGAAGTGAAACGCCGTGTCCGGCGCGTCGTTCAACGCGTGGTTGACGTCCAGAATGAGGTCGCTCAGCTCCAGCGACTCCTGATAGAAGTTTTTGGTCAGGCACCACACATTGCCGCTCTTGACAGCCTTGAAATCGGCCAGCAGCGGGTCCAGTGCCACCAATTCGTCCAGCGTGTGCAGCTCGCCGTCGATGATGCTGTTGTAGATCAGCACGTCGGCGTCCACCGCCCCGTGGTAGAAGGATTCCATCTGAATATTGATGGTGGACTGTGCGTTGTCCTCCGCCGACTCGTCGAAGGAGACATAGTCGCCGCCGGCGATGGCGACACACTTCGCCACATAGTCCGTGGACTTGCGGACATTCACCGCGCCGCTGCTGGTGATGTAGAAGAACGCCACGGTCTTGCCCGTGGGCTGCTGCTCCAGCACATCCGCCACGCTGTCCATCTTTGCGTTGAACAGCGCCTCGGCCTCGTCCTCCTTGTCCAGCAGCGCCGCGTACAGCTTGATCCACTCCATCCGCCCCATGGGCAGGGTCTCATAGCTGGAGGTCTCCACCAGCACGGGGATACCCAGCCGCTCCAGCTGCTCCAGCACCGCCGGGGAGTGGTAGATCATGGTGTTTTCCACCGCCAGATCACAGCCGTTGGACAAAATCAGCTCATAATCCGGCTCAGAATACTTGCCGGCGTAGGTCATCGCGCCGCTGTCCATGGCGTCCTTGGCGCTTTGGATGTACCAGTCCGCCTGCTTTTTGCCGCTGAGGGTGATGCAACCAACGGCATCCAGCTTGTCAAAGTAGTCCATGGCGGCAGCGGCTACCAGATAGATCTGATCCAGCGGCTGCTGCAAAACGGTGACCTTCTCCGGTACGCCCTCCGTTACCGCCGCGCCCGTGACGGAGCTGTCCATCTTTGCCGGTACCGCCGCGCCCTCCGCTACCAGCAGGTACACCCGGTCGTCGTGGATGGTGATACGCTTGTAGCTCTCACCGGCGTACTCCACGGTGAACTGCTGGGCGTAGCGCAGGGGCATGGTGCGGTCAAAGACCAGCTCGTCCCACGACACGGCGGCGGTTTGCCCGTCTGCTTTGGCGGGGGCGTCAGCCGCGCCGCAGGCGCAGAGGGAC
>OKSO01001112.1_pt1 | contig 9751 bp, 7 predicted proteins | sample 1606241 | NCBI WGS metagenome assembly OKSO01 (sample SAMEA3879540, study PRJEB24766) | human gut metagenome | biome: human-associated habitat; feature: feces | place: USA | collected 1985/1987
CTCTGTAAGAGTTGCGATTAGCCGAAGGCGTTACCTGCAGCAGGACATAATATAGGATGATATAAACACAAAAAGCCATGACGGCTGTTGTCGGCTTCGCCTTTTTGATGACGGTAGCGACGCCAGTCGGAAAACAAGTTTTCCTCCTTGTCATCACCACCATCCCCAACGCCATGCGCTGCATGGCGACAACAGCAGCCACGGTAAAAAAAGCGGCCGTTGGCCGTTCAAAAAGTCCGCCGTTGGCGGTAAAAAAAAAGTTGCTTGTGTTTTGACACCTCCCGATAGGAAAATAAGCTAATCATTTTTTGTACCGGCGCAAGCCGGACTTTTTTTACCGCCAACGGCGGCTTTTTGATTTTGTTCCTTTTCAGCCTGCCAGTGGGCAGGCGCGGCGGTGGGTGGTGGCGGATATCCGAGAGCCCGCTCTCGGGAATATCTGCAACCGCACGCAGACGCAATAGGGCGAAGCCCTGAAAAGGAACAAAACTTTTTGTATCACTTTCGCGCCCAATAATGACTCCATGGAGACTACAATGCACCACCCACCCTACCCTCTTGATGAAGGGTATATATATAATAAGGTATAGCAATGCAGTAGGAGCTACCGCTGGCGAGGTGCTTTCCTTTGCATTGTCGCCTGCCACCGTGGGATAACTTGGGGCGAACTCTGAAACACTTATGGACAACTCTGCCTTGTCTATGGACAACTCTGCTACATGTATATCCAACTCTGCAATATTAATGACTGCCATGGTAATGATTATGACGCTTTCGGGAAACGGCGTGACCGCATTGGCTGTTGTGGCGATGGTCATGGCGGGCTCGTAACGATTGAACCGAGAGCGCGCGTCGGTCGGCACGAGAGCACGTATCGTACGATACGTGGGCACGTGACTTACGATACGCGGCGGCAATGGTGGTCTGCGCATGGACAACGGCGGTCTGCGCGGCGGCGGAGGGGAGTCGTGGGAGAACGGAGAAAACTCGCGCGGCGGCGGAGGGGACTAATGGGAGAACAGAGGGGACTCGCGAGGCGGCGATGGGCAAGAAACGGCAGAGCCACGGGCCCAGCAGGACGCGTAGGGTGCTGCTGGGGCCGTGGCTCTGCCATGAGGGGGCGGGGATTAGAACATGCGCGCGACGCGCTCGATGCTCTCTGCCAGACGGTCTATCTCTTCACAGGTGTTGTAGAGACCGAAGGAGGCGCGCACGGTGCCGAGGATGCCCAGATGGTCGATGAGGGGCTGGGCGCAGTGATGGCCGGTGCGCACGGCGATACCCAGACGGTCGAGCAGGGTGCCCATGTCCATGGGGTGGATGTCGCCGACGAGGAAGCTGATGACGGCGTCCTTGCGGTCGGAGGTTCCGAAGATGCGCATGCCGGGTATGGCGCCAAGGCGGTCCATGGCGTAGCTGGTGAGGCGGTGCTCGTGGGCGCTGATGTTGTCCATGCCCAGCCGCTCGATGTAGTCGATGGCTGTGGCCAGACCGTGGGTGGCGATATAGTCGGGGGTGCCTGCCTCAAACTTGAGGGGCGGGCGCTCGAAGGTGGTATGCTCGAAGCTGACGTGCTCTATCATCTCGCCACCGCCCTGATAGGGAGGCAGGCGGTCGAGCCACTCTTCCTTGCCATAGAGCACACCGACGCCGGTGGGGCCATACATCTTGTGGCCGCTGAAGGCGAAGAAGTCGCAGTCTATCTGCTGCACGTCGACGGGGATGTGGGGTGCGCTCTGGGCGCCGTCGACCATCACGGGCACGTTGTGGGCGTGGGCGATGCTCACCATCTGCTCTACGGGATTGACGGTGCCCAGCACATTGCTGACATGGCAGATGCTGACGATGCGGGTGCGCGGGGTGAAGAGGCGCTCATACTCATCGAGGAGCAGCTCGCCGCGCTCGTTGATGGGTATGACCTTGACCACGATGCCGCGCTTGCGTGCCTGGAGCTGCCAGGGCACGATGTTGGAGTGGTGCTCCATGACGGAGACGATGACCTCGTCGCCCTCGGTCATGCAGGCTTCGGCGAAGGATGATGCCACGAGATTGAGGCCCTCGGTGGTGCCTCGGGTGAAGACTATCTCTGAGGTGGAGCGGGCGTTGATGAAGCGGCGCACGGTCTCGCGGGCTGCCTCGTGGAGCTCGGTGGCCTGCTGGGAGAGCCAGTGGACGCCTCGATGTACGTTGGAATTGACATTGAGATACTCGTCGCGCATGGCGTCGAGTACGCACAGCGGCTTCTGGGTGGTGGCACCGTTGTCGAGATATATCAGGGGTTTGTCGTAGATGGTGCGCGAGAGGATGGGGAAATCGGCGCGCACCTGATGGATATCATACATAGGCTTAATGACAAAGTTTACATCCCTCACACTTGTTGAGTTCGCCGCGGAAGCGCTTCTCTACGAGGTAGTGCAGCCGGTCCTTGAGGGGTTCGAGGCGGATGGTGTCGATAACCTCATTGATAAAGGCAAACTCGAGCAACAGCCGTGCCTCGTCAAGGCTGATGCCGCGCTGGCGCATATAGAAGAGGGCTGCATCGTTGAGCTGGCCGACGGTGCTGCCATGGGCGCACTTGACATCGTCGGCATAGATTTCGAGCATGGGCTGGGTGTACATGCGGGCGGTACGCGAGGCGCAGAGGTTCTGGTTGGTCTCCTGCGAGGAGGTCTTCTGGGCTCCGTGGCGCACGAGCACGCGTCCGGCGAAGGCTCCCACGGCATTGTCGTCGAGCACGTACTTGTAGAGCTCGTTGCTGGTGCAGTGGGGCACCTGGTGGTCTATGAGCGTATTGTTGTCCACGCGCTGTGTCTTGTCGGCGATGACGCATCCGTTGCAGCAGCACTCGGCTCCCTCGCCTCTGAAGGTGAGGTCGAGGCGGTTGACGGTGGTGCCGTTGTGGAGGGTGATGACATTGTGGTTGACGCGGCTGTTGGCCTGCTGCTCGATAAAGACGTTGCTGGTGCGGGTGTTGCGTATGTGGGTCTCTTCCATGCAATAGAGGTCGAGGCTGGCGTTGTCGCCCACGTATGCCTCGATGACCTGGGTGGCGAGGAAGCGGCGGTCGTCGGCTGCGTGGTCGCAGAAGAGGAACCGTGCCTCGGCGCCCTGCTCTACGACGATGAGCACGCGGCGGTTGACCATGAGGTCGACATCGGAACGCAGGATGTTGATAATCTGCACGGTGCGGTCCATGCGCACATGGCGCGGCACGTAGATGAAGAGTCCGTCCTGGGCAAGCATGGTGTTGAGCGCCACGAGGGCGTCGGCACCGGTCTGGGCGAGGCGTCCGTAGTAGGGCTCTATGAGCTGGGGCTGCGTGGCTGCCACCCGGCAGAGGCTGTCGACGATGACTCCCTCGGGCAGATGGGCCTGGGGCAGCTGGCGGGTGTAGAAGCTGTCGTTGACCACGAAGTAGAGCGAGGTGCTGAGATTGGGCACATCGCAGCGGAAGGCGTCGTAGGGGTTGACGGGGATGTCGAGGCGGTTGAGGTTGAGCCCGTAGTCGGGCTCGAAGAGCTTGGCCACGTCGGTATATTTATATCGCTCTACCTTGCGCGTGGGGAAGCCCATACGCCTGAAGTCGGCGAAGGCCTGCTCGCGCAATGCGTTCATCACCGGCGCCGAGTGGGCGTTGATGATACCCGAGCACTGGGTATAGAGATCGATATACTGTTGTTCGCTGTTCATATCTATATATATAATAAGGTGGTGGGAGAGGCTTACTCGTCGGCCTCGGCCTTGATCCAGTCGTAGCCGCGCTGCTCTATCTCCTTGGCGAGTTCGGGTCCGGCGGTCTTGACGATGCGTCCGCGGTAGAGCACATGGACCACGCTGGGCTTGATCATATCGAGCAGACGCTCGTAGTGGGTGATGACGATGGCGGAGGTCTCGGGGGTGTGCATCTTGTTGACACCGTCGGCCACGATACGCATGGCGTCGACATCGAGACCGGAGTCGGTCTCGTCGAGGATGCTCAGCCGTGGCTCGAGCATAGCCATCTGGAAGATCTCGTTGCGCTTCTTCTCGCCGCCGGAGAAGCCCTCGTTGACGCTGCGGTGGGAGAGCTTGCTGTCGAGCTCTACTATCTGTCGCTTCTCGCGCATGAGCTTGATAAACTCACTGGCGTTGAGCGGCTCCAGACCCTGGTACTCGCGCTTGGCATTGACGGCGGCCTTCATGAAGTTGGTCATCGACACGCCGGGTATCTCGACGGGATATTGGAAGGAGAGGAAGAGTCCCTCGCGGGCTCGGTCTTCGGGCTTCATGTCCAGGAGGTTCTTGCCGTTGAAGATGGCTTCGCCCTCGGTGACGGTATAGAGCGGGTTGCCGGTAAGGACGGCGCTGAGCGTGGACTTGCCCGAACCGTTGGGACCCATGATGGCATGGATCTCACCGTCGCCGATGGTGAGATTGATGCCTCTTAATATCTCTTTGCCTGCTATGGTAGCATGCAGATTTCTTACCTCTAACATATATGTAATGGTTTATGGTGAATTAATACAAATCTAACAGCCCCTGCAACAGTCCGCGCACATCGTCGCTGTCGAAACGGAAGGGGAAGTCAATCTTGAGTCCCACGGTCAACACATGACGGTGGGGCTGTCCATGACAGTAGGCTGAAACGGTGTGGGAACGGCTGTCGGAGTAATCGACATGATAATGGGAGCCAAGTCCCAGGCGGTAGCTGTACTCTGCCTGGAGGGCTATATGGGAAAAAAGATAGATGTCGGCGCCGACGACGGGGCCCATGCTGAATCGGGGCATGCGCACCACACCTCGGGCGCGGTAGGAATAGTTGAGAGAGCCGATCCGGGTCTCCATATCCATGCCGCCGCGCTCTGCCGACGGTGCCCAGAGCACATCGAAGCCGGCATAGGGCTGCACGTGCCACAGGGGCGAAGCCGGGCGCCAGCGGGCACCAAGGGAGAGCTGGCTGAGGTCGTAGGAGGCGTCGCCCTTGAGCATCGTAATCTCTTCGTGCTCATATCCGGCCTTGACGCTGAGGGGAAAATAGATGGGCAGAAGGTACTCGACATGAAGCCGGGTGACCAGACCCGACTGGGAAGTGGAGCCCGAACGATAGAGGGGCACATCGCCGCCCGAGGCGGAGCCACTGACAAGGGCGTTGCCACCAATGTGGGCGTCGACAGACCAACGGGGGCTGTCGTCGTCCTGGGCCTGCACCGAGGCAGCCAGGATCAGCATCAATAGGGTAACAATCTGTCGCATAACGGTCTAACCTACGGTTCCTTCGAGTGATACACTGAGTAGTTTCTGAGCCTCAACGGCAAACTCCATGGGCAGCTTGTTGAGCACCTCCTTGGCATAGCCGTTGACGATAAGACCTACGGCCTGCTCGGTGGGTATGCCTCGCTGATTGCAGTAGAACAACTGGTCTTCCGAAATCTTGGAGGTGGTAGCCTCGTGCTCCACGATGGCTGTGTCGTTGTGGATATCCATATAGGGGAAGGTGTGGGCTCCGCAGTCGGAACCCAGCAGCAACGAGTCGCAGGAACTGTAGTTGCGGGCGTTGTCTGCATTGCTGGTGGCGCGCACCAGTCCGCGGTAGGAGTTCTGGCTGTGTCCAGCAGAGATACCCTTGGAGATGATGGTGCTCTTGGTGTTCTTGCCCATGTGTATCATCTTGGTACCGGTGTCGGCCTCCTGATAGTGGTTGGTGACGGCAACCGAATAGAACTCGGCCTGAGAACCGTCGCCACGGAGGACGCAGGAAGGATATTTCCATGTGATGGCCGAGCCAGTCTCGACCTGGGTCCAGCTGAGCTTGGAGTTGTTGCCCCGCAGGTCGCCTCGTTTGGTCACGAGATTGAGCACGCCGCCCTTGCCGTGCTCGTCGCCGGGGTACCAGTTCTGCACGGTGGAGTATTTGACCTCGGCGTTGTCCTTGACGATAATCTCGACGATGGCAGCATGGAGCTGGTTCTCGTCGCGCATGGGTGCGGTGCAGCCCTCGAGGTAGGACACGTAGCTGTCGTCTTCGGCCACGATGAGCGTGCGCTCAAACTGACCCGTGTTGCGGGCGTTGATGCGGAAGTAGCTGCTCAGCTCCATCGGGCAGCGCACGCCCTTGGGGATATAGACGAACGAGCCGTCGCTGAAGACGGCACTGTTGAGTGCTGCAAAGAAATTGTCGCGGTAGGGAACGACCGAGCCCAGGTACTCGCGCACCAACTGGGGATGCTCCTTGACGGCTTCGCCGATGCTGCAGAAGATGACTCCCTTCTCGCGGAGCTGCTCCTTGAAGGTGGTCTTCACCGACACGGAGTCCATGATGGCGTCGACAGCGGTGCCGCTGAGCGCGAGCCGCTCTTCGAGGGGTATGCCGAGCTTGTCGAAGGTCTTCTCGAGCTCGGGGTCTATCTTGTTGTCCTTGGGCTTCTTGGCGAGCGGGTCGGCATAATAGGAGATGGCCTGGTAGTCTATCTCCGGCAAATGCACGTGGCCCCACGTGGGCTGGGGCTGGGTAAGCCAGTAGCGGAAGGCCTTCAGGCGGAAGTCGAGCAGCCACTCGGGCTCTCCCTTCTTCTGCGAGATAAGGCGCACCACATCCTCGTTGAGTCCCTTATCGATAATATCTGTATGCACATTGGTGGTAAACCCGAACTCATACTTCTGGTCGGCCACCTGTCTTACAAACTCATTTTTCTCTTTGTCTGCCATTGATTTAATGTGTCATGACATATGAGCGAACGGGCTGGATACACATCTCCCCGATACACTCTGTCGTATTAACCATGATAGTGACACCCTCTTCTACGAACAGGATGCCACTACCTATATTTCCGCTTATAGCCTTATTAAGTCAATAGTATGGCTATCCTGCCGGACTTAGAGCTTCTGCTCTACCTCTATCTCGGTGAAGGTCTCGAGGATGTCGCCCTCGAGGATGTCGTTGTAGTTGACCAGACTGATACCACACTCCATACCTGTGGGTACCTCCTTCACATCGTCCTTATAGCGCTTGAGCGAGTCGATAGGAGCGGTCTTGACCACGATACCATCGCGGATGACGCGCGCCTTGTCCTTGCTGTGTACCTTGCCTTCGGTAACGAGACATCCGGCAACGGCACCCACCTTGGAAATCTTGTAGACCTGGCGCACCTCTACCTGTCCGGTGATGATTTCCTTCTTCACCTTGTCGAGCATACCCTCCATGGCAGAGGTTACGTCGTCGATGGCGTCGTAGATGACGGAGTAGGTATTGATTTCTACGCCTTCCTGGTCGGCGAGCTTGCGCGCGGCAGCCGAAGGACGTACCTGGAAGCCCACGATGATGGCGTCGGACGCGTCGGCGAGGGTAACATCGCTCTCCGAAATCTGGCCCACAGCCTTGTGGATGACGTTGACATTGATCTTCTCTGTAGAGAGCTTGATGAACGAGTCGCTGAGAGCCTCGATACTACCGTCGGTATCACCCTTGACGATGATGTTGAGCTCCTTGAACGAGCCGAGGGCGATGCGGTGGGAGATGTCGTCGAGGGAGAGTCGCTTCTGGGTGCGCAGACCCTGCTCGCGCTGCAGCTGCTCGCGCTTGTTGGCTATCTCGCGCACCTCCTGCTCGGTATCGAGCACGTGGAAGGCATCGCCGGCAGTGGGCGCTCCGTTGAGACCCAGGATGATGGCGGGTTCGGCGGGCTTGGCACTGTCGATGCGCTGGTTGCGCTCATTGAACATGGCCTTGATGCGTCCCCAGCTGGTACCGGCTATCACGTAGTCGCCCACCTTGAGGGTACCGTTGCCTATCAGCACGGTGCTGACATAGCCGCGGCCCTTGTCGAGCGACGACTCGATGATGGTGCCCACAGCCTTGCGGTTGGGGTTGGCCTTGAGGTCGAGCATGTCGGCCTCGAGCAGCACCTTCTCCATCAGTTCGTCGACACCGATGCCCTTCTTGGCACTAATCTCCTGGCACTGATACTTGCCGCCCCACTCTTCGACCAGCAGGTTCATGTTGGCGAGGTCCTCGCGTATCTTGTCGGGGTTGGCTCCGGGCTTGTCTATCTTGTTGATGGCAAACACCATGGGCACGCCGGCAGCCTGGGCATGGGCGATGGCCTCCTTGGTGGTGGGCATCACAGAGTCGTCGGCAGCGATGATGATGATGGCGATATCGGTAACCTGGGCACCACGGGCACGCATGGCGGTAAACGCCTCGTGGCCAGGGGTATCGAGGAAGGTCACCTTGCGGCCGTTCTTCATCGTCACGCTATAGGCGCCGATGTGCTGGGTGATACCTCCAGCCTCGCCGGCTATCACGTTGGTGTTGCGGATATGGTCGAGCAGCGAGGTCTTACCGTGGTCTACGTGGCCCATCACGGTAACGATAGGCGCACGCGACACGAGGTCGGCTTCGTCGTCTTCCTCTACGCTCACGGCTTCCTGAACCTCAGCACTCACATACTCGGTCTTGAAGCCGAACTCCTCGGCCACCAGGTTGATGGTCTCGGCGTCGAGGCGCTGGTTGATAGACACCATGATGCCTACGCCCATGAGGGTAGAGATGACCTGGGTGACGCTCACGTCCATCATCGTGGCGAGCTCGCTCACGGTAACAAACTCGGTGAGCTTGAGCGTCTTGCTCTCCTTGCGCTCGGCCTTTGCCTCCTGGGAGAGCTTCTCCTGGACGGCCTCTCGCTTCTCCTTGCGGTATTTGGCACCCTTCTTGTTCTGGTTCTTGTTGGTAAGGCGGGCAAGCGTCTCTTTCACCTGGCGTGCTACGGCTTCGTCGTCTACCTCGAGAGGCTTCTGGTTGCGCTTGCGGTTCTTGCCATTCTTGCCGTTGCCACCGTTGTTGGCATTGTTGGCGTTGTTGGCATTGGGGTTATTGTTGTTGCCGCTACCGTTTTTCTTCTTGTTGCGGCCGTTGTTGCTCTCAGCCTCGGCGTTGATGTCCACGCGCTCCTTTCCTATGCGCTGGCGCTTCTTCTTCTCGCCGTTCTTGGCCTGTGCCTTTTCCTCACGCTCCTTTCGCTTTTCCTCCTTGGTCTTCTTCTTGGGTCGGGTGCTCTGGTTGATGGCGTCAAGGTCTATCTTGCCCAGCACATTGACCTTGGGGGCATTGGGGTTCTTGGCTTCGGTGGGGAGCTTGAAGACTCCGGCTGTGGCAGGAGCGGTCTCGGCGGGAGCCTCGGGAGCCTTCTCGGCCACGGGGGCTGCGGCGGGCTTCTCTTCCTTCTTCTCTGCCACAGGTGCAGCCACAGGCTTCTCGGCCTTGGGAGCCTCCTTGGCTACGGGCTTTTCCTCCTTGGGTGCTTCCACCTTGGGTTCGGCTTTCTTCTCTTCCGGTTTCTGACTTACGGCAGCGGTCTTACTCTCGGTATTGTCGGAGGCAGGAGTAGCAGCTGGCGCGGGTGACTTTGGCTTCTTATTGAGGCTGTCAAGGTCTATCTTGCCAATCACATTAAAGGTCTGCGACTTGGTCTTCGGCTGTGCTTCGGCGGTCTGCTTCTTGTCCTCGGCAGCCTGCTTCTTCTCTTCGGCAGCCTGCTTCTTGTCCTGTTGCTTCTTGTGGGACATCAGCTCTGCCTTGTTTCTTACATCAGCATCTTGCTTGAACGCTTCGAGAAGAGCATTGTACTGCTCGTCGTTCAGCTTGAAGCTGGGCTCTGACTTCACTTCGCCCAGTTCTTTTCTCTTCTCCAAGAACTCCACTGCCGTCTGGAGTCCGATGTTCAGTTCTCTTAATGCTTTATTTAATCTGATACTCATTAATTACCTCTTCCTTTCT
>OKSO01001114.1_pt1 | contig 9741 bp, 9 predicted proteins | sample 1606241 | NCBI WGS metagenome assembly OKSO01 (sample SAMEA3879540, study PRJEB24766) | human gut metagenome | biome: human-associated habitat; feature: feces | place: USA | collected 1985/1987
ATATATACACCTTCATCCTGAAACTGAAGTACGAATTATGGAAATACAATTCGGATACCTCCGTTTCAGCCTTTGCCATGACGATTTCGCGATGCAAATCGCACTTGACATCCCCCTCCGCAGCGTATTTCTCCACCTTCGCCACAAAAACCTTACTGAAATCATCCGCGATATCCAAAATATCACTAACTTTGTCGACGGCGACTATGACGATGGTCGTTTGCCGACGGTTGATAGCAAGCCTCTTGATGTCCAACGGCTATGCCCGACAGCCCATTCTTCGGTCGCCCACGCCCCGACTGTCTCGGCGTGGGGTGGGGGAGCGACGGGAGAGGGCTGGACCTGGCAGAGGGCGCAGCGGCGAGAGACTCCAGCTTTGCAAGTCTTGCAAAATGTTTTTTCTTGGCAAGGTGGCTGAAACTGCCTACATTTGCACTGTCAAACAACAAGAAGTTCAACATTTTCAAAACACAAGTATGGAAACTCAGAAGATTTACAACCTCGTCATCCTCGATGCCTCAGGCTCGATGGAAGTCATCTACAACCAGGCACTCACAGGCGTAAACGAGACCCTTGCCACCATCCGCAGAGCGCAAGAGACCCACCCCGAGCTGCAGCAGTATGTCACGCTGGCATCGTTCAGTGCCGGCGATGATTTCCTCAACCGCATCTATTCTGCCAAGCCCATCGCCGAAGCCCGCAACATCACAAGCGCCGACTATCCTCTGCTCGGATGCACAGCCCTCTACGACGCCATGGGCACCTGCATCAGCGAGCTCCAGCAGCGGGTCTGCCACGGCGACCGCGTGCTCGTCACCATCATCACCGACGGCTATGAGAATGCGTCGCTCACCTGGAACGGTCGCCAGATTAAGTCGCTCGTCCAGGAACTCCGTCAGATGGGTTGGACCTTCACCTACATCGGTGCCGACCAGGATGTGGAGAAGGTGGCTGGCGAGATAGGCGTGTGCAATGCGCTCCGCTTCTCAGCCAATGTAGAAGATACCGCCGCCATGTTCGAGAAAGAGGGCCGCAGCCGTACCAGGTTCTACGACAAGGTGTGCTGCGAGATGCGAGCGCCTGATGCTTCGCTGGCAGAATCCGATGATTACTTCGCCGATGATGACACTCCGGAGGCCCTCGAGGATATCCTCAAGAGCGAGGCGAAGGGCAATCGATGACATGCCACCCATGGCGCTGGCAGGGATGACTTGCCGGCGCACTGACAATCATAACAATGAACACTAATACGATACTATTCAGCAATCTGCCGTTCCGCCCCGAACCCAATCAGGTGTTCTTCATCGAGAATGGCTACGATGAGGATGTCAATGACCTCATCCGCGACGTCTATCTGCGCCTGAAAGCCAAGTTCGACCGTGCCGGTATGGATTTCTACTACATGCCCTACCTGCTCAGCGAGCACGACATCGAGGCCAAGCTGCGTTACTATGCGCCCTATCTCTCTTCCCAGCCTCTGGTCGGCGAGGTCAGGAGCGATGCGTTCGCTCCCTATATCTCTGACGAAGACCAGCGCAAGCGTCTGAAGCCGTCGCTCATCTTCGGGGCTACGCGGGAGGGGTACGCGGGTGATGTCAGATTCCGGCAAGTGGTCTTGTCCGATGTCGACTTCGCTTCTTCCGCAGCCATGGACGTCCTGGTACATCTGATAAGTCAAAGGCTTGCCGCATCCTGTGGCGTAGATGCCGATATGGCGCCAATCAGTCCTTGTCTGGCGAGCGTCCCGATGGAAGATAAGTCGGAGTACCTTCTTTCTCAGGAGTTTCTGGAGCCTGCTGCAGAGTCCGCCATGCCCGCCTCTGCGGAAGAAACTGCCGAGAGGCAGAGCTTTATTGCTACAGAGGATGTCCTGCGCGAGCTTCGCATGACTGTCCAGAAGCTCAGGCTCGAAGGCGTGTCACTCATGGCCATCCACGAGTTCATCGACAAGCAGGAACCCCTGTCGCGCATGATTGTCACCCCCGATTATCGCATCTTCCTGCCCGACTACAACGGCATGGAAATCGAGATGGGTGCCCTGCCCAAAGCCATATATTTCCTCTACCTGCGCTATCCCGAAGGCATCATCTACAAGCACATGCAGGACTATTACACCGAGCTGCTCAACATCTACCGACAGCTGCGCCCCTGTACCGACGAGGTCCGGCTCAACCTCACCATAACCAAGGTCGTCAACCCACTGGGCAACGCGCTCAATGAGAACCTCGCCCGAATCAGAAAGGCATTCGTAGAGAAGTTCGACGAGCATCTCGCCATCAACTACATAGTCACCGGCGAGCGTGGCTCCCGCTACGCCATCCCCCTGGATAGAGATTTGGTTGTTTGGGAGGAGTAACACTAAGGGCTGAATTCCAAGCGAGGAATCCAGCCCTAATTCTTTATGTTCCAAAAAGTTTTAGCGGACAGCAATAATATGATGTATAGCGACGCCCCTACACCTTCGCCAACTATGGAACCCTCTCACCCACATCTACTTCCTAAACCTCTTCGACACGGCGGAGTAGCCGCAGCGTTGGCAGAGAGGCTCGGTGGCGGTGTGGTTGGTGAAGCCTTGATAGATGGCGTGGGCGCGCGGCGACGCGAGGATCTCCTCCAGACTCTGGGTGTAGAGGTTGCCTAAGTCCATGTCGCCGTTATGGTCCAGGCAGCAGGGGACCACGGTGCCGTCGACGAGCACGCCAATCTGGTTGCGGAGAGCATAGCAGAACACCTCTTCGCCGGCGTAGGATTCGTGCTGGAGGTCAGGCCATTCAAACATGTTGTCGCTCTCGATATACAGGTTCTCTGCCAGTCGCCAGCCATCGTTTCGCTCGACCCACGGGCGAGGCTGGTGGTTGGCTATCAGACGGATAATCTCTTCGTTCATGCTGTTGTGGCCGCCTTCGTTCCACAGCCGCAGCACGATGATGCACCCTCGACGAGCTGCCTCTTTGGCGAAGGTCATCACCTCGTCGATATATTGCTCGAGGTCCTCCTTGCCGTTACCCTCGTGCGAGTGCAGGGAAATCTGCAGCTTATGGGGCAGCGCCTCGAGCATATCCTCCCGCTTCGACAGCAGCGTGCCGTTGGTGGTAATCACCGGGATAAACCCTTTCTGCCGAGCCATCTCCACAAATTGGGGCAGATGGGGATGAAGGAAAGGTTCGCCCATGAGGTGGAAATACAGAAACTTGACCCTATCTGCGAGCCTGCTGGTCAGCAGGTCAAACTCCTCAAGCGTCATCGTGCGCTTTGGACGCGTGGTCTTGGGGCAGAAGACGCAGTTGAGGTTGCAGACATCTGTCGTTTCAAGATAACATCGTGTAATCATATCATCGTCAAATTCATTGATTTTTATTATATTCCCATCCATGATGCCAGCCACTCAGCCTGGCGCCATCTCAGCCACAGTCTCCCAAACTCAAGCCCCCAGCATGCACCACATGGTCACGAGGAAGGGCACGGAGAAGTCGGTGGCAAAGCCGTGGAAGATGCTCAGCGCCACATAGCGCTGGCCTATCGTCTGGGTGATGATGGGCAGCGTGGTGTCCATCGTCGTGGCGCCACCCGAGGATATCGGCGCCAGCGGCCCAAACCACTTCGCCATCAGTGGCGTCATCAGCAGCGTAATCATCTCGCGGATGATATTGGTCAGCAGAGCGATGGTGCCCAGCTCGGCACCGCGATATTCGGTGATGAAGATACTCGACAGCGAGTAGTAGGCAAAACCGCTGTCTATGGCCAGGCAGTCTGTGAGTCCGCGGGGTTGGATGATGCCCCCGTCGCCGCCCAACATGATGGCGAAAGCCACCATCGCGCCCACCCACGAGCCCAGGATAGTGGCTATGGGCAGGAGCGCCAACCTCGGATTGAGACTCTTGAAATCGCTCTTCATATCGGGGTTGAGGCCGATGCTCATACCCACACAGAGCAGCAGTCCGCACAGCGCCACAAAGCTCAGTCCGCCTTCTGCCATCCATGCGGGCAGCGCGTCCATGCGACCTGCCACGAGGCCGAGGATGAAGAAGCCCACCACAATCAGACTGCCCTTCATGCGCGGCCTCCTTTCACGCTCTTCCACAGTGCCCAAGCCAGGACGCAGCAGCCCAATACGCTGCAAACTGCCAGCAGCAGAGCCTCTACCCCCAGAGTGGGCAGGGCGGCGATTATCTGCTCGTTGCCGCCCACCTTGGCTCCCAGCATAAAGAGCAGGAGCCATATCAACCATGTCGTGGCCCTGGCTGTCCAGATGCCCACCGCCTTGGCGCCGGCCTGTGCCGCCAGTCTTGTGCGTACGGTGTAGCCCAAGCCGATGCCGAGAAATATAAATGCGATTACTATAAACATATTCTTATTAGTTGTTGCAGCTGCGTCCAGCCACAATCTTCTTCACGCTGCCGTCGCTGTATTTGACGATGGTGATGCCGCTGCCCGGGCGTGCTATGCGCACTCCGTTGGGCGTGTAGTAACCCACCGCCTTGAGTTCTCCCGTGGCGGGGCTGTCGATGCCCACGGTCTGCACCACCTTGTAGGCCACACCCATCACCAGGGCGCGACCTCCGCGGGTGCTGGTGAGACGCACGCCTCTGAGCTTGCGACTCTTGTCGGTGCCGATGGCGTGGTCAAAGAGACAGAAGGCGAAGCTCTGGCTGTAGGTGTCCGTGCGCTTGTTGATGCGGCTCAGTCCGCTGATGGCCTCTTCGCCCGACAGACTCTTTACCGACCAGTCTGCCACAGTGAGCGCGACGCCCTCGCCCTGGCTGCCGTCGCTGTAGAGTGGGGTAGCCGTCAGGTCGCTGCTGCCGTCACCGCTTGTGGCGAGGATGTAGAGCTGGCTGGTCGTTATGGGCGCGCCGAAGATGAGGTCGCCCCCTTCGCCCGTCTTGATGACGAGGGCGTTGCTGGCGGCATAGTCGCCTAACTGGAAGTTGGCTCCCGATGGGGCGTTGACGACGCCGTCGGTAGGCAGTCCGCCCGACGCCTTGAGCCCGGCAGAGTAGAAGGTGTTGTCGGCACCGTCGCCGGCATTGTCGGCATGGCTGCTTGCGGGCTGCGCTTCGACCACCACGTCGGCATTATACCCCGACGCCACTGTCACGGGGCGTATGTCTGTCTTCTCCTGCGGTAGCAGTTTCTTGTCCATGAATGTCAGACGGTTCTTTATCCATCGCTTCAGGTAGCTTATCTCGTCGTTGAAGCTGTAGCCCACATAGGCGTTGGGCCATACATATCTGCCAAACATGCCCCAGGCAGCCTCGTTGCGCTCCATCGCGCCTCCCGAGGTGAGCAGCGTGGCGAGCGAGTCTATCTTGGCTTCGATGCGGTTGTCGGCATACTGCCCCTCGCGATACTCCGCCCAGCGGGCCTTCAGGTCGGTCTGATAGACAGGGTCGTCTATGAGTCTCTTCCACCAGAATGGCACCAGCTGGTTGTCGGTCTCGCGGCTGTTCATGTCGTACTGCCACAGGTCGGTACGCGAGCCCTTGTAGTAGTCGGCGTTGCCCAGCGCGATGTTGAAGTCCCAGAGCGTACACTTCCAGCGGCTGTCGAGCCCCTCGTTCTTGGCGCGCGTCTCGCTGTACTTGTACATGTGCGAACTCAGACGGTAGCCGTCCACGTTGAACGTGAACTCGGTCGAGAGCATATAGTCGATAAACGAGGTCACGTCGATATACTTCCGATAGCCGTTGACGGGGTCTTTGTAGTTGTCGCCGGCAAAGCAGTCTTCCATGTCGTCTATCGACTTTTGGATGGCCTTCTCCGTACCGGCGGGCAGGTCGGCAAAGTCCTCATACTCAGGGTCGTCGTATTGGTAGGTGATGTATTTGGTATTGTCCACCGTACCGTAGCGGCCATAGGGGTGATACTTGGAGCGGTAGTAGTGGTCTTCGTCGTCGCGGTCTATCTCCACGCGCCAGTCGCCAGTAAGGTCGCCTCCGTCCTCGCCGGGGTCATGCAGGTTCAGGCGGTTCTTGCCCTTGCCCGGACGCTCGGTGAGGATGTAGATGCCGTAGTATTTGCCGTCGACCACCACCTCGACATGGCGCGAGCTGGGCACCCAGTCCAGGTAGGGACGCCCCAGCTCGAAGGTGAGCACGTCGCGTATCATCGTCTTGTCTGCGAAAGGTGCCAGCAGCACCCAGTCGTTGTCTTTGCCCAGTCCCAGCAGGCTCACCTTCACCTTCTTGCCGCCTTCTTCCAGTGGTTTGGCGATGGTCTTGAAGCCGTAGGGCTTCTTGTCAGACGAGTTGAACGACGAGTTGCCGCGGTATTTCAGACTGATATATCCCTCATAGTCCACCTTCTGGTCGGGGTGGGCTGCGAGGTCGGCATAGTTGGTCTTGCCCGTGCCGTTGTCTATGATTTTGATTTTTGCGGTGATACGCTCTTCGCGGAGTATCATCTTGCCGTCTACGTCGATGAAGACGATGGGCAGATTGGTTTCGCTCAGCTTGACCTGGGCGTTCTTGGTGGGCGGATAGTTGTCGGCCCTCTGCGCATATAAGGCTGTCAGACAGAGCAGCATGCACAGCAGTGTGGATATACGTTTCATTGTTATATAGGTTTTTATTTCTCCTTGTGGTGGCCTGTCCTTGACGGGCGGGTAGATGGGTTCATAGGTGATTGCTTGTTATTGATACACAAAGTTACACAATAATTCTGACAGTGCTTGCGCAAAAGCCGGTAAAATCATTGGTGCAGGGCAAAATAGCCCAGACTGCGATCGCCGTCGCGACGCTGCACCCGGCTGCCCCCGCCACTGCCATGCACTAAAAAAGGACTGCATCCCTCGAAAGGGGTACAGTCCTTATTATTATTTCGATTTTAACTATATCGAAAATTAGTCAGCCAGGAGGGTGAAGCGCTTGTAAGCAACGATGTTGAGATCGCCCTGCTTCTTCAGCCAGTCCTTAACTGAAATCTTGCCATCCTCGTCGGCGAACTGGAACTCCTGGTCTACCAGGCAGTTCTCCTTGAAGAACTTGGCCATACGGCCCTTGGCAATGTTCTGGATCATCTGCTCGTTCAGGTTGGCAGCCTTCTCAGCGCCTACGGTCTGCTTGATTTCGCGGGCCTTGTCAGCCTCCTCCTGTGTGAGCCATCCCTTCTTCATGTTAGACTCGATGTGGTCATCGCTGTCTACGAGGTTAGGATTGATGCCAGCCTTCTTGATAGCGGCAACTACAGCCTTCTCTACCTGCTCTTCCTTGGTCTTCTGGATAGCCACCTTGAGCTCCTCGTCCTTAACGGCCTGGGGAACAGAAGCCTCGTCGAGAGCTACAGGCTTCATTGCTGCAACCTGCATAGCTACCTTGTGAGCAGCCTCTTCGTTGTCCTTGTCCAGCTGTACCATGGTAGCCAGAGTGTGGCGGCCCATGTGGTCGTATACAGAGATGTTGTCACCTACGAGATAGTTGTAGCCATCGAGCTCCATCTTCTCACCGGTAACACCTGAGCGATGCTGTACGGCGGTGGCAGCGTCATCGCCATTGGCGAGCTTCAGCGCCTTAACCTCGTCGAGGTTGGTGCAGCGTGCGGCGATAGCAGCGTCGAGGATTTCGCCTACGAGGGCGATGAAGTCCTTACCGGCAGCTACGAAGTCGGTCTCACACTTCACGGCAACCATTGCGGCGAAGCCATCAACCTTCTTAACCAGTACGCAACCATTTGATGTCTCACGGTCTGAACGCTTGGCAGCGATGGCGAGGCCACGCTCACGCAGGAGCTCCTTAGCCTTGTCGAAATCGCCTTCAGCCTCGTTCAGGGCGTTCTTTACATCAGCCAGACCGGCGCCAGTCATAGCGCGCAGCTTTTTGATATCTTCTATTGTAACAGCCATAATTGTTATTTCTTAAACTTGGGTTTGTGATTCTATTGATTACTCAGCGGCGGGAGCCTCTGTAGCAGCAGCCTCAGCGGCGGGAGCCTCTTCCTTGCGGGCCTTGCGTGTGCGGCGGGGCTTAGCCTCTGCCACTTCCTCAGCCTGCTCGGCAGCAGCCTTCTCGTCAGCCTTCTCAGCCTTGCGCTCCTCGAGACCTTCTGCGATAGCACCGCAGCAGGCGTTAAGTATAACCTCGATAGAGTCCTTGGCGTCGTCGTTGGCAGGAATCAGGTAGTCTACAGCCTTGGGATCAGAGTTGGTATCCACGATAGCGAATACTGGGATGCCCAGACGCTGAGCCTCTTTCACTGCGATGTGCTCCTTCATTACGTCGATAACGAAGAGGGCAGAGGGCAGACGAGTCAGGTCAGAGATTGAACCGAGGTTCTTCTCCAGCTTGGCACGCTGACGGGTTACCTGCAGCAACTCGCGCTTAGAGAGGTTAGAGAATGTACCATCGTTCAACAGACGATCGATGTTTGTCATTTTCTTAACTGCCTTACGGATTGTAGGGAAGTTGGTGAGCATACCACCAGCCCAACGCTCGTTTACGTATGGCATATTGATAGAAGCTGCCTTCTCAGCAACTACGTCCTTAGCTTGTTTTTTAGTAGCGACAAACAGGATCTTTCTACCTGTCTTGGCAATTGTCTTGAGAGCCTCAGCAGCCTCGTCGATCTTAGCGACAGTCTTGTTGAGGTCGATAATATGAATACCGTTACGCTCCATGAAGATGTAAGGAGCCATTGCTGGATTCCACTTGCGACGGAGGTGTCCGAAGTGGCAACCTGCCTGAAGTAACTGGTCAAAATTTGTTCTTGACATTGTTTTTTCTTTTTAATTGTGTTTACTTTCTTTTTGAATCTAATGTTAGATCAGTCGATGAGTAGTCCCCGATTAATGGAATCTCACCGATTTAGATACTAAACTTTTTAGCTCAGCTATATATAATCTGTATATATATAATAAAATATGTATAAGATTAACGCTTGCTGAACTGGAAGCGACGACGAGCCTTTGGCTGACCTGGCTTCTTACGCTCTACAGCACGTGAGTCACGTGTCATGAAGCCTGCATCCTTCAAAGCCTTCTTATCGTTAGCGTCGATCTTAACGAGTGCGCGAGCGATAGCGAGGCGGAGAGCCTGGCTCTGACCGGTGAAACCACCACCGTCGAGGTTTGCCTTAATATCATACTTACCCTCAGCTTCGAGCAACTGCAATGGCTGCTTTACTACATAGCGAAGGATTGCTGATGGGAAATATGTCTCAATATCTTTCTTGTTGATTGTGATCTTACCGGTACCCTCTGTGAGGTATACACGAGCTACAGCGCTCTTACGGCGACCAATTGCATTAATTACTTCCATTCTACCTTAATTATTTATACTGGTTAATATCAATAGCCTTTGGCTGCTGTGCCTCGTGCTTGTGCTCTGTGCCATCGTAAATGAAGAGGTTGTCCATCAAAGAACGACCGAGAGGGCCCTTTGGCAACATACCCTTGATAGCGTGACGGAGGATCTTGTCCATTCCATCAGGACGCTTGCGCAACTCTGCTGGAGTGTTGAAGCGCTGACCACCTGGATAACCAGTGTAACGAGTGTAAACCTTATCTGTTTCCTTCTTACCTGTGAAAACTACCTTAGCGGCATTGATAATGATTACGTTGTCACCACAATCTACGTGTGGAGTGAAAGTTGGCTTGTACTTTCCGCGGAGCAATTTAGCAACCTTAGAGCAGAGGCGACCTACAACCTGGTCGGTAGCGTCGATTACGACCCACTCTTTCTTAGCTGTTTCCTTGTTTACGGAAATAGTCTTGTAACTTAATGTGTCCATTTTTAAATTTAAATTTAC